>Ga0209426_1000564_pt1 | contig 35085 bp, 35 predicted proteins | sample Deesub1362B_J571_FD_187697 | JGI IMG/M metagenome (GOLD analysis project Ga0209426, IMG submission 187697) | Deep oceanic, basalt-hosted subsurface ecosystem from Juan de Fuca Ridge flank, Pacific Ocean, CORK Borehole 1362B_J2.571 (SPAdes)... ...
GTTCGTTTTATGATACATGGCTTCTAATAGCTGTTTCTGGTTGCTAATTTTGTGAAATAATTACTTCAGTTTCTGACCATACTTTGCGTGAGCTACTTTGCGTATCGCTTGACCAAATTTTTTGGCGATTATATCCCATGAATATCGTTCGGCTACCTTTCTGCACTTTGTTGCAAGATCTAGATACGACTCTGGCTTCTTATACCAAAGATTTAGTAAGCCAATAATACACCTTATAAAGGCATTAATATTACGATAACATACAACATACTTCCTCAATACATTATTCCTAAGCATTATGTCCCGAACAGCGCCACGAACGTTAAAAGCTACTGTTGGTACCCCTGCAACAAGAGCTTCTAAGACGACAAGTCCGAAGGATTCATACCTACTTGGAAATAGCAACACATGAGACTCAGCAAGCACCTTAGCATATTCTTGAGGGGACAACCAAGGCAATATCTCAACATTCGGATAATGCCTAATTTTTTCATATAACTTGGTTAGAAACCCGTACGATATAATTATAAACCTAATTCGATTACCAAGCTCTTTAGCTAATGTATGGGCTATTGCAACGAATATATCAGTACCTTTATTCCAAGAGGCCCGTCCAGGGTAAATTACTGTGAACACTTCATCCTTTTTCCTTGGCCTGAACATGTCCACATCTATGCCTAACGGAACATAGACCGCCTTAATTCCGAGTCTCTCACAATGTTTGAAGTCATCCGTGTTGAGGACATGGATTATCGCTCTTAATCTGCGGGAATACAGGAATATCTGCAGTGGATATACTAAATCATATAGTATATGAGTAGGTCTCACGGGATAATCGATTGTAAGCGGTGCATGAGCACCTACTACGATGGGAATATCAGTTTTAATAAAACCAGTTAAGGTTGATTTATCGAGCAGAGGCGGAACAAACCTGGCATAGTATAAAACATCGTATTCGCTTATTCTTTGAGTTGGGAGATCAATTATGAACTTTTTAGGCATAACGTGCGCTTCAACACCTTCGTTTTTCAATGCCCTATGAAGCGGTGGTGGACACCAGTTGGTGAGAAGCTTGAGCATTCTATTAATGCCCCTAAAACCTAACGTTTGTAACATGTTTAGATTTTATTGACACGTTTCATCGCCCCATATCGGAGCTCAATTCTGGAAACCGGTACGAGATTGGGCCCATAACAAATGTTATCAGCAGTTGCACAAGGACATTATTGGAGACCAATCGAGAGTAGCACCTAACGCCATAGACCTTATATCCCAATCGCCTGAAGTCGCGCGCCCTACATGAAGAGAAGTGCTGAGATGAGGGGGAGACACAACCCTCGGAAGCGGTGTGGTTACAATAGCTACTCTTCTTGCAACCTTTTCGCACTCAGCGATTAACTTTAACCCTTTAGGGCGAGGGACGTGCTCAATTACCTCAGATGAAATTATAGTATAAAGCCCCTATCACGGAACGATAGATGACCCTCGTCGCATATGTGAAATGCGTTGTACACCTTTACAGTATATATCTCAAACTCTTCACCCTCCACGAGTTCCAGAACTACTTCATCCAAAGCCAAAATACTGGCCATTTTACCATCCTTCAACCTAAACTGAGTTCCTTAGGTGAAGACATCGAGTAGTCGTCTTTTGATATCCTCAGTGTCAAACTTTCTGAGGATACTCTCCCTCAAGCTTGCCCCGATATCGGTAAGTTGGTCCTTAGATAGGGATAGAGCCTCTTCTATCCTATCAACAAGCTCGTCTATATCGCCTGGTGTAAATATCATTTTTTCTGCGTAAGTCCCTTGAACTATCTCTGGCACCCCACCAACCCTAGAGACTATCGGTATAGTGCCCGCAAGCATCGACTCCGCAACGGCGTAGGGCAGAGGTTCCTCTAATATTGAAGGAAATATTAATCCACAAACCCCCGAGTGGAGCTTTAGTAATTCCTTGTGTGGAAGCCAGCCAACAATCTTGTAGGGACCACCGAACTTCTTGTTCAGCGAACTTATGATACCTCTATTTTTGTCTCTAAAGTTTCCAGCCAAGAGAAACTTAACACCATGTTCATTATGGAGTAAGTTCGCTGTCGCCTTCAAGAATATGTGGAACCCCTTGTAGTAACTGTCTCCGCCCACGTAGAGGAATGTTGGTTTGTTCAAGTATTTTTCAATTAGAGACACATCTGGCAAGGGATTGTAGATTACTCTTACTTTATTGGCTAACTTGGGTAATTCACATCTTACTATCTCGGCCTGTCTCTTGGAGACGCAGATTACCTCATCTGCCTTGGCAATCCAGCTTTTAACGAACCCATTTAAGGGGGTCATTAAGGAGCTTAGAATCGATTTAATTACGCTCCCGTTTTCCAAGACCTCAAATCTAGCAGACCTACTTATGTCATGAAATATACTTGAGTCGTCCACATTGTAAGGATAGGGGATAACTGAGCAGTAGGTTACTGGCTGATAATTATGAAGATGTACTATAACTTTCTTATCGTATTTCTTTGCCAGAGGTATGATCGGGTATGCGACTCTGGGGATGTAAACTATCTCGCTTCGTTTAACAAGTTCCTTTAGTTGTCCATCTGATCCTAATATTCTTGCCCAAAGATAAATTTTTGAAGGGACATCTAAGAGTGGATAGTAAGTATACTGGATACCGCTTATTCTTTCAATGTTCTTCATTCCCGTCATAACCGTTATACTGAAGCCCTCATCTCTTAACAACTTCAGTATTAAGTGTGTAGCGAGCTCAGCACCACCGTAGGGCCAGTACTTCTCAGATATCGTAAGTATATAGCTCATTCTGCGTAGCCACTATAGTGTTATAGGGGTTATATATCTAAATCTTAATCAATAGTGCCTCTTCTAAGATCGAATCATTATAAATGTTCTCGATGATCTCTGAATGAAAACATGCTATATACTCGCTAAGCAGTGTTTATACCTTCGCGGTTGAAACCAAGATCTGTACAACACCAATATTACACGCGAATTTCTAGTACCATAACTTACAACTAATACTCGCTCATATTACTTTAGCTCCGATAATAGATTGTGTATGGTCCACTGTCAAATACCTTACAATAATCAAGTTCGACGATTGCCCTAATCTCGACTAGCTTTCTGAGAGCCTCGGGTGAGGTGTAGCCAAGCGGGTTCCTTAAATCTATGAAGCTGATTATGTACATATCACGTTTACTGAGAGTCTCAAGTCTAAGCTTCTCTATTGATGGATAATCTTTTGGGTCCATCAAAACAAAAAGAAGACCGGGGTAATCAGACATAATCAACCCATGTTGTTGTGGCAGATAATTCTTTATGATTGGCTTAAGGTTAATATAAGCTGGGCTTGGTTGCCCTATTTCCTTAAAGCCTATAGTTGGATCGTAAAGATGTCTTGGGTAATATATATGTGTATATGGCGATAAGAACGACATGAATGACAGAAAGAATAACAGGAAAAATGTTAATACTCTAATGCTGAGTTTTTTAGACTTTAAGAAAGTTGAATAGAGGATGGATGCATAGAAAATTATAATCGGCATGGCATAGTAACGGATATTAAGAGCATGCTCACCTCCTACGATGAATGTTATAAATATTACCGCAAAAGAAGAAGTAGAACAAAGCATGAAGAACTTTCGTTTATCATAAGCTTTATCTTTTATTAAACTATACAAAAGGTGCATACTCATAACTGGAGTTGCAAACCATAGGATTATGTCGCGTAACCAAAGAAGGGTATTGAGCGGTTTCAGCGTTAAGATACGTGGAAGGTAGGGAATTCCTCGTTGTAAGGCTTCCCTCGTTTCAGCCTCACTTAGTTTCAAATGAATTAGTGATGAAATAAAAGATGGTAGGGAGGAGACTACAGGACTTGGATGTAATATTTGAAAATTCCATAGATAGGCTGTAGCAAAGGGTATAAGGAAGAACAATAGAAGGCTCCTTCCATTACTCCCATGATACTTTCCTTTAATAAAAGCGGAAAGTAAGTACACAGACACGGTGAACCACAGTAAGAAATTTATATAAACTAATGGACGGGACGAGTGTGTTAGAGGCAATAACAATAGGAAAAAGTATAGTATAACGTTTGATTTATTCAAATTTCTAGAAACAAAACATTTGGATAGTAGGTAAAAAGTAAGAAAGCATAGAGTAAGCGAGAATTCACGGTGATAAAAATGCAACGAAGCATATATTGCATCGGGAGATGTTGCAAAAAATAAACAAGCTAACAGCAATTCTTCACTTTTAATAACTTTATCGTTCAGAACCTCCCTTACAAATATTAGTACAACTAACATCATGACAACGCCATTTATGAGAGGTAAAGAAATGACCGTGCAAAGGGGTTGTATGTTTGTGATTAAAGTATACATCGCCGCAAATATTGAAAACAGGGGATAAGACGATACATGAAGTAGAAATGCCGGCGAATCTGGACGGTTAAAGTTTAAGATGAAGTGGCCATCATTAAGTATCATCTTAAAGAAGACAAGTTCATTGTAAGAGTCATAAAATGCAGGGACTTTAAAACGAAATGACACCATATAAATGGATGACAAAAGGATGAAGAAAGATATGAACATAGATAAGGTAAGTTTTTCTTCTAAGCTCTTGTTTGGATTCGGCATGTAAAATGTTATAATTAAACTAATGCTAATCAAGGTAGAAAGCACATAATATGCCCAAGGCAGGAGTATCTTAGCGAAAAGTAAAAGTATCATGCCCAAAAAAAACATATAAAATGTTAACAAATAAAACATGGGCTTCATAATTTCAATCCTTCTAATTATTTAAAATGAAATGACAATGATAGGTTTAATTCTTTTTATGTAAGACACAGTTAACGAATTTCAAACCAGGATCTTAATGTTAGAAATCATATAGATTATCGGCTAAAGAGCGTGTCTAATATTCCTTTTCCCTATCGATGCTGTCTTGATCTTTTTAATGACCTTCCAATAGCTTACATAATCTCTTTTACCATGTAATTGAACACCGAGTCTTTTACACAAAGATTTCACATTTCCATCCGTGTCGTGGGGTATAGGTAGGCCTAGAAGGCTCAGTATTAAAGGAGCCACATCCCAGGTCCTTAGCTTCATAACATGTTTATCAACATCTAGGTCTTTCCCTGCTATTAGTGTTATGCCCTTCAGGCTGTGTGTTATGCTAGAGTCTAAACCATAGCCTAACTTTGGCCAAACTATTAAGTCGGGAGCTCTTTTTATATAAGGACCGTAGTAAAGCTCATTTGGAGTATAGACGTTCAAAGCACTACATTCCTTCAGTATGTTTATTACTTTCTTCTTCAAGGTAGGAGCTGTATATATGTATCCTGGGTCGGGCAGTAGAACCTCACAATCCTCATACTTTAAAGAGTGGAAGGCTCTGGTAGTCTTCTTTCCTATATTTATTCTCTTAAACAATCTTTTTGCATAATGCCTAACTTTAGGATGCCTTAATATTTTAATGAAGCAACCCGGTATATGTAATGTCCTATTTCCAATCACTTTAAATGCTACCCCAGCCTCACCTAGCCTCCTACATTTCATATTAGATTTTTCTAAAATACTTTTAAGATCGATAGCGTTAGAATTGAGACTAAATCCATGGTCTGAAACTATGAGTAAATACTCTGCAGTTTCATAAATCTCCCTAATAAATGAATCTATAAGTTTCATAAGTCTGGATGCTCGAGAAGTAATGTTTCCAGACAGTATTTCTCTTCCCTCTTCATGCATTAGCCAATCAGTTTCACTAATTATTACGAAAAGTAGATCATAATCGTACTTTGCGAGTTCTAACACGCCATTCAAAAACAACTCGGTTTTATTTTCCTCCAATTTTCTATTAACATCAAAATAATCCTTATATTTTTCAAATCGTCGAGGGTATATCGTTAGTTTGGGGCCGATCCAGTCAGAAACTATAATTGCGTTTCTAGCAGTTGTAAAGTTAGCTGGATACGTCAATGGCAAGTTAATAATTATACTTTTTAATCCATAAAAATCTACAATTTCATGTAAACGAGGATACATAACATCGAATATTGTAGCAAATCTTACATGATATTCTTTAGCTGTTTTTGTTACTATATAAAAACTAAATATTCCATGTTTTCCCGGATTAACACCTGTAGCGATACTCGTCCAAGCTGGAGGCGTCCAAGGAGGAATCACAGATTCCAATACCCCTTTTGCGGAACTGGATAATAGATTCTTAAGAAAAGGCATAACACCATTGTCGATAAATCTGTTGAGGACTTCCCAAGAAACTCCGTCAATACCTACGACAGCAACTTTGTTATTTCTCATGAATTTGACACTCTTTTACAACTATATTATAATTTCTGTACAAGGTTCTAATGCCAACGTTCTTTTAACCAATGTAGCTAATTTCAAACTCTAGGAATCGCAACTAACACCTATATCAATAAATTTATCGGTATGGACCAAGATATACTATCAAGTCTACGATAGCAACTTGGTACAACATTTTTAACCTTTATCTTTTGAAATGCTTGAAGAATATTTTCAATAAAAGCCATACGTACCCATATGACACTATAATTCTACATGAAATTACAAAGAAACATGTTATCAGTTTCATAATCCACCCCCTAGTTGTAATCAGGTAGTACATTATTGATGGTAACATGTATAGAAGAATTAACAACTGATGAGTAACCAGTGCAAAAATCACAGCAATCGGTAAAATGAAGTAATATATTAGTCGTAGCGTGTAAAAAATATCCCCCTCCTTTACGAACTCATGAACAGGTCTTTTTGGAAATCGATAAAAGTAGTAATGGAGAGTTGACTTAAAATAGTTCCACGTGCTTTTAACATTCTTTTTTCTAAGATTAAAATTTGTTTTCACGTCATTTCGGCGTAAGTGTATGCAATGAATCGTGTTATCGATTAATATTTTCCAACCTGCCTTACGAATCCTCACGAAATGCGCAGCTGCTTCCCAACTATCAAAGGGATACCCTCCTTTTTCGTAAAAGGGGCCCATAGCTTCTATTACCTCTGGACGAATTAACGAGGAAGTATGTTCTGCAGATTCAGCATATCCATATCTCTTTGGTAATCTACTCATATATATCTTTTCGATGAAAGTAGGATTTTCCCTTACATTAGGAGCGTGGGCCCATCCAATTCTCGGATCTCGGTAAAAGTGTGATAGTAAGGTTTTCAATATTCTTGGAGGCACAATAACGTCACTTTCAGCCCAGAAAACAAAACCTTTCTTGTATTTTAAACAAACATTTCTTACATGACCTAAACCTTTCTTACAAGTTCGGTCTATTATGATACTTTCGTATTCTGACTTAAATTTCTGTTTGAATTCTTTAAGCATCTCATAAGTCCCATCAGTAGAGCAATTATCAACAAAGACAAGTCGTAAAAGGTTCTTCGGATAATCGATATTATATAAGGCTTTAAGTGTATAGTTTAGACACCATTTGCTATTATAGACTGGCATGCAGATAGTTATGAACGGTAGGCTCTCTTGAGGATCCATGACCAACATCCAGTCTTTCATTTTACAACATGGTTTTGAACTAACATTATGATATTGCTAACTAAGCACTTCGAAGCAACTTTATCAATAGTTGAAATCATATGTTATTGTAAGGCTGTCTATGTTATCATCTTACGTAGATAGGCTACTATCTAACCTTTGTTATGACTGGTAAAGTTCTGAGAGATCATGTAGGGGTCTCGTCACAACGCCTTTATATATCTCAAAATTATTCCTATACCCTTGATGTTGGTTAGTGGTAATTTGATTATTTCGTTTAGCGTGTTTTGTTTGTTTTGTAGTCCTTTGGTTATTTTTTCAATGTAGCATTTGGTGATTTCTAGTAAATTTGGCTTGTATGGTGGGTAATTATTTTCTACATTGCTAAGTAGGATCTGGCTGGTGTTCGTTGAACCACCTATTAGAGTTTTTAAATATTGTTCTGTGAGGTTAAGTGTTGAGGTGAGGCCCTCGGTTTCAGCTAGCTTGATGAGCCTTTCTCGCGATTTTAGTTCTCTTAATCTGTAGTGAATGTCAAGTATGTCTGCTAAGTTTATCCTTAGTTCCTTGAGTATAGCGTGGGCGGCGGTTATAAGTGTGGAATATTCTATTGATGGTATGGGCAGTTTGATATCCACGTCGTTGTGTCTCACTTTGATGAGGTACTTACTTTTTAGGACGTTTTTTGTGTTTACATAGCTTATACTTGATGCTGCTAGTTTATAATGCACGTCTACCATTAGATTTACGCCTTTTACATATTTGTATAGAGTTGTTTCTGCGGGCCCCCATCCTTCCACCTTTAGGTTTAGCTCTATCTTTAGCAACTTAATGAGTTGCTTGTATTGGCTTTTTTCAACTAAAAGGTCGATATCGTCTCCAACGTAGATGAAAGGCTTGATAGTTTTGACGACGACTAGTTCGATGTTATGTTTTTTGGCTAGCTTACATATACTGTCCAATAGTATCAGATCTAGTACGAGTTTTTTCCTTAGCTTTTTTTCTTTTCTCCTCAGGGGACTTGGTAGGTTTATTGGGATTTCTAGTTTTTTTATTTGTTCCATAAAGAGTATTAACACCTTATTTTTGGATGAGAGCTCGGCTAGGGTTTTAAACTTTGTTCTTATGGCATTTTTTTCATTGTTTGTTAGCTCTTCTTTTGTTAGTGTTTTCATTAGGAGTTTTGTTAGGGTTAGAGGTTTCATTTTACCGTCTTTAGGTAAAGGTTTATGTGTTTTTTCGCTATGCTACTCCAGTTATGTTGTTGTTTGAGGATTTTCATTTTCCTTTTTAGGGCTTTGCAACTTTTTTGGTTTAATAGGATCATCTCCACGGCTTTTCTTAACTCCTCTTTATCATTTGGTTTTATCAATAGCATGTAATCTCTGTATTCGAGGAATCTAGGCATTTTGGTTGCTATCACAGGCTTTTCGTGCGCTATGGCTAGTGATAGAGGCCCACTTGCGGCTAGTATGTTTTCATCGAGATAGTTGAGGATTACAAGGTCAGCTTTGACGTGTAAATATTCGATTATTTTCCAGGGGTTGTTTATGAATAACTTTATTTTGTCTTGTAGTGCCATTTTGTTAATTTTGTTGATAATTTTTTTGAGGTATTTTGGGCTTTCTGGTGATGTTACGGGGTTGCATGAGCCAGCGATTATTAGGTTTAAGTTTTTTATGTTTTTTGAAATAGTATTGAATGTTTCGATTATTATTTCTATTCCTTTGTCGGGTCTTATGGTGCCGAATGTTAGGATTGTTTTTTTAGTTTTTTCTTCATTGTACTGTGTGTGTTTTGTCTGGGGGATTCCGTGCGGGATTACATAGAGCTTTTTCTCTGGGATTCTGTATTCGTTCGTTAGTATATGTTTCATTATGTTGAGGTGGATAATGATAGCGTTAGATAGTGCGCATAGGATTTTTATGTAGGTGAATGCGAACAACTTAAATAATGTTATTGAGAGTTTTGTTTTGTGGAATTTTTTGAAGTTATTGGTTAGGGTTTTAAGCGGTGTGAGGCCGTGTAGGGTTATTATGATTTTTTTGTTGCTGATTTTTAAGAGTAGAAGTAGTAAGAGTAGGTGGGTGGATTTTAATCCCCGTCCATAGAGCCAGTATTCGTGATGTACATGTAATAACTTTACGTTGTCTTTGACTGCTTGTTTGAATACTTTAAACGGATATATTATAGATTTATGGTTCCATGAAAATTTTACGGTTAAGTTCTTTTTGATTTGGTTTGTGGTAGGCTTTGTAATGGAAGGGGGTCTGTGTGCGTATATTATGATTTTGAGGTTCTGTGTTATTGAAGATATGTTTGTGTAAAGGTATTTTGAGTAGTCAGCTAACCCACTTAGTTCGGGGGGGTAACTGGTTACTACTCCTATTTTAAAAGCCATATTGCTAAGACTCCGTAGATAAATCCTACTACGACTGTGGCTGTGAATAATATTGATAATGCCATGTGGATAAGTGTTCTTTTAGGCTTCTCGAGGAGATGTTTGGGGTATTTGAAGGCTAGTTTTTTAATTATTTCTTTGAGGTATTTACGTTCCACATTTAACGTTGTTGACTCTTCGTATGTCGTTTTGAGCAATGCTTTGGTTATGCCTTGGTTGAAGGCTCTTTTAATGAGATAGCTCAGCCTTATTCTATGTGCCAATATTCTATGGTGAATTATGGCTTTTGGATTGTATAGTATACCTTTGTTAAACTTTTTTAGACATCTGATGCAGAATTCTGTTTCGTCGCCCTGTGTTAGTTTTTCCCTTTTAAGTCCTAAGTTTTCGTTGAATAAACCTATGATGTTAAAAATTTCTCTCTTGAAAGAGATGTTTGAACCAAATGTGTTACGTACTTCGGTGATATTATTGGAATGCAGGGGGTTCGAGGTTAATCCGATGAGCCAGTAGAATTCTTCGGGTAGCCACCATGGTATTTTTCCCAATGGATATATAGGACCTCCTATGCCATAGGATGATGGATATTGGTTGTAGGTTTTCACTAGTTCTTCTACCCATTTGCCGTCAGCTATAGCATCGTCGTCCATAAAGCAAACGATTTCACCTTTTGCATTTAGGATGCCAAGATTCCTACTTGTTGAAATCCCTTTTTTACCTGAGTTGAGGAGCAGTCTAATGTTGTTTTTAGCTATGTTTTTCATTTTTTTGTGGAGTGTTTTGTAAAGTTTATGATTGTTATCTACGACCAATAATATTTCTATGTTAGGATATGTTTGTTGTAGTATGCTGTTTATTGCTTCCACTAGAAATTTTTTGTTTTCAGATTTATGAGTTGTTATGATGACCGAGACCAGGGGTTGTTGTGTTTTCATGCTCTGGTTTCTATAAGTTTATGTTAGTATCCTTATGATGTTCAGATGTGTTTCAGCTATGTTTTTGTTATCGGTTTTTTCGATTGGTACGTTTAATATTTTGGCTATTTTTTTGTATAGTAATCTTTGGATTTCTATTAATTGGCGGGGTTCGCATATGTTGTTTCGTCTATTTTTAATGGTTTTGTAACTTGAATCTAGCATTATTAATTTTGTCTTGTCTTTTGCGAGTATTTTTAATAAAGTTTTCACGGGTATGCTTTGTAAGATCTCGAGGCTTTTTGTGGCTATTGTCATGTGGATTATTGTGTCTGGCAGATATCTGTCAGCTATTATTGTATAGCCAAAAAGTCTAGGTATATATACGTTTATTATCAGTTTAGTGATAACACTAATAAGTTCTAGCCATGACCAGATGGTTCGACTTATACTGTTTGAGTAGGCAAGTATATGTGTAATTATGGCATTGGTAGGGAGTCTTAGTACGCTTTGTGGTGATATTTTTTCTAGGAATTTTAGCATGATGTAAGCTAATGTGTGATTATTCTTTATCCAGACATGTTTTACTTTAAACCCTTTTCTCTTAAGTTTATATGCCAGTAGTCTAGCATGTGTGGTTTTTCCAGCACCATCAGGGCCGAATATCGAAATAATATGGACTCTTCTTCCTACATGTGATGATATAGGTTTGTGAATGCCTTTTTGATCGTGAGGAAATGTTGGCATGTCTGTATGACTTACGTTAGTTATGGGGATAGTAAAATAGATTTTGGAGAATTGAGAGTGTTCGTTATGATTTATGTTTCTTTTTCTTCTTTTGTTTCTTGGGTTTCTAATTGTTTTAGTTCTTGTTCTAGTTCTTTTTCTATTTCTTCTATTGGTTTTGGTGGTGGTGTTGTTGCGAGGGTGTAGCCTATCCATGCTAGAATGAATAGTACTGCGGTCATTGCTAGCCATACTATTGTTATGGGTATGGTTATTAGGTTGATGTTTGGTGTTGGTATTATGTTTTGTAGGTTTGGAAATAGGATTAGTAGGAATCCGTAGACTGTGTATAGTATCCATATTATTATCGCTGCAACGAGCATGCCTCCTCCTATAATTCTATCTTTACTCAAAACTCATTCACCTCTACCTTTCTTTTTTATTTTGGGGTTGGTTTTGTTATGGCTGTTTTTAGGTTTGTGGTTATGTTTTTTATTATTTGCAGTGCTATTATTATTCCGTGTTTTATTTTTAGTTTTTTCATACCTAGACGTTTTCGATATTTTATTGGTATTTCTATGATCTTTTGTTTAAGGCTTTTTATATAGTTGTTTATTTCTACTTCTATTTCGAAGTGTTTTGACATTGGTTTCCAGTTTTTTATTGTTTGCCATTTTATTGCGCGTAGTCCTGTTAGGGGGTCTTTCATTTTTACTTTGTTTAGGTAATGGTGTAGTGTTTTTAGTATTAGGTTTCCCAGACCATATATATCTGTTAGGTAGTTTTTTAGGGTGTGGGTGTGGAATCTGTCTCCTGTTACCATGCCTACGTCTGGGTTTTTTTCTAGGATTTGTATCATTTTTGCTGCTGGTTTTGCTGGGTATGTGTGGTCTCCATCGGTTATTATTATGTATTTTGGGTTGTGGTTTTTTTGTTTTAGGTGTTGTATTGCTGTTTTTATTGCGTTTCCTTTTCCTTTTCCTTTTTGTTGTATTACTTCTGCTCCTAGGTTGCGGGCTATTTGCTGGGTTCCGTCGGTACTTCCTCCGTCTACTACAAGTATGTGGGCGTTTGGGAAAACTTTTTGGTATTCTTTTATTGTGGGTCCGATTCCGGGGGCTTCGTTTAGGGTTGGTATTATGATGGTGAGTTCGGTCACTACGCCCCTCCTCCGTTCCCCTTTCCTTTTTCTCTTTGATTGTGTAAAATTAGTTCTTTGAATTTAATGGGATTGTAATTTAGATTTTGGGAATTGGAGTATTATATATATATATAGCCCAGGATAAAATTGGGCTACGGGTGGTTTTTTGTTGTTCCACCCGCAAGTTTTGTCGTTTGTTGTTATTTGTAATGGTACCATACTATATGGGTAATTATATGTTATTGGGTTTGTGGTATATAAGGTTTAGTGTGGGTTGTTATTTGTATGGTCTTATATGTTCTGGGTTGTTTTTATTGTGTTTTGATGTTTTTTGTCTGGGTATTCTTGTTTTAAAGATGTTTTATTATATATTGTTGTAATAAATATTGCATCATTTTTGATAACGTTTTTACCAAGATTTTTAGGTTAATTTGTTTTCTTGTGTTATTATTGTTTTAGAATTTAGTATATGTGTTTATGTTGAAAGGTATAAAGGGTCAAACTTAGGATTTTTATTTTTGGTTTTTGAATGTTGTAAAACTGTTTCTGGGAGATGGTTGATGATTATAGAAATTGTGGATGAGAATTTTGAGAAGAGAGTTGGGGAGTGAGGGAAGTTCGCTGTTATTTTTCATGGTGTGGTTGAATACAGTTGTGGAGGGTATTTGGTTATGTTTGTTAGTGTTTGTGTAGATGATAGGATAGGTGTGTTGTGATGGTTGAAGTTTAAGGTTTGTTAAGCTGTGTGTTTTGGATTGGACAAAAGATATATATTGCTTTATGGCAATATGTCTTTATGGTGGTTTTATGATTAGGGCAAAGATTGATGAGAGGCTTGAACGTAGGTTTAGGGAGTTGGCTATGAAGAGGTTTGGTTATGGTAAGGGTGCTCTTAGTAAGGCTGTTGAGGAGGCTATTTTAAAATGGGTGTCTTTGGTTGGGAGGGAGGAAGTTATTTTTGAGGGGGATCCTGTGGAAGCTATAGATGGGTTGCTTTCAGATGTTAATATTGGTTCTGTGAGGCTTCAACATAAAATTAAGGAATTTTGGATGGGTAAGGTTGCTGGAAATGTATCTGGTTGATACAAATATTTTTCTTGAGGTATTGCTTTCGCAGAGAAGGAAGGATGAATGTAAGAAGTTTCTTGGTATGTTAAGGAATGGAAAGGTGGAGGGTGTGGTGACTGATTTTACAATTCATTCAATAATAGTTTTGATGGATGGGCTTGGGAAGTTGGATGAGTTAAAGGTGTTTCTTTCAAGTCTTACAGCGTATAAGGGGCTATATGTATACACTACTTCCATATTTGATGAGGTAAATGCTGTTGAGGTTGCTAAGAAAAATAATTTGGATATGGATGATGCAGTGCAATATGTAGCTGCTCTTTCAATAAATGCTGATGCAATAGTTTCTTTTGATCATGATTTCGATAATCTAGGAATACCTCGGAAGGAGCCTAAACAAATAATTAAGGTGGTTTAGGACAGCTAGCTGTGTTGGTTATATTTTTATAATGTGCTGAGAAAGTGATAAGAATTGTTGGGAAACTTAAATCCGTTTTGAGATGTTTAATCTAGGTTTAGGAGATGAATGGACCTTAAACTATGTTTATTGGAAAATATGAAGTAATAGTTCCTGATGGTGGTTATCTACTTAAGTTTAGTTTAAGTTTTAGTGTGATGTTTATATTTGTATATGAGAATAGAAATATGAACCTCAATTCTGGTTAGCAGCTGTTAACCAGAGAGGATATTGAAAGATGTTGTCAAGTTTTGGAATGGGTTGTGTTTGCTGGTTGTTGTGTGATGGTTGGTTTTATATATTTTGTTTTGTATTTTATTTTGGTGGTTTGATGGTTGAGCTTAGTGATAAGGTTAAGGAGTTTATTACTAAAACTGTTAGGGAGGAAATTGTGAAGATTCTACCTTTAACCATTGTCACTAGGGAAGATTTACGATTAGCGATTGAAACAATGAATAAAAGGTTTGAGAATCTACAAAAAAACTTGGATAGGCGTTTTGAAGACTTGCAGAAATATTTGGATAGGTGTTTTGAGGCTGTTAATGGTCGTTTTGAGGATATGAATCGTAGGTTTGAAGATATGAATAAAAGGTTTGAGGATATGTTTCGTTTGCTTCGGTTAATGTTTATTGTTTTGTCTCTGCTTATTGCTGTTTTTGGCTTTCTAGGGATGTATATTGTTTAGTTAATATTTCGTGTTATTTAGTTTTAATTAAGTTTAAGTATTCTAGGGAGATGAATGGCAGGCTGCATAGGTGGAGTTTCCGCAAATTCCAGTTCATCATAGAATATAAGGCTAAGTTGAATGGAGTTCCTATAATTTATGTTGATGCTAAAGGTACTTCCACTTACTGCCCGATATGTGGGGCAAAACTAAGCCCGAATGGGCACAGAACATTAAAATGTAAAAAATGCAGATTAATCGCTGATAGAGACATTATAGGCACTTGGAACATTAGGTTAAGAGGTTTAAAGCAGATAGATGTGGGGAGCCCCGTTCCCCCCGAAAGCCCGTCGATGAACCCTGAGACGGGAAGACTCTCCGCTACAAATATATCAAAAGTTATAAAAGTAACGGAGAGTTAGAACGGTGTGAAACGTTTAGGTATTTTGTTTGAGTGTGTTTTGATGAGAATTGATGTTGTTGTATAATTTCCATGTAAGTTGCTATGGTGATAAGTTTTGTTTTTAGTGATAGGTGTTGTGTTTAAGGTTTGTTTATGTGGTTTCTTTGCGGGTTTTTGCTGTTTTCTTTGAATTATGTGTTTTCTTCTTCATTAAAGATTTTATTTTTTCTTTTTCACTGTTGCTTAGGGTGTTGAAGTATCCTTTCCCTACGATGTTTATTGTTAGATTCTTGAAGCTTCTTAGATTGAAGGTGGCTAGGTTGTTTATGCTCCAATCTTCTATGATAGTCAATGTGGCTGCATCGCATATGCTTAGACTCCTAGGATGCTTTCTCACTAATTTTAAAGTTTTTTTAAATGTTTCTTCATCAATTATAATAGTGGTTATTCCGCTCTGCTCAAGGAAGTCTAAAAAAGCTTTAACAGCTTCGGGTCCGATTCTTGTTTTAAGAAGTAGTGTTGTTTCTAAAATTACGTAGTCTGTTGTAGCTGCTTTACCAAACTTTCCCTCAAGGACATGAGTCACTATGGCTAAGGCATCCGTATAATTAACATCTCCTTCATCGAGTAGAGCGTAAAAAATACCTGTATCTATAAGTATGCTCATTCTTCCCTGCTCTCCTCATATATGATGTCGGCTAGTTCTTCATCTACTCTTTCGGACACTCTGCCTCCGATATGTCTCACGTTTTTTAGAAGTTGTTTTAAAGCTTCTATGTTTCCTTTGAATTCATCAAGTTTTTCTTCGGCCATTGAAAGAGCTAATCTAAGAGCTTCCACTAAGCTTTGAGCATTTACTTTCTTTGCAAATCTAGCTAGGCGTTTTTTATCCTCTAATGAGATTCTAACAGTAGTGCTCATACATATCACCTTGTAGATATGTAGCCTAATCTACTTATAAACATTCCCTATTATAGTGCTTTATGTTGTAATATTAACAAGTTATTTGATGTTAGTTGAATGGATAGCGATAGAGGTAATGGAGAGTTGAATAGTAAGGTTTTTGAGGTTGCTGAGGCTGGTGTTCGTGGCGGTTTGTTTCTTTTTGCTGGGAACACTGTTGCTACTGTGATTTTAGCTGTTGGTTCGATTGTTATTGCTCGTTTGCTGGGTCCTGAAGGCTACGGTTTATATAGTGTTTGTTTAATTGTTCCCTTTTTTGTTTGCGGATTTTGGTGTTAATTCCGCTTTAATTAAATATTTTAGCTCGGTTCAGGACTGAGGGAAAAGATTCTAAGGTTGCAGGCTTGATTAGAAATGAATTTTTGTTTAAGTTGCTGGTAGGTTTCTTTCTTTTTTGGTTTCGTTTGTTTTTTCGGATTATTTTGCTCTGTATGTTTTGAGGAGGCCGGGTATAGGGGTTTTTATTCGATTAGTGTCTTTGTTGATTATTTGTCAGATTTTGTTTAGCACGTCGAATAGTGTTTTTGTTGGTTTGGATAGGATGGAGTTGAGTGCAGCGACTCCGGTGACGGAGACGGTGGTGAAGGTTGTTTTGGCGCCGCTTCTTATTGTTTTGGGTTTTGGGGGAATTTTGAGCTTAGGGTTTCGAGTATTATTGATACTGCTAGTTTAGATGTTATGTCATTTATCTTAGGGCAGTAACATAGGGTGGAATTTTTGGAATATTTGTTGGCGTTCAGGTATCAGAAGTTTATATACTGTTGTTTTTATTATTTTATGGTGAGATGTGGCGATGGAGAAGTTTTCAACGGTTGTTAAATCGCAGTTTAGAATTGTTATTCCAAAGAATGTTAGAGAATCTTTAGGGTTAAAGATCGATGATAAAGTAAAGGGTAATTATTATTGGGGAAGGGGAAATGAGGGAATTCGTTAAGCTTACTGCAAGCTTCAAGCTTGATGGAGAAATTCCCGATATATTCAGTTTATATAAGCAGATTGTAAATGAGTTATTGGACTATGCTTCATTTAAAAATATATCTTCTTTTAAAAAGCTTAAAGCAGAAAGATATTATGAACTTAGAGAAAAATATCCTAACCTACCTTCACATTACATTTACACAGCTTGTCAAATGGCTTGTTCAATCTATAAATCGTTTAGGAAGCTTAAGCGTAAAGGTAAAGCTAAGGGAGATAAACCTCAATTTAAGAAAGACGTTATAATGCTCGATGAAAAACTGTTCTCTCTTAATTTGAACAATTTGTTTGTTAGTATAGCTACTCCTAATGGAAGAGTTAAGTTAAAGTTAATTCACAGAAAATATCATGAGAGGTTTAGGGATTGGAAGGTTGGACAAGCATGGTTGATAAAGAAGGATTATGAGTTGTTTTTGAATGTTGTTTTCTCAAAAGATATTGAGGTTGAAAAGCCAATTGATGTTATTGGCGTTGATGTTAATGAAAATAATGTTACAATAGCTAAGCTAAATGGTTTCGGGAAGAAGGTTACGAGAGAGAAAGTTATTAGAACTGTTTATTTCCTTAAGCGTAGAAAAATACAATCTAAAATTAAAGTTGGAAAAACTAGGAGAAAGTTATTGGTCAAATATTCTGGAAGAGAGAGAAATAGAATACTGGATATTTATCATAAGGCTGCAAATTGGATTGTTGAAGAAGCTTTAGAAACGGGTTCAGCGATAACATTGGAAAATCTTAAAAACATTAGAAAGAAGATAAAATACTCAAAGAAAATGAATGGTAGGTTGCATAGGTGGAGTTTTAGAAAACTTCAATTAATCATAGAATATAAGGCAAAATTGAATGGAGTTCCCATAATTTATGTTAATGCCCGTGGTACAAGTTCTTTATGCCCGATATGTGGGGCAAAATTAAGCCCGAATGGGCATAGAATTCTGAAATGTAAAAGATGTGGATTAATTGCTGATAGAGATATTATTGGAGCATGGAATATTAGGTTAAGAGGTTTAAAACAGATAGATGTGGCGAGCCCCGTTCCCGCCGAAAGCCTCCCAATGAAAACAGAGGGAGGAAAGGAGACAAAACACCATAAAATGTCAAGTCTCCTAGAACGGTAGGTTATTGAGTGGCCTCCTAGGAATATTCTAAATGCTTTTAGTCCTTTGAGTTCTAGGGCTTTCTTGTATATGGTGTTCATTGTGTTTTTTGGTCTCCGAAGGGTAGGTTCATGTCTCCTAAGTCAACTATTTTTATGTTTTTTAGAATAATTTTCTCGTGGGAGGTGTCTAGGAGTCCTTGGTTTTCATCGTAGAATTTGTAGGTCATTGATGCTCTTCTAATGCCGGCTGGTCCGAATCTTGCACCGGGCATGTAGGATGTTCCTGCATCGAGGGGCACACCTACTACAACGACATCTTCGTCTCCTTTGGGTTTTTCAATAAATGGTCGGCCGAGGAAGGTTTGAATGCCGCTATAAGGTACAGTATCTTTACTTGGCTTCATATAACAGCACCTAATTGATTTATGGATGGTTGATTTTTTAGGTTTAAAGATAAAAAAGTTCCTAAAGACATAGAATTTAGCAAATGGTATTTATCCGTATATTAGGTCGATTAATGGTTTTGCCAGGTCGTAAATTGTTGGTTGATATTTCTTTGGAATTATTGCTTTACCTATCTCAATAATATCGAATTTTGTTATGATTTTAATTTTCATGAGGATGATATAGTTTAAAATAATAGTTATGCTGAGGCCTATGATCCAAAGTTTTGGAATAAAAAGTTTGAATAGGAGGCCGAGAGGAGTTCCAATTGCTAAAGAGGTGATGAAAATCGAGGTCAGTGTTTGCCAGTTGAAATTTAGGCCAACTTTTGGGGCGATTATTAGAGCGGTAAAGATTCCTGTGACACTACCTATGGCAAAGGATAATGCAGTACCAGTAGAACCCCAGATAGGCGTTAGGATGATATAGAGGATTAGTCTGGGAATGCTCGTGACGAGTCCTATGAGAAAGACGTAGTAGTATTTCTCGTAGGCATAGCAGAGATTATTAACTGCAGAGATGAAAACGAGTAGTAGGGAGGAGGACATAATTATTTCAAGTTCAAGCCAAGCCTTTGCATAACTTGGTCCTAATAAACCGAGGATATATTCGGGGAATAAACCGACTCCGATAACTAGGGGCATTGTGAATGCTAATCCTACTCTCAATGAGTTCCAAGCAGCTCTTTTTCTACCGTCAGTTAATCCGCTTAGGTAGGGAAGCATCATCCGCTGAACTGCCAAGGCTATGCCGATGACAAAGCTTCCAATTGTAAATGCTATGTAGAAGGTTCCAGTTTCGGCTGCACCAACCATTATAAAAACACTAATAACTGCTAATTGTTGTCCGATAATCACTATCATTCCTGGGATCCAGCTTGGAATTCCTGCTTTTAAGAGTTTTAGAAGGTGTTTTGTAGAGAAGGACGGAGTAAAGCCGATCAGTTTAGCGATATAAAATATTCCTATTAAGGTTGTAATGATAGAAACCATTAAATATCCGATGGCGGCACCAACCCATCCAAATCCTATTAAAACTAGAAGAATACCAACAACAATCCTTAGAATTTGACCGATTAGTGTGGAAAGGAAGTAGGGGAAAGTTTTCATAAATCCCATATAGAGAGAAATTAAAATGACATTTAAACTAAATATTAGAAATATAGAAATGAAAATTAGCGTGAGGGAGTTATATCTGCTGAAACCTAAACCAATGTAGCCCATAAAGCCCAATGTCAATGAAACAGGTACGATTAAGGTGATTAGAAAGAGTGATCCAGACCAGAAGAATTTTTTAGCTTCAACAGTTTTACCGCTGCCAATGGAATGGCCAAGCCAGCGGGTAAGCCCAACAGGAATCCCAAGACTAAGAACGTAAGCAAAGAGATTAGCTAGACTGGAAATTGCACTGAGGATACCGACGATAGAGGGTCCTACGATGAAAGAAATTGAAAGCCAAAATATGAAACCAAATGCATTATTTACAAAGCTGGTTGCATAGATCCAGAAACTACTACGAACAACTTTGGAAAAACCCACTGACCCAGATTTACCGTCAGAAGACATCTTTGATCACTTAGATTTTTACAGGATTTCATACTCATAAAATTTATCCTTAAAGTGAAAATATGCTTGGTGTTTAGGGTTCTGATTTCTATGACTTTGTTTTTCTGCTTTTTCGAAGTTTGATTTGGATGATAGAAGAAGTTGAAGAAGTTTTGGGGCATTCTTTGAAGTATATTTTGTTAGTTATTGTTTTTAATTTTTAAAATTTTGGTATTGTTCTCTTCTTTTTAGTCTTGTTACTTAGGTAATAAGAGATAAATTTTTTGGTTGTTATTTCTACTTTGGATATACATTGTAAAATAAAAACGTAGGGTGTAAACTGTGTTCAGAATCGTTATTTCAGGTTGGTATGGTTATAAAAACACGGGTGATGAGGTGATTTTAGCGTCAATGATAAAAACAATAAGGGATGAATTTAAAGATGTTGAAATTATCGTTTTATCGAGCGACCCTGCATACACCTCAAAAGTTCATGATGTGGTGGCTGTTCCGTTAATGTATTTTGATATTTTATCTTTGTGTTCATTAGCCTTGCGTAAAAGACTTTTTGAGACTGTTAATGCTATTAGAACGTCTGACGTGTTTATTCTTGGTGGTGGTGGTTTTCTAAGTGACTGGCAATCTTGGACTGTTATTTTACAATGGTTAGGACAAGTTATGTTAGCAAAAATGTTTGGTAAAAAAGTTATGCTTTATGCTATTGGTGCTGGGCCAATAATAACCAAAATTGGCAGGTTCTTAACGAGAATAATTCTTAACAGATGTGCTGACATAATCACTGTACGTGACGAAAAATCTAAAGAGTGGCTAGAAAGTGCAGGTGTGAAAAAAAGGATATACGTTACGGCAGATCCAGCAATTCTACTAGAACCAGTAAAACCTGATAGAATAAGTAAAATATTGAAAGAAGAACGTATAGATTCCAGTAAACCTTTAGTTGGGATAGCAATATCGCCAATATTTCACATTCAGAAATATTGGCCAAATCAACAGAAGAAATTCTTAAAATTTAAAAATGTATGGCCAAAGGTAGTAGATTTCATCATTTCGAAACTAGATGCAAATGTTATTTTTATACCAATGCAAATCCCAACAGATAGGGACTTTGCATCCGAGTTGATAAAAAATGTAGAAAACAAGGACAGAGTCAAAATTATTACTGGAGAATATACTCCACAAGAAATGATGGGTATTATTGGTCGAATGGACATGATTATCGGAATGAGATTACACTCACTTATTCTTGCTACAAGAATGAACGTACCAGTACTTGGAATTATGTACCACCACAAAGTTGAGTGTTTTTTGGAACAAATTGGGCAAAAGAAGTGGGCTGTTGGTATTGGTGAAGGAATACATAGGAAAAATGAAGATATTAATATTGAAGAATTACTATATAAATTATCAGCGTTATGGATATGCCGAAAAAGATATAAAAAAGAAATAAAAGAAAAAATGGCTTATTTAAAAAAAAGAGCAAAACTGAATAATAACTTTCTAGTAAAGCTATTGAGGTGATGAGATGCCAAATTATTGTATGATCTGTGGCTCAAAAAGTCTTGGAGAAATTTCTGAGGGGTTAATTTGTGATTCTTGCAAGGGCAACCCATTCAAAGTAGAAAAACTGAGACAAAAGCTAGCCGAAAAATCAGATTTAATAAATTTAAAAAAGACGTATTCTCAAGATTTTGCATCTTTGAAGGATATAAATTCCGCTGATATGTGGAATTTTTATGTCGAATATCATAAATCAGTAGAGGAAGAAAATAAGACAACCCAGAAAAGAATAAGAGAAACCATTAAACTATTTCCATCTACTGCATCTAATGTTCTCGATATTGGTGTTGGATACGGTTTTGTGATAGAAGAGCTACATAAAAAGTTTCCTCATCTATCTTTAGCTGGGATAGATATTTCTAGTAAAGCGATCCAGAACATTAAACAAAAACTTGATGGCGACTTCCGCGTTGGTTCGGCTGAAAATCTCCCGTGGCCAGATAACTCTTTTGATGTAGTTCTCCTACTAGAGATATTAGAACATATTCCTGCAACAAATTTGTTTGGAGTACTAAACGAGGTACGAAGAGTATTAAAAAATTCTGGTGTACTTATAGTGTCCGTACCTCTTTACGAAAATCTTGAAGCTTATACTTTCAAATGCCCAGTATGTAACTCTTTAATAAATCCAAACGGGCATGTCCGCTCTTATACTCCAAAACTCGTTCTCTCCGAATTAAAATTAGCTGGATTTTTGATAAAAAAAGTTAAAAAAATTTGGCCTGCATCCAGAACTGCATATTTTTCGCCATTATTATCTAGGTTATTTCCTAGCAGATTTAAACCTGCTAACTTACTAATCCAATGTAAAAAAAAATCAAATAAGAAAGTCCTGATGTTTGCCCCATTTTTCTATCCACATATAGGTGGTGTAGAAAGGCATGTACAACGATTATCCGAAGAGTTGATTAAGAAAAAGCACAAAGTCACAATAGTTACTGTAAAGCACGACCAAAATTTACCAGAATTCGAACAGCTAAACAAAATAAAAATTTACAGATTCCCTAAAAAAAGATTGTTAAATATATGGTTTTGGGTGTTTAGACATAGAAATCTCATTAAAAATGCAGATATTATTCATTGTCACGATTCTCACACTTTCATTTTTTGGTATCTACCCTTTAGATTTTTGTATCCGTTAAAACCAGTATATATTACATTTCATGGTCATGAAGGGTCATTGCCAATCCCAAGAACAAAAAAAATAATGAGAAAAATTGCTGAGAGGTTAACAAACGGAAATATTTGCGTTGGTGGTTTTATTGCAAAATGGTATGGTACAAAACCTAATTTTGTTGTGTACGGCGGTGTAGATGAACCAAAACATACAGGTAATATTATGAATTCTAAAATCTCTGCAGTTTTTATTGGAAGGTTAGAAAGAGATACAGGAATTTTGACGTACATAAGCGCTGTTAAAATTCTAAAAAGGAAATACAATATTAATCTTGAGGTGGATGTTTGTGGGGATGGAAGTCTGCGAGAAATTATTGAAAAGATCATAAGAGAAAATAAATTAAATATTAGACTTCATGGTTTTGTTGAGAATCCAATTGATTACTTGATAAAAGGTAAATTTGCTTTTGTTTCTGGGTATCTTGCGATATTAGAAGCGATGATTAATAAAAGATTGGTGTTCAGCGTGTTTGAAAATGAGTTAAAAAAAGATTATTTAACTTTAATCCCAAATTCAAAGGACATGATGATTATAGTGTCATCTCCTAAAGAATTAGCAGAGAAAATTGTGTACTACTATAAAAATCCGAAAAAAGCGGAAGAAAAAATTAAAAACGCATATCGTTTCGCAAAAGAACAGACATGGGAAAAGGTTGCAAACACGTATCTCAAATTGTGGGGTGTGGAGAAATAAAAGACATAAAAGTTTCGTTAATCTGCACGCTAAAAAATGAAGAATCCTCCATTAAAGAATTCTTAGACTCATTATTATCTCAATCAAGACCGCCAGATGAAATCATTATTGTTGATGGTGGGTCTATAGACAGAACTGTTGAAATTATAAAATCTTATATTGAAAAAGGTGCTCCAATAAAATTAATTGTTAAAAACGGTGTAAACATCGCAGAGGGAAGAAATATTGCTATCAAAAATGCAGAGTATGACATAATCGCATCAACAGATGCCGGATGCCGATTAGATAAAGACTGGCTGAAAAATTTAGTTAGACCATTTGAGGAAGATCCAAGCGTGGATGTAGTGGCGGGATGGTACGAAGCCGACGCAAGGACCGAATTCGAGAAATGTGTAGCTGAATTAACTTATCCAAAATTGGAAAACGTGTTAAAAAATCCAGATAAGTTTTTACCGTCAAGTAGATCAGTAGCATTTAAGAAAAAATGCTGGGAAAAAGTTGGTGGATACCCTGAATGGTTATATACCGCTGAAGATACTTTATTTGACTTGAATTTAAAAAAAGCAGGTTGCAAGTTTGCTTTTGCACCACATGCTGTAGTTTATTGGAGAGTAAGACCAAATTTAAGAGCTGTCTTTAAACAACATTATTTATATGCTAAAGGAAATGGTGAGGCAGGTTTATTATTTAATTACAGACTACTCTTTATACGATATACACTTGGAGGATTAATGCTGATATTGGGATTTGTATATCCACAAATTTGGATAGCACTTTTGATTTGTATTTTAGGATACTTATTGGTACCTCTAGTAAAGAATAAACAGTTAAGAAATTTTAAGGTTTTACATTTAGTTCCTATCATTATATTAATCTTAGATTTTGCAAGAATAGTTGGATGCTTAACAGGAATTTTTAATAAGACTTTCAAATTCAGTTTTAGTGTAGTAGTGAAAAAGTGTAAATACTTCAGTTGTACTCAATAAAGAAAATTTAGAAATCTTTGGTATATGTGTTATTACTATAGATCTTTATTTTAGGTGTAATGTTATTAAAAGGGGTTTGAGTCATTCGACAGCGACTTATCCATGTTTGATGATGTAGGTTTATCTCTGTTTTGGCTTCTAGATCTATTGTATACCATGAAATATGTGTATCTGGAAAGCGTCCGCGGATAGGAAACTAATTTGGATGAAGAATTAGATTTGTTAATACTAATAAATAGAACTGTTTAAAAATTTATGTTAAATATAATTTAGGAGGATTGACATAGTTTGACGAAGCATAAAGTTAAAATTATTGTACATAAGGTCATAGGAAGATGTGGCATGGGCTATAGACAAAGTGATGAATTTATAATAGAAGGATACTACATTAAACCTAATCGATGTGTTCCAGTATGTATTCATGCCTTAAATTCTATGATGACACTACTAATACCATTTATTAAAGGAATATCAGTGAAAGAACTTGGTATTGGTGAAGATAATGATACTGGGTATGTTCAATGTCCTGACCCTGGCTTGCCATATACGAAAGGTGGTACGGTTATATTTGAATTAAGGAGAGAAAGACTTGTGAATGATGGAATAAAATAATTCAGGAAAATAAAATTATTATGGTTCTTAGCTATTTATTATAGTAACAACTGAGGTTGTGGCACTATGAATACAATTGGTGTTATTGGATTAGGATGTGTGGGATTACCTGCCGCTGTTATATTTGCATCAAGAGGAAAAAGAGTCGTGGGTTTTGATATTGATTCACAAAAAGTAGAAATGGTAAATAAAGGTATAAGCTATATTAATGAACCTGGTCTTGATGGATTGTTAAAGGATGTTGTAAATAGAGGCTTATTAGAGGCTACGAATGATGGTTCTTGTGTTGTTGAAAATACTGATGCAGTAATAATAACTGTACCAACACCATTCAAAGAGGGGAAAACAGACTTGACATACATTGAGTCCGCGCTAAACTTAGTTAAGTGTGGACTACATGATAAGCAGCTAATAGTTATTGAGTCGACCATACCACCGGGAACAACGAAAACCTTTGTAAAATATAAACTTGAAGAAACTGGTTTAAGAGTTGAAGAAGACTTTTATCTGGCTCACGTACCCGAAAGAATTGCGCCCGGAAAGGCCATATATGAATTAACCAACGAACCGAGAATAATAGGTGGTGTTGGGCCTAAATCAACGGAGAGGGCATATGAACTCTACAGTACTGTAAATAAAAAACTTTACAAGACTGATGCGACTACGGCGGAATTTGTAAAACTTATCGAAAATACATTTAGAGATTTGAACATAGCATATGCCAATCTCTTGGCATTAATGGCTGATTGTTTAGACGTAGATGTTTGGGAAGCTATTGAGTTAGCTAATACACATCCTCGTGTTAATATACATAAACCTGGACCCGGTGTGGGTGGTTCCTGCTTGACTAAAGATCCTTATATGTTGGTATATTCTGTTAATGATTTATTTGGTAAAGAATTGATACTGATTAGTAGATCAATAAATGAATTTATGCCTCAATATACTGTTTCATTAATAGAAAAAGTTTTACAAGAAAATAATGTACCAAGGAAATCTAAGATCGCGGTGCTGGGAGTAGCGTATAAGGGTAATATTGGTGACACTAGAGAGAGTCCAGCTATATTTATAGTGAAGGAATTGCTTAAGAAGGGTTATGAAGTTTTCACATATGATCCATATACAAGGGAATCATTTGGAGCTATCTCAACTAATTCTATGGAAGAAGCCATCATGGGAGCATATGTTACCATAATTGTGACTGATCATGAGCAGTTTAAGGAAATAGATCTTGGTAAACTTAAGGACAAAATGGCCAAGCCAATAATTATTGATTGCAGACATCTAATAGATCTACGTAAAGCGAAAAAACTGGGATTCATATACTACGGAATTGGTTGTAAAAGGTGCAACAAAAATGACAATACTCGTAGTAGTGGGAACAAGGCCGGAAATAATTAAAATGGCTCCAGTGATCTTAGAATTGGAAAAAAATGGATTAGAATTTGTTTTTGTGCATACGAGGCAACACTATGACTACGAAATGAGTCGCGTCTTCATAGAAGAACTGGGATTACCAAAACCTCATTACAGTTTTGAATTAAAAGGAGAATCGCCACCGCAACAAATTGGAGAGATGATGATAAATCTAGAGAAAGTAATTAAACAAACGAAAAAGCAATTCAAAATTATGCTTATACAAGGCGATACAAATAGCATGCTGGCTGCAGGATTAACAGCATTGAAGGAAAATATCAAAATAGGACATGTGGAAGCTGGACTAAGAAGTTATGATTGGAGAATGCCAGAAGAACATAACAGAAGAATGATCGATCATGTTAGTGATTATCTATTTGCACCAACTGAAAAGTCAAAAAACAATTTACTCGAAGAACACGTGTGGGGTAAAATTTTTGTTACTGGTAATACAGTTATTGACGCTATAAAAAAATATTTGCCGATAGCATTGAAAAAAGCCTCCGATATTATAACCCAAATAAAATTTGACGAATATGCCATAGTTACTTTTCATAGGGCAGAAAACGTAGATGATCCAATAACGTTGAGCAAATTTGTCAAAATTCTCGAAAAATCTTCCATTTCATTGGTATTCCCTATTCATCCTAGAACGAAAAAACGACTGGAACAGTATAGATTGTTTGATAAGGTACAATCCATGCCACACCTTCAACTATTACCACCATTGGGATATTTTGAATTCTTAGTACTAATGAAGGATGCTAAGGTAATATTAACAGATTCGGGAGGATTACAAGAAGAAGCAACAGCTCCAGAAATTCGTAAACCAGTGTTAGTATTAAGAACTTCGACAGAGAGACCGGAGGCAGTTGAAAAAGGGTTTGCACACATAGTTGGTGTTGACCCCCCCACGGTTATAAGTAAATTAAGGGACATTATAGATAATACACCAAAATTACCGATGCAATCACCGTTCGGTAATGGGGATGCTGGTGTAAGAATAGTTAAAATAGTCCGCAAAATAATTAGTGTATAATGTTTTATTAATTTTGAATTTTGTATGGTTTAATTAGTTACTATTTCTCTTGATATCCTTAAGTTATTGTAAAAGGCTCACTATTAAAAATTCCAAAAATCCTGGAAATACATGGTATTATCCGATATCACATGAGTCTAACTTATGATTTCCTTGAATATTTTAAGTTCCCTGTTAAATATTACTTCGTGAGAGAAGTTCTTAACAGCAAAATTTCTAGCGTTTTTAGCTAATTCGTAATATAATTCTTCATCAGAGATCATTCTTGTAATAGCTCGTCTTAGGCTTAACGGGTCTTCAGGAGGGACTAATAACCCGTTATGCCCGTCGATCACAAATTCTGGAATCCCTCCCACATTTGTTGCTATTACAGGCAGACCTGACGCCATTGCTTCACACATCGCTACACCTTGAGCTTCTGTACGACTAGGAGCCACAAAAAAACCATGAGCATTGTAAATTCTTGGTAATTTTTCATGGTCAACTCCTTTTGTGACAAATTTAACACTAGAGTTTAATTTCTTGGCTAATTTTCTTAAATACGGTTCAAGAGATCCTTGACCTATAATTGTAAGAGAACTCTTTCTAAAATTCGAAAATGCTTTTGTCGCTATATCTATACCGTACTTCCATTCTAGCGCTCTTACTGTGACACCAGATGAAGGAATTCTCTGTTTATTTGTTGTGAATGGCTTAAATAAATTAGTATCTACTGGATTAGGAATAACATGGGAGTTTGGGTGACGATATAAGAGGTACTTTTCAGCCATATTTTGCATCCAGTGGGAAACATAAATAATAGCGTTTACTTTTTGAAGCAATATTCTAAGAAGCGTGTTTCTAAATATGTCATAAAGAAAACTAAGTACCCTAATCGTAGTATTTTTAAACCCAAAGGGTGGATAATAGTGATGTAGTGATCTTATTAGGACTTCAGCACCGTGAATCCATACAACTATTGGTTTTGAAACCGCGTTTATTATTTTTAACATTGTGGGTATTAGAGAATGAATACAAATTATATCTGGATCAAAATCACTTAATATTTCTTTTAAGTATTTATATGGAGCCTTATAAACTTCCACGGACTCATAGGTGTATCTATAAAATTTATTACTAGGTACGTATACTTTAACTTGCAAACCTTTGCTAAGATAAACTTTAACTCTTGCATGAACGAAGCCAAATGCATGTTTATTTTCATATGAGGGGTATTTTGGTGATACTATGAGTATCCTTATCATCTATCATCTTACCCCATTTGCTTTACTTTCTTCTTTAAATTATTAAGCAAACTATGTAGAATATATTTGCTCTATTTTTTCTGATATAAAAGTCCAAGAAAACTTTTCTAGGTATTTTCTTAAAGAATTTTCACTTATTTGTTTTTCATCTAATTTATTAGTGATAACATGGGTTAGTTTTTTATACAAATCTAACGGATTTTTAGGTTGTACATAAATTTTTTTGTCATATTTTTCTAAGATATCAGGTATTCCTCCAACAGGGGTTGTCATAATAAAAAGCCGCGCAGCCATAGCTTCTATGAGTGTGATGGGAAGAGCTTCCCATCTAGAAGGCAAAACAAATATATCAGAAGCAATGTACAGCTCATGGATCAACTCTGGTGGTTGCCAATCAAGCAACCTCACGTTATCAAGTTCTCTTAGTGTTTTTTGCATAAAAGGCTTAAGATCTCCTCCTCCTATAAAAAGAAATAACAAATTTTTTCTCCTTTGTGCAATTTTCTTAACTACACTTATATATTCTGGTAAGCCTTTAACTTGAGAAAAACGCCCCCTGTAAAGTATTATTTTTGCATTTATTGGAAGCTCATATTTTTCTCTATAGTAGTCTTTTTTGTCAAGATTTTTTTCGAACTTATCGATGTCCGTCCCGTTAGGAATTATATGAATGATTGGGGATGTTAGGGTATATTTTAGTGCGTATCTAGCTAATGATTTTGTTAATCCAATTAGATGTGTAGTATTTGCTAATATTCTCGAAAAGATCACATAGTTGAAGAGTTCCTCAATATAAGTTTTACCACCTGGTTTTTGAGGATCAAGCGCATACATTCCATGAAGTGTTAATACTGTTTTTCTTTTTCTTTTCTTACCCCAATAAAGTGCAAGCCAAGATAAAGGATAATGATGACCATGAGCGTGTACGACATCAATTTTGTTTTTCCTGTCAATATTATCTAAAAGCTTGAATACATTTATCTGAGGGATCCTAAAGCTTTTTAGGGTAATATATAAAGAGCTCGGAGGACTAAATGACTTTATCCTATAGATTATCAATTTAGAACTTTCTTTTGATTGCTCTTTTATTATCGATTTTTTCGATTCTAGAATTTGCGTTATTAATATGATTTTATGGTCTCTCTTAATCAGATTCTTTACTATATTTTCTACGTGATAAACAATACCTCCGTGGTCTGGAGAAAAAAAGGGGGTAACCATAAGAATACAAGTCATAGAGTTACCACCTCACTCATATCGGGTTTAATCACTTGTACATCTCTAACGAAAGAAATTAATTCTTTAGCGAGTTTTTTAGTATCGAAGAATCGTGCACATTGCATAGCTTTTTTAGATATTTCAATTTGTTTTTCTTCATTATTTAAAAGTCTTAAAATCTTATATTTTGTTTCGTTAACTTTTCCATAATTTACTGTAATAGTACATTTATCTAAAATAACATCGAATATTGTATTAAATGGTGTTCTAATTACAATCTTACCTGCAATTAATGACTCAACTAACTTCACTGGTATCATACTTGATGAAAACTCTGGAGGACGTAGCAAAAAAACAAAACGAAACTTATTAAACCAATCCTGTAATAACTTTTCTCGAGGAACGGGAGAAACAAACATGACATTATGTTCTATCCCTAATTGTTTTACTTTTTTTATTAGGTATTCTTTTAGGCTACCCCTCCCTATTATATAAAAGGTAGCATTTTTATATGTTTTTACGATCTCCGAAAAAACCATCAAAGCAAAATCGATACCTTGCCATTTTTCTAATGCACCATAGAAACAGAATGTAAAGTTTTCGATAGTATCAATACTACGAACCTTGGGAAAATCTTCGATATTCACCCCTACATATGATAGTAGAATTTTCTTCTTCTCGCCTTTTTCTCCAATATTTAATAAGTTCATTATACGCGGATTTAAAATTCTTATCTTTTTAAATCTTGATATAAGGCCTAATTCTATAATTAGAAGGAATTTTCTAATTCTTCTTGGAAATGAAGAAAGATCATGCGCCATTAACCCGTATACATCTACTACTATGTTATTTTTATCTATGAATGAAAGAAGAAATATTAGAGGTAATGTCAATACATGATATCTTACTAAATATGCTTTTTCAGTCGCAATACGTTTATATTGTATATATAAGAGTAGTGTATAAATAAGTTCAATAAAGAGATATACTACGAGCCGTACTAGGATAGATACAATACCAAGTAAATTCTTTCCTCTAAACTTTGAAAATTCGTACAAACGTGGTGGACGGTATGGTATTCTTTTTATGATAATGCCTTGCCGTAAACTTTCGCGGTCAAACTTTTCAGAATTTTCTTTTTTGGGACAGATTAGAATTACACGATGTCCCATTTTTACTATCGCTTTTATTAATTCGTAATAATTGGTGAAATCGCCGGTAACACCTGGAAAGTCCGATGGTGATATAATCAGAATAGTAATCACTTTTTCACCATCCAATGTTTAGCTATTAGAACATCTCTTCATTACTTTTAACCTTATTGTAGTGTAAATCAAACATTATTATTGAACCTGTAGGGGAGCTATACATTATCTCGTACATATGAGATAATTCTTTGACGAGTAGGTTATACTTGTTTGGAAAGAAGAAAACTAAGTAATCAATATCTGTAATGTTCCTTAAAAATGATATAACCAATGAAACATTGTTAATACTTAATCTGAAAAGGCTTTCATACCCTATAATGATGCGTGGATAAATCGCGTGTTGTACGTACCATATTTGACCTACATACTCAATACCATTAATACGGTTCTCTCTTCTGATCAAGAACCATAGAAGATAATCATATGTTAGCGGATTTGAGAATCCTAATTGCTTTGTTTTTGTTATTAATGATATATTCTTCCATAGGATGTATGAGTCACCTTCATCTGCTAAGATTACAGAATTCGTGGGTATGTTTTCATCTATGTACCTTATAAATTCAATGGTATCTAACCGAACACCGCCACTAAATGTGACGCTCTCAAATTTTTTAATAGTCCAGTTGATTTGAATCAAAAAGCCCGAGGTAAGTATTAGTGTTATCATAATCACTCGAGCTACTTTATACCAATTATTATGGAAAGATGTTATTATAGATCTAATTAAATGAAGGGTATTTCCAGATTTTAGGTGGGTCAATTGATTTTCTAAGTTTTTCTGCAGGATATAAATACCTATCGCTATATAGTTTGTTATAGGTATCGTCATATGTAACGTCATTCTCGTTGGTAGGTATACACTAAGATGGATAATAGAAAGGAATTTATCAAGATTCGAATTATATCCTCCAATTATGGGTGAAATATAGTACATATAGTACAAAAGAACTGCGAAAAGGTTTATTTTAACAAAAATAGAGATTTTTCTGTCAATTTTCTGTCGTGCTTTTACAATAATTGATAGAGAGATCATGAAGTACACTAGAGGTAAATTATTCCACGAACTAAATGGTATCAGAATATAACGCAATAAATCTTGTGTGGGAAAAAGCCATCTTATGTTAGCCTTACTTGTTAGTAATAGTCCTAATACAAACAGGTTCCTATGTTTCCATATACTATATATGTAAATTATAAGTGAGAAAAAATAGGGTAATGTGAAGATAATTATATAACTAATTATCAATATAAAAAATTTAAGTCTTACAAAAATACTTTCCTTAATTTCTTTCACATCTAATAATTGAACAACTAGTATAGGTAATATTGTTAAGACAAACAATATTGGATGATAGATAAGGATAGTACTCAATATAGCTGACAAAAATATTACAAAACCTCGTTGAGATTGATTTCTTGTTTTATGTGAATCTAATTTAGTTACCGAATCATCAAAAATAATAGCAACAAAAAGCCAGGATATAGGCACTAAAAATTCCACTATTCTATGAGCTACGTATAATCTAGAAAACCAAATCCAAACATAATTGCTTCCAACAAATATCATACTAACTAATGCAGGATATACTTTTTTGGTTAGTAATTTTATCGTAAAATAAACCGAGGCTAAAGATAACGATCCAAATATGATAGGAAGAAGTTTAACTAAATCATACGAAAGTATCGGATCGACTATCGCTAACATAGAAAGAAGATACACAATACCCAAGGGGTATTTTAAAGAAAACCCTCTCGATGCTTCGTAAAAAATATAATATAATTCACCATTAAAAAGTAGAAATCTACTATGAAAAAGCCAATAAAGCGGATCCGAAGGATATATAAATGGGCTAAAAAGATTAGCGTACCAGTTAACGAAAACAAGAAAAATAAAGATACCTATTGGGAAAAGGGGAGATAATATTCTTTTAATGTCTGGTAACGAAAAAAATCTTTTTAAACATATTTTAGAAATATTTATTTTAAATTTAATCAAAAGAAAGAGTGAAAGTGAAATTATAACGATTAAATTAGCTAAAAAAATTATCGAAAAACAAAAGAAAAAGATAATATCTATTAAATATCCCAGTAAAGTAAGGTAATTAAGACCTAAGCCTAAGTCTATGAGAAATAATATAGTTTTTTCTTTTATAGTTTCATGTAGTATGTCCTTATTAGTTATCAAGTAAGATATTGTTTTTCTTATAAGATATCCTGGTAACCACCAGATAAAGATAGACCAGCTTATTAATCTAAAAAGTGTAATTAGGATTTCCATCATTGACTTTCCCCTTTCTGTATGTTTATCCATAGTTTACATTTTCTCTAATATATTGTTTTTCAGATTAATTCAGCAAATATACAGATTGAATAATTGTTCTATTTAACACTTTGGATTATCAGAAAATCAACATTGGATATTAAATTATGAAGTAAACATTGGCAAGCCTTTTATGGAATAAAAGCTAAAGATGTAGATGTTTATGAATTGTTAATTGAGAATACATTTTTACATAAAAATTATTGAGTTAATGGGTGGTTAAAATATAGTTTATGTTATACTTGATATATACTTCTCTTGGACGTATAACGCCAATAGGAGAATGTTCTTTTTTATAGTTTGAAACTGGAGATTTACAGATGATTTCTCTTTAAAAACTTGGATGTTTTCTGTAACATGTTCACTTTTCTCGCTTCATTAAACATAAGAACTGATCCGGTAACTCCTTATATTTATACCAATTCGAAATTATTAAATGTGACACTTCATTAATTCATTAATTAGTACCTTCATCATATTCTAAAGACAACTATAATAAGTAGGGTACAAAAGTAAGATGATTTAGCGAGATGAAGAAAAAGTTCAGCAATTTAGGTGCCAATAATATGCAGGTCGAAAATAAAACCCCGTTTAAAGGTAAAGTGTTCATTGTTGCTGCAATTCCAGCTTACAACGAAGAATATACTATCGGAAAAATAATATTATTATCACAGAAATATGTTGATAAAGTTCTGGTTTGTGATGATGGATCACAAGATTTGACCGGAGAAATTGCTGAAAGATTGGGAGCGATAGTTATTAGACATGAAAAAAACATGGGCAAGGGTGCTGCGTTGCGTAGTCTTTTTAGAAAAGCGCTAGAATTGGGTGCAGATGTTGTTGTTACGTTAGATGCTGATAATCAGCATGATCCGAATGATATTCCAAGATTGATTAAGCCAATATTGACGGGTGAGGTGGATATTGTTAATGGTTCTCGTTTTTTAGGTGATATTAACGATGAAATACCTTTGCATAGAAAAATAGGAAATAAATTTCTGAGTAAACTCACTAATACTGCTGGTAATGTCAATGTTACTGATACACAAAGCGGATTTAGAGCTTATTCTAGAAAAGCATTAGAGCAAATAGAAATTTCAACAGACGGTATTGGAGTTGATACTGAAATTATACTAAAAGCTAAAGGTTTAAGAATTAAAGAAGTACCCATTACATGTAGGTATAAAGGTATAAGAGTAAAAAGAAACCCTTTTAAACACGGTTTTGAAGTTTTAGCTACAATTC
>Ga0209426_1000566_pt1 | contig 35033 bp, 39 predicted proteins | sample Deesub1362B_J571_FD_187697 | JGI IMG/M metagenome (GOLD analysis project Ga0209426, IMG submission 187697) | Deep oceanic, basalt-hosted subsurface ecosystem from Juan de Fuca Ridge flank, Pacific Ocean, CORK Borehole 1362B_J2.571 (SPAdes)... ...
CGATCTTCCACAGGTGGACCGGCGGCAGGCCGCGCGCGCCGGCGGCCTTGGCCGCCGAGGCGACGCCGTCCAGACCAGTCTTGGGGGATGCCTCGGTCATCGCTGACCAGTTAGGCCCTTAGGCCCTTCCCCTCAAGCCCGAGGATCGATCGCCACTAGGCCCGAGAGTTGCTGGTCGCCACCCTGCCGCAACGGCAACAGCAGCACGCGGCGCTGATCCACCGGGCCGGGCATGACGATCCCGGCGGAATGGGTGTTGGCGAAGCCGACCCGACCGAAATAAGGACCGTCGCCGACCAGCAGCACGGCCCGCCAGCCGGCGGCGCGAGCGGCCTCGACGGCGCTTTCCACCAGGGCCTGGCCGAGGCCCGCGCTCCGCTCGTCCGGATCGACGGCCAAGGGCCCCAGGAAGGCCACCGGCTCGCCGCCGACCGTCACGGGCCACATGCGGCAGCAGCCGACGGGCTGGCCGCCGCGCAAGGCCACGAACGAACAGTCGGCCAACAGGGTATTGCCCTCGCGCAGCCGCTCGGACGACTTGGCGAAGCGGCCGGGGCCGAACACCCGGTCGATCAGGCGGGTGACGGCGGCCTCCATCTCCGGGGTCTCGCGGACCAGCGGCGGATAGGCGGCCTCGGCGGAAGCGGTCTTTTGAACGGAAGAGGTCATCGGCCTTCGAAATGCGAAAGGGCGTCGGGGAGCTCCCGACGCGAAGGCGCGTGGGAGAGGCGTCAGATCGTGGCGCGTTCGCGCATCATTCGTCGCAGGCGTCGCATACCCGCATCCCTTCGGGACAATCGAGCATGGCCGGCGCCACGCCCGAGGGCTTCAAATATGCGGGCGCTGTAGGGCCTTGAGTTTCTCCGGTCAATAACGTTGCGGCGCGGCGGCTTGGCCCTATGTTCGGCGCGCCATGTCCGACCAAGCTTCTCCGGCCGAAGACGCCGCCCCCGACACGTCTAACCGCGCCCTGTTGCGGGAACGTGACTTCTTGCTTTTCTGGGTGGCGCGCTTCGTCTCCACCCTGGGGGTGCAGATCCAGTCGGTGGCCCTGGGCTGGCAGGTCTATGACATCGCCCGCCGCACCCACACGGTCGGCGAGTCGGCCTTCATGGTCAGCATGATCGGCCTGGCGCAGTTCCTGCCGCTGTTCCTGCTGACCCTGGCGGCCGGCGAGACCGCCGATCGGCGGACGCGCAAGCTGATCGTCGCCGTGACCCTGGGCCTGGACGCGATCAGCGCCGGCGTGCTGCTGGCCCTGACCCTCTCGGGGTCTCATCAGCTGTGGCCGATCTTCACCGTGTCGGTGGCGTTCGGGGCCAGCCGCGCCTTCCTGTCGCCGGCCAGCAGCGCCATGGGCCCGATGCTGGTGCCGCGCCCGTTGCTGCCGCGCGCCATCGCCTGGAACTCGCTGTCCTGGCAGGCCGGTTCGATCGCCGGCCCGGCGCTTGGCGGACTGTTGCTGATCCACTCGTCGGCGACGGCGTTCGGCGCCTCGTTCGCCCTTTATCTGCTCGCCGCCCTTCTGGCCCTGATGATCCGCAAGCCGACCAAGCCCGAGGCGCAGCCCGGCTCGCGCATGGCGCTGATCAAGGAGGGCTTGGCCTATGTCTGGAACAACAAGATCGTCTTCGGCTCGATATCGCTCGACCTGTTCGCCGTGATCCTGGGCGGGGCCACGGCCCTGCTGCCGGTGTTCGCCAAGGACGTGCTGCACATCGGCCCCGGCGGCTTCGGGCTGCTGCGCGCCGCCCCGGCGATCGGAGCGTGCGTGGTGGGCGTCTATCTGGCCAGCCAGCCGATCCGTCGCCACGCCGGCCGGATCATGTTCGCCGGCGTCGCCGTCTTCGGCCTCGCCACCGCCATCTTCGGCCTCTCCAAGTTCGAATGGCTGTCGGTCGGGGCCCTGGCGGTGCTGGGCGGCGCCGACATGCTGTCGGTCTATGTGCGCCAGACCCTGGTGCAGATCGTCACGCCCGACGCCATGCGCGGCCGGGTCGCCGCCGTCTCGGGCGTGTTCATCGGCGCCTCCAACGAGCTCGGCGAGGTCGAGAGCGGCGCCGCCGCCTGGCTGTTGGGTCCGATCGGCGCGGCGGTGTTCGGCGGCGTCGGGGCCATGGCGGTCACCGCCCTGTGGGCCTTCCTATTCCCAGAGCTGCGCAAGGCCGACCGGCTAGAATAGGCCGGCCAGCTTGCGGATGTTCTCGCCGGTCAGGCGGCGGATGATCCATTCGTCCATCGAGGCCGCGCCCAGGCCGTCATAGAAGGCGATCGACGGCGCGTTCCAGTCCAGCACCGACCATTCCAGGCGGCCCAGGTCCTCGTCCACGCAGCGTTTGGCCAGGCCCGCCAGCAAGGCCTTGCCCGCCCCCGCGCCACGCGCCGAGGGCCGGACGAACAGGTCCTCCAGATAGATCCCGTGGCGGCCGACGAAGGTCGAGTAGTTGTAGAACCACAGGGCGAATCCGACCGGCTGGCCGTCCAGCTCGGCGATATCGGCGAACACGCGAGCCTCGGGACCGAACAGCGCCGCGGCGGTGTCGGCCTCGGTGGCCCGCACCGTGTCGAGCAGCTTTTCATAGTCCGCCAGATCGAGGATGAACTGGTGGATCAGGGCGGCGTCGGCGGGCGTCGCGGAACGGACGGTGACGGTCATGGCGGTCTCTTCGGACTATCTGGACTTCGTTCTGGAGCAGCTGGCCCCGCTGGGCCACGTCGCCTCGCGCCGGATGTTCGGCGGAGTCGGGGTCTATGCGAATGGGCTGTTCTTCGCGCTGATCGCCGACGACGTGCTCTATTTCAAGGGCGACGACGCCTTGAAGGTCGCGTTCGAAGCGGCCGGCTCCCAGGCCTTCGCGCCGTTCGGCCACGACAAGCCCATGGCCTACTGGACCGTCCCGGCCGAGGCGCTGGACGACCAGGAAAGCCTGCTGGACTGGGCCCGCCAGTCGCTGGAGGTCGCGGCCCGCGCGGCGGCGGGCAAGAAGAAGCGCTGAGGCGACACGGAGGCCGGCGCGGACCTATGCCCGTTCTGGCCCGCCGCGCGCGGCCTTGAACAGGTCCAAGCCCGCCGCGACGAATCCGCCAGAGAAAGCCAGCTTGGGCAGATGCGAAGCCAGGCCCTCGACCTTGATAGCCATCGTCGCGAGCCCGAGCGCCAAGGCCAGGATCCACAGCCCGCCCGCCGTTCGGAACAGGGCCTTGGCGCGGAACAGGTCCGCGCTCCAGATCGCCATGCCGATCGACCAGACCGCGGCGGCGATCATGTAGGAGCCCTCGCCAAAGATCTTGGCCGAAGAGGTTCGCACCAGCATCACGCCGAGCACCGCGATGACGAAACCGGCAAGCCCCAGCGGGCCGGCCGCCTTTTGGCTCGCCGACCAGACGCCCAGCATCGCCAGCAGCAACAGCAGATCGATAGCGACATAGATCAGATGCGGCCACGGCTCGGCCAGGCGCGGATAGATCGCCGGGCCCAGCACGTCGATCATCGCGCCCGCGACGGCGGCGCGGCCCGCCAGGCGCAGGACGACGCGCCGGTCCATCAGGCCTTGGTCCCGACCAAGGCCTCCGACAGCGCCCACAGCCGGTCCGCCGCCTCGGGATCGAGAGCGTGCGGCATGACGCCGTTCCAGGGGTGGTCCTTGCTCCACGGAACCGCTTGGGCGCAGTCCTCGAGATAGAGCCCGCCGACGCCGTCCAGCTCGGCGCCAACCGCCGCCCAGACGCTGGTCGCCGCGCCCTGCTCGGTGGTCTTGAAGCCCTCGCGCGGCTTGTCGTTCTCGTCCAGCCAACCCATGGCGCGCTGCTCCTCGAGAGTCATATGGCGCTGCAGAGGGGTCATGATGCCGCCGGGCATGACGGCGTTGGCGTTGACGCCGTGATCCTTGAACCGCTTGTCGAAGCCGACCGCGAACAGGCTGTTGGCCGTCTTGGCCTGGCCGTAGGCTTCCCACTTATCGTAGTCGCGATGCTGGTAGTTCGGGTCGTCGAAGTTCACGCCCGAGCGACGGTGGCCGATCGACGACAGCGAGACCAGCCGCGCGCGCTTGCCCGACGCCTTGACCGCCGCGACCAGGTTGGGCGCCAGCAAGGTCGACAGCAGGAAATGGCCCAGATGGTTGGTGCCGAACTGCATCTCGAACCCGTCGACCGTGCGCATCAGCGGGCTGGCCATGACGCCGGCGTTGTTGATCAGCAGATCGATGGGTCGATCGCCCCAGACGTGGGCGAAGTGGCGGATCGAGTCGAGGCTGGCCAGGTCGACCATGCCGAAGCTGGCGCGCTTGAGGCCGGCCTCCGCGTTGATCGCGTTGGCGACCTCTTCGCCCAGGTCCGGCTTGCGGGCGGCGATGATCACCTCCGCGCCCGCCAGGGCCAGGGCCCGCGCCGTCTCGACGCCGATGCCGGTCGCCGCGCCGGTGACGATCGCCACCTTGCCCGAAAGGTCATGGCCCGCGACGACCTCGCGCGCCGTGGACTTCGCCCCGAAGGGCGAGGTGATCCGTTCCGCCATGTCGATCCTCCCAGATCGTTGGTTATTGGGGTGAGCTTAGCCGACTTTCGTGAAATCGGGCGGCCGGCGCTCCATGAAGGCCATGAAGGCCTCGCGGGCCTCGGCGGTCTTGAGGCGTTCGCCGAACAGCGCGCCCTCGGCGTCCATCAGCTCGGCGATCTTCTCGGCGTCGCGCATCAGGCGCTTGGTGATGGTCAGCGCCCCCAGCGGGCGCTTGGCCAGCTGATCGGCGGCCGCGCGGGCGCGGGTCCGCAGGTCGCCCAGCTCGGCCGAACCATTGGCGAGGCCCCAAGCCACCGCCGTGGCGCCGTCGACCGCCTCGCCCAGGGCGAACATGGCGTAGGCGCGAGCGTGGCCCACGCGGGCCGGCAGCAGCCAGCTCGACGCGGCCTCCGGCACCAGGGCCAGGTTCACGAACGGCGTCGACAGCCTGGCGTCGGGCGACACATAGACGAGGTCGCAGTGCAGCAGCATCGTGGTGCCCACGCCCACGGCCTGGCCCTGAACGGCGGCGACCAGCGGTCGGGTGGCGTGGGCCAGGGCCTTCAGGAAGCGGCCGACATGCCGCTCGCCGGTGAAGGCGCCCGAGGCCTGGGCGGCGAAGTCCTGCAGGTCGTTGCCGGCCGTGAAGCTGTCGCCGTCGGCCTGGAACACCACGACGCGGATCGCCGGGTCCTTCTCGGCCGCCTCCAGGCTGTCGGCCAGCACGCCGTACATGGCGTTGGAGAGGGCGTTCTTCTTTTCCGGACGGGCCAGGGTGATGGTCATCACGCCCGCCTCGACCTCGACCTTCACATGATCGGTCACGTCTAGCACTCTCCCTTGGGGAACTTGATCTGAAGACTGCCCAGCCAGCGGGCGACCACCCCGATCTCCTCGGGGGTGAAGCCCTCGGTCAGGTGGGCGTTGAGGCCGTCCAGGCCCGCCTTGGCGGCCTCGTGGGCGGCGCGGCCCTTGTCGGTGAGGCGCAGACGCATGGCCCGGCCGTCCTTCGGATCGGCGTGGCGCTCGACCAGTTCGGCCCGGGTCATGCGGTCGATCAGGCCGGTCATGGCCGAGGGCGCCAGGTCCAGGGCGTCGGCCGCCTCGCCGATCAAGGCCCCGTCCCGCTCGCCCAGAAAGAACAGCACGCCCGACTGGGCGGCGGTCAGGCCGCCCTTGGCGGCCATCTTGGCCTCGATCCAGCGCTGCACGCGCCGGTGGCCGGCGTTGAGCAGGAAGATGAGACGCCGGTCGGGCTTCTGGGGATCAGGCTGAACGGACATGCGCCCAGCCTATATTTCACATGCGAAATGTCAAACGTGCGTTTCTAGTCCTCGCTAGAAATCGTCCCCGCGATCGGCGCGTACCAGGCCACCCCGTCGGCGTCGATGTCGCGCCGGACCCGGCCTCGGCCGATCAGGCAGTTGAGATGCGCCAGCGCCTCGCCCGTCGCCATGCCCAGAAGATCGGGGCCGATCGGCCGGGCGAACAGCGCGCCGAAGGTGTCGACCACGCGCTTGGGCTCGGCCAGCTTCTTCTCCAGCCGGGCCAAGCCGCGCTCGTGCCCCGAGATCAGGGCGTCGATGCGGGTGTGCAGCCCCTCGAACGGGTCGTTGTGAGCCGGCAGGACGATCACTTCGTCAGGCACGGTCGCCTTGACCTTGGCCAGCGAGCGCAGCCAGTCGCTCAACGGATCGGCGTCCGGCTCGGTCGGGAACACCGAGACGTTCGACGAGATGCGCGGCAGCACCTGGTCGCCCGAGATCAGCACGTTCAGCTCGGGACACCACAGGCAGGCGTGGTCGGGCGAGTGTCCCTGGCCGGTCACCACCCGCCAGGTCTTGCCGCCGATCTCGAAATCCTCGCCGTCGCTCAGCCGGCGATAGCTGTCGGGCAGGGCGTAGATCGCCTTGCCGAAGCCGCCGAAGCGGGCCTTGTAGTTTTCGATGGCGTCCTCGTCCCAACCGGCGGCGTGGAAGAACCGCACCCCGTCCTCGGGCGCCTCGCGCCCGGTGTCGGCGACCAACATGCGGCACTGGAAATATTCCAGCCGGGTCATCCACAGGCGGCAGTCGAACTTGCGGGTCATCCAGCCGGCCAGGCCGATGTGATCGGGGTGCAGGTGGGTGACGATCACGCGGGTGATCGGCTTGCCGCCCAGGGCGTCGGCGAAGGCCGCGCGCCAGGCCTGGCTGGTCTCGCGGGTCTGAAGGCCGGTGTCCACCACCGCCCAGCCCTCGCCGTCGGCGATGGCCCAGACATTGATGAACTGCAGCGATCCGCCCAGCGGCATCCGCAGCCACAGCACGCCCGGAGCGACCTCGACGGCCTGGCCCGAGCCCTGCTCCGGCGCTGTCTCGAACGGATAGACCAGCCGTCCCTTGGGCGGCTCCCGGCCGCCGTCATCCTCGAACCCGTCGCGCATTCCGTCCCTTCTTCCGCCGCTCAACCGGCGCTTGTCGTTGATCCGACCCATTTTTCGCGTCCGGACCCGGCCATCAACGCGCCTATGTCGGACGGTATCTTGACCCCCGATGCAAGCACGCGCTTATGTCCGCGCGAGGAATCCACCCAGGAGATGTTTCCCATGAGGCCTTTCGCGATCGGCCTGTCGGCCGCCCTCGCGGTCGCCATTCTCATTCCGGCCGCCGTCATTTCGGCGCCGAAGGAAGAGAAGGGCAAGCCCGCCATCGACGCCAAGGCGCGCGAGCAGGGCATGAAGGAAGCCCCGGCCATCATTCAGGCCAGCGGCGCCGGCTGCACGGTTTCGGACGCCCGCTATATCGGCGCGGACGCCAAGTCCGGTTCGAAGTACTACGAAGTCGCCTGTAGCGAAGGCATGGGCTTCGCCGCCATCGCCAAGAAAGACGCCGCGCCGCAGCTCTATAGCTGCCTGGAATCGAGCGCGCCGCAGGCCGACGGCAAGCAAGGCGGCCTGGCCTGTATCCTGCCCGGCAACGCCAACCCCGGCGCGGCCCTGGCCCCCTACGTCAAGAAGGCCGGCGTGACCTGCGACGTGGAAAACGCCCGCGCCATCGGCTCGTCGACCAAGAACTCGTATTTCGAAGTCGCCTGTAAGGGCGGCGCCGGCTACGTGGTCCAGACCGCCGCCCCGATGAACCTGGCCGGCGAGGTCGTGGTCAACAGCTGCCTGCTGTACGAGGAAGGCGGCAACATCAGCTGCAAGCTGACCAACCGTCAGACCCAGCTGCAGGTTGTCGACACGCTGAACGCCGGCGCGGGCACGAACTGCGCCATCAAGGACAAGCGCTACGTCCTCAGCACCAAGACCGACAACTACTTCGAAGTCGCCTGCCAGGACGGCAAGGGCTACATGTACCAGCAGACCTCGGCCACCGGCGCCTTCGCCCGCGCCATCCCGTGCGCCCAGGCCGGCTTCGTCGGCGGCGGCTGCACCATGACCGACGCCGTGGCGGCCCAGACCGAAGCGGCCGGCCTCTACACCAAGCTGGCCACCAAGGCCGGCTTCCCCTGCGACGTCGAAAAGTACGGCATGCTGCCGAGCAACGACCCCAAGAAGGAAGTCGTCGAGCTGAAGTGCAAGGGCAGCGACGTCGGCGGCATCGCGATCTTCACCGCCACCGGCGGCACGGTCTATGACTGCCTGACCGCCGAGTTCAACGGCTACCGCTGCACCTTCACCAAGAAGGAAACGCAGTACGCCCGCCTGACCAACGACCTGAAGGGCTTCAACAAGGCCTCGTGCCAGGTCTCGGACGTCCGCGTCATGGGCTCGAACGACAGCGAGGGCTTCGTCGAGGTCGCCTGCTCGGACGGCCTGCCTGGCTGGGTCCTGGGCTATCCGGTCGGCGTGGCCAAGCCGGCCGCCAAGGAGTTCCTGTCCTGCGTGCAGGCCAAGGGCATTGGCGGCGGCTGCAAGCTGCCGACCAACAAGGTCAAGAGCTGATCCCAGCTTGAAAGCCTAGGAACGAGGCCCGCCGGAGCGATCCGGCGGGCCTTTTTCTTAGCCCATCGCCGCTTCGATCAGCCGAGGCCCCGACGCCGCCATCGCCCGGGCGAAAGCGTCGTCGAAGGCTTCGGCGGTCTCGGCCCGCTCGGCGTCCATTCCCATGCCCCGCGCCACCTGGACCCAGTCGATGCGCGGATCGCCCAAGTCCAGCAGCTTCGAGGCCGCCGGCCCCGGATTGCCCGCGCCGGTGCGCCCCAGCTCGATGCCCAGGATGCGGTAGGCGTGGTTGGCGAAGACCACCACCGTCACGTCCAGCCGCTCGCGGACCAGCGTCCAGAGCCCCTGGACGGTGTACATCCCCGCCCCGTCGCCGGTCAGGGCCAGGACCTTGCGGTCCGGACAGGCGACGGCCGCGCCGATCGCCAGCGGGATGCCCTGGCCGATCGCGCCGCCGGTCAGGGACAGCCAGTCGTGCGCCCGCGCCGACTTGGTCTGGGTGAAGATCGGCAGGCCCGCCGTCACCGCGTCGTCGGAGATCACCGTCTGGGCCGGCATGTGGCGGGCGATCGACGCGCCGATGGCCCAGGCGTCCAGCCGCCCGGCCGGGGCGTCGGGAACGGCATAGGCCTCGCCCGTCGCCATCGCCGGCGCGCCAACCGCGTCGGCCAGGGCGTCGAGCGCCGCCGCCGCGTCGACCTCGCGACCGCACAGGGTTTCGAGCGAGCAGCCTTCCGGAACGAGCACGCTGGGCCGGTCTGGATAGGCGAAGAAGGCCACCGGACGCTGGGTCGCGACCAGGATCATCAGGTCGACGCCCTCCAGGTCCTTCAGGGCCTGCTCGCCGAAATAGGGCAGCTTGTCAGGGCGGAAGCGCCCCTCGCCCCGCGCCTGGCGGGCCGTGAAGGTGTCGGTCAGCACGCGAACGCCGTGGGCGGCCAGACGCCCCGCCGCCGCCAGAGCGACCTCGCCGCACGCGCCCGAGCCCAGCAGCAGCACCGGCTTCTTGGCTAAGCCCAGGGCCTTGGCGACGGCCTCGACGGCGGCCGGGTCGGGCGCGGCGAAGGCCGGCGGCGTCACCACGGGCCCCTTGACGGTCGCCGGGTTCCAGGCCGCGTCGGCGGGCAGGATCAGGCAGGCGTTGCCGCCGGGCGTTCCATGGCTGGCCGTGATCGCCTCGGCGGCCAGCGGTCCGACCGCGTCGGCGGTCTCGGCCGACTTGACCCACAGCGAATTGGGCGCGGCCAGGGCGGCGATGTCGCTGTTCAGCGGCGCGTCGAAGTCTCGGTGATAGGTGGCGTGGTCGCCGATGACGTTGACCACCGGCGTGAAGGCCCGGCGGGCGTTGTGCAGATTGGCCGCGCCGTTGGCGTAGCCAGGCCCCAGGTGCAGCAGGGTGCAGGCCGGCTTGCCCGCCATGCGGCCATAGCCGTCGGCGGCGCCGGTCGCCACGCCCTCGAACAGGCAGAGAATCGACCGCATTCTAGGCTCGCGATCCAGGGCCGAGACGAACTGCATCTCGCTGGTGCCGGGATTGGCGAAGCAGGCGGTGACGCCATTGTCGGCCAGGGTGGTGATCAGGGCGTCGGCGCCGTTCATGTGCTTCCTCTCCAGGCGGCGGGTCCGCCCTCGTGTTCCAAAGGCTCGGATGACGGCGCCGGGCGCGCACTCGAAATCCTCGTCCCGAGCCTGTCGAAGAACGAGGGTTTCGTCATGGCGTCAGAACACCATGACGCCCTCATCCGGATTGTCCGCGAACAGGCGGGCCAGTTCGCCGGGCCGGCGATCGCGGGCCAGGGCCTGGTTGATATAGCCCTTGTCGGTCAGCTCGCCGCTGGCCGCGTCGGGCGCGCCGTCCAGGATCAGGGCGCGGGCGATCCGCCCGGTCCCGCCCTTGGCGGCGAGATTGAAGGCTCTCAGCCGCTCGGCGATGGCCTCTCGCGCCGGGCCGCCGAAGGCTTCGCAGGCCTTGGCGTCGAGGAACAGCATCAGGCCGACGCCCTCCTGGCCTTCGCCGCAGACCACCGCGTCCGACACCAGGCCGCCGATCGCCGAGACCGCCGCCACGCGCAGCGCCCCGGCCGCGACGAAGGCGCCGCTGGCCAGCTTGAAGTTCTCCACCAGCCGCCCGTCGAACACCAGGCCCGCCGACGGGTCCTCGGGATCGGCCAGCCGCGCGGCGTCGCCCAGGCGATAGAAACCGTCCTCGTCGAAGGCCTGTTCGGTGGCTTCCGGCTGAGCGAGATAGCCGGGCGAGACCTGCGGTCCCTTCACGCGAATCTCGAACTTGCCGCCCTCTCCGGCCGGGACCAGCTTCACGGCGGTGCCGGGCGTCGGCAGGCCGACCATCCCCGAGCGCGCGTTCAGCCAGTGGATGTTGCAGGCCGTCGGCCCGGTTTCGGTCGCGCCATAGCCGGCGGCGAAGGTGATCCGCTCGCCCGCCGTCTTGACCGCCACGGCCTGCACGCGGTCGAGGATCGACTGGGCCATCGAGGCCCCGCCGTACTGCAGCACCCGCACCGTCTCGAAGAACTTTGCGGCCAGGGCCCCGTCGCGCTCCAGCTCGCCGATCAGCATGGCCCAGCCGGCCGGCACCATGTTGTGATAGGTGGTCGCCACCTCGCGCAGGTTCCGCACCGTTTCGTCGAAGCGGCCGGGCACCGGCTGGCCGGCGTCGATATACAGCGTCCCGCCCCGGTGGAGCACCATGTGCAGGATGGCGTTGGCGCCCAGGCTGTGGCTCCAGGGCGCGGAATTGACCAACACCGGCGGATCGGGATCGGCGTAGCAGGCCTCGATCTGGGCCGCGTTCAGGGCGATGTTGGCGTGGGTGCAGAGCACCGCCTTGGGCTTGCCCGTCGAGCCGGAGGTCAGCAGCAGCTTGGCGATGTCGCCCGGCTGAGCCACGGGCGCGACGGGGGCGCTGGCCAGCAGATCGACGAAGGCGATGTCGCCAGGACGGGGGCTCCGGCTGACGATCGTCGGCAGACCGGCCAGGAACGGCGCGGCCAGGGCGCCGCCGAACGCCTCGGCGTCATCGACATAGACGGCGGCTGGCTTGAGGCGCTCAACCGCGTGGCCGAGCCGGCTGAGGTCCGCGCCCCTCAGGCCGTACTGCGGCGAGACCGGCGCGATCGGCGCGCCCAGGCTCATGGCGCCATAGCTGATCAGCGCATGGTCGACGCCATTGCGGGCCAGGATCAGCAACGGCCGGCCTCGCGCTAGGCCCAGGCCCGCCAACCCGCCAGCCAGGGCCGCGACCTGGCGCTGCGCCTCGCCGAACGTCACCTTCCGCCAGCCCGCTCCGTCACGCTCGGCCAGCCAGACCCTTTCCGGCGCCTCGGCGGCCCAACGCGCCAATGGCGCGGTCGTGGTCTGGACCGCGTCTGAATAGGGCATCGGATTGCGCAGGATCAGCGCGGCGCCCCGGCGTTCGACCTGCAGCGCGCGGGGCGCGTAGCGGGCGTCGCGGAAGGGAGCGGTGTGGGGCGCGTTCATGACCTCTAGTTATGTCGCGGGTCATAAGGCTGTTCAATCGGGGCGCGACATCGCCGCTTCACGTGGCCAACCGCTGAAGGGGTGTGGAAAAGGACGCGGAGCGCCTGGGCGACGCCCGGAGCGTTTGTAAGTACCGTTTCGACGAAGCCAGACACTGCGCGCGGTCGTTATCCGATGGCGGGTGGCTTTGAACACGGAGGATTCGAAGCCGTCGAACGGGGTCCAGCCCCGCGAGCGCCCGTAAGTTCCTCCCCCGCTTTCGCGGTAGAGCATCTTTACTCCCGCCGCAGGATCTTGTCGGTGAGCACCTTGCCCAGCATCCCGGCCCGGAAAGTCTTCTTCATCTCGACCGGGTCGTAGTCGTCGCTCTCGACCCATTCGCTGAAGCTCAGCCCCTTGGGCTCGCCCCGCTCCAGATACTGCTCGAACACGTAGTCCAGCACGCCGGTGTTGCCGTGCTTGATGTGGAGGTAGCGCGGCCCCAGTTGCTTCATCGCCTCGCGGATCGGCTGGCCGAGGCGATAGTGGGCGTAGAAGACGCTCATGATGCCGGCCCGATCCGCGCCGGACTTGCAGTGCATCAGCGCCGGATACTCGATCGTCTCGAACAGCGTCTTGGCGCCCCGCACGCGCTCGCGGATCGGGACCTCGCGCGAAGTGATGACGAAATCGACGAAGTTCAGGCCCAGGCGCTCGCAGGCGTCCTTCTCCAGCGCGTAGAAGCTGCCGTCGAACCCGCCGCGCAGGTTCACGACCGTCTTGATCCCCTGCTTCTTCCACCAGGCCAGCTGGAACGGCCAGGGCTGGTTGGCGCGGACCAGTTCGGGACTGATCCAGTGGGCGTTGGAAAAGCCCAGCCGCAGATAGGCGTGGTCGTTCCACAGATAGTGGAGATAGGCCTTGAACCGGCCCCAGGGCGTGGCGAGGTCGAACTTGGCCAAGAGGGCGCGATCCTTCGGAAATTCCGCGTCTAAGTAGGGGCAATGGCCCCGAAAGGCAAAACGCCGCGACGATCCGCCCTCATCCCGTCGCTTTTCCCAACGACTGCGTCCCGCGCGCGCTTGACAGTTCTCCCACGAAATCCGACCCCTCCCGCATGACCGCCCAGGATGATCCGCAGCCCTCGAACCGCGCCCTGATGGGCCGGGTGTGGCGCGAGTTCCTGGCCCCGCGCTGGAAGGGCCTGACGATCTCGATGGTCAGCGCCGCGATCGTGGCGGCGCTCAGCGTGCGGCTGGCCACCATCGTCAAGTCGGCCATCGACCAGTTGATCACCCATCCCAAGCCGGGCGCGGTGATCTTCATCCCGCTGACCATCGTCGCCCTGGCTCTGGGGCGCGGGCTGTTCCAGGTGATCCAGTCCAACCTGATCAACCGGATCGGCAATGGCGTGGTCGGCGACATGCAGGTCAAGCTGTTTGGCCGCCTGATCCGCTCGGACCTGGCCCGCCTGCGCGGCGCCCACTCCGGCTCCTACGTGTCGTCGGTGCTCTACGACGCCGGCCTGATCCGCGAGGCGGCGACGACCGGCGTCGTCAACTATGTCCGCGAGTTCCTGACCGTGGTCGGAGCCCTGATCGCCATGTTCGGCCTCGACCCGCTGCTGGCCCTGGGCGTGCTGGTCATCGCCCCGATGGCCAGCCTGATCATGCGGGGCTTCTCGAAGAGGACGACCAAGGCCGCCAAGGGCGCGATGGGCGAGACCTCCAACCTGTCCACGGCGATCATGGAGAGCCTGGACGGGGTCAAGATCGTCAAGATGGAGAACCGCGAGGCCTACGAAGAGGCCCGCGTCGCCGCCGTGGTCGAGCGCCGCCAGCGCCACCTGATCAAGGGAAGCAACGCCCGCGCCATGGCCGCCCCGGCCACCGAGACCTTCACGACGCTGCTGGTGGCCCTGGTCTTCGTCTATGCCGGCTGGCGGGCGACGACCGGCGCCCTGACGGTCGGACCGCTGACCCTGGCCCCGATCACGGCCGGCGTTTTCTTCGCCTTCCTGACCAGCCTGCTGATGGCCGCCCAGTCCCTGCGCCAGGTGGCCAATCTGCAGACCGTGTTCAGCGAGGGCCTGACCGCCGCGCGTCGTCTGTTCGCCGCCCTGGATGTCGCGCCGTCCATCGTCGATCCGGCCGACGCCAACACCCTGCCGGACGGCGACAGCGCGATCGCCCTCGACCATGTCGGCTTCGCCTATGGTCCCGACGCGCCGGCCCTGACGGACGTGTCGATCGAGGCGCGCAAGGGCGAGACGGTCGCCCTGGTCGGCCCCTCGGGCGGCGGCAAAAGCTCGATCCTGAACCTGATCCCGCGCTTCTACGACGTCAGCCGCGGCGCGGTGACGATCGACGGCCATGACGTGCGTTCGGTGACTCTGGCGAGTCTGCGCGACCGCATCGCCCTGGTCACCCAGGAGCCGTTCCTGTTCGACGACAGCATCCGCGCCAACATCGCCTATGCCCGGCCCGGCGCCAGCCAGCTGGATATCGAGGCCGCCGCGCGCCAGGCCGCCGCCCACGACTTCATCCTGGCCCTGCCGGAGGGCTACGACACCCCCGTCGGCGAGGCCGGCGCGCGCCTGTCGGGCGGTCAGCGCCAGCGCATCGCCATCGCCCGCGCCTTCCTGAAGGACGCGCCGATCCTGCTGCTGGACGAGGCCACCAGCGCCCTCGACACCGAGAGCGAGGCCCAGGTCCAGGCCGCTCTGGAACGGCTGATGGCCGGTCGGACCACGATCCTGATCGCCCACCGCCTGTCGACCGTGAAGAACGCCGACCGCATCTACGTCATCGACAAGGGCCGGGTCGTCGAGACCGGGACTCATCCCGAACTGGTCCGCGCCGGGGGCCTCTATGCGCGCCTGGCCAAGGCGCAGGATCTTGATCACGTCCCCGACGCGCCGCTTCTGGAGGGCGACGCTTGAGGCCCCTGCGTTCGCCGTTCGTGATCTGGCTGCTGTCCTCGGTCTTCGCCGGCTATTCCAAGCTCGTCTTCCGCACCCTGCGCATGACCGAGGAGGGCCGCGAGCAGGCCGAGGCCGTCTGGGCGCAAGGCCGCGAGACCGGCGTCGGCGCGATCCTGTGCTTCTGGCATTCGCGCATTCCGATGTCGCCGCTCAGCTGGCCGCAGGATCTTTCGCGCCGCCAGGACATGCGGGCCCTGATCTCGCGCTCGAACGACGGCGAGTTCATCGCCCGCACGGTCGAGAAGCTGGGCTTCCCGTCGATCCGCGGCTCCTCGGCCAAGAAGACCGACCTGGCCAAGAACAAGCACGGCGAGCAGGCCTTCCGCGACATGGTCAAGTGGGTCAAGGACGGCGGCGGCGTGGCCATCACCCCCGACGGCCCGCGCGGCCCGGCCGAGCACATGGAGAAGGGCACGCCGTCCCTGGCGCGCGTCACCGGGGCTCCGGTGATCTTCGTGGGCCTGGCCGCCAAGCCCTGCCTTCGCCTGGGGTCTTGGGACCGCACCGTGGTGCCCCTGCCCTTCGCCAAGGCGGCCATGGTCTGGGACGGTCCGACCGGGGCGGGGCGAGGCGATGATCCCGACCAACTGGTCGAAAACTGGGCCCAGCGCCTCTCCGCCGTCACCCGCCGGGCCGAGGCCCTTGTCGAACAATAGCGGGTCGAGATTGATCCCGCCCGCCCTTGGTGGGATGAGAGAGCCCATGCCGCACGATCACGCCGGACACCCGCCCAAATCCGAGGGGCACGACCACGACGAGCATGACCACGATCATGATCACCACGATCATGATCACGGGCATGACCATCGCCATGATCACGCGCATGGGCACGGCCACCATCATGGTCACGCCCATGGGCACGGACATCACCACCACGCCCCGAAGGACTTCGGCCGCGCCTTCGCCATCGGCACCGCGCTGAACCTGGGCTTCGTGATCGTCGAGGCCGGCGCGGGTCTCGTCACCCATTCGCTAGCCCTGCTGGCCGACGCCGGTCACAATCTGTCGGACGTGCTGGGCCTCCTGATGGCGTGGGGGGCGACCGTGCTGGCCAAGCGCGCGCCCAGCGCCCGCCGCACCTACGGCCTGCGCAAGGGCACGATCCTGGCCTCGCTGGCCAACGCCGCCTTGCTGCTGATCGCCATCGGCGCCATCGCCTGGGAGGCTGTCCGCCGCTTCGCCACGCCCGAGCCGATCCAGACCGGCGAGGTGATGGTCGTCGCCGCAATCGGCATCGTGATCAACACCGCCACGGCCCTGATGTTCATGAAAGGCTCCGAGGAGGACCTGAACGTCCGGGGCGCCTTCCTGCACATGGCCGCCGACGCCGCCGTCTCGGCCGGCGTGGTGATCGCCGCCCTGGTCATGGCCTATACGGGCTGGCTGTGGCTGGACCCGGCGGTCAGCATCGCGATCTCGGTGGTCATCGTGCTCGGCACCTGGGGCCTGCTGCGGGACTCGCTGGACATGGCCCTGGACGCCACGCCGCGCGGCATCGACACCCAGAAGGTCCGCGAATGGCTGACCGCGCGTCCCGGCGTCACCGAGGTGCACGACCTGCACATCTGGGCGATGAGCACCACCGAGACGGCGATGACGGCCCACGTGGTCCGTCCGCTGGACGCCGACCACGACCAGTTCCTCCACGACGCCTGCGCCGAGCTGGCCAGCAAGTTCAACATCGGCCACGTGACCATTCAGGTCGAGACCAGCCATGGCGCGCACGCTTGCCGACTGGCGCCGGCCGACGTGGTCTGACGGACCACGCGTGATCCGGCCGGGCGCTCTCAATCTGTATCGGGCCGCCACCGGCCTGGCCGAGCCGCTGGTTCCCGCCCTGCTGGCCAGACGCGCCCGCAAGGGCAAGGAGGACCCGGCCCGCCTCGCCGAGCGCCTGGCCAAGGCCCCAACGCCCCGTCCCGACGGCCCCCTGGTCTGGCTGCATGGCGCCAGCGTTGGCGAGAGCCTGTCGATCCTGCCCCTGGTCGAGCGCCTGCGCGTCGAACGGCCCGAGGTCACGGCGCTGGTCACCTCGGGCACCACCACCTCGGCGGCCCTCCTGGCCCAGCGCCTGCCGCCGGGCGCGATCCACCAGTACCTGCCGGTCGACACGCCGGGCGCGGCGAGGCGCTTCATCGCCCGCTGGACGCCCAGCCTGGCCGTCTTCGTCGAGAGCGAGCTGTGGCCCAACCTGCTGCTGGAGGCCAAGGCAGCCGGAACGCGTCTGGCCCTGGTCTCGGCCAAGCTTTCCGACCGCAGCTTCGCGGGCTGGCTCAAGCGCCCGGACGCCGCGCGCCAGTTGCTGACCGGCTTCGATCTGATCCTGGCCCAGGACGCCCGGGCCCGCGAGCGGTTCGAGACCCTGGGCGGCAGGGTCGCCGGCGAGGCCGATCTGAAGTTCGGCGCCGCGCCCCCGCCGGTCGACGAGGCCGCCTTGGCGACCGAGCGCGCCCGGTTTTTCCGGCCGCCGCTGCTGATCGCCAGCACCCATCCCGGCGAGGACGAGATCGCGCTGGACGCCATCACCGCCCTGCCCGATCGCCCGCCGGTCGTCCTGGTCCCGCGCCATGTCGAGCGTGGTCCCGCGATCGCCGAGCTGGCCCGGGCGCGCGGCCTTTCGGCGGCCCTGCGCGGCCAGGCGCCGGACGCGATCGCCGACGTCCGTGTCGCCGACACCCTGGGCGAGATGGGCCTGTGGTTCAGGCTGGCGGCGACCTCGGTGATCGCCGGCAGCCTGGTCCCCGACATCGGCGGCCACAACCCGCTGGAGGCCGCCCGCCTGAACTGCCCGGCGATCACAGGACCGTTCGTCGAGAACTGGGCCTCGGCGTTCGCCGGGCTGGAAGCGGCGGACGGGGTCGTGATGACGACGCCGACAGCCCTGAGGGACTCCCTGGCCGCCGATCTGGCCGCTCCGGACCGGGCCCGGGCCCGGGCCGCTCGCGCCCGCGCCTTTGTCGACGCCCGCGACGCCGAGGCCCGCGCCGGCCTGTCCCGCATCCTCGAGCTCGTCCCATGAAACTCGGCACGCCCCGTTGGTGGTATCGGCGAGACGGCGGCCCGGCGCCGCTGACCCGCGCGCTTCTGACGCCGCTGTCATGGCTGTGGGCCGACGCCACCCGGCGACGCATCGCCCGAACGACGCCGGCCATTATCGGCGCTCCGGTGATCTGCGTCGGCAATGTCACCATGGGCGGCGCGGGCAAGACGCCGATCGTTCGCGAACTGCTGCTGACCCTGACCCAGCGCGGGGTCGCCGCCCATGGCCTGTCGCGCGGCTATGGCGGCAAGCTGAAGGGACCGGTCCAGGTGGATGCCGCCCGCCACACCGCCGCCGATGTCGGGGACGAGCCGCTGATGCTGGCCCAGGACTTTCCAATGTGGGTCGCGGTCGACCGCGTCGCCGGCGCCAAGGCGGCCGCTGGCGCCGGGGCCCAGGTCATCGTCATGGACGACGGCCACCAGAACCCGAGCGTGCGCAAGGCCCTGTCGCTGGTCGTGGTGGACGGCGAGACGCGCGGCGGCGAGTGGCCGTTCGGCGACGGCCGCGTCTTCCCCGCCGGCCCGATGCGCGAACCGCTCAAGGTCGGACTGTCCCGCGCCGACGCGGTGATCGTGCTGCTGCCGATCGATGTCGAACAGCCCGACTTCGAGCTGCTGGTCCAGTTCGGCGACATGCCGGTCCTGGTCGCCCGGCTGGAGGCCGCCGCCCCCGTCCCGCGCGGTCCGCAGGTCGGGTTCGCGGGCGTCGGCAAGCCTTGGAAGGTCGAAAAGGCCCTGACCGCCGCCGGCTGCCAACTGGTCGATTTCGCCCCGTTCCCGGACCATGGCGACTATGACGCGGCGACGCTGCGGATGCTGTCCGACCGCGCCAAGGTCTATGACGCGGGCCTGGTCACCACCGAGAAGGATTGGATGCGCCTCCCCCCGGAGTGGCGCGAGAAGGTCACGCCTTGGCCGGTGCGGGCCCGATTCGACGACCCCGCGGCGGTGGACGCGCTTCTGGCCAGGGTGGGCTTCTAGACGCTACAGCGTCTCCGGCGCGTAGGTCGCCAGCACCTCCGGATCCCAGTTGGCCACGATGCGGGGAAGGTTGACCTGGATCCAGTCGGCGAGGCCTCGGGTCCGCTCGGCGACTTCCAGGCCCAGCGGCGTCAGGCTGTACTCGACGTGGGGCGGCACGACGGCGAAGGCCTCGCGACGCACGAAGCCGTCGCCTTCCAGCAGCTTCAGCGTCTGGGCCAACATTCGCTCGCTGACCCCGCCGATGTGCTTCTTCAGCTGGGAAAATCTCAGCGTCCGCGTCTCCAGCGCCATCAGGACCAGCACGCCCCAGCGGCTGGTGACGTGGTTCAGCACCTCGCGCGAGGGGCAAGCCGCCGCCATCAGGTTCCCCCGGGCGACGATGTCGGACAGGGGCCGGCGCGGCGCCGTCTGGGAGCGATCAATTTGTTCCATGCTTACATTTATGTACGTACTTACGAAAAGTAAGCAAGACTTCTAGATGGAGCGGGTCCGCCAAAAGGGAGCAGGAACATGACGACCATCGCCGTCACCGGATCGACCGGCCAACTGGGCCGCCTGGTCATCGAGAAGCTGAAGGCCCGCGTCTCGGGCCAACAATCCATCGTGGCCCTGGCCCGCGATCCGGCCAAGGCCGCCGACCTGGGCGTCGAGGCCCGCGCCGCCGACTACGGCCAGCCGGAGACCCTAGCCAAGGCCTTGGCCGGCATAGACGTCCTGCTCTTGATCTCCAGCGACGCGATCGGCCAGCGCGTGGCCCAGCACCGAAACGTCGTCGAAGCCGCCAAGGCGGCCGGCGTTGGGCGGATCGCCTATACGAGCATCCTGCGCGCCGACGTCACGCCGATCGGCCTGGGCCAGGAGCATCGCGCCACCGAGACGGTGATCGCCGAGTCTGGCCTTGGCTTCACCCTGCTGCGCAACGGCTGGTATCTGGAGAACTATGCCGGGGCCATCGCGGGCGCGCTGCACACCGGCGCCTTTGTCGGCGCGGCGGGCGATGGCCGTATCTCCGCCGCCGCGCGGGCCGACTACGCCGAAGCCGCCGCCGTGGCGCTGACCGGCGAGGGTCACGTCGGCAAGACCTACGAACTGGGCGGCGACGACAGCTTCTCCATGGCCGAGCTGGCCGCGGAGGTCTCGCGCCAAGCTGGGCGCTCGCTGCCCTACAACGATCTGCCCGAGGCCGAGTACGCCAAGATCCTGGAAAGCATCGGCCTGCCCGCGCCGGTCGCCGCCATGCTGGCCCAGTCCGACGTCGGCGCGTCCAAGGGCGGACTGGTCGAGAACGGCCGCCAGCTATCGGCTCTGATCGGCCGTCCGACGACGCCTCTGCCCGCCTTTGTCGAAGGCGTGCTGAAAGGCCTCTGACGCCGCCCCTCGCGACCGCGCGCGAAGTCTGTGGGCGGTCGCGGTTTTCCCCTCGCCAGGACGCGGCGGGTTTGCGATGGGCTGACGATGAAACGCGTCGGCTATTATCGCGTCCCGCCCGCGCCGGGGATCTTCTTCAGTCCCGCCCAGGAAGAGCGCCTGCTGCTGCTCGGCTGCGAGCAGGTGTTCAGCGACCGCTGCCTGGCCTCGGGCGTGGTTCGCCCCGGCCTGGAGCGCGCCCTGGCGGCGCTCGAGCCCGGCGGCGTTCTGGCCGCGCCCAGCCTCCACGCCCTCGGCGGCGATCTGGTCGCGGTGATGGATGTCGTGCTGAAGCTCCGCGCCCGCGACCTGCATCTGCTGGTCCAGCAGCCCGAGATCGACACCCAGGCCGATCCGAGCTTCTTCGAGACCTGCCAAGCCCTGACCGCCTTCAACGGCGAGCGCGCCATGATCCGCCGCGCCGAGGCGGCCATGGTCGCCCGAGGCGTCCGCGGCGCGGGGCTCAAGGGCCTGAAGGGCGGCGTCGCGCCGATCGAGGACGAGGACGAGGACGACTGAAGCCGAAAGCGCTAGACCTTAAGCCGGTATCCCGTCTGGAAGATGCGCCAGACCACGAACAGGCCCAGGACCAGGAAGAGCGCCGTCATGCTCAGACTGACGCCCACCCCGACGTCGGAAACGCCGTAGAAGGCCCAGCGGAAGCCGCTGATTAGATAGACCACCGGATTGAACAGCGTCACCGCGCGCCAGGCCGGGGGCAGCATCGAGATCGAATAGAAGCTGCCGCCCAGGAAGGTCAGGGGCGTGATGATCAGCATCGGCACGATCTGCAGTTTCTCCCAGCCGTCGGCCCAGACGCCAATGATGAAGCCCATCAGGCTGAAGGTGACGGCCGTCAGGATCAGGAAGAGGCCCATGACCAGCGGATGGGCGATCTGGAAAGGCACGAAGATCCGCGCGGTGGCCAGGATCAGCAGGCCCAGCAGCACCGACTTGGTGGCCGCCGCGCCGACATAGCCGACCACCGCCTCCCACCAGGCCACCGGCGCCGACAGCAGCTCGTAGATCGTGCCGGCCCACTTGGGCATATAGATGCCGAACGAGCCGTTGGAGACGCTTTCCGTCAGGACGGACAGCATGATCAGCCCCGGCACGATATAGGCGCCGTAGCTGACGCCGTCGATCGGCTGCATCCGCGAGCCGATGGCCGAGCCGAACACGACGAAATACAGCGTCGTCGAAATCACCGGCGACAGCACGCTCTGGGCCAGGGTGCGGAACCAGCGCTCCATTTCGAAACGGTAGATGGCCTTGATCGCGAAGAGGTTCATCACGCGGCCTCCCGCACCAGGCTGACGAAGATGTCTTCCAGCGAGCTCTGCTCGGTCTTCAGATCGACGAAGTCGACGCCGGCGCCGGCCAGGCGTCGCAGAAGGTCGGCGATGCCCGTGTCCTCGGACTTGGAGTCGAAGGCGTAGACCAGCGCCAGACCGTCCTCGGAAAGGCTGAGGGGCTCGCCCTCGAGCCCCGCGGGCAGAGCCGTCAGCGGACTTTTCAGGTGCAGGGTCAGACGGCGCTCGCCCAGCTTCTTCATCAGCTCGGTCTTGTCCTCGACCAGGATGATCTCGCCCTTGCGGATGACCCCCACCCGGTCGGCCATCTCCTCGGCCTCCTCGATATAGTGGGTGGTCAAGATGATGGTGACGCCGCGCTCGCGCAGCTTGCGGACCATCTCCCACATGTCGCGGCGCAGTTCGACGTCGACGCCGGCCGTGGGCTCGTCCAGGAACAGGATGGTCGGCTCGTGGCTCAGCGCCTTGGCGATCATCACCCGGCGTTTCATGCCGCCCGACAGCGCCATGATCTTGGCGTCCTTCTTGTCCCACAGCGACAGGTCGCGCAGGATCTTCTCGATCAGGGCGTCGTTGCGCGGCTTGCCGAACAGGCCCCGCGAGAAGCTGACCGTGGCCCAGACGCTTTCGAAGGCGTCGGTGTGCAGCTCCTGGGGCACCAGGCCGATCTTGGCGCGGGCGGCGCGATAGTCCTTCACCACGTTATGACCGTCGGCGACGATGGTCCCGCCGCTGGGGTTGACGATGCCGCAGACGGCGCCGATCAGGGTGGTCTTGCCCGCCCCGTTCGGCCCCAGAAGCGCGAAGATCTCGCCCTTGCGGATTTCCAGATCGATCGACTTCAGGGCCTGATGGCCGGACGCATAGGTCTTGGTCAGACCCTTTACTGAAATGATGGAGGTCACGCCGTCTCCCGGAGGCTCGCGAGCGCCTCAGATGGTGTTGCTCGCGTCGGATAACAGGGGGACTCGTGCTTAAGCGTCGCCCCGCTTCAGTTGGACAGGTCGCGAACCCGCAGAATCGAGCCCTCGACGCCGATGACGACCACCTCCTGGCCGATGACGGGAACCGGTTCGTCGGTCAGGGCCGCCCAGTCCTTGCCGTCGACGAAGACGCGGCCTCGCCCCTGGTCGAAGGTCGTCAGCACCTGGCCGCGCTGGCCGATCAGGCGTTGCGACGGATCGTTCAGGTCGGGGCTCTTGGGCTCGAGAACCGGTCTCAGATAACGGCGGGCCAGATAGGTCGAGGCGATGGCCAGGACGACGAACAGGCCGATCGACACCAGGCCGTTCAGCCGCAGCGCCTGGGCGATCGCGCCGGTCGCGGCGGCGCTGGCGGCTGGCCAAAGCAGCCAGCCCGTGCCGCTGGCCACTTCCAGCGCCAGGAAGACGGCGGCCACGGCCAACCACAGCCAGAAGGGATGCAGGACGTAGAAGCCAGCCAGGGCGTCCATCGGCTCAGGCTCCTCGCTTGCCGCCCGTCGGGGCGCTGGTCGCGCCACGCGGGGCGGGCGTCGCCGCCGGACGCGCCGGGGCGTCGGCGCCCAGCGACTTGATCAGCTCGCCAACCCCCGCGACCGTGCCGGTCAGGCCCGAGAAATCGGCCGGCACAATCACCGTCTTCTGCTGCGGGCTGCGGGCCAGCTCGCCGAACGCCTCGACATATTTCTGGGCGACGAAATAGTTGATGGCGTTGACGTCGCCCTTGGCGATGGCCTCGGAGACCAGGGCCGTGGCCTTGGCCTCGGCCTCGGCCGAGCGCTCGCGGGCCTCGGCGTCTCGGAAGGCCGCCTCGCGACGGCCCTCGGCCTCGAGGATGGCCGACTGCTTCTGACCTTCGGCGCGGGCGATCTGAGACTGCTTGTCGCCCTCGGCCTCGGTGATCACCGCCCGCTTCTCGCGTTCGGCCTTCATCTGCCGGGCCATGGCGTTGGTGATGTCCGGCGGCGGGGTCAGGTCCTTGATCTCGATCCGCGCCACCTTCACGCCCCAGGGACCGGTGGCGTGATCGATGGTCGAGAGCAGGCGGGTGTTGATCTGGTCGCGCTGGGACAGCACCTCGTCCAGCTCCAGCGAGCCGACGACCGTGCGCAGATTGGTCTGGGCCAGCTGGGTGATGGCGTAGATCAGATTGTCGACCCGATAGGCCGCCGCCGCCGCGTCCATCACCTGAATGAAGACGATGGCGTCGACCTTCACCGAGACGTTGTCCTTGGTGATCACCTCCTGCTGAGGCACCTCCAGGACCTGCTCCATCATGTTGACCTTGCGGCCCACGGTCTCGAGGAACGGCGTCAGGATCGAGATGCCCGGCTTCAGGGTGCGCGTGTAGCGGCCAAAGCGCTCCACGGTGAATTCACGGCCTTGCGGCACGATCTTGATGGCGCTCCACAGGAAGGCGAAGGCCAGGACGAGGAAAATCAGAACGACGACGCCCACGGCGCTTCTCCCCAGAGGACTGGACGGCTTAACTCTGAGTGGAGCTTAGAGCGGGACGCGACAAAGCGGGAGCGTTTTCGGCGGACGCCCTCAGTGGGCGACCTCGTCCGCGCCGTCGACCGGCGGCGCCTGGGCCACGCGCAGGGTCTGCGACAGTTTCAGGGCCAGGGCCTGGCCGCGCCTGGCCGATTGCTGGGCGGCCTTGCGGGCGGCGTCATCGCAGGCGGGATACCCCCCGCGGGCCGCCGCGAAACCGGTGTTGAAGCGCTCGCGCAGCTGGGCGTCGAAGGCTTGGTCGGCCTGCTCGACCTCGGTCAGCCGCACCATGCGCGCCCGCCAGTACTGGTCGCCCTCGCCCTGACAGACCTGACGCAGGGCATGGCTTTCGCCCAGCGCGTAGGCCAGGTCCAGCAGACGCTGACGCTCGCCGGCGTCGCGCTCCTGCGCGTGGGCCATCGACGCGACGACCGGCGAGGCGCTGAGCGCCATAGCGACGAAAGAGACGAGGAACGGGCGCGCCATGACGTCGTTATCGCCAATCTGAGCCGCCCTGTCATCGCCCCGCGCCTGTCAGGCGAGACACATCGCCGCCGCCTGGGGATGAATATGACAAAGCCGAGCCGAATTAACGCCTTGCGATCGCCATGGATCGGGAGTTCCCTGTGGATACTGCAAGGAGGTCAAGCCATGACTGAGGTGCATTACGGCGTCGTGCGCGTCGGGGATCGCTGGTCGATCATCGGCGACAATCTGCGCTTCGGCGCCTACGCCACCCGAGGCGAAGCCAGCGCCGCCGCCCGACGACTCGCCGAACATCCGGCCGGCCTGGGCCTGCCCGTCCTGCTGCACGAGCAGGAAGAGGACGGGGTGCTGCCGGGTCCGACGCTGCTGAGCTGATCCGCCGCGCCGACCGGCTCCTCGCCGGTCACCCGGCGGGCGCATCGGCTCGTGAACGCAAGAGTCTCGCCGTCGGCGGAAACTAAGCCGTGCCAGGCGCGCTTAAACAGGCGAGCTTCACGGGAGATATCCATGACGGCCTTCGCCCGCATCGTCCGCGGCGCCTCAGAGGGCGCCGCGGCTCCGCCCTTTGAGTCCAATCGCCTGCTCGCCGCCCTGCGGCCCGACGCGCTGGCGGAGCTGTCTCGCTATCTGGCGCTGGTCGACCTGCCTCAGGACGCGGTGCTGTTCGACGCCGGCGACGATGTCGAGAGCACCTACCTGCCCAGCGGGCCGACCCAGGTGTCGCTGCTTGTGGTCACCTCGGACGGCCAGGAGATCGAGGCCGCCAGCATCGGCTTCGAGGGCGCGATCGGCGGCGTGGTCAGCGCCGGCTTCAAACCCGCCTATGGCCGCGCGGTCGTGCGCGTCCCCGGCCGCGCCTTCTGCCTGCCGACCAACCGGCTCGAAGAGGTCAAGACCCATCATCCCGCCGTGGCCGACCTGTTCGATCGCGCCGCCGACGTCTTCATCGCCCAGATGATGCAGGTCGCCGCCTGCAACGCCCTGCACCCGATCGAACAGCGCGTCTGCCGCTGGCTGCTGTTCGCCCACGACCGCTCCGGCGACGAGCCGATCCGCCTGACCCAGGAGACCCTGGCCCAGATGCTGGGCGTGCAGCGCACGACGATCAGCGCCGTCGCCCGCGTGCTGCAGGAGGCCGGGGTCATGGACATCGGCCGCGGCAAGGTCACCATTCTGGACCGCCCGGCGCTCGAAAAGCGCGCCTGCGAATGCCACGGCGCGGTCGAGGCGCATTTCCGCAGGGTGCTGCCGAAGGTCGCGCCCTGATCGGCGGCTTCTAGACCCGAAAGGCGGCCGCCTTGGCCAGGGCGGTCTCCGCCTCGGCCACCAGACGAGTCACGATCTCGCCGGCCGGCAAGACGTCGCGAACCCCGCCGGCGCTCTGCCCCATGGCGAAGCAGGACTTCTCGGGGTCCAGGCCGTCGATCTGGCCGCCGATGCCGCCCATGGCGCCGTTGCGCACCGAGACCATGGCCTGTTGCGGGAAGGGCTGGATGTCGGCCGGACGGCTTTCCCAGTCGTCGACATAGGGGTTCTTCTTCACCCGCATCGGCTTGCCCGAATAGCAGCGGGTGCGGATTGTGTCCTCGTCCGCGGCCTCGACCACCGCCTGACGATAGAGGTCCCCGGCGTGGGCCTCCTGGCTGGCGATGAAGCGCGTGCCCATCCAGACCCCCTGCGCCCCTAGGGCGAGCGACGCGGCCAGCCCTCGGCCGTCGTACAGGCCGCCGGCCGCGATCACGGGGATCTTCACCGCCTCCACGGCCTGGGCGACCAGCGGCAAGGTTCCGACGAGACCAGTGTGGCCGCCGCCTTCCCCGCCCTGGCAGATGACGGCGTCGCAGCCGGCCTGCTCGGCCTTCACCGCGTGCTTCACCGCGCCGCAAACCACCATGACCTTCAGGCCCGCCGCCTTCAGCCGCGCGATGATCGGCAGCGGCACGCCCAGCCCGGCGATGAAGGACGAGGCGCCTTCCGCGATGATCACCTCGACGCTGGCGGTCAGGGCGTCGGGCGTGGCCGCCAGAAGATCGACGCCGAACGGCTTGTCGGTCAGTTTCCGGACCTCGCGCATCTGGTCGCGAATGAAGTCGGGCGTCGTCCCGGCCATGCCCAGCACGCCGTAGCCGCCGGCGTTCGACACCGCCGCCGCCAGCGGCGCGTAGGACACCCCGCCCATGCCGGCTAGCAGGATCGGATGCTCGATATGCAGAAGATCGCAGAGCGGCGTGCGCAGACCCATGCCGGTTCCTCCCTCGTTTTTAAGGAGGATTTCGGTCCGAGCGCGGCGCGGCAAGGATGCCGCGAGGTTAGGCGCGACGGACTCGTTCCAGCTCGGCTTCCGGCTCGCAGGTCCAGAAGCAGCCCGCCATGGCGGTCAGGACCAGGGCGATCAGGGTCAGGAAGCCGCGCGCCGGTGTCAGACCGACAACGTCTTGGGGCGTCATCTTTTCGTTTCCTCGCCGGCGCCCGGATCTGATGTCCAGGCTGCCGCGAGAAGAGCTTCACATCGTCGGCGCGGTTCGGCAAGGGGCTGTTTTCCATCGCCTTTCCTGGACTTTGGAGTCCAAAAAACAGCCCCCCGCTGCCGCCTCTAGAAGATCGAGTACCCGCCGTCGATCACGATCGTCGTCCCGGAGTGATAGCTGGACGCGTCGGAGGCCAGATAGACGGCCATGCCGCCGAAATCGTCGGGCTCGCCCCAGCGGCGGGCCGGGACGCGCGGGATCACCTTCTCGGCGAAGGCCGAATTGCCCTGGGCGCCGGCGGTCATGTCGGTGGCGATCCAACCCGGCAGGATGGCGTTGGCGCGAACGCCATAGCGGGCGTGCTCCACGGCCACGGACTTGATCATCGAGATCACCGCGCCCTTGGTCGCCGCGTAGGCCTCGTTGCGGGCCGCGCCCTCGATGGCGGCCAGCGAGGCCACGCCGACCAGCGAGCCGCCGGCGTCGCCGGTCTTGGCCCGTTCGACCATGTGGCGGCAGGCCTCGCGCAGCGTGAAGAAGACGCCGTCCAGATTGACCGACAGCACCTTGCGATAGGTCTCGGTCTTCATCTCGACGAAAGACGGCGAACCAAAGCCGACGCCGGCGTTGGCGAAGACGCTGTCGACCCGCCCCATGGCGGCCACGGCTTCCTCCATGCCCTCGCGGACCTGGGCCTCGTCGGCGACGTCGACGGTCTGGGCCTTCACGCGGACGCCCAGAGCGGTCAGCTCCTTCTCGGCGGCCAGGTTGCGCTCGGCGTTGGAGCCCCAGATGACGATGTCGGCGCCGGCCTGCGCCATCGCCTTGGCCATGCCAAAGCCGATGCCGCGATTGCCGCCGGTGACCAGGGCCACTTTGCCCGACAGGTTGAACGGCGCGTAGGCCATGGTCGACCCTCCCTCTGCTTACGTCTTGAAACGTTCGTTTGAAGGAGAGGCTCTGACGTTGCGTCGGTCAAGAGCCGTCTGGGGCGAAGCGCTGGTAAGTCTCGGCGATCACCCGGCGCGTCTCGTCCCACTCCACCAGGGCCATGGCCTCGTCGTAGCTGACGAACCTGGCCTCGGCCGCGTCGTCGCCGGCGATGGGCTCGCCGCCGGTCCAGCGGGCGGCGTAGTCGATCAGGACGTAGTGGCGGGTTATCTCGCCCCCCGGCCGAGCCGGAAACACGCCGTCGACCACATCGACGAGGCCCAGCAGTTCGGCGTCGATCCCGGTCTCTTCCTTCAGCTCGCGCAGGGCGGCGTCCATCGTCGTCTCGCCCCATTCGAGACGCCCGCCGGGAAGGCTCCACTGGTTCAGCCGAGGCGGCGTGCCGCGCCGGATCAACAGCACCGCCTCGCCCTTCAGGCAGACGACGCCGACGGTCGGCACGGGGTGGCGCGCGTCGGCCATCAGGGAAACCCGACTTTCAGATCGACGGTGGAGCGCACGCCGATGCACCCCTCGCATTCCGTTAGCCACGCTTCGGCGGCGGCCCGCCCCCGCGCCTTGAGATCGGTCAGGAAGCTCCATTCGGTGTCGAACTTGCTGGCCAGCGACAGATCCGCCAGCGGCTTGTCGGCCGTGATGGCGTGGACCAGCATCTTCCGATAGCGGCCCCTGGCGCTTTCCTTCAGCAGGCCTTGATCCAGCAGCTTCTGCACGAAGCCGATCGCCCGCAGCTCCGAGGCCAGCGAGGCGTTGAAGGTGATCTCGTTCAGTCGGTCCATGATCTCGCCAGGCGTCTTGGGCGTCTCCTCGCGGACGAACGGGTTCAGGCTGACCACCAGGATGTCGTCGGGCGTGTCGTCATAGAACAGCGGCCAAAGCGGCGGGTTCGCCAGGAAGCCCCCGTCCCAATAGGGCTCGCCGTCGATCTCCACCGCCTGGAACACCTGCGGCAGGCAGGCGCTGGCCATGATGTGGCGCGCGGTCAGCTCGGTCTCGCGGAAGATGGTGGACTTGCTGGTCCGCACCGCCGTGGCGGCGATGTAAAGCTTCAGCGGGCTGCGCTCGCGGATCTGCGAGAAAGTGATCTCGGCTTCCAGCGCGTCGTGCAGCGGGTTCAGATTGAACGGGTTGAACTCGTAGGGGCTCAGCGACAGGGCCAGGGTCTCGGCCATTCGCCAGCCGGGCGTGTTCTTCAGCCAGTCGACTCCGCCCGAGAAGGCGTTGGTCCAGATCGAGGTGTCGCCGAAGACGTTGCGGCCGCCCGATCGATTGACCTGCTTCCAGAACGAGTCGAGCCGCTTGCGCGCCCCCGCCCTGCCATCGTCGATCAGGCCCTGAGCCAGACAGACCGCGTTCATCGCCCCGGCCGAGGCGGCCGTGACCGCCCGGATCTCGAGATTCTCGTCCTCCAGAAGGCGGTCGAGGACGCCCCACTCGAACGCCCCGTGCGAGCCCCCGCCCTGCAGGGCCAGGCTCAGCTGTTTGGGACCGGTCTTCTTCCTGAACGGTGGAATCGGCATGAGAACTCCGGAAGGATCAGCCCCCCGATCCGTGACGCGTCCCCCGGCGCGGGCGTCTTATTGCGCGACCCAGCCGCCGTCGATCTGGAAGGCCGCGCCATTGGCCGAGGCCCCGGCGTTGGACACCAGGTACAGCAACATGCCGGCCAGTTGGTCGAAGGTCACGAACTGCTTGGTCGGCTGGGCGGCCAGGATCACGTCCTTCATCACCGCCTCTTCCGATATGCCGCGCGCCTTGGCCTGGTCGGCGATCTGGGCCTCGACCAGGGGGGTCTTCACGAAGCCGGGGCAGATGGCGTTGCAGGTGACGCCGTGCTCGGCCACCTCGAGGGCGACGGTCTTGGTCAGGCCCATGATGCCGTGCTTGGCCGCGACATAGGCCGACTTGAACGGCGAGGCGACCAGACCGTGAGCCGAAGCGATGTTGACGATCCGTCCGCGCCCCTGCTCCTTCATGATCGGCACGGCCGCCTTGGTGGCGTGGAAGGCCGACGACAGATTGATGGCGATGATCAGGTCCCACTTGTCGTCCGGGAAATCCTCGATCGGGGCCACGTGCTGGACGCCGGCGTTATTGATCAGGATGTCCAGCTCGCCGAACTCGGCCTTGGCCTGGGCCACCATGTCGGCGATCTGAGCCGGCTTGGTCATGTCGGCGCCATGATAGAGCACCTCGACGCCATGCTTCTCGGCCATCTCGGCGCGGGTGCGCTCGATGGCGGTCATCTCGCCCAGGCCGTTCATGACGATATTGACGCCTTGGGCGGCGAGCGCGTCGGCCAAGGCGTGGCCGATGCCGCTGGTCGAGCCGGTGACGATGGCGACCTGCCCCTGCAAACCGAAGTCCACGGCCATGCGAGCGCTCCCTGAGATGACGACCCTAACGTGCTGCAATGCAGCATATAGCTCGCCCCTGCGAAGGGCGAGCCCTTATTAAATTCATCGATAGATGAATTCAGGGTTGCGGGCGAGCGAAAACCCAGTCCGTCGAGGTCGAAAGGTCCGGCTTGAAGCCGTAGCCATCCAAGTCGAAGCCCTTCAGCCCCTCGGCGCGATCGATGCGGTTGTCGATGGCGTAGCGCGCCATGCGCCCCCGCGCCTTCTTGGCGAAGAAGCCCAGCACCCGCAGCTCGCCCTGCTTCTCCTCCTTGAAGTGGCAGGTGACCACCGGCAGCTTCAGGGCCTTGGCGTCAACGGCGCCGAAATATTCCTGGCTGGCCAGGTTCACCAGCGTGGGATCGGCCTGGCCCTCGGCGGCGGCGTTCAGGGTCTTGGAGATCGTCTCGCCCCAATAGTCGTAAAGATTGGCGCCGCGCTTGGTCTTCAGGCGCGTGCCCATCTCCAGGCGGTAGGGTTGCAGGGCGTCGAACGGACGCAGCACGCCGTAGAGGCCCGACAGGATCCGCAGATGATCCTGCGCCCACTCCAGGGCCGGCCGATCCAGTTCCCGCGCCGCCAGCCCCGCATAGACGTCGCCATTGAAGGCGATGATGGCCTGAAGACCCTCCTCCAGCTCCGAATCGAAGGCCTGGAAGCGCTCGCGGTTCAGCGTCGCCAGGGCGTCGGAGATGTGCATCAGGCGCTTGAGGTCGGCCGCCGTCAGCTTGCGCGTGACCTTGGCCAGTTCGGCGATCTGCGGCTTCAGCTCGGGCGTCGTCAGGGGCAAGGCCTGGGCGGGCGCGGTGAAGTCCAGCGACTTGGCGGGCGAGATGACCATCAGCATGGCCGGGGAGATAGAGGGTTCGACGCTCGGGCGCTAGGGCCGAGCCGCATCGCTTTCCACAATGGAAAGTTTTGACTTGCCAAAATGGAAAGTCATCCGTTATGACTTTCCGTGCTGGAAAGTTAGGAGGTCGCGATGACCCGAGACGAAGACGCGCTCCGCATGTTGGCCGAAGTCGAGGCCGCCAACGCCGACCTGGCCGAACGCGCCAAGGCGCCCGTCTGGTATCATCCGGCCCTGGGCCTCCTGATGGGCGGCCTGGCGGCGGTGGAGGCGGCTCCGCTGATCTGGCAATATGCCTATTTCCCCGTGTTCGGCCTTGGGATCTGGCTTCTGGTGCGGGCTTACATCCGCAAGACCGGCCTATGGATCTACGGCTTCCGCGCGGGTCGCACCCGGATCGTCGCGCTGTCCCTGGCCCTCCTGTGCGGAGGCCTCGCGGCGATGTCGGGCTGGCTCTTCCACGCCAGGCGCGTGGTCTATGCGCCGCTCTTGACCGGAGCCGTGATCGCTGTCGCCGCCACCGTCGGCGGCCTGCTTTGGGAAGCGGCCTTCCGCGCCGACCTCCGCGATGGGCGCGGCCTGTGAGCGCCAGCCTCGACCCGGTGATCCACGCCCCCAATCGCTTGCAGATGTGCTGCATGTTGGCGGCCGTCGACACCATCGACTTCGCCACCGTGCGCGAGGCGCTGGACGTCTCGGAGTCGGTGCTCTCCAAGCACGTGAAAACGCTGGAAGAGTCCGGCTATGTGAAGGTCAGGAAGGCAGCCTCGGAGGGCCGTCAACGCACCTGGCTGTCGCTGTCCAGGCCCGGCCGCGAGGCGCTGCGGAGCCACCTCGCAGCGCTGAAAGCAATGATGGCGGGGGTGCCTGAGATCTAGAACAACACGCGCGGGTTCATGATCCGCTTGGGGTCCATCGCCTGGCGGATCGCCCGCAGGGCCGCGACCTCGATCGGGTCCTTGTAGGTCAGGGCCTCGGCCGTCTTCATCGCCCCCAGACCGTGCTCGGCGCTGATCGAGCCGGAAAAGCTGGCGGTGATGTCGTGGACGATCTTGGCGCCGGCCTGACGCTGGGCGTCGTGCGCGTCATCGTCGCCGCCGACCGGCTTGAGCACGTCATAGTGGACATTGCCGTCGCCGACATGGCCGAAGGCGATGATGCGCACGCCGGGAAAGGCCCGCTCCAGCGCCGCGTCGGCCCGCTCGATGAAGGCGGGTATCTTCGAGACCGGCACCGACACGTCGTGCTTCCACACCGCGCCCTCGGGCTTCTGGCCGGCCGAGTGGCCCTCGCGGATATGCCAGAATTGCTTTTCCTGCGTCTCGGTCTGGGCCACGGCGGCGTCGGCGATCAGGCCATCCTCCAGGGCCTTGGCCAGCAGGCGCTCCAGCGCCGCCTCGGCCGCGCCGGGCTCGCCGCTGGCGATCTCGATCAGCACGTACCAGGGATGCTCGCTGGGCAGCGGATCGCGCAGGCCCGGCACGTTGCGGACGGTCAGGGCGAAGCCGAGCAGGCTCATCAATTCAAAGGCCTCGACCGCGCCGCCGGTCTCGTCCTTGGCGCGGGCCAGCAGCTGGATGGCGTCGGCCGGCGAGGCCAGCCCCACGATCGCCACGGCCCGCGAGGCCAGCGGCGCGTGCAGCTTCAGGCTGGCGGCGGTGACGATCCCCAGTGTGCCCTCGGCGCCGATCAGCAGCTGCTTGAGATCGTAGCCGGTATTGTCCTTGCGCAGGCGCTTCAGGCCGTTCCAGATCTCGCCATTGGGCAGGACGGCCTCGATCCCCAGCACCTGCTCGCGCATCATGCCGTAGCGCAGGACGGCCGTGCCGCCGGCGTTGGTCGAGATCAGCCCGCCGATCGTGCACGAGCCTTCCGAGGCCACGCCGACCGTGAAGCGACGGCCGACCTTGGCGGCCTGCTGGTGGGCCTCGTACAGAGTGACGCCGGCTTCCAGCACCATCGCGTCGTCAAGCGGATCGACGTCGCGAACCGCCTTCAGCTTTTGCGTCGAGAGCAGGATCTCCCCGTGTGGAATCTGGCCGGCGACCAGACCGGTATTGCCGCCCTGCGGGGTGATCGCCACGCCCTCGGCGGCGCAGATCCCGACCACGGCGGCGACCTCGGCGGTCGTGCGCGGCGTGACCAGCAGCGGCGTCTCGCCCCTCCAGCGACCGCGCCATTCCACCAGATGCGGCGCCAGGACGTCGGGATCCTGGCTCCAACCGCCCGCGCCGAGCACGGCCTGGATCCGGGAGACGACATCGGCGGGAACGGGCTTGGTCATGGGGCGATCCTACGCTCGAAAGGTCAGCCGATGAAGCCCGCCGCCCGGCGCAAGCGGTCGTTGATCGCCTCGCCCAGGCCGTCCTCGGGAATCGGCGCGACGGCGATCGCCGAGGGCTTGGTTCGATCGGCGGCGCGCAGGAACGAGAACAGGTTGGCGGCGGCCTCGGCCAGATCGCCCGTCGGGCTGAGATTGAAAATCGTCGGCCCCTCGGCATCGGGACCGAAGGCCAGGAACGCCTCGCCGGCCTCTGGGGCCCTGGCGTTGATCCGCACCGGCGCATCGGGGGCGTAGTGCAGGGCCAGGCGACCGGGCGAGCGCTTGGCGTCGTCCTCGGCCTCGGCCAGGGGTCCGACAATCCGCGCGAGCTCGGCGCGCGTGACCGCGCCGGGCCGCAGCAGCCGCGCTTCGCCCTCCAGTACCGAGACGACGGTCGATTCCAGCCCGACGGCGCACGGCCCTCCGTCCAGGGCGGCGGCGGCCTTGTCGCCGGTCTCGGCCATGGCGTCGGCGAAGGTGGTGGGGCTAGGGCGCCCTGAACGATTGGCGGACGGCGCGACGACCGCCCCGCCGAAGGACTCCAGCACCGCGCGCGCCAGCCGATGGCCCGGCACGCGGATGGCCACGGTGTCGAGGCCCGCCCGGGCCAGATCGCAGACGGCGCCGGCGTCCTTGATCGGCGCGACGATGGTCAGAGGTCCGGGCCAGAACGCGCGGGCCAGCGCCACGGCGCGGTCGTCGAGGTCGGCGATGCGCCCGGCCGTCTCCAGGTCGGCGACGTGGGCGATCAGCGGATTGAAGCGCGGTCGGCCCTTGGCCTCGAAAATCGCCGCCACCGCCGTCGGGTTCGACGCGTCCGCACCGAGCCCGTAGACCGTCTCGGTCGGCAGCAGAACGAGCCCGCCGGCGCGCAACGCGTCGGCGGCCTTGGTTACTTCCGCTTGGCGGTCAACGCGAAGCTCACCTTCACCTTGCCACCGATCTGATCCGTCGACGCCCATTCGCCCTGCCCAACCCCGAACGCGGTCCGGTCCAGGGTGGTTACACCGCGCGCGGTCGCCATGTCGCCGTCGATCTTCAGCGAGAACGGCAGGCTAAGCGGCTTTTTCACGCCGCGCAGGTCCAGGGTCCCGTCCGCCACGAACCTGCCCTCGCCGGTCTTGCGGAACTTGGTCGCGGTGAAGATCGCCTTGGGATGGGCGGCGGCGGCGAAGAAGTCGTCGCTGGGCAGGCTGGCGTCGCGCTGGTCGTCGCCGGTCTTGGCCGAGGTCATGTCGATGGCGACGGTCAGTTTCGAACGGTCCAGCGCGTCCGGAGAGAACAGGATGTCGGCGGTCCAAGCGGTGAACTGGCCCTGGATCGTATCGGCGGACCAGGTGGCGGCGAAGGTCAGGGTCGAGCCCTTCTGGACCGTCCAGGCGACGGGGTCCTTCAGCGCCGGCGGGGTCGCGGCGGCCTCGGCCGGGGCCGGCGCGGTCGCGGCGGCGGGCGC
>Ga0209426_1000567_pt1 | contig 35030 bp, 37 predicted proteins | sample Deesub1362B_J571_FD_187697 | JGI IMG/M metagenome (GOLD analysis project Ga0209426, IMG submission 187697) | Deep oceanic, basalt-hosted subsurface ecosystem from Juan de Fuca Ridge flank, Pacific Ocean, CORK Borehole 1362B_J2.571 (SPAdes)... ...
TATATACCTCATAAGCCAATTATAACCACGAAAATAACTCCTAAGATAGATCTGACGCAATTTTAATCCTTTCCTTTTCCCTCAAGGGAGTCCAATATGTTTTTGAACTTTTGCAATTTTATTTGACCATTTTTTCCTTTTTTATTATTACTTTAGTTATGACAAAGAGGAACAAAAACTCCCAAATTTTAGAGGACTTCTCCCTTGAAGCTGTTCCTTTAAATAAAAGAAAAAACTGGTTAAATTTAGCAATAGTATGGATAGGAATTGCTGTTGTCATGTCTGCAATTTTCAGAGGAATGATGATTGGTATAGGTCTTGGTAAAATATCAAGTGTAATAATTTCATATATATTAGGGGAAATTATTCTTATTGGAATAATGGGCCTTACGGGTTTTATAGGCTCAAAAACAGGTTTCTCAACTCCTCTAATTGCAAATTTCTCGTTTGGAAGAATAGGAGCAATAATGATTTCTTTATCAATAGCTTTTTCCCTAATAGGATGGTTTGGTGTACAGGCTGCTTTTTTTGCTCGAACTATTCAATTTTATCTAAAAACAGATTTTTATTTACCTGTTTTTTCTTTTATTTGTGGAATAGTTATGATGATTCCAGCCATTTTTGGAATTAGAGGTCTCAGTGCATTAAGTTGGATAGCCTCTCCATTCATGATTTTAATATTTATATTTGGAATTATAAAAATTGGTTTTCATTTCTTGCCTCCAAATGAATTAATTTCATTAGCTCTTAATCATAAACCTGATCCTTATCCTTTGGACATAGGCTCTGCTGCTTCAATTGTTGCTGGAGGATTTATTGTAGGAGCAACAACAAGTGCAGATATTTTTCGCTATGCTCAGCCCCGATTCAGAGATATTTTTTCAGCAGCAACTCTTGCTATGTTAGCAAGTGCCTTTCTTCATTTTGTTGGATCAGTTTTAGCTATGAATACTGGTGTTTACCATGAAAGGCTTCCTGAATTAATAATTAGCAATAAATATTTGGGCTTAGGTTTTATAGGTTTTCTTGTTCTTCTCTTAGCGCAGTGGACAACTAATGATAGTAACATTTATTCAGCAGTTTTAGCTTTAAATAATATTTTTCGAACAAAAAGATGGAAAATAACTATTGGAGCAGGAATTTTTGCTTCTCTATTTGCTGCTTTTGGTATATTAGAAAGACTTGAACTATTTTTGATAATTTTAACTATTAGTATTGGCCCAATAGGTGGTATTTTTATTTGCGATTATTATATCTTAAGGAAGTTTAAGAAAAGTAATTTAAATTTAAAGGGATTTTCTAAAATAAACTATAAATCCTTAATTGTTTATTTTATCTCATTTATTATTGGCTGGCTTACTTCAGGACACCCTTTTACTATTAAAATTTTTCCATTTTCTATTTTTGCATTTAATGGAATAATTTCCTCAATTATATTGTATTATATTGTAATGAAAATTTTTCCTGAAAAGGAGTAAAAAATGGCTTTTAAACAGGTCATTGAAATTTATGATTTTTTGGATAGTTCTTCAATAAAGGAATCAGAAATAAAGAAATTTTTTATAAGTAGAGGATTAGATAAATCTGAGATTGAAACCCACAGAGTTAAAGGAGAAAAAGGAGAAACAGTATTTGTTAAAATTAAAATTTGTGGGAAAGAAGGAAAATCCAAAAGGGAAAAGGCTCCAACATTGGGAATAATCGGCCAACTTGGAGGTATAGGCGCAAGACCTCATAAAATTGGTTTAGTTTCTGATGCTGACGGTGCTATAACTGCTCTTGCAAGTGCTTTAAAAATTGCAGAAATGAGAAAAAAAGGTGATGAGCTTAAAGGAGATGTTATAATAACAACTCATCTATGTCCTAATTCTCCTATTATTCCTCATGAACCTGTTCCATTTATGGGAGCTCCCATTTCCATTGAAACAATGAACAAATATGGAGTTGATGCGCAAATGGATGCTATTCTTTCAATAGATACCACAAAAGGAAATAGAATAATCAATCAACGTGGATTTGCAATTTCTCCTACAGTTAAGGATGGGTATATTTTAAGGGTAAGCGAGGATTTACTAAGTATTATGGAAATTGTAACTGGGAAATTACCAATTGTTTTTGCAATTACAACCCAAGACATAACTCCTTATGGAAATGAAATTTATCATTTAAATAGCATAATGCAACCTTCCACTGCAACAAGCGCTCCAGTGGTTGGAGTTGCAATAACTACTGAAATTCCAGTCCCAGGGTGTGCTACTGGAGCAAATCATTGTCTTGATATAGAAATGGCTGTTAGATTTGTTATTGAGGTTGCTAAAGCTTTTGGAGAAGGAAAATGCTCTTTTTATAATGAGAAGGAATTTCAGAGATTATTATCCTTATATGGGTCCTTAGAACATTTGAAAACTCTTGGGAGAAAGACTTGAAATCAGTAAAAATCGGACTACTCACAATTGGACAGTCTCCTCGCAAAGATATTACTCATGAGATAAAACCTTTAATTTCTTCTCATATAGAAATTATAGAAAGAGGAATACTTGACAATCTTGACTTAGTTGAAATTCAAAAGCTAAAACCTGATAAAGGAGAAATTCCCCTTGTAACAATTTTAAGAAATGGAAAAGAAGTTCAATTGGGAGCAGAAAAAATAGATTCTCTCTTACCAAACATTATAAATGAAATGCAAAAGAAGGGGAAAATCAAGGGAATAGGAATATTATGTACCCATGATTTTCATGATAAAGAATATTCTATTCCTGTTATTTTCCCTTCTAATTTTATAAAATTTTTATTAAAGCATATATTGAAAATAAATAGACTCGGGATCGTTATTCCTTTAGAAAATCAGATAGATATGGTTAAAGAAAAATTTCAATCAAATAAAATAATTATTCAGGTTAAGTCACCATATAGTCAAGAAAAAAGCTGGGAAGAAATTGTGGATTATTTTAAAAAAGAGAAAATTGATGGAATAATCCTTGATTGTATTGGCTACAAAATAAAAGATAAACAGGAAATACAGGACTTAATTGAAATTCCAGTTCTTTTACCCCGATTAATTCTTGCTCATGCAATTAACCAACTTTTTTAACAAAACCAACAAATAAGTCAATTATTTAATCTTGCTAACAAAGTATTTTTATGTTAAATAAATCCTTAATGTTGTTTAGAATTGTATATATTTTTTGTTTTATTCTATTTTTTCTTATTAATATAAGTTTTACACAAGAAACTAAGCAAAACCCAGATACACCAAAAATTATAGCCAAGCTGTGGGAACGTCAAGGAAAAATACTATATTTTTCAGGTGAGGTTGAAGTCCATTATGAAGACATTATTATTTATGCTGATTATATTGAATATAATGAAGACACCCAAGATTTAATTGCTGAAGGAAATGTTTCCATTCATATGCCGGATCAAGTAATAAGTGGAAAAAAGATTATTTTTAATATAAGAACACGACAAGGAGAAATTGTAGATGCATATGGTATGATTCAGCCAACAACTTTTTATCAAGCAAAAAAATTGTCAAAAATAGGGGAAGATTTATATCAATTTGATAGAGCTACATTAACTACTTGTATTCAACCAGTTCCTCGCTGGAAGTTTTCATGCTCACAAGGAAAACTAAAAAGGGATGAATATTTAGAATTAAAGAATTCTGTCTTATGGATAAAAAAATTCCCAGTTTTTTATATTCCTTATTTAAAATATCCTTTAAAAAAACGCTCAACTGGATTTCTTGCTCCTGAACTTGGTTATTCAGCTTATAAAGGTTATATTGCGAGTGAAGCATTTTTCTGGGCAATAAAAAGAAATTTAGATGCTACTTTCAATTTTGATTATTTTAGTGAACAGGGAATTGGTAGTGGACTTGAATTCAGATATATTTTCCCAAATAATACAAGAGGAAACTTAAATTTCTATTTTTTTAAGTATCTTTATAAACCAGAATATAATTATGATTATGTTCTTCGTTTTCAACATAATCAAACTTTATTTTATGATTTTAAATTAGTGGCTAACATTGATCATCAAAGCTCTCTTTATTTTTTAAAAGAATTTGATAATAATTTTAATCGTGCAACAATAAGTACATATATATCTCAGGCATATCTTTTTAAAAACTGGACTAATCTGAATTTTTATTTAAGAGCAGATAGATATGTTACTTACTTTTCTCGTGTTGATAGATCTTTGGTAATTTATCATTTTCCTCAATTAAACCTTAACCTCTTAAGGACAAAACTAATTGAACCACTCTATTTTTCCTTTTCTACTTCCTTTGATAGAGTTTATCGAGGTTATGGTAAAACAACTTATGGAATAAATAGGTTTCGCTTTAATCCATCTTTATCAATACCTTTTTCAAAAATTCCATGGTTATCTCTTAATGCTGTTTTTTCTCTTCGCCAAATTTATTATCTTAATTATAGAAGAAAAGTGGATTCTAAAATTTTTAAGCTTTCTGATGAGCCAATTTCTAAAAGATATTATGTAATTCGATTTGATCTTTTAGGACCAACTTTTTACAGAATTTACTATGGACCAGAAAATACCTCGTTTGAAAAATTTAAACATATTATTGAGCCACAAATCTCTTATCAGTATAGCGTCAAATATGAAACTTCTAAGCGATGGTTGCTTTTTGATTATTATGATTATCCTGCTTATCATCAATTAAGATATTCCTTAACAAACAGATTGTTAATCAAAAAAGGTGAAACTCCATTTGAAATTTTAACTTGGACTATAGGACAAACTTATTATTTCAACCCTAAGGAAGTTCTTCATATGAGATATTTCAAAATAAATGGGGAAACTCCTCATTTTTCAGACATTTATTCTTCATTGAGAATTAGAGCTACTGCCAAATACAGTTTAGATTTTAATTTAAGTTATAATTACTATTACCGTAAACTTTCTGGAATGAGTTTAATCGCGAATCTTGGTGTTCCTGAAGATAACTTATTTATAAGATTAAGCTGGTTTCAAAGGAAAATTCTCTATGTAAGTGAATATCATTTTGCAAATTATAATCAGATTCGTGTCTATACTGGTTTTAAAATTCCAAAGATTGGCATAGAATCCAGTTTTGAGGTTGATCATGACTTTATTCAAAAGAAAACGCTTTATGCTGCTTTTTCAGTAATTTATCATTATCAATGTATAGATTTCAAGGGCGAAGTTAAGATATTTAACTTTAGAGAAAAACCAGATATTCAATTCAGATTCTCAATTGGTTTTGGAAATATAGGGAGAGTGGCAGATTTTCTTGGTGGAATAGGATTTTAAAAATTATATATTTAGGAGATAAAAAAATGATTGAAGGTGTAAAATTGAAAAAATTAAAAGTTATCCCTGATGAAAGAGGAAGACTAATGGAAATTTTAAGATCAGATGACAATCTTTTTATTAAATTTGGACAAGTCTATATGACTACAACCTATCCAGGAGTGGTTAAAGCTTGGCATCTCCATAAAAAACAATTTGATAATGTAGCATGCTTATATGGTACTATAAAACTTGTATTATTTGATGCAAGAGAAGAATCTCCAACCTATAAAGAAATAAATGAGTTCTATATTGGAATTCATAATCCATTACTTATTCAAATCCCTCCGCGTATATATCATGGATGGAAATGTGTAAGTCTTGAAGAAGCAATTGTAGTAAATATTCCAACAGAAGTTTACAATTATGAGAAACCAGATGAATATAGACTTGACCCACATAATAATAATCTAATTCCTTATGATTGGAGAAGAAAGGATGGATAAAAATAGATTAATTGATAATAGCTGTTTTTTAATTACTGGAGGCGCTGGTTTTATTGGAAGTAATTTTATCCATTATTTATTGAAAAAATACAAGAATATAAAAATAATTAATCTTGATAAATTAACTTATGCTGGTAATTTAGACAATTTACGAGATGTGGAGAATGATCCACGATATAAATTTGTTAAAGGGGATATTAAGAATAAATCCTTAGTTAAAAAACTAATAAAGGAAGTAGATATTATAGTACACTTAGCTGCAGAAACACACGTTGATCGTTCAATTTTAGAAGCTGGAGAATTTGTTTTAACAGATGTCTATGGCACTTATGTTCTTTTAGAAGCTTCAAGAAACTCAAAAATAAAATTATTTTTGCATGTCTCCACTGATGAAGTTTATGGAAGTATTGAAAAAGGCTCTTTTAAGGAAACTGACCCTTTAAATCCAAGTTCTCCTTATGCAGCAAGTAAAGCAGGTGCAGATAGATTAGCATACTCATATTATGTAACTTATAATCTTCCAATTTTAATTGTTCGTCCAAGTAATAATTTCGGGCCGTATCAGTTTCCTGAAAAATTAATTCCTCTATTTGTAACCAATGCTTTAGAAAATAAACCTCTGCCTTTATATGGAAAAGGAGATAATGTTAGGGACTGGCTTTTTGTAGAGGATAATTGTTATGCAATGGATTTAATTTTAAAAAAAGGAAAAATTGGAGAAGTGTATAATATTTCAGCAGGAAATGAAATCACAAATCTTAAATTAACTTACTTAATTCTTAAAATTCTACAAAAATCCACAAGTCTTATTAGATTTGTTCCAGATAGACTCGGCCATGATAAAAGATATTCAATAAATTGCGAAAAACTCAGAAATTTAGGTTGGAAACCACAATTTGATTTTGAACAAGCTTTAAAGAGAACTATTTTTTGGTATAAGGAAAATGAATGGTGGTGGAGAAAAATAAAAGAAAAAAGGAAAGAATATAAAGATTTTTATCAAAAATATTACGGCCAAAAATTAAAACAAAATGAGAGCTAAGAAAATGAAAAAAGAAATTAATTAGCAGGAGGAAAAATGAAAGTTTTAATAACTGGTATTACTGGTTTTGCTGGAAGTCATTTAGCAGAATATATTTTAAACAACAAACCTGGAGTGAAAGTGTATGGATTAGTGAGATGGCGGAGTAGATTGGAAAATATTCAACATATAATTAATAAAATTAATTTAATTGAGGCTGATTTAAAAGATGCATATTCAGTTAAAAAAGCCCTCATAAAAATAAAACCTAATTGGATTTTTCATTTAGCTGCTCAAAGTTTTGTTCCTTCTTCCTGGCGCTTACCAGCAGAAACTATGTCAATTAATGTAATAGGACAAATTAATCTTTTTGAAGCAATCTTAGAATTAAAAATTTCTCCTCGCATTCATATAGCTGGTTCAAGTGAAGAATATGGATTAGTTTATCCCAATGAAATTCCAATAAAAGAAACTAACCCTTTAAGACCTCTTAGTCCTTATGCAGTTAGTAAAGTTGCTCAGGATTTACTTGCCTATCAATATTTTAAAAGCTATGGATTGGATACAGTTAGAACAAGGGGATTCAATCATACAGGTCCAAGAAGAGGAGAAGTCTTTGTCACTTCAAATTTTGCAAGACAAATTGCAGAAATTGAAAAAGGTTTGAGAGAACCCGTAATTATGGTGGGTAATTTAGAAGCAAAAAGAGATTTTACAGATGTAAGAGATATAGTTAGAGCTTATTGGCTGTGCTTGGAAAAAGGTAAAAGCGGGGAGGTCTACAATATAGGGTCAGGAAGAACATATAAAATTAGCCAGATTCTTGATATTTTACTTGGTTATAGTAAGTTAAATGTAAAGATTAAACAAGATCCTGATCGATTACGGCCCTCAGATGTCCCTATTTTAATAGCCGACAATACAAAATTTGTTAAGCTTACAAATTGGAAACCTCAGATATCTATTGAAAAAACTCTTTTAGACCTTTTAAATTTCTGGAGAGAAAGAGTTTGAAGGCCTTTATAACTGGATTAACTGGTTTTGTAGGGCAATATTTAGCTGATTTTCTCCAAAAAAATAAAATAAAAGTTTATGGAACAAGTTACCCTGAAAAGCCCCCTCCTAATAAAAAAAATATTTTTCATATTGATATTAGAAAAGAAAAAAAACTATCTCAATTTATTAAAGAAATAAAACCCGAATTTGTCTTTCATTTAGCTGCAATATCAAATGTCCATGTTTCATGGGAGAAAAGAAAAATTACTATGGAAACAAATGTAATAGGAACCTTCAATCTTTTAGAAGCTGTAAGAAAATTCTCCCCCCAATCTAAAATACTTCTTGTTGGCTCCTCAGATATTTATGGATATTCCATTGAAAAGAAAAGACTATTAAAAGAGAACTTAGACACAAATCCAATTAATCCTTATGGAGTTTCAAAAAATTGTCAAGAGATAATTGGAAAATTTTACTCATCCATTGAAAATATTTGGATAATAATAACAAGATCTTTTAATCATACAGGCCCTGGCCAAAATCCATCATTTGTTTGTTCTGACTGGGCAAAACAGATTGCAGAAATTGAAAAAGGAAAAAGAGAACCCATTGTAAAAGTTGGTAATCTTGAAAGCATAAGAGATTTCTCTGATGTTAGAGACATTGTTAGAGCATATTTTCTATTACTTTTAAAGGGAAAAAAGGGAGAAATATATAATGTATGCTCAGGAAAGGCTTATTCTCTTCGAAAAATATTAGATATATTGATTTCTTATTCTAAAATTTCGATAAAAGTGGAAATAGATACTAAAAAATTGAGAAAAACAGATTTTCCTTTTTTAGTAGGAGACAATAGCAAACTAATTTCTCACACAGGGTGGCAACCTCAAATTCAAATAGAAGAGACACTTCTTGATTTGCTAAATTACTGGCGACAAAAAGTATAAAGCACGTTAAATGATTTATAGAACTGGTAAACCCACTTTCTCACGAATTTCTTTATTTATTTTGTCATAGAGAGTATGATCTTCTCTTAATAGCCTTTTTACATTTTCCCTTCCTTGGCCTAATCTTTGGCCTTTATATGAATACCAAGTTCCGCTTTTCTCGATTATACCAAATTGAACACCACAATCAATTAAATCTCCTTCTTTTGAAATTCCTTCCCCATAAATAATATCAAATTGAGCTTCTTTAAACGGAGGAGCCATTTTATTTTTAACTATTTTTACTTTTACGCGATTTCCTATTGTTTGATCCCCTTCTTTTAAGAGAGTTAATTTTCTTATATCAACTCTTATAGAAGCATAAAATTTTAAAGCTCTTCCACCTGTAGTTGTTTCAGGACTTCCAAGGAAAAATCCTATCTTTTCTCTCATCTGATTTATAAAAATAAAGCATGTTTTTGAGCGACTAACAATGCCTGTTAACTTTCTTAGAGCTTGAGACATTAATCTTGCCTGAAGCCCAATATGGGCATCTCCCATTTCTCCTTCAAGTTCTGCTTTTGGAACTAAAGCAGCCACTGAATCCACTACAACAACATCCACTCCTCCACTTCGGACTAATATTTCTGCAATTTCAAGAGCTTGTTCTCCATAATCAGGTTGAGAAATAAGCAAATTATCAATATCCACCCCCACCTTTGCAGCATATTCGGGATCAAGAGCATGTTCTGCGTCAATAAAAGCACCATATCCTCCCTGTTTTTGTGCCTCTGCCAGAACATGAAGAGCCAAAGTTGTCTTACCAGTAGCTTCAGGACCAAATATCTCTACTACCCTTCCTCTTGGAAAACCACCTATTCCAAGACTAAGATCAAAGGCTATTGAACCTGTTGAAATTACTGGAACTGAGACTGCAGCCTCTTTCTGCCCCAATTTCATAATTGAACCTTTGCCGAATTGCTTCTCAATCTGAGAAACAGCAGATTCTATTGCTCTCGAACGGCTATCTGGTTTTCTCTCTTCTACTTTATTCATTTTTACCTCTCAAAAATTTAATTTATTTATTGTAATCATAAAATCCTTTCCCTGTTTTTCTTCCTAAATATCCTGCATCAACCATTTTTCTCAAAAGAGGGCATGGTCTATATTTAGGATCTTTAAATCCTTCATAGAGAACCTCCATTATATGGAGACATACATCAAGACCAATTAAATCAGCTAAAGCTAATGGTCCCATAGGATGATTCATTCCTAATTTCATAACAGTATCAATTGCCTCCACACTTCCCACACCTTCCATTAAAGCATAAATTGCTTCATTAATCATTGGCATTAATATTCTATTAGAAATAAAGCCAGGAAAATCATTAGCCTCTACTGGAACTTTGCCCATTTTTTCAGCTAAAGACTTTACAGTTTGAAAAGTCTCATCAGAAGTTGCAATTCCTTTTATTAGTTCTACTAATTGCATAAGAGGAACTGGATTCATGAAATGCATGCCCATGAATTTATCTGGTCTTTTTGTTTGGGAAGCTAATTTTGTTATTGAAATAGAGGATGTATTAGTTGTAACAATTACATCAGGAGAAATTATATTATCAATTTCTTTAAAAACAGTTTTCTTAACCTCAAAATCTTCAAATACAGCTTCAATTATAAATTCAGCCTCTCTCATTGAATTTAAATCAGTAGTTGTAGTAATTCTATTTAATATTTTTTCCTTATCTTCCTCAATTTTCCCTTTTTCAATGAGTTTAGTAAGACTTTTATCTATTATTTTTAGTGCACGATCAATAATATTTTGAGAAATATCATGAAGAATGACTTCATATTTAGATGTGGCAGCAACTTGAGCTATGCCTGAGCCCATAGTGCCTGCTCCAATTACTCCTATTTTTTTAATTTCCATTTTTTTCCTCCTTTATATCGTAAATAATTAAGTATAAATTGTAAAATACTAAAATTAAAAAACATTTTATTTTATAAACATTTTAAATTTATACTAACTCGATTGCCATGGCTACTGCATCTCCTCCACCCAGACATAAAGCTGCAATTCCTTTCTTGCCTCCTCTTCTTTTTAAAGCATATATAAGTGTTGTTAAAATACGGGCACCAGTAGCACCAATTGGATGACCTAAAGCAACAGCACCTCCGTGAATATTCAATTTATTTGTATCCAAACCCATTTCTTTAATTAATACAACCATTTGAGCTGAAAAGGCTTCATTAATTTCAAATAAATCAACATCCTCAATTTTCCAGCCTAAATTATCCAGTAATTTTTCAATTGCTCCTTTTGGAGCATACATAACCATTGATGGTTCAACTCCATTTGTGGCATATCCTAAAATCTGAGCCATGGGCTTTAAATTCTTCTCTTTTACAACATCTTCAGATGCAACTATAACAACTGCTGCACCATCATTGAGAGTAGAAGCATTCCCTGCTGTTACAGTCCCATCTTTTTTAAACACTGGCTTTAATTTTGCAAGTTTCTCCAATGAAGTGTCTCTTCTTGGTTGCTCATCAGCTGAAAAAATTATGGGTTCCCCTTTTCTCTGAGGAATCTCAATTGGAATAATTTCATCTTTAAAATAACCCTCATCAATTGCTTCTATAGCTCTCATCTGACTCTGATAAGCGTATTTATCTTGCTCTTCTCTTGTTGCACCAAATTTCTCAGCAACAATTTCACCTGTCATACCCATATGCATATCATGAAAAGCACACCACAACCCATCTTTTATCATTGAGTCTATCATTTTGCGATCTCCAAATTTTATTCCTTCTCTTAAACCCCAAAGCAAATAAGGTGCCTGGCTCATGCTCTCCATTCCTCCTGCAATCACTATATTTTTATCACCAACTTGAATTGCCTGAGCTGCAAGAGCCACAGCTTTTAAAGCTGAACCACAAACCTTATTTACAAGAAAACAACTGACTGTATATGGCAAACCTCCTTTTACTGCAGCCTGTTTTGCAGGGGCCTGCCCTATTCCAGCTGAAACAACATTTCCCATAATTACCTCATCAACATCTTCGCCTTTTATATTAGCTCGCTTTACTGCCTCCTTAATTACAAAACCCCCGAGGTCTGGTGCTGTAAAATTTTTAAGAGAGCCTAAAAAGCTCCCTATTGGAGTTCTTACTGCACTGATAATATAAACTTTTTTAAGTTCACACATTTTATTATTTCTCCTTCCTTAAAATAAATTTTCTTTAATCTTTTATCACAAATTATAATTTCTGTAAACTAAGGATATTTTCCACTTGACAAATTAATTTCATTACACTAAACTATACATAGTAAGACTATGTATAGTAATAAGAGGTATAAATGAAATTTTTTCGTGAATTAAAAAAAGGTTCTACAAAATTATTAACTCTTTCAGTATTGAAAAAGGAGCCTATGTATGGCTATCAGATTATAAAGGAAATTAAAAAACTTAGCAAAAACTATTTTGATCTTGCAGAAGGAACTCTTTACCCTGCGCTTCATGATCTTGAAAAAAACTCCTATATAAAAAGTAAGTGGCAGAAACATAGAGGAAAAAAAAGAAAGTATTATTACATTACAGAAAAAGGATTGGAATTTCTTGGTCAAACCTCAAAAGAATGGAATCTTTTTGCAAAAAATCTTTCAATCTTTTTAGCAAAAAAACAGAAAATTTAATTATAAATGGATTTAATTCAGAAATATTTGGATAGTATTTCTAAAAAACTTAGACTTAATCGTAAAAAGGAAGAAGAAATTATAAAAGAAATAAAGACTCATTTAGAAGATTTAATTTTAGAGTATAAAAAAGGGGGAATTTCTGTGAAAAAAGCTGAGCAAAGGGCAATTGAAAAATTTGGAAATCCAAAAAAAATTGCTCGGAAGCTTCAGTGGATTCATGGATTTGGCTCATTTTCAGATAGTAAAATTAAAGATGCTTTCTTAGGCACTTTACCCTTTCTCATAGCTTCTGTTTTGATTTTACTTTTGGAACTAAATTTTATTACTAAATTCTCTTATTTATTTGGATTTTTCTGGGCTTTAATAACTGGTGTTTCTATATATGGTGTAACAAAGGCTTTCCCTGCATGGACAATATCATGGCTGGGATTTTTTAATGTAATAATTCTTCATTTGTTGTTTTTCGCAGGAGCATATGTGTCCCCTCTTTTCTCTGTCATCCTTCTCTCTTTCTTTTTGATTTTTTCTATTTACTTTATTGTAAAAAATCAATCTAAATTTATTTTTCTTTTTTTAATGCCTCTCGCAATCCCATATGTATTTTATGGTTACGATGGAATAATCCAATCCCACCGAATTTCAATGGAAATTATTGTATGTATATTTACAATCACAGTATCCTTTTTAAATCTGTATAAAAAATTCAAAGGAAATTATCTGATAGGCGTTTTCGGGTTTTTACTATATTCCTTTATATATTTTGATGTAGTTTTCTTTGCGCCTTTACAATCTCCTTTTGAGAAAAATTATCTTGGATTACTTCCAACTATTCTTGGCTATCTTATTCCTCTCTTTATTATATCCTTGGTTCCCGGTTATTACTTTCTAAAACAAAAATCCTATTAATTTTAAAAATTTACGGATTTTTAAAATGAGGAAATTTGAAAGCAGAAGGACAGATTTTATCTAAAAAACATTGATCACATCGAGGTTTTTTAGCTTCACAAATTGCCCTTCCATGATCTATTAACATGTATGTTACCTTAAACCAATCTTTTTTATCAAAAACTTCCATTAAATCCTTCTCAATTTTAATTGGATCTTTTTTATCACTCAATCCTAATCTTTCAGCAAGACGTCTTACATGAGTATCTACTGCAATTCCTTCCACAATTCCAAATGCATTTCCCAGCACTATATTAGCAGTTTTCCTTGCAACTCCGGGTAATTTTAACAATTCCTCCATATTATTAGGAACTTTTCCCTTATAATTATCCATAAGTATGCGAGCAATATTGATAATATTTTTGGCTTTATTTTTATAAAATCCTGTTGGTTTTATGTCTTGCTCGAATTCTTTTAAATTTGCTTTTGCATAATCTTCAACTGTTTTATATTTTTTAAACAATTTCTTAGTTACTTGATTTACTCTTTCATCAGTGCATTGAGCTGAAAGAACAACAGCAACAAGTAACTCCCAGCTATTTGTAAAATTTAGAGCAACCTTAGCATTTGGATAATAAGTCTTCAGTAAGGAAACAAGTTGCTTAGCAAATTGTTTTTTTCTTTCAATATTCATTTTGTCTTTTTTATTTTATCATATTAATAAAAATTTTTAATGGTTGAAAAAATGATTAATAAATAATAAGATAACATGTGATAAACTAAAAACGAAAAGCTGAGAATGAAAAATTACAACTTAAAATTAAAAATTAATATTGAAGTTGCAGTTTTTAGTTTTATGAAGAGATGAAATCAAAAAAATTGACTTTGAAAGCTTTCAATAATATTAAGGTTTCGAAGTCAAAAATACTATATCAATTAAGAGGGTGAAACATGAGAAAGATTTTAATTATTCCTGCATTTACAATCTCTTTGCTTTTAATCACAAATTCTGCATATCCAAACATAATTTATTTAGGAATTCAAAGTGGAGTTTCTCTTCAAAAACCAAGCTTTTCAGACATTGAATTCAATACTGATACTACCTTTCTTATGGGTTTAAATGGAGGCTTCAGGCTTGGAGGATTTGGGTTGGAATTAAACTATTTTCAAGCTGCTCATAATTTAGAACCAGTGGATATTCTTGCATTTGATTGGGGAAAAAGAGAACTTGATTTCTCCTATGTTGGAGGAAATTTTAAAATTGGAATACCTTTTCCTTTAATTTTTCCTTATGCAACCATTGGTTATGGTTATTATACTGCAAATCCTGAAGGAATTGAGGAGGAAAAAGAAGGAGGATTAAATATAGGCGCAGGACTGGAAATCGCCTTTGGACGAATTGCTTTAAGGGGAGAAGGCAAATATCATAAAGTTGGAATTAATTTTGAAGAAAGAAAATTTGATTTCACTAATTTTACTTTTGTTATTGGACTAAATTTTTATATTTTTTAATTTCATGAAGGAAATTTACCCTTCTTTCTTAACTCCCCAAAGCAAACCTTTTGATCCCATTAAATTAGCTCACAAGACAGAAGAAATTGCATGTCGGGGAAAATCAAGAAAGTACACAGATTTTTATTGCACAGGAGTTTATGGAGGAATTTCCACAGGTTATACAGTTGGATGCTGTTCGAGATGCGTTTTTTGCTGGGTTGACTGGTCAAGAGATTTTCCATTTAATTTTGGAAAATTTTATTCAGCTGAGCAAGCTTTTAATAATTTAATGCAAAATGCCCAAAAGAAAAAAGTTTTAAAATTGAGAATTTCTGGAGGGGAGCCAACTCTCTGTCCAGAGCATTTACTTTCCCTTCTTGAATTGGTTAATACTACTCCCTATCTTTTTATTTTGGAAACAAATGGAATACTCTTTGGAAACGATCCAGAGTATGTTAACAAATTAAAAAAATTCAGGAATATCCATATAAGAGTTTCCTTAAAAGCTGGAACTCCAGAAGGATTTGAAAAAAGAACAGGAGCAAAAGGCGTTTTTTATGAACTTCCCTTTAAAGCTGTGGAAAATTTGAAAAAAGCAGGACTAAATTTCCATGTTGCAGCAATGACAGATAGAAGATTAATGCCTCCTGAGGAGAGAAATCTTTTAATCCAAAAATTAAAATCAATTGGATATGATGATTATCTTGAAGAGGAAATCTGCGATCCATATCCAACCGCAGTAATTAGACTTGAAAAGGCAAACTTTAAATTATGGTAGAAACAATCCTTTATGAAAAACTCCAAGGAAAAAGAGTCCGCTGTAATATCTGTCAGAGAAGATGTACGATTAAAGAAGGAGAAAGAGGATATTGCAGAACAAGAATTAATCGTGGAGGAAAACTTTTCAGTCAAATATATGGTATGGTCTCTTCTATTATGATTTCTCCAGCTGAAAAAAAGCCCTTTTTCCACTTTTATCCTGGTTCTCGTTGGCTTTCTCTTGGTAGTTTTGGATGTAATTTCCGATGCCCAGGATGTCAGAATTGGGATATTGCTCATTCTGATGTAAAAGATGATCTTAAAAGCGCCCGATATATTCCTCCTATTGAGCTTATAAACATTGCAAAGGAAAGAAACTGCCTTGGTATTTCCTGGACTTATAATGAACCTACTCTCTGGTTTGAATACACTCTCGATGGTGCAAAATTGGCGAAAATTAATAAACTTTATACAAATTATGTAACTAATGGATTTATTACAATAGAGGCACTTGATTTAATTGGTCCATATTTAGATGTTTTCCGCGTTGATTTAAAGGGATTTTCAAAAGATACCTACAAAAAAATTGCTAATATTGAAAATTTTACAGGAATTTTAGAAGTGATTAAAAGAGCAAAAATGAAATGGAAAATGCATGTTGAAATTGTAACAAATGTTATACCTGAATATAATGATAATGAAAAAGAATTAAGGGAAATGGCAAAATGGATTAAAAAAGAAATAGGTAAAGATACACCATGGCATGTAACACGGTTTTTTCCTCATCTCGAGCTTTCTTATTTAAAACCAACTTCAATTAAGACTTTGGAAAAAATAAGGGAAATAGGATTTAATGAAGGTCTTCACTATGTCTATTTGGGGAATGTTCCTGACCATTTAGGAGAAAATACTTTTTGTCCAAATTGTGGAGAACTACTTATTCAAAGAAGTATTTATAATATAAAAAAATTTGTTTTGATTGATAATAAATGTCCTAATTGTAAAATAGTTATATTTGGAAGTTTTAAACTATAATGGAAAAAATAAGAATAATAGCGCTATTTATTATTCTTTTCAGTATCTTAATCTTTAGCTTAACTTTTTATCAGTTGCATAGCTCTGCCAACAGGTATAAAACCATAATCATGAAAGTATACGATAAAGAAGGTAATAAATTAAGTTATGAAGAATTCATGGATATAGTTACAAATGGTAATAGAGGCTGGGCTGAAAATGACATGCTTTTTAATATAAATGATTATACTATTGTGGAAGGGTGGCCTATATGTAAAGATGATAGTGGCAATCCATGTTTTAATTTTAAAGATTCTGAAATTGGTTTGAGTTTAACCTGGATGACAGAAAATACAGGATATTTTAACCTTTTTCTCGACAATGAAGGAGCAGGATTCAGCAAAAGTGAAACAATTATTTTTAATTATGAGGCAGCATTAAGTTATTGGAAGAAACTGAATAATGCACTTTTGATTAGGAAAGACTATAATCGCAGTTCTAATTTTAATGACCTTTATGAAAATGCAAAATACTATATTAATCAGGCAAAGCAAGCTAATAAAGACTCTTTAAAAGGGAAATATGGTCAGATAGCCTTAGATTACATTGCTCAGGCCTATGAACTTTTGCTTTATGAATATGGAATTCAATATGGACAGCGACATCTCTCTCAACAATTTTGGTGGGGAGTAACAATTGACAGAATAGATGATTATCAGAATGTATTAAATTCAGTAAGTGATTTGGTAGAAAATTCAACCACAGATGGATGGGTTAGAATTGTATTTGATGAATTCATCCCACCTGAATATTATGATGAAATTATCTCCTATGCACAGATGAAAAATCTTCATATAATGGGAGAAATTTTAGATTCATGTTGTATGAGATTATATTCTTTAAAAGATTTTAAATTCCGGGTTAGAGAATATGTCAATCATTTTCCGAATATTGAAGCCTGGGAAATTGGCAATGAAATTAATGGAGAATGGCTGGGTGCAAATGTTGTTGCGAAAATTGAATATGCTGCAGATTATATTAAAAAAGTTAGACCTAATGCCATCACTGTCCTAACTTTATACTGGCAGTTCGGCACTGAAGATATTCCACATTCAGTTTTTCAATGGGTAAAAAATAATCTTAGGCCTGAACTTATCAATAAAATAGATGTTATTGCACTTTCTATTTATGTAATGAACAGTCCTTTAGGCATGGCTTTTGATGAAGTATTTCAGATGCTTCACAAATATTTTCCTACAAAGAAAATTATAATTGGAGAAATGGATTACTGGTATGATGAAGGAAAGGACATTTGGTGGTGGCATAACAATACAGAACCAGTTTCCACTATTAGAGAAAAATTCTGCAAACAGATGTATGCAAGTGCATTAGGATATTCATTTAGTTTATTAGGAGGTTTCTGGTGGTATTATAATAAAGAGATGTATCCACCGAATGATTTGTGGCGAACACTTAATGGTCTTTATAAAAAAGTCCATCAAAAGAAAAAAATTATAGGAAGAAGATAGTGACTGAAAATAAAATTTTTAATTCGATTAAAAGGTTTAAAAATGGCAAAATGTATTAATTGTGGCCAAGAATCCATTCTAATTTCTAAATTTTTAAATCTATGTGCTAAATGCATAAAAGAAAAATTTGACATAGTATTGCCTCAAATTAAAAAAAATCATGCTATAAGTCATGAAAGATTTGGCTTACCTGCAGAACCTCCTAAAAACCCAGAAGGAATAAAATGTGATTTTTGCATAAATGAATGCATAATTGGTGAGGGTGAGAAAGGATATTGTGGTTTACGAAAAAATGAGGGAGGAAAATTCAAAGCTCCTTCAAGTAAAAATGGTAACCTTTCTTGGTATTATGACTCTTTGCCCACGAACTGTGTTGGTGATTGGGTCTGTCCAGGAGGAACTGGAGCTGGCTATCCTAAATTTTCCTATTCTCTGGGACCAGAATATGGATATAAAAATTTAGCTGTTTTTTATCATGGATGCAGTTTTAATTGTCTTTTCTGTCAGAATTGGCATTTTAGAGAATATATTGAAAGTGAGAAAAGATATTCAGCTCTTGAATTAGCTCAGGCAGTTGACTCGCGCACTTCCTGTATTTGCTATTTTGGAGGTGATCCAACTCCACAATTATCACATGCAATAAAAGCTTCTCGCTTAGCCTTAAAAATGAATAAAGGAAGAATATTAAGAATTTGCTGGGAAACAAATGGGTCAATGAACCAAAGACTTCTTAAAAAAATGCTTGAACTTTCCTTAGAATCAGGAGGATGTGTGAAATTTGATTTAAAAGCCTGGAATGAACATTTAAATATTGCGCTTTGTGGAGTAAGTAATCGGCGAACTTTAGAAAATTTCGCGTTTGCTTCAGAGTGGATAAAATATAGAAAAGATCCTCCCCTATTAATTGCAAGCACTCTTCTTGTACCAGGGTATGTGGATGAAAATGAAGTATATCAAATTGCAAAATTTATTGCTTCTTTAAATCCAGAAATTCCCTATTCCCTTCTTGGATTTTATCCTCATTTTTATATGCCAGATTTACCAACAACCTCCCGGAACCATGCTTATAAATGCAGAGAGGCAGCTTTAAAAGCAGGTTTAAAAAGAGTAAAAATCGGCAATATTCATTTACTTGGAAATAGATATTAATTTAAAATTTCAAAATCCAAATTTCAAATTTATTTTAATTTCCAAAATTTAAAATCAATTTCTTGAAAAAAGCAAGATTTAAAGATATATTAAAGTAAATTATAAAAGAAGATGGTAAACTTATTAAAATATAGGTTTAAATTGCATTCGAATTCTTGCAAGAAAATATTTACAAATAGATTATAAATGCATTCTTTTTAAAAAGTTGAAGTTTTTAATTGGAGGTAAATAGTGAAAAAACTTGATGAAATAATGAATGCATTAAAGAAGCATAAAAAAGAATTAAAAGAAAAGTTTGGAGTAAAAAAAAATAGGCGTTTTTGGTTCTTATGTTAAAGGGGAAAAGACTAAATCAAGCGACATTGATATTTATGTAGAGTTTAGCCTTAAAGACCTTACCTTTGACAAGTATTTAGACTTGTTTGAATATCTTGAAAAACTCCTTAATACAAAAATAGATCTTATAACCAAAGATGGAGTAGAATCAATAAGAATATCTTATATAAAAGAAGAAATAAAAAGGAGTATTGTTTATGCGTAGAGGAGATAAAGAATTTCTATTGGACATTCTTGAGGCTATAAGAAGAATAAATAAATATACAGAAGCACTTACTTATAATGAATTTCTTAAGAATGATGAGAAACAAGATGCAGTTTTAAGAAATATTGAAGTAATTGGTGAAGCAGTAAAAAATCTTTCCAAAGAATTGAGAAAAAATATAAGGAAATCGATTGGAAAAAGATAGCAGGAATGCGTGATAAACTCATTCATTTTTATTTTGGAATAAAACTTGAGGTAGTATGGGCTATTATGCAAAAGAAATTCCAAAGTTGGAGAAGGCTATAGAAGAATTGTTAAAGAAAGAGGGCTGGCAATAGCTTTAAACTAATTTAAAAGTATGATACTAAATGAATTTCTTTAATTTAATTTTTTTTTTAAAAAACCCAATAAAATTTTCAAAATGTTGATTTATTATATAGAAGGAAAGGATAAGTATGAATTTCAAAATTTAAAATCCAAATTTCAAATTATAAAAATAAATCAATTTAAATGTAATAATTCGCTGGCTTGATTTTTTGATTTTATGTTTATATATTATGTGCAAGAAAGCGCAAGGATTTTTTTATATGCGAAGGAGTCAGTTGGTCCCAGAAGTTCAAAAATGACCAAGATTCATATTCATGTAAGTATAAAAAATTTATCATATGTAAAAAGCCCTTTTGACGGATTAATTGAAAGCGAGACAAATGACAATGGTTTACCAAAGAGATGTTATTCGAAGTTCGGATATACATCCTTCTTGGAAGAATATGCAAACCAGTTCGCACATGAATGAGTTAACTGCCATTGCAATAAAGTAAAGATGGGAGGTGCTGAAAATGGAGAAGAAAATCATTTATTTTGATGAACCGGGCCCCCAGAATACAGATGCCGTAATTAAGGCTGTAAAGGAAAAGTTGAAAGACCTTGAGTTCAGATATGTCGTGGTGGCTTCGGAAAGTGGTAAAACAGCATTGAAGGTAGCAAGCCAGTTGAGCGAATTTGATGTAAGAATTGTTTGTGTTTCAGGATATGCAGGGATAAGAAAAACAGAAGGGCGTTCTTGGCCTGATATAAAGGGTGAAGTAAAGGAGGAATTGGATAGGTTAAAGGTAAAAGTTCTTAATGAGACTCCTTGGATATTCAGAAGCAGTGCTATTGATTACCACTTTCTTGGCGAATCCGCTCCATCTGTTATTATGCACAAAGTTCTAAGCAGATTTATGGGTTATGGTTTTAAAACTGCTATAGAAATCACGCTACTTGCAGCAGAAGCTGGTGCGATCCCAACTGATGAGGAAGTAATTGCTATTGCAGGCACGGGTTGGCTTGGTGGCGGAGCCGATTGTGCAATAATTGTCCGACCATCGGTTTTGCCTAACGCATGGTTCATAGACGGAGAAAAAGGTCTTGAAGTTAGAGAAATTATTGCTATACCTAGAGTAAAATTCCCTGAAAAGTTGATTAGACTACTTAAGAAGGAACATAAGGAGACATCTTTTTGAATATGCAGAAAGGGAGGGGTGTTGCAACAGCGGCTAACAGCGTGTTTGCGGTTTCGCCACGCTTCTCCCAAACCCCAAGGTGGACTTCGCAAACACGCAGAACGTTATACGCAATTTTACATTATATAAGAAAAAAAGGAGGAAATTACAATATGAGAGTTACAATGGTAATTCCATCATATTGGGCAAGAGAAAGTGGTATTGGTTGGAAAGAGGGAGATGCCATATATGACCATCCAACTCCTTTAGATAAAGAAGGTACCTTACTTAGGGCAATGCAGAGTATGGACATATTAGAGGATAAAGATTTTCAATTGGTAATACTTGCAGTAGCCACTGCTAAAGATATTGAAAAGCGAGTTGAAGAGAAAGTTGCCAATATCATAAAATCCTCTGGTACTGAGATAGAAGTATTGCTATTCGGAAACTCTCATCTCGAAAGGATACACAATCTATTGCACAGCAAAGGAAAAGAGGAATATATTGACCTTCTTCAACTACGTGGATATTCTAATGTTAGAAATCTATGCATGTTTATTCCACATATTTTGGGTTCAGAAGCAGCAGTGCTTATTGATGATGATGAAGTAGTTGAAGACCCAAAATTCATGTCCAAAGCAAAAGAATTTATAGGTAAAAGAATCAAAGGTAAAACTGTCAACGCAGTAGCAGGATATTACCTCCAACCAGATGGTGATTATCATATTAAAAAACCGTTTCGGCCCTGGATGAGATATTGGGATCAATATGAAAAGATGAATGAAGCCTTTGATAAAATCATTGGGACTGAACCGAGGTTGAAGGAGACTCCTTTTGTGTTTGGTGGTAACATGGTTATTCATCACAGTCTTTTTACTGTAGTGCCTTTTGACCCCTTTGTTCCCAGAGGAGAAGATATAGACTTTTTGATAAATGCGAAGATGTTTGGATTTAATTTCTTCTTAGATAATCAACTATTTATTAAGCATCTTCCACCGCCAAAAGCGCATCCCACATGGAGACAGTTGCGAGAAGATATTTACCGTTTTGTATATGAGCGTGAGAAAATTGCAAACCAGAAAAAAGAGAAGAGGATGAAAATGGTTTATCCAGAGGATTTTGAACCTTATCCGGGCTGTTTTCTGAAACATGACTTAGATGAAAAGATATATAGGTCTTGTGAGATGCTTGCCCTTGAATATTTATCAAACGACGATAGAGAAAGCAGTAGAGAGGCGTTAAACAATATTATCCTCGCAAAAATTGATGCTGTGCCAAAGTTTGATCCTTTTCAGAACCTTTGCAAATTGCAAAAACGCTGGCAAGCTTTAATGGAATATAGTAGTAAAAATGAAATCCGTTTAAGCATAAAAGAAATTATTTATGGAAGATAAAGATGAACCTGCTTTTCTTAAAAAAAGCATCACTTAAGAGTATATTAAAGATAAATTATTAGAGGTTTTTGCAGAAGAAAAATAATAGGATGATAAAATGGATGAAAAATTGAAAATAGCGAAAAAAATCATAAAAGAAGAAATCAAAAGAGAAAGTATAAAAGTTTTAAAAATAATTTTATTTGGGAGCAGGGCAAAAGGAGAATTTAGGGAGGATAGCGATTGGGATTTTTTTATAGTAATTGATAAAGATATCGATTATAAAATTAAAAGAGAAATTGCAATAAAAATCCGAAGAAGACTGGTTAAAGAGAAAATCCCATGCGATATATTAATTCAATCACAAGATAAAACAGAGGAAAGGAAAAATAATACCGGATATATTACTTATTATGCTTTAAAATATGGAAAAGTATTATGAATGAAGATGCAGTAAGAAAATGGATTAAAAAGCAGAAAGTGATTTGAAAATTGGTAAAGATGAAATAAAAACAGAAAATCCTGTTACAGATGCAGTTTGTTTCCATATGCAACAATGTGCAGAAAAGTATTTAAAAGCATATTTAATTTTTCATGGAAAAGAAATCAAAAAAACTCATAATATTGCAGAATTGATAGAAGAATGCAAAGATATTGATCTTGATTTTCAAAAATTATTTGATTTTGATGCTGATAAATTAACAGATTATGCAGTTGAAATAAGATACAGTGAGGAATTCTATATGCCTTCAATAGAAGAAACAGATGAAGCAATTAAAATTTCAGAAAAAGTCAAAGAGTTTGTTTTGAATAAATTAAAAGAATTAGGTTTTAAACCAAAAATATAGAAAAATTTCAAAATCCAAATTACAAATTTCAAACATTTCCCAGTAGCTGAAATCTCAATAAATAAGACTAATAGGCCAGTAATTGCAATTTAAAGGAGAGAGCCTGTCAATTTTCTAAAATAGAACCTATTTACGATTATTTGGTTATTTGGTCATTAGAATTTATTTGATAATTGGGGCTTGAGATTTGTGGTTTTTATTAAATAATGTTTTTATAATTATGTGTTCTCTGTGCCCTCTGTGGTTTATTTTTTTCAAAAAAACCCAATAAAATTTCTCAAAATGGCGACTTATATATATGGGACGCACAAAAATTGAAAAGAAATAAAAGATGCACTTCATAGGTAAAGATTTCACAAAAAATCTTTTTTCTTTATCCCAGAAAAAAGATTTTTTGGAGATTATTCTCTCAAATTTTGCAAACATTCTCAAAATTAATCATGATTGTAAAGGTTATTTCATAATATTCACAAAAGACGGTAGTCTTTTGAAGATCAAGAAAATAGGTGAATTATGTAGAGAAAAATCATTAAATTTCACAAAAAATTTAAAGAAAAAATTATTTTCATATGCTTCAAGAATGAAAAGCTTTCATACTGAATCCGAAGCTGTTCTTCTCATCGAATTAGATTTAAAAAAGTCAGCAATTCTATTTTTAAATTCTTTCAAAAAAGACCAATTAAAGAGAATTCAGCATTTATTAGAAGACTTTGCTTATGAATATAACTGGTTAGAGTATTACAATTACCTGAAAGAAAAAAATGAAGATATGGATTTAATGTGGAAAGATAGAAATTTGAAAAAAATATTTCCAAAATTAAAGAAAATTGCACTTTCAGATGAGCCTGTGCTTTTAATAGGGGAAACAGGTACAGGGAAAGAAATTATCTCTCAATTCATACATTTTCTAAGCAAGAGAAAAGAAAAACCATTCTCTCCTATAAATTGCGCTTCCTTCTCTTCAGATGAATTAATATGTTCTGAACTATTCGGTCATAAAAAGGGAGCATTTACAGGTGCAATTTCAAATGCGCAAGGAAAAATAAAATCAGCAGAGGGAGGAACATTGTTTCTTGACGAAATTCAATCTTCATCATTTAAATTCCAAAATGCCCTTTTAAGATTTATAGAAAGAAAAGAAATACAACCTGTAGGGAGCGAAAAAATTGAGAGAGTTAATGCAAGGGTAGTTTCAGCGTGTTCTTCATGTCCGAAAAAATTAATGGATAAAAGAAAACTTCTCCCAGAGCTATATTATAGACTCTCACATTTTCAAATTAAACTTACTCCATTAAGAGAGAAAAAAGACATAGAGAATTATATCTTTTATTTTTTATTTAAAATATGTGGAAAGATGGGAATTAAAGAGAAAGAAATAACAGAGGAAGCAATGAATTATTTAAAGAAATATGTCTGGCCAGGAAATCTCCGAGAATTAAAGGCAACAATCTCAAGTGCAGTTATTCATTCGAAGGATGATTATATAAAAATCGAAGATCTCCCTCAAGAGGTAATAAAACAAAATAGGAAAATTTCACAAAGTTCAGAATTATTAAATAGAAAAACTCTTCCTGAAAAATTAATTGAATTCGAAAGAGAAGAAATATTAAGAGCTCTTAGGGAAAACGATTGGAATATAACAAAAGCATCAAAAATTTTAGGAATTTCACGCCAAAATCTTCAACAAAGAATGAAAAAACTTAAGATCGGTTATTAATTATTATTGGCTTTCATTAATAATAATTTTTATCTTGATGCAAGAATTTCTTGCACCATTTTGAGTTAAATAACCTCCGTATACTGATTTTAAGTGCAAGAGATTCTTGCAATTTAATCCCTTTATATTCAATAAGTTAAATAAATATAGTGCAAGAAATCCTTTCACTTATTAATATTTTAAAAATATAAAATTATTTAATTTATTTATTTCTAAACACTTATCAATCTGGCACGGAATTTGCTTAATTGAAAGGGAATGAGAAAAATTTTTATTATTATAGCCTTAGGAATAATTATCTTCTTACCTATAGCTGGATATTTTTATTTAAAAACAAAAATTTCAAGTTTAACCTTACTAAATATAGGAGAAAAAGCTCCCTATTTCAAACTTAAAACCATAAAGGGAAAAGTATTTGATTTTAAAGATTACACAGGGAAGAAGATACTTCTTATCTTTTTTAAAATAAACTGTCATTATTGTATAAAACAATTAGCTAATTTGAATATTATTAGAAAAAAAATAGGAAATACAATTGAAATTATCGGTATATCAGAAAACAATGAAAATAAAACAAAAAAATTTATAAATGCTTACAATTTAAATTTTCCTATTTTGGTAGATGACAAAAATGTTTTTAAAAGATATAAAGGGAACAATGTGCCAACACTTTATCTTTTGGATGAGGAAATGAGAATTAAATATAGGAGAGTTGGCCTACGAACATTGTATTTTGACGAAAAAATACTCTCTGAATTCGCAGATACCGGAAAAATACCAATAGAAGTGTATTCAAATAATAAAACAGTATTTTCTGACTCGGTTTTAAAAGTGAAGGAAATTATCCTTACAGACCCAAAAGTGAAGAATTTCATAAAAGAGAATTTTTCTAATCCTGAAGAAAAAATTATTGAAATATCTATAAAATGGACTCCTCAAAATAAAAAATATAAAGTTATGGTAAAAATTATTGAAAGACCATGTGATTGTCCTGATAAAAAAATAAAGACTGTAAATTTAGTAAAGATTGAAATAGATCCTCGCAACGGAAGAATAATAAATCGAGAATTTATAAAAGAATTATCAAAAGAATTATATAAAGAAGAATTATATCAGGAATTAATTAAAGAAAATGAATAGAAGAAAAATAAAAATAATTTTTAGTCTCATATTAATTCTATCACTCCCATTTGTTATACTTTTTATCACTCATGAATTTATTAAAAACCCTAAATATTTGAAAAAAGCTATGGTTTTTTTCAAAGGAGCAAAATACTTAGGAAAGGAAGGCGTCCTATTACAGAAAAAGAATAATGACTGCGGCCCTGCGGTATTAAAAATGATTTTTGACTATTTTAAAATTCCAGCAACTTTGAGTGAAATATCAAAAAAAGTTTTAAGAAAAAGAGGTTCGACCATGCTTAGTTTAAAAGAAATGGCTGAATTAAAAGGCTTAAAAGCAGAAGGTTGGAGATTAAGTTTTAATGATTTAAAAAAGATAAACCTTCCAGCAATTGCATTTATTGAAGGAAATCATTTTGTAGTCATTTCAAGAATAACAGTAAATGGAGAAATAATCGTTTTAGATCCCGCAATTGGAAAATTGAAATATCCTTTACCCAAATTTAAGAATATATGGCGAGGAGAAGTATTAATATTTAAATCAAAAAATTAAATTCCATTATATTAAATTCCATTATGAGAAAAGGAGGTGATAATTGAACAAGTTAAAAGACGATTTAGTGTTTTGTTCTTAACAAGAAATTTCTACGCTTAGAAAATCAAAGGACGGAAAGGAGAAAAAAAATGAAAAAATTCATTTCTTACATACTTCTAATTTCAATACTTATTTTAACAATAATTTATGCGAAACCTAAATCAATGAACATGAGTTCCGCCCTCAGTGATGAAGAAATGAATAAAATAATCGGGGAAGGATGGTTAAGTTGCTTAGGAGTTGTAGCAGGAGCTATAGGAGCTATATCTGCAATAATAGCTTCAGGAGGATTGGTGGGTGTTGCAGCTGTTGCAACTGCAGCGAGTTTGAGCGCGGCAGTACTTTGCGGTTGTGCGAAATATATAGATAGAATTGCTGGGACTAATTTAGAAGAAGCGTGCTAATTTATAAAAGGGAGGATACTCCTCCCTTTTTGTAATTTATTTTAATTATAGTAAAATAACTCTCGTTTAAAAATGAAGAGTATTATTTCACTTCTTAAATTAGGAATTATATTGGATAGTAGGTCAACCAAAACTTCAAGCAAAATAATATATTATATGTTTAATTTCTTTATTGCTTTTTTAATTGGAGGAATAGTTTTTCTAATTTTGTTTTCTGATATTAATACCGAAGAGGGCCTCAATGCTTTTCTTAATATTGTATTTTTTTTCATTTTTTTTCTAATTTTTATTTTTAATTTAATTAAATATATTTCAAGAACTGCAATTAATATAAAAAAAATAAATCATTTTCCTATTCATAAAGAAAAAATATATTATAGTTTTCTTATTTCTGATTTACTTAGTTTTAGAAATTTTTTTTGTATGATTATTATAATAATAATTTCTATATTCTTAATCACTAATTATGATTTTTATGGTTTTTTTTCTATTATTTTCATAATCTTATATTTCTTCTTCACAATAATATGGATAAGAAATTTTTTCATAATTTTTGATAACTTTCTATCCAAGACAAAAATAAGAAATAATTTAGTAGTTCTAATAATATTTTTAGGAATAATTGTATATATACTTGCTTTAATAGGAGAGCAATTTGATATTGAAAATAACCCTTCAAAATTTATATCTATATTTACTTATTTACCATTTGGATGGGCAGGTAATGGCATTATAAATTTAATTTCTGAATCATTTTTCTCAGCGTTTTTATATTTATTTTTACTCTTAATTTTTAATATTTTAGGTATTAAATGTGGAATAGTATTAATGAAAAGGAAAGAATTTTATTAGCCATGACTTCAGAAATAAACAAAATTAAATTTTTATATATTAGAGAAATTAAATATTTATTAAGAGAAAATTTTATGAGAATAATATTTATTTCACCATTTTTTTTAATTGTGTTATTACTTCTTAGCTCAAAGGACAAAAATCTTCCCTTTGGATTAAATATTTTTCATATTTTTTTAATAATTCTTTTAATCGATAGCGAAATTTACACTAATCAATTCTCAAATATTAAAGAAGAATTCAAAATATATTGTATTCTTCCGGTTTCTAATACAAATTTATTAATCAGTAAAAATTTATTTTCATTGTCAATTATTTTAAGCCAATTTTTAATTACTGTTATACTTTTCTTGATATTTGGTAATCTAAAAATAAAGATTTTTATTAATTCTATTATTTATTTTATCTTGACCATACCAATTCTTTTAAGTCTTGGAAATATAATTTCTATTTATTTTCCAAGAGGTTTTACAGAAGAAAGGAAAGAACAGCCATTTTTCTTCTCTATTCTTTTACCAGGATTCTCAATACTCTTTTCCTCAGCTCCATATTTTCTCTTTTCAATTGTTTTTAATAAAATAAATAGCTTATCAAAAATAATTATATTTTTGTCGCTAACAGCATTGAATTTAGGAATATATTATTATTTTTTAAAATCTTCAATAAAATTATTATGTAGAAGGAAATGCAATATTCTGAAAAAAATATAAAAAAAATAAAGTGAATATGAACGTTATAGAACTAATAAATTTAACGAAAGAATTTAAAAATGTAACTGCTGTCAAAAACCTGAATCTAAAAATTACAAAAGGTACTTTTTTTGGTTTTTTAGGGCCAAATGGAGCTGGAAAAACAACTACTATTAAAATGATAGTAGGATTGCTAAAACCTACTTACGGAAAAATAAAACTATTCGGTTTTGATATTAATAAGGAGGAAATAGAGTATAAACGAAGAATTGGAATTGTCTTGGATGAACCTCTTTTTTTTGACAAGCTTACAGCAAAAGAATATCTCCAATTTGTTGGGCAGATGTATAGTTTAGATAAAAAAGTTATAGAAGTAAGAAGTGAAGAATTATTAGAATTTTTTGAACTTCAAGAAAAAAGAAATGAATTTATAGAGACTTATTCATCCGGAATGAAAAAGAAAATATCATTAGCTGCTGCATTAATTCATGACCCTGATCTATTAATTTTAGATGAACCCTTTGAAGGAATTGATGTTTTATCGTCAAACATTATTAAAAAAAATTTAGAACAATTAGTTAAAAAAGGAGGAACAATTTTCATGACATCTCATATTCTGGAAATAGTAGAAAAACTCTGCAATGAAATAGCGATTATTGATAAAGGAAATTTAATATTTAAATGTTCAAAAGATAAAATTAAAGAAGAAATTAAAAAAAGAAAATATTTTGATCTCGAATCTTTATTTCTAAAATTAATCGCTTCCGAAAGAGAAAAAGAAAAGCTGTCATGGTTAGAATAATAAATTCGTTAAGAAATTTATTAGGAATAATCTTTTCGCCTTCTCAAACTTTTAGACATCTTAAAGAAAATCCTAATTTTATCATTCCAGCCTTAATAATTATAAGTGGAATGATATTAATCACAATACTTTTATCCTCCTTTGTTATTGAAGCTGGAAAAGATTTCAAAATCGAAGAAATAGAACCTACTGGAATAATAATTATGAAATCTTTCAGTATAATAATTGTTTTGATTTTACTAATTGGAAATTGGCTATTTAAATCTTTGTTTTTATGGTTTTTTATTCAATTATTTAATGGAAAAGGTAAATTTAATCATATCCTCTCTATAACCTGTTATTCAGCAATAATTCCTTTTTTAAAAGAGATTCTTAATCTTATTTTAATCTGCATAAAAACTCCATCAAAAATTACTAATCTCTCAAGCCTACAATTTGCTTATGGACTTGATATATTTTTCTCTTCGGAGAAAATTAGTCAAACATTATATACTTTTTTAGGAAAAATAAATTTTTTCTCAATTTGGCATATGACTGTTTTAATTATCGGAATATCTATTATTTCTGAGTTTAACAAAACAAAATCTACTTTTATAGTTTTATTCTACTGGCTTTTTAGCACTACTATTCAGATTGGCATAATTTCACTTGCTGGGTCATTAGTGAAATTTTAAATAATAAATTTATTTCAATAAAGGATTGGAGAGAAAATGAACTTTCTCAAAAAATTCTTCAATGTAATCATCAAACCTAATCAGACCTTTAAAGAAATTTCCAAGAAACCTGAATGGAAAAAAGTTTTAATAGTCTTGCTTGTAGGGGTTGCATTGTATTCTTTTTTAATTGGTCCTTATAAAGCTAAAGATTCTGCAGATATGTTAAGGAATAATGTTAAACTCCAACAGAAAATTGGAGTGGAGAAATTTGAAAAATTAATTGAACGAACTGAAAATCCGACTCTGCTTTCCAGAATTTTTCATTCTTTCCTTTTTATTCCAATAATTGTTATTATTGGACTTCTAATTTCAAGCTCAGTTATTTTTGGAATTTCACGACTTTTTTCTCGCGAAGGAAACTTTAAAAACTTATTCTCTTCATTTCTCCATGCAAATTTCATACATTTAATTTTAGGAAATATAGTTAGATTATGTATTGTATTCTTAAAAAAATCATCCTTAATAACCATGAGTTTGGCTATATTTTTTCCAAAAATTACTATAGCCTCCATTCCCTTTTTAATCCTTTCTCAATTTGATTTCTTCTATATATGGACACTTCTGGTCTTAGCCTTTGGCATTTCTTATATTTTCAAAATTACTCTAAGGAAATCTTTTCTCATTGTTCTTATTTTCTGGATATTGAAAAGTACTGTTTATGTTATTGTTGAATACTTATGGCTTAACTTCATAATCGGAATTAGCTAATACTATTTATTTGAAGTTTTTATTGAAACTTATTCCTCAATTATAAATTATATACATCATACTCCGAGAACATGACAGTTATAATGCATGAATGAGAAAAATTAACATTAGAGAGTTTAATTAAAGTAAAATATATTTTTTAGAAATTTTTTAATCCCTATGAGGAGGAAATTAATACAAATCTGACAATTTATCTTAATGTCCGCAAAGCTTTTTCCACTTGTAAAGCTCCAAGAATAAACCATGCATTGTTTCTCGTCCAATACTCATTAGTTACATAAGCATATGTCCATCCCCAACTGTCAGTATCAATCACTGGATAATCCACAGGAACTTTTGCTATGACATAATTTTTTGTGATATCGCCAATTTCAATTACTTTCCCATTTCCACTCATTATTCCATTAAGTATTCCTCCTGGAACAATTCCATGCTCACAACCTTGCATAAAGCAATATCTATGATGATAACATCCAGGACCTCTTCCAACTCCAGCCATCATGGAAGTATCCGCGGGATTTAATCCAATAATCCATTGAATTTGTTGCTCTGCTTTATTAAGATATTTTAAATCCTTTAACAAAAGTGCAGAAGTTGCAAAAGCCCAAGCAAATGCTCCCATTCGTCTATTACGATAATTATTTTTATACAAATTTCTTAATTTACCATTTTTTTCTTTTCCTCCAATTTGTCCAAAAACAGAAAGATTTGCAAACTGCAAATTATATTCTGCCCAACTTTTAAAAGCATTTTTTATTTGATTTTCCAATTTACTGTGAAGATTTAATTTCAAAAATTCATATAGAGCAAATAAATGAAAATGGCTTTCTTCAAATTTCTGGGAAGTTCTCTCTTTATCGAGATAGAAAAAACCTTTTTTATCCTGAAGTCCTAAAATATTGCTCGCATATTTTTCAGCATCGTTTTTATATCTTTCATTTCCTGTTATTTTGTATAATTCAATTGCGCTTAAAAGTAATCCTGTTTGAAGCCAAATATAAGAATTGCGTTTAGATTTATATTTGGATTCTGATAAATCCACTTTACTATCGAGCAAGTAAACTTCTTTTGCAATTGAAATACATTTTTCTCCGAGCTCTCTATTATATGGAAGAACTTGTCTTCCGACTTTTGCTAAGGAAGCTCCAATTAAACTAATCCCTGGACTTTCTAAATATCCATATTTATTTTTTAACATATCTTCTTCTTTAACAACCCTTGGAGGTTCACATTCTGGTGCACCTAACCATTCGCATACATTCTCAAAGTTTGGAGTGAAAGCACAGTGAAAAACTCCATCCCAGTAACTTTTACAAAAATATCTCGCTTCCCAACAAGCCTCCTCAATAAGCTCAGGCATCTTAGAATTATTCTTAATTTCTTCTCCAAACTCATCTTGAAATGTAGTTAGGGCTAATATGCCAGTAGCTCCTGCACCAATCCACTTTCCATAATCTCCTGCATCATGCCATCCACCAGTAACATCAACTTTTGTTCCATCTTTTTTAATTATAGCGTCAAGTGTATGACAAGCCTTATGAAAACCTGGAACTTCAGTTCCACAGCGCTGATAATAAAACCATTTAGAAGCCTTTTTAGCAAGACAAAGATAGAAATTTTTCTTAATTGGAAAAACATGAGAATCAGCCACTTCTTTTGTCTCTGCAATTTTTAATCTTAGAAAATATAATCCTTCTTTTTTAAAATCTGAGAAATCAGCTATATAATTATTCCCTCCCCATATATGCATTCCAACCTCTTTCAAATTTCCAGTGTATACAATGGATTGAGGGTCTGGATGTTGACGATTGTGTAATGCGTCTATTAATTCAAATTTTCCTGTGAGTTTTTTGTTATTTGCCCAGATTACTGCCCTTTTTATCCCATTAATAGCATAACCTCCATGAGATATAATTGGTCTTAAAGTCTCTTGAGCAATTATCTGGCCAGGCGCTAAGGGGCACCAACTATGAAGCTTCTGCCTTATTTTTCTTATGATCCTGGCCTGTTTAAGTTTATCCTCAATTGTTAAATCTCTAAGATTTTTTAATTTACGAGAAGCAACATTAAATTCAATATATTTAAGATGTTGTGTGGCTGTTACATTAAAAATAAGTTGTTCATTTTCAAATTTATAATCTATTTCCTTCCTCTCTTTGGTTTTAATATCTACCAATATAGGCTTTCCTCTAATAAAGAAATACATTGGATTAAAGGTTAGGCTACAATTCACTTTTTTAATTCTTGGAAAAGAATTTGGTAGTAAATAAAATGCAATTCTCAATTTTGCATCTTTTTGATAAATATTTGCACAAAGTAAATCAATCTCAGGAATTGACTGAACTGGCATATCTTTTCGCAAAATCCAGTCTTTAAAATAAATCTTTTTTGGATTTGAAAAAGAAAAATTCCAAAAGATTAAAATAATAAGTGAACTTCCTATAATCATTTTGAATTTCATGATATCCTCCGAAAATTATGAATTTGAATTCTGTCGAAAATATATATTTTAAAAAAATCTCTGTCAACAATCATGTTCCAAAATTTAAATTAAAAAAGTGAAAAAGTTCAAAGACATATTAGACTCTTACAATTTTTAAGTTTTAATTTGTTATTTTGACTTTTGAGATATGATTTTTTATTTTGGAAAGAGGAGGTAAACATGAGAAGGAATTATTTTTTAATCTTATTTAGTTCACTATTGATGTTTTTTTGGATGAATAATTCCATTCTGGCAAAAAAGAAAGTAGAGAAGCAAAAGGAACTTGCAATTAATTGGGTAAATGAAAATCAGAATCTTTTAATTGAGATAAGTGACAAGTTGTGGAGATATGCTGAAACAGCCTTAAAAGAGTATAAATCTTCTCAACTTTTAATTGAAACATTAGAGAAAGCTGGTTTTATGGTTAAAAAAGGAGTGGCTGGTATGCCAACAGCTTTTATAGCAACCTATGGGGAAGGAAAACCAATAATTGGCATTTTAGCTGAATATGATGCTCTTCCTGGTTTATCCCAGAAAGTTTCAACAAAAAAGAACCTCTAATACCTGGTACTCCTGGTCATGGCTGTGGTCACAATCTTTTTGGGGCAGGAAGTCTTGGAGCAGCTCTTGCAGTGAAATATATAATGGAAAAATATAATATTCCTGGAACTATTAAACTTTTTGGCTGTCCTGCTGAGGAAACAGTTGTTGGAAAAACTTTTATGGCAAGAGAAGGAATCTTTAATGATTTATCAGCAGCAATTGTATGGCATCCAAGCACAATAACAAAGGTAAATACAGGTTCAAGTCTTGCAATGAATAATTTTAAAGTTTCCTTTTATGGACATACTTCACATGCTGCCTCTGATCCATGGAATGGAAAAAGTGCTCTCGATGCAGTTGAGTTAATGGATATTGCAGTAAATTTTCTTAGAGAACATATCCATCCAACAGTCAGAATTCATTATGTTATTTTAAATGGAGGAAAAGCCCCTAATGTAGTTCCTGATTTTGCAGAAGTCTGGTACTATGTTCGAGATATTAATAGAAAAAATGTTGATGAAATTTATAAAAGGGTTCTGAATATTGTAAAAGGCGCATCTTTAATGACTGAGACTGAATATAAAATTGAATTTATAACTGCTGTACATAGTGTTTTGCCAAATATTACTGGTTCAAAAATAATGCAAAAAAATCTTGAAAAAATTGGTGCACCAAAATTTACACCAGAGGAAATTGATTTTGCAAAAGAAATTCAAAAATCATGTAAAAAAGAAGAGAAAGGCTGCAAAAGTTCAAAAACATATTGGACTCCCTTGAGGGAAAAGGAAAGGATTAAAATTGCGTCAGATCTATCTTAGGAGTTATTTTCGTGGTTATAATTGGCTTATGAGGTATATACATGATGTAGAGAATCATCCTCAAAGGGATGTAATTGAAG
>Ga0209426_1000568_pt1 | contig 35014 bp, 30 predicted proteins | sample Deesub1362B_J571_FD_187697 | JGI IMG/M metagenome (GOLD analysis project Ga0209426, IMG submission 187697) | Deep oceanic, basalt-hosted subsurface ecosystem from Juan de Fuca Ridge flank, Pacific Ocean, CORK Borehole 1362B_J2.571 (SPAdes)... ...
AATGGTCAAACTGATTTTCGACGCAAAATACGGTGAACTACTTGGGGCCCATATTGTGGGTCCAGACGCAACCGAGTTGATTGCTGAACTGGGGGTAGCCAAAACGCTGGAAACCACTTATTACGAACTTCACAAAACAATTCACGCCCATCCGACCCTGTCGGAGGCAATTATGGAGGCGGCTGCTGCCGCGGACGAAGGAGCGATTCACATATAAAAAGGAGTTGAGGAAATCCATGGCGAAACGTCAGGCAACTGCAGAAGTTGAGGTTCCGGTCAAACGGCCGGAAGAATTTTTTCAGCCTCGAAGATGGGATAGAATCCGCCTCGATATTGAGGATCGGCCTTACGCGGATGTTGATGACAAGAAGATGCTGGATCTCTATTACTACATGCGCCTCAGCCGCCGGGTGGAAGAGCAGGTCATCCGGCTTTACCGCCAGGGAAAAATCGTCGGTGGTGTTTTTACCGGTAGCGGCAACGAGGCAATTACGGTAGGCAGCACATATGCGCTGGAGGACCGCGATGCTCTCTTTCCGATCCACCGCGATACCGGGGCTCACTTCGTAAAAGGCCAGAGTGTAAAGACTTTTCTGGCGAACTATCTGGGGAGGGCCAATACACCCTCCCGGGGGCGGGATGGAAACCTGCATCTCGGCTACCCGGAAAAGCGCATTTATGGAACCATCAGCCACCTGGCGGCGATGATCCCAGTTGCTGCAGGATTTGCCCTGGGTGCCCGGATGCGCGGCAAAGATGATGTGGCTCTTACTTTCATTGGCGAAGGTGGGACCTCTCTGGGGGATTTTCATGAGGCCCTGAACTTCGCTGCCGTTCATAAACTGGCGCTGATTGTGGTTATAGAGAATAATCAGTTTGCCTATAGCACGCCAACACGGCTGCAATATGCTTGCGAATATCTCGCAGACCGGGCGATCGGTTATGGCATTCACGGCGAGGTCGTGTATGGCAACAACGTTCTTGCCGTTTATGAAACTGTAAAAAAAGCAGTGGACCGCGCACGCAAGGGAGAAGGACCCACCCTTATCGAGGCGATCACTATGCGGATGCGTGGACATTCCGAGCATGATGATTACTATTCTTATGTACCAAAGTCGATGCTGGAGGAATGGGCAAAGCGGGATCCAATCAAAAGTTACGAAAAATACCTTCTGGAAAAGGGGGTTCTAACGCCTGAAAAAATCGAGCAGATCTCCCAGAAGATCGAGAAAGAAGTGGAAGAAGCCACGGAATATGCTCTCAGCCTACCATTTCCGGAACCGGAAGACTGTGAAAAAGATCTATTTGCAGAATAAAAACAGGAGTAATGTTTTATGGCTGTGAAAACCTATCTCGACGCCATTCATGATGCCATTGAGGAGGAAATGCGCCGAGACGAGAATGTTTTTTTGATGGGGGAGGATGTTGGCCTGTATGGCGGCGCATTTAAAGTAACCAAAGGGCTTTTTCAGGAATTTGGCCCGGTCAGGGTGCTGGATACTCCCATCGCGGAATCGGCCATTATTGGTGTGGGCATCGGTACCGCGCTTCAGGGCTTCCGACCCATTTGTGAAATGCAATTTGCGGATTTTATTTCAAATGCCTTTACCCAGATTGTAAACAATGCAGCCACGTTCTACTGGCGGCAAGGAGTGAAGATCCCAATGGTGATCCGGGCTCCTTCCGGAGGAAATGTCCACGGCGGACCGTTTCATTCGCAGAATCCGGAAGCGTGGTTCGTTCATTCGCCCGGATTGAAAGTCGTAGCACCCGCTACGGCATATGATGCGAAAGGGCTCCTGAAAGCAGCAATCCGGGATGACAATGTAGTCCTCTATTTTGAAAACAAATATCTGTACCGACGCATTAAAGAAGATCTTCCGGAAGAAGATTTTATTGTGGAGATCGGAAGGGCACGTCTGGCCAGGGATGGAGAGGCTGCAACCATCATTACCTATAGCGCTCAGGTACATGATGCTATAAAGGTAGCGGATGAGATCGCCGAGGAAGAGGGAAAAGAGGTAGCGGTACTGGATCTGCGGAGTTTGATGCCATTTGACAAAACAATGATTTTGGAGCAGGTACGGAAAACGAACCGCATCCTGATTGTGCACGAAGATCATCTAACCGGCGGTATCGGAGGGGAAATTTCTGCTTTTATCACAGAACATGCTTTTGAATATTTGGATGCTCCCATCATGCGTGTTGCAGGATTGGACATTCCGGTGCCGTTCAGCCCGCCATTGGAGAAGCATTATCTACCGACAAAAGAGAAAATAAAAGACAAGCTCAAGAAGTTGCTTGCGTATTAACGGGTTTCTTTTTAGTTTAGGAATAGATTCTGGCTCAAATGAAATGGCGATGAATTTGGGGTGGATGTATGGAAGAAAAGTATTCATTTGATGAACTTACCACCATCAAGGACATTCTCCTGATGGCCATCGAGAGGGAGAAGAATTCCTACAATTTTTACATGGAGGCGCTTTACCACGCCACAACGGATGCAGAGCGCGAAATGTTTGAACGACTGGCCATTCAGGAGAAGAATCATCAGGCGGAGCTGGAACGCCAGCTGGAAGAGGTGGAAGCCCGCCTGCTAACCGACAGAGCCATTTCTGGGAGCGATATTTACTGATTCCGGAGAAAAAAACCAGAACAAGAGGGTTGAATTTTAAGTAGTTGTTGAGATAAGGATTCAGTTCGGATTCGAGGTGGTGAACCATGAGAGTTGAAGTTACAATGCCACAGCTTGGTGAAAGTATTGCCGAAGGGACCATCATCAAATGGCACAAAAAAGTCGGGGACTTTGTCCGGAAAGACGAAACCATTCTGGAAATTAGTACCGATAAAGTCGATTCTGAAATCCCCTCACCGGCGGAGGGTCGGCTAACGGAAATCCTAGCAGAAGAGGGGCAAACGGTTCCGGTTGGAGCCGTTCTGGCTTATATTGAGACGGCTGCCGAAACGCAAACTGCGGTAGAAAAAACACCAGAGGCACCAGCGAAAGCGGCGGCGGTCAGTCAGGCTGAGCCCGGAGATGGTCGTCCGGTTGTGAAAGAAAAAGTGGTGCAAACCGGTAGGGAAGGGCGGCAGTTTTTATCTCCTCTTGTACGGAAGATGGCAGCAGAATATGGTATTTCTATGGATGAACTTTTGCAAATTCCCGGTTCCGGACACCTGGGACGCATTACAAAAGAGGATCTTTTGCGTTATGTTGAACAGAAAAAGCAGCAGGTACCTGGGGTTGCACCGCCACCGGTTTCGCCGGAACGACCTTCTGTGGAAACGGGGCCGGCCGAGATAAAGGTGCCTCCAGGGCCGGAGCCGGTGCGGGCGGATGACCGGGTAGAAATCATTCAAATGGACCACATCCGTAAGGCGATTGCTGAGCACATGGTGCGGAGTGTCCATACAGCCCCTCATGTGGCTACCTTTGCCGAAGTGGATATGACCCGCATCGTCAATATCCGTGAGCGGATCAAGAATGAGTTTGAACGAAAAGAGGGGTTTAAGCTCACCTACACCGCATTTTTTGTAGATGCGGCGGCTCGCGCTCTCAAAGAATTTCCATACCTCAACGCTTCTGTAGATGGAGATAAAATCATTCTGAAAAAATACATTAACATTGGCGTTGCCGTGGCAGTAGGGCAGAATCTTATTGTTCCTGTGATCAAAAATGCCGACCAGAAAAATCTGCTTGGAATTGCCAGGGCGATCCATGAACTCACCGAAAAGGCCCGAAGCAAACGCCTTCTTCCTGATGACGTGCAGGATGGAACCTTTACCATCACCAATCCTGGAATTTTTGGCAACACCGTTGGAATCGCCATCATTAACCAGCCGCAGGTGGCCATCCTGGATACGGGTGCAATCAAAAAGCGCCCGGTTGTGGTGAATGACGCGATTGCCATACGGCCCATTATGTGGATGTCTTTAAGTTACGATCACCGTATTATTGACGGGGCCATGGCCGCACAGTTTGTGCAGCGGATTGTGCAAATTCTTGAAAATTATGAGGACATTCAGCTATAGGGGAGAAATCCATCCCCAGTGTTGATCCTTTCCGCGTCTCTTCCGCTGTTTGTGAAGATATCTTCACCGCAATTTGTAAAAAAATTGCAACAATCTTCCGGAATTCATTTTCATCTTGCATGATTTTCTGCTGCGTTCTAAAATTTTTTAAAGGTATGATCTTGTGGCAAGAGGCAGAAAGGGGATCAACATGGTAATCAAGATTTACGGCATTGGATGCGAAAAGCAAAAGACACTGGTTCGCAATGTGCAGCAGGCTGTTGAAGAGCTTGGCCTGGAAGCCGAAATCGTGGTAATCAAAGAGATTGAAAAACTTGCCGCCGCGGGATTTTCCAACCCGTTGGGGCTCACCATCGATGATGAACCGGTCGCGGACGGCCGTTTGTTGAGCACAGAAGAACTGAAAATCGTTCTAGAACATTTCTGCGAAAGCGTGGCCTGAAAATAAAAGCAACCGTGTAGGGGAAGCATTTCACTGGAAAACCGGAATTTCAGGTCAAAACCATAAAAGACCGCAAGCGGTTTCCCTGAAAAGCATAGCTTTCGCAACAGGGGTCCATGAACATATAAGAGATCCGGGGGACAGTCGATGAAGGACGATCGACCTTCAGCTTTCTGAATTCTCTCCAAATATTCTGGTTCTCCGTCTGAAGCGGCAGAAAACAGGATAACCTGTATTTTCTTCCACTTGTTCTTTTTTAGCGGGAAATTTTTTGCATGTTCCGCTTTTCCGGGCCGGCGAGGTTTTGGATGTTTCATACCGCCCGAAAATGTAAACTTCTGTTTCTTTATGCTGTTCAAGAAAAAAACTTGCAAAAAAATGGCCCTTTCTTTAGAATAGAAATTACTTTGAAATGAAAACAATCTGGAGGCGTTGCATGCTGTCCCGATCTGCACCTGTTATATCGGAAGATCTTCAAAAAGAGGCCATCAGACAGATTGTAAATGAGAAGGGAGAGGATGCCAGGTTAAGGGCGGAAAAAGGGGTGCGACAGGTGGCTGCCCGCTGGTTCGAGGAGGATGGGGAGGCCGATGCATTTTTGCGGTTCTGCCGGGAATATTTTGTGACGGACCCTGCCCGATTGTCTGGACTGCTAAAAAAATTTGACCGCCATCTGGAAACCTACTTTGGCCATTCTTTCCATATCTATCTGGCCTACCAGTGGAAAATCCAGGTTGAAGATGGGGAAATTTCTCCTGTTGATCTGCAGTTTGCCAGCGTGGACCCATTCGCTCATTATGTGGAAGATTTTTACCGGGCCAAACTCGCTTTTACGGTTTTGCTGAACTTTCCGCTTCATTCGCTTTTTGAAAAAGAGCGCTTGGGGGAAAGCTGGCCGCGGGAGAAATGGGCTGAGGTACGGTTGGCCGAGCTTTTTCAGGACCGAATTCCGGGATCGCTGCAGCAAAAACGTGCACAGGCCTATTCGCGTGCGGACCATTATGTCAACAATTACAACATCTTTTTGGACCGTGTACTGGGACCGGACCGGAATCGGCTGTACGCGGCAGAGAAAAGGCTGATCAGTCACTGGGGACTTCGCGATGAAATCAGAGCCCTGTATGCGCAGAAAAACGCGCTGACCCGGCAAAAAACCATTTACCGGATAATGGACCGGATTGTGCGTCAGGAGATCCCAGAAGCCGTTATCAATTCAACCAGTTATTTGTGGGATCCCTGGGAAAACAAGTTATTTGACGGGGATGGCAAACGGACTCTGCGGCCCGTATCAGAAGGTGGAAAGCGCTATCGTCCGCTGAAGGAAATTTTTCTGGCAGAAAAAGAGGTAGACGCCTTTACTCCCGAAAGCCGGACATTTATTGACCGGCGATTTCAGAAAGGACGGGAGATTTCCGAAGAGGAAATGCAGCGGCTGCTGGTGTCGGTCCTGGAGAGCCCGCTGTTGCACCGGGTGGCCCGCGCAATTGAACGCCGCCTCGGCCGGAAACTGGAACCCTTCGATATCTGGTACAACCGGTTTGGACTGGATCATCTTCCAGAAGAGGCAGAGCTGGATGCCATTGTTTCCCGGCAGTTTCCGGATCTGGAGGCATTTCGGGCAAACATTCCAGAGATACTCAAAAGACTGGGATTTCCAGATCGTGAGGCCCGTCGCATCGCCTGCCATATTCAGGTGGATCCTGCCCGGGGAGCGGGCCACGCACTGGGTTCTCTGATGCGCGGGGACCCATCGCGGCTGCGAACACGGGTTCCACCCGGTGGAATGAACTACAAGGGATTTAACGTGGCCATGCACGAGCTGGGTCACAACGTTGAGCAGGTCATTTCCCTTTACGATATGGATTTTTATCTCCTTCATGGCGTTCCCAATACGGCCTTCACGGAAGCGTTTGCATTTGCATTTCAGAAAAGAGACCTCGAGGTGCTGGGCATCGGCTCCCGGCACCGTTTTTCGGATGAGTACGATGTTTTGAACCGCTTCTGGTCCGCCTTCGAGATTGCGGGGGTGGCGCTGGTGGATATGGCCATCTGGCACTGGCTGTATGATCATCCGGAAGCCAGTGAGGCAGAAATCAGCGGTGCTGTACAGGAAATCGCGGTGGATGTGTGGAACCGCTATTTTGCTCCCGTTATCGGTGTAGATCATCAGCCGGTTCTGGCTATTTATTCCCATATCATTGATAGCGGACTCTACATTCCGGATTATCCATTGGGAATGATTATTTCTTTTCAGATTGAGCATTACCTGAAGGGAAGGAACTTGGGAGAGGAAATGCTGCGCATGTGTGCGCAGGGAAATCTTTCTCCCAATCTCTGGATGAAAAAGGCCGTGGGCATGCCGATTTCTGCAGATCCGCTGCTGGAGGCGGCGGACCGGGCTCTGACTGTGCTGGAAAGGGAGGGAGAAATCTGATGGAACGGCACAATATCGCATTCCTCGGAACGGGCTTGATGGGCCGTCCCATGGCCCACCGCCTGCTGCAGTCCGGATTTTCCGTGTGGGTTTACAACCGGACGCCCGAAAAAGCACAATGGCTTGCTGAAAAGGGGGCCGTGGTCTGCCGTACGCCGGCGGACGCCGTGAAAGAGGCACCGGTGGTCCTTACCATGCTGTCCGATGCTGAGGCCATCCGCAGCATTTTGGCCCAGATACCCGGTGAGATCATGAAAGGGCGAACCCTGGTACAGATGAGCACTATCCTGCCCCAGGAAAGTATCGAGTTCAGCAAAAAAATGCACACGCTGGGAGCAAACTATGTGGAGGCACCGGTTCTGGGCAGCATTCCGGAAGCTCAGGCGGGCAACCTCTTTGTGTTCGTCTCAGGCGACGTGGAGCAATACCGACGGCTGCTCTCCATCTTTGAGAGTTTCGCAAAACAGGTCCTTTACGTTGGCGAGATGGGCAAGGCAGCCACCCTAAAGCTGGCGTTCAATCAGTTGATTGCAAGCCATATGGTGGCGTTTTCGGTGAGTTTTGGGATGCTGAGGCGTGCGGGCGTAGATACGGATCTGTTCATGCGTATCTTGCGTGAGAGTGCACTGTATGCTCCAACATTTGACAAAAAACTTCCCCGGGTTCTGGAGCGCAATTTTGGCAACCCGAACTTTCCCGTACGGTTAATGTTAAAAGACGTTCGCCTGATTCTGAAGGAGGTGAAGGCCAGGGGGATGGCTTCTGCATCGGTAGAGGCGCTGGAAAAGCTATTTGCAGATGCCGCCTCACGCAGTTATGCTGATGGCGATTATTCTGCCGTGTATCAGACCATTGACCCCGAATGAGAGGAAACCGTGGTCCGCATACACGTGCCCGGCTGGAAAACCCTGACGCTTAAACATTTGGTTCTGGATTTTAACGGGACACTTGCTGTTGATGGCCATCTGGTTTCCGGTGTGAGTACACGCATCCGCGAACTCGCAGAACGGCTTGACGTTCACGTAATAACGGCCGACACCTTTGGTAAGGCTGATAAAGAACTGACGGATTTACCCGTGAGGTTGCGTATTCTGGAGCCGGTACGGCAGGATCGGGCCAAGCTGGATTTTGTGGAAAGTTTAGGCTGGAAAGGAGTAGTAGCCATCGGAAACGGCCGGAACGATAGCCTGATGCTTAAACGTGCTGTGCTGGGGATTGCTGTGCTCCAGAAGGAAGGCACGGCAGCTGAAACATTGCTGTCGGCCGATCTTGTGGTTCCGGATGTCAATGATGCGCTGGATCTGTTGCGTTTCCCGTTGCGTCTGGTGGCAACTTTGCGGAGATAAATAAGGGCCATTCCGCCGCGCACATGCGCGTGCCGGCACGATGCCGGTGCGCTTTGAATGGAAGCCGGGGGAAGAATTTGGGGATCCTTCAAAAAAATCTTGCAATTGAGGCGGCTGTCCCATATATTTGCATCCAAAATTTTTGGGAGATACGGAAAGTGAACATTATGAAGCAGCATCACCACCATCATCATCATCATTCAGCTACAGGGAGTTCTCACCTGTAGCCTGGTGGGATGCGCTTCAAAATAAACTTTCCCCGGGTCCTGCAGGTGAGAGCTCAAGAGGGCCCGGGGATTTTTTTTATTCCCTGCCTTCTGTGAGCTCTTCGGTATTCTTTCCGCTGCCCGGGCGAAATGTTGGGAAAAATCGGTGTGCAAATGATTACGGAGCGAAAGGTCTCTTGGATCCAAAGGGCGCGCCAAATCGGGTGGCAAATTTCTGCCGAAATAAGGGAGGTTTGGGATGAAATTGAAGCTGGGATTGCCGAAAGGAAGTCTGCAGGAAAGTACTCTGGAACTGATGCGGATGGCCGGGTACCGGTTTTATGTAAACGGCCGGAGTTATTTTCTGACATGCGATGATCCTACCATCGACGCCGTGCTGCTCCGGGCTCAGGAAATGGCCCGCTATGTGGAACAGGGCATTCTGGATGCTGGACTTACCGGAAAAGATTGGATTGAGGAAAATGATGCAGAGGTCCTGGAAATCTGTGAACTGGTTTACGCCAAAAGCAGCCTATCCCCGGTGCGCTGGGTGCTGGCTGTTCCTGAAGATTCTCCAATCCAATCTGTGTATGATCTGGAAGGAAAGCGCATTGCTACAGAAGCGGTGAATCTAACGCGGAAATATCTACAAAAACACGGTGTAAATGCAGTGGTAGAATTTTCCTGGGGAGCCACCGAAGTAAAAGCACCTGCGCTGGCAGACGCTATTGTGGAACTGACGGAGACCGGATCATCGTTGCGGGCCAATCATCTTCGTGTTGTGGATGTGGTGTTGGAATCAACCACCCGGTTCATAGCCAACCGGAAAAGTTATGAGGATCCGGAGAAAAGAAAAAAAATCAACAATATGGCTTTGCTGCTTCAGGGTGCGATGAATGCCCGGGAAAAGGTGGGACTGAAATTCAACATTCCTTCCCAAAAGGTAGAAGAGCTGCGGAATTTTTTGCCTGCGATGAAGCAACCCACAGTCTCACCTTTGCTTAATTCGGATTGGGTGGCGCTTGAAGTGATTGTGAATGAAAATGTGGTGCGGGAGATCATCCCGCTGCTCAAAAAACACGGAGCGACGGACATTATTGAATACCCGTTGAAAAAGGTGATTTACTGAAGGGAAAGAAGATGATCCGCCTGTTTCAGTCTGTAGCCGATTATCAGTCCTGTTTACAATCGCAAAGACAGGAAGACGAGCAGCTTCGCCAGGTTGTGGCCAGTATTCTGCAAAAAGTGCGGCGGGACGGAGACGCGGCTCTTTCCCTGTTTTCTCGGGAATTTGACGGTGTTTCGCGCCCGCAATTGCAGATAACCTCGAAAGAACGCAGGGAGGCCCTCGGCGTGCTGGAAGAGATCCGTTCGCTTCTGGAAGAGGCGGCCCAGAATATCCGGCAGTTTCATGAAATGGAGAAAAAGCAGCTGAGCTCCTGGCGTTCTGGCGATCATCGGAATTTTGTGGGCCAGTACTGGACGCCGCTCCGCCGGGTGGGGGTGTATGTGCCGGGGGGAAAAGCGGCCTACCCTTCCTCCGTACTGATGAATGTGATTCCGGCCCAGGTGGCCGGCGTCCGTGAGATCTGCCTTGTGACGCCACCACAAGCGCCGGAAGGAAACATGCACCCGCTGGTGGTAGCCGCTGCCTTCTATTTGGGTGTGGAGGAAATTTACGCCGTGGGAGGGGCCCAGGCCATTGGGGCTTTGGCTTACGGGACGCGTCAGATTCCGCCTGTGGACAAAATCGTGGGACCTGGCAACCGTTATGTTGCAGAAGCCAAGCGTCAGGTGTATGGCCAGGTGGGTGTGGATGCGGTTGCAGGGCCAAGCGAAGTCGTGGTTGTTGCGGATGAGACGGCTCCTTCATCCTGGGTGGCGGCGGATTTGCTTGCCCAGGCAGAACATGATCCGGCAGCAAGGGCCATTGCCCTTGTAACACAAAAAGGAAAAATGCACGCCATTGCCGCGCAAATAGAACAGCAGCTTGAGGCTTTGCCAAGAAAAGAGATGATCCGTAAGGCTCTGCAGAATTGCGGTGCAATTGTAAAGGTCGAAAGTCTGGTCCAAGCAGTACAGCTGGTGAACGCCATTGCACCGGAGCATGTGGAACTGATGGTGGCGGACCCGGAACGACTGCTGCCGAATATCCATACCGCAGGGGCGGTTTTTCTGGGTAGATTTGCGCCCGAGGCGGTGGGGGATTACTGGGCTGGAAGCAATCATGTTCTGCCCACGTCCGGGACGGCCCGCTTTTCATCCGCCCTTTCGGTGCGTGATTTTATGCGCTGGACATCCGTTGTGCAGTATGACTGCCAGCAGCTCCAGGATGTAAGATACAAAATTGCCCGATTTGCGAGACTGGAAGGGCTGGAAGCCCATGCCCGATCGGTAGAAATCCGTTTTGAAAAGCAGGAGTAAGACAAACGATGAAGGAGAAGAGCGCAGTCAGCTGGGTGAAATCTTCCGTTGCTCAGAAGAACCTGTATACATTACCCGAAAGAAACTGGAAGATTAAGCTCAACCAGAACGAAAACCCGTATCCTGTGCCAGAAGAAATCCGCCGGCGGGTGGCAGATGAATTAATTCGCCGGCAGTGGAACCGCTATCCGGATCTGGGGACGAACGAGCTCCGCAAACAGCTGGCGTCCTGGCTCAATGTTTCGCCGGATAACGTGCTGGTCGGGAACGGATCGAATGAAATTCTTCTTGCCGTTCTGATGAGTACAGTAAGCGAAAAGACCGGCGTACTACTTGTTGAACCTACTTTTTCCCTCTACCACCATTATATTGAAATTCTTGGCGGGAAAGTGGTCAATCTGTTGCTGGAACGAAGCAATTTTTCCTTTCCAGTTGCGCAAATTATCGAGCGGTTGCAGCAGGGGGACATCCGGCTGGCGATCTTTTGTTCGCCCAACAATCCAACCGGTTCCCGCTTGCCCGCAGAAGATCTAAAACAGATTCTGGAAAAGACCGATGCCCTGGTGCTGGTAGATGAAGCATATGCGGATTTCTGCGACCAGGATTTTTCCTTTTTGCTGGCGGAACACCCCAACCTGATTCTTACGCGTACGTTTTCCAAGGCGTTTGCTTTTGCCTTTGGGCGGTTCGGTTATGCCCTGGCCGACGCGGCGCTTGCACGGGAAATCCGAAAAGTGCTATTGCCTTATAATGTGAGTGGGTTCACGGAGGTGGCCGCACAGATTCTCCTGGAATACCGGGCGCACATCCGTGCTGTTATTGGGAGCATTTGTCACGAACGGGACCGGTTATGGAAAGAGCTTCAGAACGTGCCGGGGATCCGGGTCTATCCTTCGGCGGCCAATTTTCTGCTGGTCAAATCCGAAATGGGGGCCGGCAAGCTTTTCGAGCTTTTACTTGCGCAGGGAATTCTAGTTCGAGATGTCTCGGGATATCCGTTGCTGGCCGATCATCTGCGAATAACCGTGGGGACTCCGGAAGAAAATGATGCGCTTCTGAAAACCATTCGGGAGGCAGCGGCAACATTCAGGGAGGGCTAAATTATGGTACATCTGAATAGGCGCCTGGCAAAAAATGCCGGACTCTATGATCTGTGGGTCTTCGATGTGGACGGAGTTCTGATCGACACGTCCCGTTCGTTCCCGCTCGCCATCGCCCGTGCCGTGCAGCACTATGGGCAGCTTTACGGGTACTCATGGCCGCTGCCGTCCCTATCCGACGTGCTGCAGTTCAAACGGTATCCGGGATTCAATAACGACTGGGATCTGGCAGAGGGACTGCTATTTTATCATCTTGCGCAGGAGAGCGGCATCAAACGAGGACTGGCAGCCTTTTTGGAAGAAAGTGGGGCCTATGCGGCCGGAAAAGCCGGAATAGAAAAGTATCTCAGGGAACGCTGGCCCGGCCGGGATGTCTGGGTTCTCGAGCGGATGAATGCAGAATTGATCCGCGAACTGGCTATGGAGCACTATGCGGGGGAGGAGCTATTTCAGCGGTATTATAACCGCCCTCCGATGTTCAAAATAAAAGATGGAACGGCCTGCCTGGAAAAACCGCTGGTTTCTCCAGCGCTACTGGAACAGCTTCCGGGGGTGAAGGGGATTTACACCGGCCGCATTGGGCCAGAACTGGAAGTGGCGCTGGAACTTGTGGGATTTCAGGGGTGGGACCCGGACTGTCTGTTTTATGACCGGGGAAATGGACCTCGTAAACCGGATCCGGAACCTCTTTTGAGAATGGCCGAAAAAAAACAGCCCGCTGGCCTTGTCTATTTTGGGGATTCTTACGATGATCTGCTGACCCTTGAACATTTCCGGAGAAGATCGAAAGTACCGGCGGAGTTTGTGCAGATTTTTGCGGATCCAGATGTGCGCCCATTTGATGAGAACGAAAGCTGGGCATCAACTACATCGGAAGCGCTGAATGAAATACTCCGTTTGTGCGGCGCCCGGCACCCGGAGAAGCCGCACAGGAAAACGCCGGAGGGGCGCCTTTCTGCAGAGGGAAAGACCCGCCAGCAGGATTGTCTACGCTAAAAAAGCCGGCTGTGAGGGGAATATCGGAAATCGGAAGAAAAACGGGAACAAAAGAAAAGGAGGAGTCACCTTTGCGTTTTGCAGAAATGCACCGGAAAACAAACGAAACAGAAATCCGCGTTTTTGTGCACCTGGACGGAGATACGCCGGAGATTTCGGTTCGGACGGGTATCGGCTTTCTGGATCACATGTTAACGCTATTTGCATTTCACGGAAGGTTTGGTCTGAAAATCACCGCATGTGGTGATCTGCAAGTGGATGCACACCACACGGTGGAGGACGTGGGAACGGTTCTGGGGTACGCGTTTGACCGGGCGCTGGGAAATCGATCCGGAATCCGACGTTACGGTTTTTCCATTTTGCCAATGGATGAAGTGCTGGTACGCGCAGCTGTGGATGTAAGTGGCCGGCCTTTTCTGCATCTGGGGGCATCGTTCTCCCGTGTACAGATTGGGCAAATGTACACTGAAGACATCCGCGAGTTTTTTGCCGCCTTTGTGCGCGGTGCGAAGGCGACCCTCCATTTGGACGTTCTCAGATCGGGCAATGAACATCATCAGGCAGAAGCGATGTTCAAAGCATTTGGGCAGGCGCTGAATGAAGCCTGCCGCCGAGAGGGAGCGGGCATTCCGTCAACGAAGGGGAAGCTGGTGTGACACGGCAGCAGGTGTCAGTGCTGGATTATGGTATGGGAAATCTTGCGAGCCTGGTTCATGCGCTGGAGTTTCTGGGAGCCAGGGTGCAAGTGGTTTCCAGTCCGAAACAAATAGTAGCGGCCGAACGCCTGATTCTGCCCGGTGTGGGGGCATTCCGGCCAGCCATGGAGCAGCTTGTGGCCCACCGGATAGCTGGTGCGCTGCGTGAAGCACGGCAGTCAGGAATTCCCATTCTGGGGATCTGCCTGGGTATGCAGCTCCTGTTTGACGAAAGTGAAGAAGGAGGAGAGGTGCGGGGATTGGGATGGATTCCGGGGCGGGTTGTCCGCTTCAAAAGCGTCGAAAAGGTACCGCATATGGGATGGAACCAGCTGAAAATCCGGGGCTTTCATCCGCTATTTGATGGAATTAGGAACGGAGCGTTTGTGTACTTTGTCCATTCTTATTATTGCATTCCGGAACGCGCGGAGTGTGAGATCGCCTCCTCGCATTATGGTGAGTCTTTTTGTGCTGCTGTACAGTACGGAAATGTGATGGGCGTGCAGTTCCATCCGGAAAAAAGTCAGAAGCCGGGACTGCGTCTTTTGAAGAATTTCTTAACATTGGGGTGAATTTGTGGAAATTGTACCGGCAATCGACATCCGTGGGGGAAAATGTGTACGACTTGTTCAGGGAGATCCCTCCCGTGAGACACAGTATGCAGAAGATCCGGTGGAAGTTGCGCGCTACTTCCGCGAGTGTGGTGCACGGCATGTTCACGTGGTTGATCTGGATGGAGCCTTTACTGGCAAGAGCCCAAACGCACCCATCATCCGGAAAATTGCGTTTCTACCGGGGGTGAAAGTTGAACTGGGTGGAGGCATCCGTACCCTGGAAGCAGTGGCTTACTGGCTCGAACAGGGCGTGCAGGAGGTAATCCTGGGTACAGTGGCTGTGGAACGGCCGGGGCTGGTGGAAGAAGCGGTGGTGCGCTTTGGTCCGGAGAGGGTAGCTGTGGCCCTGGATATACGCGGCGAACGGATCGCCGTGCGCGGATGGCAGCAGGTTAGCCGCCATTCCGCAATGGCTGTGGCGGAGCGGATGTGGGATGCTGGCGTCCGGCGGTTTATTGTGACCGACGTGCGCCGTGATGGGACACTGGCCGGGCCAGCGATCAAGAGACTGGTGAAGATTGCCCAGATACTCGATGCCCGAATTACCGCTTCGGGGGGAATCAGGGACCGGAATGACCTGCGCGAACTGCTCAATCTGGAACCCCTTGGCGTGGACCGGGTGGTTGTTGGGAAAGCGATTTACGAAGGGAGGTTGAATCTAAAAGAAACGGTGAAATGGCTGCGAGCCGCAGAAAACGAGGAGAGAGATGCTGGCTAAACGGATCATCCCGTGTCTGGATGTAAAAGAGGGACAGGTGGTCAAGGGGATCCGATTCCGCGAACTGCGCCGGGCTGGAGATCCAGTTGCGCTGGCCCGGTTTTACGATCAGGAAGGTGCCGATGAGTTGGTGTTTCTGGATATTACAGCCTCGGCCGAAAAGAGGGAGCTGGTAGCCGATCTGGCAGAAAAGGTGGCAAAGGAGATCTTTATTCCTTTCACCATTGGCGGGGGCATACGCAGTGTTCAGGACATCCGTTTCATCCTCCGTAGAGGTGCGGATAAGGTTAGTCTCAACACCGCTGCCGTGCTAAATCCAGATCTGATTCGGGCCGGGGCTGAAGAATTTGGGTCCCAGTGCATCGTTCTGGCCATGGATGTTGTCAGAACGGGTGGGACGTGGAAGGTGGTCATTTACGGTGGAAAAAAACGGACGGAACTGGATGCTCTGGAGTGGGCCCAGCGGGCCGTTGAGCTGGGCGCAGGGGAAATTTTGTTAACAAGCATGGATGCGGACGGTACCCGAAACGGATTTGATCTACAGATTACCCGCCGCATCAGTGGATCTGCTCCGGTTCCGGTGATTGCGTCCGGCGGAGGGGGAACACTCCGCCATTTTTATGAGGTCCTGACCGAAGGAGGAGCGGATGCAGCACTGGCGGCATCGGTTTTTCACTTTGGAAACATTCGGATTGGCGAATTAAAAAAATATCTGTTTGAACGTGGGGTTCCCGTAAGGAGGGCCAGCAATGAAACTGAAATTTGATAGCCGGGGACTGATTCCGGCCGTAATTCAGGATGCACAGACCGGCGAAGTACTGATGGTGGCCTACATGAACCGGGAGAGCCTGGAGATTACAATCCAGGAGAAGCGGACGTGCTTTTTTTCCCGCTCCCGGCAAAAACTGTGGCGAAAAGGAGAAACCAGCGGCCATGTGCAGCGGGTGAGGGAAATCCGGGTAGATTGTGACGGGGATGCGTTGCTGATCTTTGTTGAGCAGGAGGGACCTGCATGTCACACCGGAAACCGCAGCTGTTTTTTTCGGGTGCTGGGGGAATGAATTGGCAAATGTATCTCAACATGAAATGGTTCGTCAGCTGCTGGACGCTTCCGGCCCGTTTGTGGCTTCAAAAGGCGGGCGAAAATGTTTGCGCATGCTGTTTTGCCACATGCTGTTGTTTGCATCTTTTGATCTAATGGCTGCTGGCTGAGAAGGTACGGGTTCCGTTTGGAATGGAAATGAAGATGACACAAGGGCTTTGCGTTTCCACCGTTGATCCGTATATTTTCGAAAAATTCAATTCAGAGCTCCCGGAAATGCAGCGGGAATGCAGAAGAAAATCCAGCCGGATTCTACTTGCACCTTTTATAAAAGACGATTATCATTTGTCTGAATTTTGGCCAGATTTCATTTGTGCGTTTTCGCAAATTGTCAAAAAATAGGATGATCTTTATGAAAGCTGCGTTGTACCAGAAGAGCTGGCCAAACCGAAAAATTTGGTTCGGATTGGGGGCGGTTCTGGTTGGAATTCTCTCTATTATTGGGGTGGGGTGTGAGAGGAATCCAGCAGCGGATGAACGGCAATCCGTTGTTCACGTTGTGGAGGAGGTCCGCAAAGATTGGGAGAAGGGGGATATCCGGTCTTTTCTGGAGCTGGGAGATAAAGAGATGCGCTTTTTCTCTCTGGATGGCCGGAATTTGAATAAAAGAGAGGCGCTGAATTTTTTGCAGCCGATGTTTAAACGGTGGTGGGACCGCAAGTTGACCATTGATTCCCTGGAGGTTTTTACAGATTGCAATCTGGCTCTGGTTCGGTATCATGCCGTGTTTTCTTTCCTTTCGACAACCGGGAGGACAGAACTGGAGCACCTGGTGAGCATGGTCCTTCGGAAACGGCAAAATTCCGACTGGAAGATTCTCCAATTCCACATGTCTGCGAAACCGCCATAAATCCGGTGGATTCCAGATTCCCCCCGGTTCCATCCTTTTGCTTTGCCATAGCGGACGAATTTTGTTTTTGAACATTCCCCAGCGGGTTTCCGGGCTCCCTCCAGCATTTCTGACTGAGTTTCCGATGATTGCCTGAGGCGATTGATGGAGAAGTTGACCGGGAATTGGCAAAGGAGTAAGGTGCCTATCCTGGCTCCAAATTGTCCTTGAATTCCAGACGGGGAAACAGTAATTTTTAGCAGAATGCTTTGATTTTTATGAAATTGGTAAGCCAGTTCGGCGTTCGAAGAGGAACGCCAAATTTTATATTTGCAATTTCGGGTGAATCGATTCAACGATGACCGGGAAATTGAGTGAAAAGCTGTCGCGGATCCCTACGGCGCCAGGCGTTTATCTTTTCAGGAATGCCCGGGGAAAAGTGATCTACATCGGAAAAGCGAAAAACCTGCGGAACCGGGTGCGGAGCTATTTTCAAAGAGGGCGTGCCGAAGGTCCAAAACTGTATGTTCTGGTTTCCAAAATCGCAGATGTGGAATGGATTGTTACCGATTCCGAAAAAGAAGCGCTCATTCTGGAGGCCAACCTGGTAAAGGAGTACAAGCCGAGATACAACGTGACTCTGAAGGATGACAAAAGTTTTCCTTATATCCGGGTAACAAATGAAGAGTTTCCTCGCATATTTCCGACTCGCCGCATCGTAAAGGACGGTTCACGCTATTTTGGTCCCTACACAGATGTGCACAACATGCGCGACCTGCTGAAAACGGTCCGCAAGATTTTTCCTATTCGCAGCTGCAATTACCGCCTGGATGCGAAAACAATTGAAAGCAAAAAGGTCCGATTGTGTCTGGATTATTACATTCAGCGATGTCCCGGACCGTGCGAAGGGAAAATCAGTCAGGAAGAATACGCCAGAATGGTTGAGCATGTAGTGGGATTCATTGAGGGCAAGGACTCCCGGGTCATTGCGGAGCTTCAGGAAAGCATGTATCGCGCTGCGGAACGGCAGGAATTCGAAAAGGCTGCCCGCATCCGCGACCAGCTGAGGGCCATTGAAGTGTTCCGTTCGCGGCAGAAGGTCGTCTCTACCGAAGAAATTGACCGGGATATTGTGGGGATCGCCTGTGAAGCGGAGGATGCCTGCGGCCTGATTTTCAAAGTACGGGATGGAAAAATTGTCGGTCGTTATCATTTTTATCTGAACCGCCTGATGGACCAATCGGACGAAGAGGTGCTCCAGTCATTTCTGCAGCAATATTATGTAAAAGTTGATTTTGTGCCAGATGAAGTATTCGTTCCCATCCCTCTGGCGGACCTGGCCGATTTTGAAGCCTGGCTAACTCAGAAGCGCGGAACAGCGGTCCGTTTTGTGGTGCCGCAGGAAGGGGAAGATGCCAAACTGGTACGGCTGGCCAATCGGAACGCACGGTTGCTGTTGGATGAACTGAAGCTCCAGAAGGCAAAAGAGAAGGAAGAGCGCGAGGCGCGGCTGCACCCAGCTGTAGAGGCGCTACAGAAGGTGCTCGCACTGCCCAAACCGCCAAAGCGGATCGAAGCATTTGATATCTCCAATCTTCACGGGACCGACGCTGTGGCATCCATGGTGTGTTTTGTAAACGGTCGTCCGCACAAATCGGATTACCGGCGCTTTAAAATCCGTTCTGTGGAAGGAATTGATGACTTTGCTATGATGCGCGAAGTGGTGGGCCGGCGGTACCGCCGCGTGCTCGAAGAAAAAGGTGAAATGCCGGATTTGATTCTTATTGACGGAGGAAAGGGACAGCTTTCCAGCGCCCTCCAGGCCCTGTCAGAACTGGGAATTCAGGATCAGCCTGTGATTGCCCTGGCAAAGCGGCTGGACGAGATTTACCTTCCGGAATTTCCGGATCCGCAGAACATTCCCAAGGATTCGCCGGCACTTCGGCTGCTCCAGCGGATCCGGGATGAATCGCACCGGTTTGCAATCAATTACCACCGCAAACTGCGTGAGAAACGGCACCTTGCTTCCGAACTGGATGAAATCCCGGGGATCGGACCCGCCCGCCGACGCCTGTTGCTTCAGCATTTCGGTTCTCTGGAAAAGATCCGGCGGGCGAACCTTGATGATCTGTGCGCTGTTCCGGGGCTGCCAAAAAACATTGCACGATCCATTTATGCCCATTTTCACCCAGATATGGATCATGAAAAGATCAGCGAGACATCGAGCAAGGGAATGGAAGAAACGGTAGGAAAGGAAAGGGGACCATGAAAGAACCGGAAGTAACGCTGGAACTGGCGCTGCAGCATGGCCTCAGTGAGGAGGAATATCGGCAGATTCTCAAAATTCTTGGGCGCAAGCCAACCTATCCCGAGTTGGGTGTATTCTCGGTTATGTGGTCGGAACATTGCAGCTACAAGAACTCTCTGGCAATGTTGCGGACTCTGCCACGGGAGGGAAAAGCTTTGCTGGCCAAGGCCGGTGAGGAGAATGCCGGACTGGTAGATATCGGCGACGGGCTGGCTGTCGCTTTCAAAATCGAAAGTCACAACCACCCTTCTGCCGTCGAGCCTTACCAGGGGGCCGCAACCGGCGTCGGAGGAATCATGCGCGACGTATTTGCTATGGGAGCACGGCCCATTGCGGCCCTGGATTCACTGCGGTTTGGGTCGCTGGAACACAGCCGGGTCCGCTACCTGTTCGACGGCGTGGTACGGGGCATTGGAGATTATGGCAACTGCCTGGGCATCCCAACCGTAGCCGGAGAGGTCTACTTTGATGATGCCTACCGCGGCAATCCGCTGGTAAATGCAATGACCGTGGGAGTGGTGAAAACGGACCGGATTGCCCGCGCTGTGGCGAAGGGACCCGGAAATCCGGTGTTCATCATCGGCTCGGCGACGGGAAGAGATGGCATCCACGGCGCTACTTTTGCTTCTGAAGAAATCAGCGAAGAATCGGAAGAGAAGCGGCCGCAAGTACAGGTGGGCGACCCGTTTACCGAGAAGCTGCTTCTGGAAGCAACACTGGAGATGATCAAAAAAGGCTGTGTGGTTGGCATACAGGATATGGGAGCAGCGGGTATTACCAGTTCCGTTTCGGAGACGGCAGCAAAAGGAGGCGTAGGCATTGAAATCGATCTGGATAAAGTGCCACTCCGCGAAGCGGATATGACGCCCTACGAAATCCTTCTTTCCGAATCCCAGGAACGGATGCTGATTATTGGCCAGAAGGGAAAAGAACAGGAAATTATAGATATTTGCGAAAAATGGGATTTGAATTGGTCCATCTTTGGGCGGGTAACGGAGGATGGTCATTTCCGGGCGAAATGGCACGGCGAAGTGGTGGTGGATATTCCGGCCCGGGCGCTTGCGGCAGGGGAAGGTGCACCGGTGTACGAGCGTGAAGCCCGAAAACCAGCCTATGTGGATGAACTGCATGCCTTCGATCCCTCCACATTGCCGCAGCCTGGGAATCTGAATGATGCGCTCTGCCGTTTGCTGGGTTCTCCCAACATCGCCAGCAAGGCCTGGGTGTACGAGCAATACGATACAATGGTCCGGACAAATTCGGTGGTGCTCCCAGGTGGCGACGCAGCTGTGATCCGCATCAAGGGAACCCGCAAAGCCCTTGCTGTTAAAACGGACTGCAACGGGCGTTACGTGTATCTGAACCCAAGGCGCGGGGCGCAGATTGCCGTTGCGGAGGCAGCGCGCAATGTGGTGTGTACCGGTGCAAAACCGGTTGCCATCACCAACTGCCTGAATTTTGGCAACCCCTACAAGCCGGAAAGCTTCTGGCAGTTTCGGGAAGCGGTACTGGGAATGGGCGAAGCCTGCCGGGCTCTCGAAACGCCGGTCACCGGTGGGAATGTTAGTTTCTACAATGAAAATCCCGAGGGGGCCATTTATCCAACGCCAGTTATTGGTATGCTGGGGGTTCTGGAAGATGTCAACTTGGTAACCCGATCCAACTTTCCGGAAGAGGGGTTGGACATTTTGCTACTGGGCCAAAACCGCGGGGAAGTGGGAGGTTCAGAATATCTATTCGTGGAGCATGGAAAAGTGGCCGGGGATGCTCCGTCTTTAGATCTTTCATTTGAAAAACGGCTTCAGGAGACGGTGCTGGAGGCCATCCGCCGAGGATGGGTCCGATCTGCGCATGACACATCCGAAGGCGGGCTGGCGGTAGCCCTCGCGGAATGTTGCATCATGGATCGGGAGCGGCCCGTAGGAGCCAGCATTCAGATTGAATCCCGCGGTATCCGGCCGGATTTTTTGCTATTTGGAGAGGATCAGTCGCGCATCATCCTTTCCTGCAAGCCGGAACATGTGCAAAACATTGTGGAACTGGGGCAGATGCACGGGGTCCCGGTTCAACATCTTGGAAAAACGGGCGGTGACAGGCTGGTAATTGGCAACTGGGTGGATCTGCCGCTGACGAAATTGGCGGAGATCTATTACACGGCCATTCCCAATGCGATGGAAATCCCGGTAGGGGCAGCGGAGGAGAACAACTCACCGTAACGGACGCGGGAGCGCAGTTCAATGCCGTTGATCGAGTATCCGAAACGCATGGTGCAGGAGATTCTGGAAGAGCTTCGCAACGATCCGGCCTTCCGGCGCAATGTGACGGAATGGAGGGTTCTTCCGGCGAGGCCGGCCCAGTTCGCAAATTTCCCGGAAGATGTCGATCCTCGCCTGCAGCAAACCCTTCAACAGATGGGTATTTCGAAGTTGTACAGCCACCAGGAAGAATCCTATCGGTTGATACGCAGCGGGAAAAATATTGTTGTGGTTACGCCTACGGCTTCCGGAAAGACGCTTTGCTACAATCTGCCTGTCGTTCAAACGGTGCTTGAAGAGCCGGAAACCCGGGCCCTCTATCTGTTTCCCACCAAAGCTCTTTCTCAGGATCAGGTGGTCGAGCTTCAGGAAATGGTAAACCTTCTGGGAGAGGATATTAAGACGTACACCTTCGATGGCGATACGCCGGAGACGGCGCGGCGGGCCATCCGGGCTTCCGGGCACATTGTTGTTACCAATCCGGACATGTTGCACCAGGGCGTTCTGCCTCACCATACTCGGTGGATCAAGCTTTTTGAAAACCTGCGTTTTGTGGTAATTGACGAGATTCACCATTACCGGGGTGTATTTGGAAGCCATCTGGCCAATGTAATCCGCCGCTTGAAGCGAATCTGCCGGTTTTACGGCTCCAATCCGGTGTTCATTTGCTGCTCGGCCACCATCGCCAACCCGAAAGAGCTGGCGGAGAAGATTCTGGAGGAACCTGTCGAGCTGGTCGACCGCAATGGTGCGCCACAGGGTGAAAAACATTTCATCTTTTACAATCCGCCGGTTATCAATCGCCAGCTGGGCATCCGTAAGTCGGCGGTAAAAGAAGCGGCGCGCATCGCGCGGCGTTTTGTGCTGTTCGGCGTGCAAACCATCCTTTTTGCCCGGAGCCGGCTGCGGGTGGAAATCCTGGTGACATACCTGAAGGATCTTATGAAAAAACACCGCAAGTCACCGGATCTGATCCGCGGGTACCGGGGCGGGTATCTGCCGCTGGAGCGGAGAAGGATCGAGAAGGGCCTCCGTGAAGGGGAGATTCTCGGAGTGGTGAGTACCAACGCTCTGGAGCTGGGAATTGATATCGGCCAGCTCGATGCCTGTGTGATGGTTGGATATCCAGGAACCATTGCCAGTACCTGGCAACAGGCGGGGAGGGCGGGGCGGCGCAGCGGTGTTTCTGTAGCCATCCTTGTAGCTTCCAGCGCACCACTGGACCAGTACATCATCCACCATCCGGAATATTTTTTTGAGCGCCCGCCGGAGAGCGGCGTCATCAATCCCAATAATCTCGTAATTTTGATGAGCCATCTAAAATGCGCAGCTTTTGAACTTCCCTTTGAGGCTACCGAACGCTTCGGCCTGGACGCAACCATTGAACTGTTGGAATATCTGGAAGAGCATAATGTTCTCCACCGTCAGAATGGCCGCTATTACTGGACCAGCGAGGTGTATCCGGCAGAAGAAGTGAGTTTGCGAAGCGCTTCACCGGAAAATGTGGTTATTGTGGATACAACCAGCCAGGATCACAAGGTCATCGGAGAAGTAGATCTGTTTACGGCCCCCCTGCTTGTGCACGAAGAAGCCATTTATATCCACCAGAGCCAGCAGTACCACGTGGACAAGCTGGATTGGGAACGGCGAAAGGCCTATGTGCATCAGGTGGATGTGGATTACTACACGGATGCAGAGGTCAAAACAGATATTAAGGTCCTGGAAATTTTTGAAGAAACAGCGCTGCCGGTTGGAAAAAAAGCGCATGGGGAAGTTTCTGTGACCACCACACCTACCATGTACAAAAAAATCAAGTTCCACACGCATGAAAACGTAGGGTACGGCAAGATTTCTCTTCCGGAACTGGAACTACACACCACATCGTACATGTGGGAACTTCCGTTTGAAGTGGAGCAGGAAGTACGGGAGGCGGGACTGGATTTTGGTGCCGGAATGAAGGGATTAGGCAATGTGATGGGCACGGTTGCTCCCATCTACTTGATGTGCGATCCCAAGGATATCCGATCCATTCCTATGCTGCGGTCGCCGTTTCACCGGCTGCCAACCCTTTACATTTACGATGCTTATCCAGGCGGAGTTGGGTTTAGCGAAAAGCTTTACGAACTTCATCCGACCTTGCTGAAAGCGGCAAAAGAGCTGGTGGAACAGTGCCGGTGCGAGAGCGGATGCCCATCCTGCGTTGGTCCAGTCCTTGAAGTTGGCGAAACCGGCAAGCAAAGCACGCTAAAAATTCTGGAGGCGGGTCTACGCGGTTTGGAAGGAGGCATTAATGGCGGCAATGGAACCCTTTCGTGAAAGGCCAGAAACGGAGATTCTGGTTTGTATCCGCTGCGAGAAAGCGCGTTTTCCCGATCCGAAAGAACAGTGCTACAAGTTTGGGGGACTGATCTGCACCGTGGATCAGGCGAATGTGGGAAAATATGACCGTTGCCGTTTCGGTTACCGGGGACAGGCAGATGAATCTAAAGGATAGACTGGCGCGCCTTGACCGGTCGCTCCAGAAGGTGCGCCCGGATGAAAAATCAGCTGACAAACATGGAGGCGACTCCCGGACCTTCCAAGAGGGAAGAACCGTGGAAACGACCGGCGGCGTCTTCTGGCAAATGGAGGAGCAGTTCGATCTGGATTACAGCTACGGGGGATACCCGATCGCCGGTTTGTTTTCTCTGCGCCCGCAACTGCTTGTTTACCTGGCCAAAGACACAGAGCTGTCAGAGGTGCAGCTGGAAAAACTGATATTTCTGGATACAGAAACGACAGGCCTTTCCGGCGGCATTGGAACGTTTGCCTTTTTGATAGGCCTCGGGTATTTCGACAATGACCGATTTGTGGTCCGGCAGTACTTCATGCGCAGTTTTCACGAAGAAAGGCCGATGCTGACAGCCCTGATGGAATTTCTTGAATCAAGGATGCAGCATGGAGCTGCTCTTGTCAGTTTTAATGGGAAATCCTACGATATTCCGCTTTTGTTAAACCGCTGTGTGTTCCACCGGTTGATTTATTCAACACCATCTTGGCCTCATGTGGATTTGCTCCATGCTGCCCGCCGCTTCTGGAAACATGCCATGCCGGACTGCAGTCTGACTACCATCGAAAACCAGGTTCTAGGAATCCGCCGGAACGGTGATCTGCCCAGCCACCTTATTCCGGAACGGTTTTTCCGGTTTTTGCGAACGGGTGATTGGCAGAGCATGGAACCCGTCTTTCTGCACAACCGGTGGGACATTCTCACGCTGGCTGCCCTGTTACAGGGAATGCTGTACATTCTGGAGGGAAAGAGAACCGGGCATGTGCCGATAAACTGGGCTGCGCTGGGCGCTGTCTGTGAAAAACTGGGCGATTTTGAAATGGGAGAAATCATGTACAGCTACACACTTCGGCATGCCCGCACACCTCAGGAAAAAAAACAGGGGCTGCTGCGCCTTGCCCGCCTGCATAAAAAGAGAGGTCAGCTTGAATATGCCACGCGACTGTGGGAGGAAGCATTATCCATCGGCGGGTTTTCGGTTGAACCGTATGAGGAACTGGCCAAAGCATTTGAACACCGCATCCGGGATTTACAGCGTGCCCGCGAATATACGGTTCGGGCGCTAGAAAATGTAAAACTGCTGGAACGGCTGAGAGACTCGCACCAGTTCCGTGAGGAACGGCTGCGGCTGGAGCACCGGCTTCGCCGAATCGAAAGAAAATTGGGTGCAAGAAAAAGCAGCAGGTCGGACGGGAAATAGTCCAGCCAGAATTGCTTGCCGCAAATCACTCCTGCCACCCGGAAATGAGTCCGCCCGATCAACGGATGTTGCCGTATTCCCGAACAGGAAGATTTATCGGGTAGTGAAATTGGCAGAAACCGGCTGGAAGGCGGAAAGAAGCGGTATACGGCCGCGCTTTTCGCAGAAAGTCAGAATGATGCCTAAAATCTCTCCTTGACATTTTCGTGAAAAATATTTTACTTTGTCGAGAGCTTTTCGTTCGCGGGATTTGTTCGGAGTTTCAATCCGTAAACATTTCTGGAAAGGAGTACGAAGATGGTGCGGAAGTTTTCATTTTTCTGGCTGGCTCTGATCATTTCTGCTTCCGTTGCTGCTTCACAAGGCATTCAGACGCCTTCGCAGTACACCGGGGTCGAAGTGGGCGCAGATTATCAGCTCATCGATTACAATCAAATCGTCGATTATCTGTGCTACTTGGAGAGCCAATCTCCCAGAATCCGGCTTGAAAATTTGGGCGAAACAACCATGGGGAACCCGTTTTATGTGGCCATTCTATCCTCCGAGGAAAACATCCGGAAACTGGACCGGATCCGGGAAATCCAGGCCAGGCTCTCCGATCCGCGCAAACTTTCCGAACAGGAAGCCGAAGCCCTTATCCGCGAGGGGAAGACCGTTGTTTTACTAAACTGTGCAATTCATTCTACAGAGATTGCGTCCACGCAGATGGCAACAATTCTGGCCTACAACCTGGTTACCGCCACGGATCCGGTAACGCGTGAGATTCTGGAGAATGTGGTCATTCTGCTGGTGCCAGCTCACAATCCAGACGGTCAGCTTATGGTGACAAACTGGTACCGAAAATATGTTCATACGCCATTCGAAAACGCGCCCATGCCGTTTCTGTATCACAAGTACGTGGGGCATGACAACAATCGTGACTGGTTTATGCTGACGCAAAAGGAGACGCGGATCACCGTGGAAAAATTGCATCTTACCTGGCACCCGCAAATTGTTCATGATCTGCACCAGATGGGATCATCCGGGGCTCGCTTTTTTGTTCCACCTTATATCGATCCAATTGAACCCAATGTGCATCCGCTGCTAATTTCACAGATTAACATGCTGGGGGAGACGATTGCGGCGGAGCTATTACGTGAAGGAAAAACCGGGGTGGTCACCAACGCCATTTTCGATGCCTGGACGCCCGCTCGCGCGTTTCAACATTACCACGGGGGCGTACGTATTCTAACGGAAGCGGCTTCTGCAAGAATTGCATCGCCTGTCGAGATTCCTTTTGAGAAGCTGCGCGGAAGGGGCAATGACTATGATCCGAAAAAACGCAGCGTTCACTTTCCCCGTCCTTGGCCGGGGGGCACTTGGCGGCTGAAAGACATCATCGAATACGAACTCATCGCTGTGATGGCCGAGCTGAAACACGCGGCTCGTTTTCGCGAGGAATGGCTGAAGACCTTTTACCGCATTCACAAAGAAAACTGTAGCTGGAGTGGCAAACCCTATGCGTTTGTTATTCCCAACGATCCTCGCAAGCAGACGGAGATTGCCGAGCTGCTAGACGTGCTGATGACAGGTGGCGTGGAAGTCTACAAGGCCACCCGTAAAGAAGAGATAGGCGGGATAACCCTCTCTACTGGGGATTATGTCATTCCGCTTGCGCAGCCGTACGGACCTTTTGCCAAAGCACTGATGGAAAGGCAGCAGTACCCAGCCCTTCTGGACTCCAAAGGCCGGCTAAAGCGGCCCTACGATATGACATCCCATAATCTGCCGCTTTTGATGGGAATCCGGATCGACAGTATAATGACAAAACCGGCTCAGAAACTTCAGCCAGTGGTGAAAAATGAGGTACAACCGGCTGTGTCTGTTCCGGAAGGTGGCCGGTGGCTGGCTATGGATCCTGCAAGTTATGGCGCAGATATTCTTGCTATTCTTCTGGAACAGAATGGAATATCTATTTTCCGTTTGCAAAGCGCCACAGAGATAAAGGGAAAAACCTTTCCGCCAGGGACGTATGTGCTGAAACGGTCGTCAAAAGCGGATAAACTCATCCGTAAGTATTTCAGTCGGTTGCCGGTTCTACTTGAGAAACTGGATGAGGCACCTAAAGGAGCGGCCTGGAAAGTCCGAAGACCGCGAATTGGACTTTACCATGGTTATGTGCCGTCAATGGATCAGGGTTGGACACGCTGGATATTCGAACATTACGGGATCCTTTACGAGAAGCTGGGCAATAAGGACATCCGCAAAATCAACAGAAAAAAGCTAGATGTTGTAATATTTGCCGATTATCGTCCGGCGTCGATTGTACGGGGATTTCAGGGCGAGAATGTGCCGCCAGAATACCGCGGCGGAATTGGGAAGGAAGGGTTAAAGGCCTTGAAGCATTTTGTAGAACAAGGCGGGACGCTGATTGCATGGGGGAATTCGGTTCAAACATTTGTGGATGCTTTTGATCTGAAAGTGAAAAATGCCGTGAAGGGGCTGAAGCCTGAGGAATTTTATGTTCCCGGTTCGCTGCTAAGGGTGAAAGTGGCCAGGGATGTATTTATCGGTTACGGTTATCCCGAAGAAACGGTGATTTTTTTCGTGCGTGGGCCGGTATTTGAGGCCCAACAGGGCCAGGCGCTGGCCCGTTTTGTCGAAAAAGATCCCCTGGCTATGGGCTGGCTAACGGGACCAGAAAAAATTGTCGGTAAGCCGGTGGCACTGGAGGTCCCGATGGGCAAAGGCCGGGTGGTTCTTTTCGCATTCCGACCGCAATTCCGCGCCCAGGCAAGGAACAGTTACAAATTTCTGATGAATGCTATCCAGCGGGCAGCGGCCCAAAAAGCAAGCCTTTGACGGATTCTGAGCAGGATGAATCCGAAAGGCCCTGGCAAGAAGGTCAGGGCCTTTTTATTGTGCGGCGGAGAACGCGAAACGAGCCCAAAATAGGGGAGAGGTGAGCAAATTGGACAATGGATTTTGAATGGTAAGAAAAGACAAAAATTTCTGGGAGATTTTTTGACGGAAATTCATTATTCTTGAATTCCAGAGCATTTGAAGGAAACGGGCCGATGGAGCTGGTTCATAACATCCGGGCAAAAATCCTGTATTACGATCCGCGGGTCTGGTACCTGTTCGTGGCGCGGGTCATCAACGCTACGGGGTTCGCCATTGTCTTGCCTTTTCTCAGCATCTACCTGAATCTGGAAATGGGCGTACCCATGAGCGTGGTGGGGGCCATTTTCCTCTTTGCGGCTGTTTCCCGGGCCCTGTTTCAGTACATCGGCGGTGAACTTTCGGACCGCTGGGGACGCAAAACCATCATGCTGATTGGCAGTGCCGGGCGCGCCATTACCTTTTTTCTCCTTGGGTGGGTGGTGTATCTGGGTGGAAATTACCTTCTGATTGGCATTGGGGTGATGAGCAGTTATGGCTTTGGTGCCATGTTTTTTCCGGCTGCTGATGCCATGGTGGCCGATGTGGCCGGTTCAGCTGACCGGGTAGAGGTGTACGCCATTCAGCGGATCGGAGTGAACCTGGGTTGGGCCGTGGGTCCGGCCATTGGCGGGCTGCTTTCTTATTTACCTTTTTACCTTCTGTTTGTGATCACCGGCGTCTTCTTCACGCTGACGTTCCTTTTCGTTCTTGTTTTTGTGCGCGAGAGCGTGGGTGACACGGAACGGCGCGCCGGGGAATCCCGTCTGCGCATCAATATCCGGGAGATGAAAACCTTTCTGCTTTTCTGCATGTTTGTGCTCATGGTTTTTTCGGTGATGACCCAGATTGTGTCTACCCTGTCGGTTTTCAGTGTGGATGTGACCGGTATCTCAAAGATTCAGGTGGGGTTCCTTTTTACTATCAACGGTTTGTTTATTGTGCTGTTTCAGTTTCATATCAGCAAAATTGTTCGCCGGGTATCGCTGTCGCACGCTTTGAGCTTTGGGGCCGTTTTAAATGCGTTGGGCTGCTTGCTGGTGCCGTTTGCCCCGGGTTTCTGGACGCTGGGGCTGGCCGTGGTTTTTATTACGTTCGGAGAGATGTTTGTAACGCCCAGCGGCGCGGCACTGGTATCCCGGTGGGCACCCGAGCGGGAGAAAGGGCGCTATTTTGGAGTCTACGGCCTGTTTATGTCGTTTGGCCGTTCTATCGGACCCTTTTATGGGGGCATTTTGCTAGATCACCTTCGTGATCAGGCGCTGCTGCTTTGGGGCGCAATTGCCGGTGTAGCTTTGACGGCCGCCGCCGGGTTCTTGCGGATGAAAAAGTACATTCCGGCTTTTGCGGACCGCGCCGGAACGGGTGGCGGCAATCCACCGCACAGGATTGAGCGATCAGGAACAGGACGCGACGGGCGTTCTATGCAGTATTTGTAACCGAAAAACGGAAAAGGTTCAAACCGGTGGAAGTGCGGATTGTCAGTATCGGGAAAACAAAATCACCGTATCTGCGGGAGGGAATCCGGGATTATCTGGACCGGCTGCGGCATTATGCTAAAATTGAGTGGTTAGAAGTAAAGGAACCCGTAAAAAGCGGCAAGCGCACCGGAGAGGAAATCCGGCGGAAGGAAGGAGATATACTCCTGAAAGCACTCCGGCGGGACGAACGGGTGATTTTGCTGGATGTACGCGGCAGGATGCTGACCACAGAGGCATGGGTTCAGTGGTTCCGGGATGCGCCGCACCGCGGGATACACAGGGTCGTTTTCCTGATTGGCGGAGAGCTGGGTGTCTCGGAAGCTGTTCGCCAGCGCGCCGACGAAATCTGGTCCCTTTCGCGCCTTACCTTCACGCACGATATGACCCGCCTTATCCTGCTGGAGCAGCTCTACCGGGTTTTCACGGTTCTGGCCGGACAAAAGTACCATAAGTAAAAAGGAAGAGGTTTATTTCAGCCGAAAGCGGAATGTAATGATTCCCTCCACCGTATCGGGTGGAGCTCCCTTGGGGAGGGGGTTGAAGCGCCATTTCGCCAAAACTTCCATGGCAGTTCGTTCCAGTACCGCATCGGTTTTGAGCACCGGGATCATTTCACCCACGTAGCCATTGGGCAGCACGGTAAATCGGATGCGCACGGTACCTTCCCGGTTGTAGCCTTCGGGGTAGCGGGGCAGGATTTTTTTCAAGATGGTCCGCTCCGCCGCCTTTCCTTCGATCTCAAATGCCTCCACGGTGCCCCTCGGACTGGCGCGGTCAAGACCTGCCGTTGGTTTTGCGGGAAGATTCCTCGGAAGAAGCGGCTCAACGGCGCGGGGGGCAGTGGCTGTGCTGGGACGAACTTCCGGTCTGGTAGCAGGACGCTTCACCCGTTCGGTTTTGACAGGAATCTGTTTTGCAGGCAGGCTTTTGGTGGACTGGGGGATCGTCAGCTCAGGCGGTTCTTTTTCCAGCATGCGTCTGGGAGGAAGTTCTATTTCTTCTTCCACTATGCCCGGCTCCTGACGCGGTGGCTCATCAGGAGGTTCGGTTTTTCGGGCAACCGGTTGTTCCACCGGGCGGACAAACGAAGAAGCGAACTGCACCTGAATGAATTCAGGTAGTTCAATTGTTGCACCTACCTTCAAGACAAGAAAAAGCAGCAGGAGAAGGGCATGCACCAGAAGTGAGATGAGAACGGTCTTTTGCAAGTCCCACTGCTGGATTGTGAATTTTCGGATGCTCATACGTTCCTCTTCAGCTTGGCCGCGTAGCGATCAGGAACTTTTGGGCACCAGCCAATTTAATAATGTCCAGAATTTCTACCGTTTTTTCCAGGCTCAGGTTCCGGTCGGCTTGCAAGACTACCATTTGGTCTGGCTGTTTGCGCAGAAGATCGTGGATTTTTTCACCCAAGTTGCGCTTGCTCACCCGTTCACCGTTAACGAAGATGGTAGCCCGCTTGGTAACCGTTACGTAGATTTTTCCGGATGCTTCGGCCGCAGCCGTTTGCGATTTGGGCAGTTCCACTTTAATTCCGGGCTGTACAATAAAGGAAGAGGAAAGCAGGAAGAATATCAGCAACAGGAGCACAATATCTGTCAGAGAAATTGCCGTGAAGGTGGTTAGCCGCTTTTGTTTCTGTTCGAACTTCATGATTGCGGGACCTCCTTTTCGCGGACCATCTCCAGCAGGTTGTAGGAGCTTTCTTCCATCTCATAAACGTATTGGGAGACTTTTCCCTGCAGATAGTTGTAAAAGATGATGGCGAGAATTCCTACAATGAGACCGGCCGCAGTAGTGACCAGGGCTTCCCAGATTCCACCGGCCAGGACGGAAGGTCCCACATTCCCACCCAGACTTTCAATTTTCATAAAAGCTTTGATCATTCCCGTTACTGTGCCCAGGAAGCCCAAGAGGGGAGCAACAGCCGCCACAGTAGCCAGGGCCCCCAGGTATTTCTCCAGATGGTAGATTTCAGTCCGTCCGGCGCTCTCCAGAGCCTCTTTGATTTCTTCATAGGGACGGTTATATTTTTCCAGTGTGACTTTGGTAAGTGCGGCGATAGGCCCTGGCGTTTGTTTGCAGACTTTTATGGCTTCATCGAGCCGCCCACGAATGAGAAGATTCTGGATTTGCAGTACAAATGTCCGCGCATTGATGCGAATTTTCCGGAGAGTCACGAAACGTTCGATAAAAATGGCCAGGGCCAGCACGGAGCAAAAGACGATCAACAGCATGATCCAGCCGCCACGTGCCGCGATGTCGAATAGACTCATTCTTGCCTCCCGTTATTCAGATCCCTAAAACTGCACACTCAGTCCGCCTGATATCTGCAATGTGGTAAGCGGATAGTATTCCCAGAGGTAGAATTTCTGGTTGAGCAGATTCCAGACATGCACATAGAGCCGGAAAGGAGCAATGGTGTAGGTCATTTTGCCATTGACAAGCCAGATGCTATCCGCCCGTTTCAGGCTGAACAGGCTGATGGGCCGTGATCCAAAATAGTGACCTTCTATCTGAGCCACCCACCCGGAGGCGATGTTGTACTGTACTTCCAGCTGAATCCCCGTTTCTTCCAGGTAGGGAATTTCCTTTATCAGAACCTTCTCTTTCGGGATGGCCGGGCCAAAACGGTCAATCCGGGAATCGGTCCATTGAACGGAAGCGCGCAGAATCCAGGGGGCGAGGTTACCTGCTTCAATTCCCGCCCGGACGCGGAAAATGTGGACTTTTTCGAGTGGCTTCAGCGAGAAAACATTCCGGTTCGGTAGAACAGTTGCCCCGCTCCGGAAGGAAACCGTATCCCGCTGCCAGTAGAAATAATCCCGGTAAGAGGTGTAAGCGAAAGACCCGTGGACCCGGAAACCGTTTCCCGGCGTCCATTTCAAGGTGGCTTTAAGAACTTGCGGAGATTCTTGAATCGGAACGGTCGGCGGAATAAAGCTGAAAAAGGGATTGAGGCTGGCCATCTGCTCAATGGAAAAGAGTTGCATTCCGCCGGTGTACTGGATTGTCAAATGCTGTTCTGATGAAAGGCTCCAGGAGATGGTCAAAAATGGGTAAGTTTTTGTGCGTTTCCGGCTGTCAGCCCGGAAACCAAACTGACGAATGCCAAATTCCAGAATTCCGCGCCCAGAAATCCTGCGTGTTGCAATCAATTCGGCGTAGCCAAGCCGGGACTGCCCGGCGATTGAAACAGAGGTGGCAACAGCCAGTGTGTCTGGAGATTCGCGCAACCGGTTTGTTCCGGCCTGGAACCGGATTCGCCAATCCTGAAACATTGCGGTAATTTCGCCCTTCAGTACCGTGGCCGTTTCCCGGGTAGGGGCGCGAACCGCCAGAGTGTCGGTTTTGTCCAGGGTTTTGGCAAAAGGTAAATGGGTCTGGGTGACTTCTAGCCGGTACGATAGGGTCCGATTGGGCTGCCCGAAAGCAGCAGCACTCCAGCGGAAGGATTGCCATTTGCGCCGGAAGGGCCGGACATCTCCGTACATGCCATAGCGGTTGGAATGAAAAACGGCGTCAGCCTGGATGGAGTGTGCTTTTTGCAGCTGGAAGCGCGCGGAAAAATCGGCAAACCAGCGCTCAAACTGACTATTGGCGTACTGACCCTCGCTGGAGGTGTAGCCTCCTTCAAAGTGAAAAACACCTTGTTTGAGCCGTTGCCGATGCCGAGCATTCAGAAAGGTTGTCTGGTACGATCCGAAAGAAAAGTGGATGGCTGAATGCTGGTTTGTCGCAGGAGTCTTCTGCAGAATCTGCCGCAGAGAGGGCTGCAAATCTGGAACGGCAAAAGGCCGGCGAAACACAACTGGCTGGTGGCGGTAGGTAATCTGCTGTGCCGCCGGATACGATTTGGTTTGCGGAATGCGTCTGGATGTATCCTGGCCCACAACCAGGATTTCTGGCAGCTCCAGCAACTTCTGCCGTTCCTGTTTTGGAGAAGAAAGCGTATCTTTTGCGGTCTGCCGGATTTGCATTGGCGAAGCCGGCGGCAGCGGTTTTTGCTGCGCCAGCAAAGGAAAGGCCAGCATACTGACCGTCCATGCAAGCAGTAAAGAGAGTACTTTCACGGTGCTACCGTCCCGTAATTTGATCCAGATGCTCCTGTGCCAGGGCTGCGTATTCGCTATCAGGAAATTTTTGGAGAATCGCCCGGTACATTTTGATGGCGTCGGTAATCTGGTTGAGCCGTTCGTAGCAGAGTCCGGCACTGTACAGACCACGGACCACCCAGAACGGATAGGACTCAAAAAGGTAACGCAACTTCAAATATTCGAGACCGGCCTTTCGGTAGTCTTCTTGCTCAAAATAGATTTCACCTTTCAAGAACTGTGCTTCTGCGGCCAGTCCGTCGCTGCGGTTTTGAATTACCTCGTCCACGTATACGAGTGCGTCGGCATAACTTTTTCGGGCCAGGGCGACCCGCGCCAGGCCGAGTTTGGCGTAGTCAGCGTAATCCGGTGAGCCCGGTGTTTCCAGCATTCGGCGGAATGTGTTCTCGGCATCGTTGATGAGATCCCGCTGTAAACGAATAAGGCCGATCCGGTAGGCCGCCTTTGGTGCATAATCCGAATCCGGGAATTCTTTCTGAAGACGGGTAGAATAGCGTTCGGCGGCGGCGAAATCTTTGGCTTCCATGGCCCAGTCGGCCAGAATATTGAGAGCATCCGCCGTGGCCGGAGCTTTTGGATAGCTGGAAATCTGATGAAGTAGAGCACCCTCGGCCAGTTCTCTCCGATTGTCTTTCAGGTAAATCTGGGCGATCCAGAACCAGGCGGATGCAGCCTCTTCGGAACGCGGGTATTCCCGGATGATTTCCTGGTAAATTTGAACTGCCTTCTCCGATTCGCCCATACTCAGGTAGAGTTCCGCTTTTCTTTTTTTGAGGTCAACGGCGGTTTCATCTTTGCGGATGTAATCGGCATACAATTCAGTGACGCGGGCCGCTGCTTTTTTGTCACCTTTTTGCACCATGGCCCATTGAATGCCGCTGATGGCATCGGCAACCAACGGGCTTTCCGGGAATTGTCGCAGCATTTGCTCATAAGCTCGGATGGCTTTATCGTACTCGCCCAGGTTGTAATAGCTGTCGCCAATCGAGTACATGGCATCATCGGCCAGCTCGTGATCCGGAAAGCGGCTGAGGAAATTCTGAAAGGTTTCGATGGCCTTTTCGTAGTCACCAAGCTGAAAATGAGAACGGCCGAGAAACATGATGGCCTCTGGAACAGACGAATGGGACGGAAAAGCGGCGATGAAGTCAGCAAATTGCTGGGCCGATTCTACGAATTTTTCCTGGCGGTAATAGCAGCGGGCGATCTGAAAGCGTGCTTCAGCGGCCCTACCATTTTTGGCGAGATA
>Ga0209426_1000569_pt1 | contig 34976 bp, 36 predicted proteins | sample Deesub1362B_J571_FD_187697 | JGI IMG/M metagenome (GOLD analysis project Ga0209426, IMG submission 187697) | Deep oceanic, basalt-hosted subsurface ecosystem from Juan de Fuca Ridge flank, Pacific Ocean, CORK Borehole 1362B_J2.571 (SPAdes)... ...
ATTTGCCTATTTAGGCAAATTATACAACAAATGTACATAACTTGTCAACTGCCTTTAGTTAAGAGAATTTTTTAAGGTTAGCGTAGACCTTTTATCTATATGTGCCTAAGAAATAGGGAGTTTAGGTTATAGAGGACAAGTGTTATATATATATCGGTGGTTTTTACTCATCCCTTTTTGATGTCTCTCTGAAAAAACATTATACTTTGGAGATGGCACCCCTACAAGTGCTTAACTCCTACTTTTCATGAATGTTAAAAGAGATTTCTGAAATTCAAAGATTTACAAAATCCTCCTTATACCACTCACCAGTTCCTCAAAAAGCCTATGTTTTGAGATAACCATGTCAGCAACCTTCAGTTCTTCAGTGTCATAGATGTCAAATTCATACATAGAGTAGAGTATTACTTTCACGGAAGGTCTGTAGTGCTTAATCAGAGCTGCTGCCTCAATACCGTTCATTCCCGGCATCTTTATGTCCATTACAACCACCTCTGGCTTCATTCTTCTAACCATCTCCACCCCCTCAAGGCCATTGCTGGCCTCTCCTACCCTCTCTACCTCAGGTATATCCCTTAAGAATCCTACAAGGGTATTTCTGAAATACTCATGATTATCGATAACTACTATTTTCAAATCTTTAATCCCTTATTTAATAACAAAGTTTGTAAAAATCATAGACCTTCACTCTTCTATGTAACGGTCATAAAAAAGTGTGGGGCATGTTTTTCTCTTTCTTTATCGGTTTGATCTTCTGTCTTAATCTCTTGAATCTTTACCCCGAATCTCTCTTTTCGGGCACTTTACATATAAAAACCATCTTCGTACTGCTCAGTGCTTCTACAAGAGAGCTATTCTGAAGAAGTATTTGGATAGCCTCAATATCCACAAAAACCCTTTCGGGAGCGCTCTTCAATCCATTTTTCACCTCTTCAGGCTCTGGCTTACATTCTATCACCTCATATCCCTTGCTTCTCATAAACTGACTCAACTGCCTCATCAGTGAGATGTCTCTATCTATTATCATTATTCTCTCCTTTTGGCCATGATGACTTAGTATTTTCTGAATCCTTTCATAGAGGTCTTTTTCATCAAAGGGTTTAGTTATATACTCTGAAGCCCCAAGCATGAGAGCTTTCTGTTTGTTTTCAAGCACAGAAAGCACCAGTACAGGAATATCTGAGGTAAGCTCATCATTTTTTAATACCCTAAGCACATCGTATCCACTCAGCCCTGGCATCATTATGTCAAGAATTATAAGGTCTGGCTTTGAAGACCGTGTCTTACCAATAGCCTCCTTTGCATCTTCTGCTTCCTCTATAGTGTATCCCTTATCCTCCAAAAACTGTCTTACCATCCCTCTTATAAAAGGATCATCATCTACTATAAGGATCTTACCACCTTCATTCTCTCTTATATGTTCCTGAATCCTGTGAAGAATATCTCTCTTAATGGTCTTCTTTGCTACCATGGTGGCTGCTGGAAGCTCAAAAATGAATCTGCTGCCTTTGCCCAGCTCACTCTTGGCCCATATCCTGCCCCTATGATGTTTAATTATCTCTCTGCATATGGGAAGCCCCAGCCCCGTGCCTTTTGGTCTTTCTGTAAGGGTGTCCCCCACCTGTTTGAATTTCTCAAAAACCTTCTCAAGCATATCCTCTGGAATTCCACATCCTGTGTCCTCTACCTCACACCTGATGACATCCCCTTCTTTGCTGATTCTGCAGACAATACCACCTGAGTCTGTAAACTTTATGGCATTACTTAGAAGATTGGTAACTACCTGGATCAGCCTATCAGGGTCCCCCCTAATAATAAAGGAATCATCTCCGTACTCCCTCCTCAGGTAAAGTCCTTTCTCCTGCAGCAGTGCCTCAGTAGCTGCAATTGCCCTTTCAAAGACAGCCTTTATATCCGTATCTTCTTCCTTCCATTCCATCCTGCCTGATTCAATCTTTGCTATGTCAAGCACATCATTGATCAACTCAGAAAGTCTCCGGCTCTCTTTAATAATAACCTCAAGGTTCTGTCTGATCTGCCAGGCAGCCTTTTGGGATTTTTTGTCTGAAAGATCGGTATTTGGCAAAATAATCTGCTCAAACCTCTTTTTTATGATCTGAGTAAAGCCAAGGATAGAGGTTAAAGGTGTCCTCAGTTCGTGGGAAACCATAGAGAGGAAGTTCGTCTTCATTTCATCAACCTGTTTCAGCTTCTCATTTGTCGCCTTCAGCTCCATATTAATGGTCCTGAGCATCGCCTTATGTCTCTCGTTGGATTCCTCAAGTAAGACCCTGTTACGCTCTGACCGCTCCAGCTTCTTCCTAAGACGTTTATTCTCCTTTTCAAGAAGTCTTATCTTCTGTTGTAGTTCTTCCTGAAGTGACATTACCCTGATCCCAGAAGTAGTGTTACAAAGGTCTCATTATGAAACTGAGATACACTGTTACTCAGCAGTGGACCTATCTCTCCATAGGTATAAAAACCACATATAGGCACATTCCCTGGAATATTCTTCTTCAAAAACTTGTATTCTTCCGCAGCTCTTGTCCCGAGCAGGGCCCTTCTTGCTGCACAGGAGAAAACTACAGCAGCATCATACCTTCTTCCCCTGTAAGTTCTTATTGCCATTTCTATCGACTCCTCAACACCTTTAAGAATACTGTCTCTGTCAGCTTCTGTAATCTGTACAGTAGCATTCAGGGGAATGTCCCCTGCAAAGGTGACACTGCCTTCGGTCTCATCGTATCCAAGAGGAGCTCTCAAATAAAATCTTTCTGTGTCTTCTTCAAACACGGCCAGTGGATACTCTCCAGATGGCATCATCTTTCCTCCAAAATAGTAATGATAGAATTCAAGAGCAGGTCTGTTGTCTATCTCATAAACAACATTTCCACTCACTTTAGTTACCACGCTCCTTTTCCCCACAGGTCTCCATCCGCTGGAAATCCCTACGGAAAAGATTATATTCCCAGAGAAAAGCAATATAGGAAGAGAATCATTTAACACCTCTGTTTTGTAAAATTGATAGCTCTTCTGAAACCTCCACTGGTCCCCTGCCGAGCCTCCCACTACTGTAACACCACTGCCAAGCGCATTGTTAAGCCCCTCAAGAATTGACACACAGCTTGCGGTGAGGCTCTCCGGGGTGGCGATACAGAGTCTGACCTGCTTGGTACATTTTCTTTTTGCTACCTCAACCGCCTCCCTGGCTGCTGCTGAAGGGTCTTTTGATACACTCCTTCCTACACCTGCCTTAATCTCAATATCATCTGAACCAAACAACATCAATACAATAGAGTCTTCCATAAACTCCTGAGATGAAGATACCTCTCCATCAGTGGTACACCCTATCAACTCTATGTCAGGATATTCCTGATTGATCTCTTTCAGAATCAGTTCATGGTCATAGTCTATTGCCATAAAGATCAGACCTGCCTGTGGAGAGGTATCCTTCAGAGATGTTCTACATTGAGATAGGACATCTCTGATAGCATCCCGTGAGTCCACATCATCACTGTGCCCCACGCCTACATACAACATATTTACACCCCCTTCAATTTTGTGAAAATGTCTTATGTCCCAGAGATAAAAAGTTACATATTAAAATCTCAATGTCAGAAGCCTTTGAGACATTGTGGTCTGCTTTTTCCCTATATAGCCTGTTTTAAAATTTTATTTCATTGTTGGAAAGATGTCTATCGGTGAAATCCTGTATTTTTATAGGTAGATGTCTGTAAATTTTGATATAATAAGTTTATGCCAGTAAAAAATTCAGAAGAGACATCCATTAGAACCTTCCAGGACATTTTGAGGATACTAAGGGAGAGACCGGAGTGGCTGGAGGAAATGAGACGGTTGATTCTTACGGAAGAGCTTCTAAAATTGCCAGCCAAGTTTGACTCCTTTGTAAAAGAGGAATTCAAACCCCTTAAAGAAAAAGTAGGCATTCTTGAAGAAGATACATCTATGCTAAAGCAGGATGTATCTGTGCTAAAGCAGGATGTGGCTGTGCTAAAACAGGATGTATCTGTGCTAAAGCAGGATGTATCTGTGCTAAAGCAGGATGTGGCTGTGCTAAAGCAGGATGTGGCTGTGCTAAAACAGGATGTGGCTGTGCTAAAACAGGATGTGGCATATCTTAAAGGAGCTGAGTTTGAAAGAACTGTGCGGGAAAGGGCTCCTGCCTATCTTGGTAGGCTTATCAGACGGTGCAGGAGCATAAGCTTTGAGGAGCTTGCGGACAAGCTTGAGGATGCGGTGGATGAAGGAATAATCACAGAGAACGATAAAGATGATGCCATGCTTGTGGATGCAGTAGCCAAAGGATTGATAAAAAAGACGGGCAGGATTGTAATCCTTGCTTTAGAGGTTTCCCTGAAGGTAGACACCGAGGATGTCCAGAGGGCAGCAAAAAGGGCAAATACCATAGGTAAGGCATTCAACACAGAGACTATTGCTGTAGCCTTGGGTAAGGATACAACAAAGAAGGCGAAAAAGAAGGCAGAAGAGTTGAATGTGGTGGTTTTATAATTGCCTCTTCAAACCTTCAATATTCCTACCTTTATTGCATACCTGATCAGTTCTGCAACATTTCTGACCTTAAGCTTCTCCATTATTCTTGCCCTGTGGGTCTCCACTGTCTTTATACTTATACAGAGGCGGTCTGCAATCTCTCTACTGGTAAGGCCTTCGGCTATAAGAGAAACTATCTCCTTCTCTCTTTCAGTAAGAGAAGACAGAGAGAAAGAGGATATTTTTGATACAGAGGTTTCATCTGTCAACAGCGAAGGACTTATATACCTCTTCCCTTCACTTACTGCCTTAATAGCATAAAGAAGGTCTTCAAAGGCGTCATTCTTCAGAAGATAACCATCAACCCCTATTTCCTCGAGATAATCCACTATTTCAGGATATTTATACATACTGAGAAGTATTATCTTCCATTTCCCTTTCTTCTGTCTTAGCCTTTTTACCGCTTCTATACCATCTATATCAGGAAGTGAAATATCCATAATAATCACATCAGGGGCAAGGTCTTCAGCAAGTCTTACAGCAGCAGCACCTGAGCCCGTCTCTGCCACTACTTCACACCCCTGTTGTGTATTGATCTGTCCTACAATACACTGTCTGAATATGGTATGGTCGTCAACTACCAATATCTTTTTCACTTATCGGAACCTCTACAATAATAGTTGCACCTCTTCCTTTTGAACTCACTACTCTTAGTACACCTCCCATAAGGTCAGCCCTTTCTGCCATTGTTGATAGCCCGATTCCGTTGCTTTTTATCTCATCAGGTTTAAAACCTCTACCGTTGTCTTTTATCTGCATGGTCAAAATCCTGGAAATCCTTTCTACTGATACCTCTACCTCCTGAGCATCAGAGTGTCTCACTACGTTACTCAATGCCTCCTGAAATATCCTGAAAAGGTTTTCTTCTATCCGTGGATGCAGACGGTCAGTAACATTTACCCTCATCTTGATATGTATACCAGTCTTTTTGGTGAAACTTTTGCTAAATAGCTTGAGTGCTACTGCTAAACCCATCTCCGCAAGCATGGCAGGTCTGAGCCCCATTGAGATATCTCTCAATTCTTCAATACTTCTGTCAATCTCTGTAATGATTGAACTAATCTCTTTCCTCTGTAATTTCTGGTTGATCCTCTGAAGATTAAACTTTACTGCGAGTAGATTCTGTCCAAGACTGTCATGTAACTCCCTTGCAAGACGTTTTCTCTCCTCTTCATGGGCTGCGAGTATACGGGATGCCAGAAGATGCATCCTATTTCTTGCCCGAATAAATCTTGTGATCATGCCGTACATAATACATACCAAGAAAAATGCCATTCCATAATCCCATGGATACAGTGGATAGGACACCTCCTCCAGTCCCAGATGAAAAAATGCTGTAAAGTCTCCAGTTAGAGAGGCAAGTATGAATCCTGTAATACCGACCAAAATCGCTCCACTTTCGGGCTTGTTTTTACGATAAGCACTTATAACAAGAAATAGAATTGTTCCTGTATAGATAGGTAGAATAAGGATTATCCAGAGCAACATAAAAAAGGGGTATGTATTAAATGAGAAGCACAAAAAAGCTATAAGGGATATAACGACTGTGGAGTATACAATGATTCTATAAAAGGGGCGGAAAGGTGTATCAAAAAAATTCAAGGTGAACAGAAGTAGACTCACAGGGAAGAGCCCCATGAGTGAAAGACTGAGCCTCTGAATTGTGGGGGTTTTAAGGCCCGTGTGGTAGAATAAGAGACTTTCAAGCAAGAAGATACTTCCATAGACGAACATCAAGAAGGCAAAATATATGCTTTCTCTTATACCTTTAATATAGAGAAAGAAACAGCCCAGAAAGAACAGTCCTATAAGTGCCAACATCGCAATCTCTGATGCCTTGATAATCATCTGTCTGTCTGTTCTTTCTACAAGAAGATCTCTGTAGTCAGTAATAACAACGCTGTCTCCTACTATTCCACCGTCATAAAAGAGATTCATCACTCTTATGGCGAGAACATTTGGCCTATCATATCTCAGCAGTTTTTCAGGTATTCTGTAAATTCTTTTAATATAAGGAGGTATCACAAAATTGTTACCGACTTTACCCTCTCCCCCTATCTTAATCCCGTTCAGGTATACCTCATCAGCATCACCTATAATACCGAGATGCACAGCAGGCTGAATAGTTTTAATCTCTTCTGGTACAATGAAGTGGATTCTATACCATCCAAACCCTCTTAAAGGTCTGATACCCTGTGAGCGCCAGCTACCGGGTACTTTTATCATTTGCCAGGAGGAGTCGTCAAAACCGGATACGGCCCAGTCAGGGTTGTCTCCCGTAGAGAATCGGTGTTTCCCGTCAAGAACAATAAAGGGTTTTAAAGAGGTCGCAAAAACAGGTATTGGTAATAAAAGTAAGAACACCACTATACTTGTTAACCGCATATTCTATATTTATCCCTAACTATCTATTAGTGAAGCCTTCCGACCTTCGGCCGGAGAGCTTTAATCTTCGGCAAGGATTATTGTAATTTGAAGTGTCAGAAAGGGCTTGAACCTGTTCAAGCCCTTTTTCATTATAATATAAAAATGGCTGGAATTTATATCCACATCCCATTCTGTACAAAGAAATGTCACTACTGCAACTTTTGTTCAGTTCCTTTTGATACCTCTCTGAAAGAGCACTACACAGAGGCACTCCTCAAAGAAATCTCATACTCTGATTATTCTCAACAAATAGAAACGGTATACTTCGGAGGTGGCACCCCCACGGTGCTCGACATCTCTGATATTGAAAGAATTCTGTCTTCCTTAGAGAAAAGATTCTCCTTTGTGTCTGAGCCAGAGGTATCTATTGAGGCAAATCCTGAAACAGTGGACAGAAAAAAGCTTCTACAACTAAAGTCTCTCGGCATAAACAGGCTGAGCCTCGGAGTTCAGTCTCTAAACCAGAATGAACTAATCCTGCTTGGAAGAACACACGATGTAAAAAAGGCAAAAGAGGCACTCTGGCTCGTCTCAGACTGTTATGAGAACTTCTCTGTGGACCTCATCTATGGCATCCCTGGACAGGATACTCTCTCAGTTGAGACAACACTGAACACTGTTCTAAAAGTAAAACCACCACATATCTCAGCATATGAACTCACTGTAGAGGAAGGAACACACCTACACCAACAGATCAAAAACCACATCCTCAAGTTGCCTGAAGAAGAAAAGGTGGAAGAGATGTACTGGTGTATTGTGAATGTACTGAGATCTCAAGGCTACGAGCATTACGAGATATCAAACTACGCCACACCGGGGGGTCAATGCAGACACAACCTTAACTACTGGCTTAGAGGGGAATATATAGGTTTCGGGGCCTCTGCATCATCACTTATTTCTAACAGACGAACCCGTAATGTTGCAGATGTACATAGATATATTAAAATAATAAAAACTGAAGGGAAAGCAACTGCGGAGAAGATAGAGCTACACGAGAAGGACATCAGAGAGGAAGAGATAATGCTTGGTCTCAGAACCAGCAGAGGCATAGACATCAGCAGAATCCCAAACAATACTTTAATCAACAACTTACAGAAACAGGGGCTAATAAAAATCAACAACGATAGGATTGTACTGACAGACAGAGGTATGCTTCTGTCAAACAGGATTATTCTTGAATTGATCAAAGACAACTAGTAGACAATCTTCTGGATTTTGTAATTATTAAGATTATAAAAGCCTTCACAATATCTATTATGTTGATTTAATATAATGTGTGAATTATTAATATCTTCAAAAGGAGGCAGTCATGGAAAGGTCAATGGATATTGCAACTACTGAAGCCTTAAAGAATGCCATTGCTCTGGGGGTGAAGACTGCATGGGATAGATATGAGGAACAACTGCCCCAATGTGGTTTTGGCGAGACAGGGCTCTGCTGCCGTAACTGTATGCAGGGACCCTGTAGAATAAGCCCCTTTGATGAGGGACCAAAGGCGGGAGTCTGTGGTGCTACTGCGGATGTGATGGTTGCGAGAGGTATACTAAGGGCAGTGGCTGCTGGTACCGCATCGCATGGTGGACATGCAAAACACATGGCCCATACGCTGCTTAAGTCTGCCACGGGAGAGGCATCTGATTATCCCATTAAAGACGAATCAAAACTCAGGGCGGTTGCTGAGAGAATAGGCATCCAGACAGAGGGCCGTTCAAAAGAGGAGATCGCCTTAGAGGTGGCAAAAAAAGCACTTGAAGATTTCTCTGAAAAAGACTCTCCACTTACATGGGCAGCTACCACAGTAACAAAGGCAAGAGTAGAGAAGTTCTTGAAGCTCGGCGTGGTCCCTACAGGTATTGACAGCTCTGTTTCAGAAGCAATGCATAGAAGCACCTATGGAGTAGATTCAGATCCAGTGAACCTCCTTCTTGGTGCCATAAAGTGTGCTCTGGCTGATTATGCTGCCTGTCATATGGCAACAGATATTGCAGATATACTCTTTGGAACTCCTTCGCCAGTTAAGAGCATGGCAAATCTCGGAGTAATAAAAAAGGATACTATTAATATAGCACTCCATGGTCACAATCCCCTTCTGAGCGAGATGGTGGTTCAGGCAGCAGGAGAACCTGAACTAATCAACATGGCCAAGGAGGCAGGGGCATTAGATGGGATAAATGTAGTAGGCATATGCTGTACAGGTAACGAGGTGATGATGCGTCACAAGATACCCCTTGCAACAAGCTCCGTATCACAGGAGACAGCTCTGCTGACAGGTGCTATTGACGCAATGGTGGTTGACTATCAGTGTGTAATGCCAGGGCTTTCAGGAATTTCAGAATGTCTTCATACAAAGATAATTACCACAATGCCAATATCAAAGATTCCAGGGGCTGTACACATAGAGTTTAAAGAAAAGGAAGCCCTTAAGGTTGCCCGTGAGATAATAAGAACCGCAATAGAGGCGTTCAAAAACCGTGACCCCAACAAGGTGAACATCCCTGATGCAAGCAGTGTTGCCTTTGCAGGTTTTTCAACCGAGGCAGTGGTGCAGGCCCTGTCACTGCTGAACAAAGAAGACCCTCTCAAGCCACTTATTGATCAGATCGTTGAGGGAAACATCTACGGAGTATGTCTCTTTGCAGGGTGTAATACAGTTAAGGTCCCTCAGGATGCAAACTACCTGAGGATGATACAGATACTTGCAAAACAGAATGTCCTGATACTTGCCACAGGCTGCGCATCGGGTGCCTTTGCGAGGCATGGTTTTATGACTCCTGAGGCTACCAAGGAGTACGCAGGTGATGGCCTGAAGGCGGTGCTTACTGCAATAGGTGAGGCAGCAGGCCTTGGAGGTCCACTGCCTCTGGTGCTTCACATGGGCTCATGCGTGGACAACACAAGGGCAGCGGATGTGGCAGTTGCAGTGGCAAACAAGCTCGGCACTGATCTGGACAGCCTACCGGTTGTTGCATCCGCTCCAGAACCTGTTACTGAGAAGGCGATAGCAATAGGAACATGGGCTGTGGCAGCAGGGCTGCCAACCCATGTGGGCGTAGTGCCACCGGTGCTCGGAAGCAGAGTCGTGACAGAAGTGCTCACCTCTGGTGTAAAGGACCTTCTGGGTGGATACTTCATTGTGGAGACTGACCCTGAGAAGGCATCTGAGAAACTGCTTAATGCCCTAAGCGAGAGGCGTAGGGCCTTAGGGCTTTCTGCATAGGAGGTGTCTGATGAATCAGGTATTTGTGAGACCAGAAAGATGTATGGGATGCAGAAGCTGTGAGATTGGATGTGCTGTACAGCATTCAAAGGACAAGAACCTCTTTTCAGCAGTGCTTCAGTCACCTCCTCCTAAGAAGAGGCTCTTTGTTGAACAGGCCGAGGGTATAAAGATGCCTGTGATCTGCAGGCACTGTGAGGACGCCCCCTGTCTCAGGGCGTGTATAAGTGGATGCCTTTACAAGGATGAGAAGGGCTTTGTGAGGAGACGGAAGGAAAGGTGTATAGGTTGTTGGACCTGCATAATGGTGTGCCCATTCGGGGTTATAACAAGAGACAAGGATGCCCGTATTGCAGTAAAGTGTGACAGGTGTCACAAACTGGATGTACCAGCCTGTGTGAATGCCTGTCCCACAGGTGCTCTGGTACTCAAGGATGTGGATGAACTGTCTGCTGATAAGAGGAAGAAGGTGCTTCTTCAGGCTGCAATGGGGGAGGCATAAATGCGTTATCTAATAGTGGGATACAGTATAGCCGGTGTTTCTGCCTCAAGAGCCATCAGACAAATTCAACCTGATGCAGAAATCGTTGCCGTGACCGACGAGAAGAAGGCTCCTTATTATCGTCCCCTTATACCCTTGTTAATAGAAGACAGAGAGATTGACATCACCTTTCCCGATGACCCTGCAAGTGAGTTCAGGGTTGAGGTCATCCATGCAAGGGCAGAAGGACTGGATCCAGACAAAAAAGAACTTATTCTGTCCAATGGACAGAGCATCACTTATGACAGATTATTAATATCAACTGGAGGCACCCCGATACTACCATCCATTGAGGGCATTAACTCTGAAGGTGTGTTTACCCTCAGGACATACGCCGATGCAGTAAATATAAAAGGGTATGCTACGGGCAGAAAGAAGGCGGTAGTAATAGGCGGCGGGCTCGTGGGTATAAAGGGCGCTCTTGCACTGAGAGGCATTGGACTGAAGGTCACAATCGTGGAGATGCTTGAACATATCCTGAAGGGAAGACTTGACAGCGCTGGAGCAGACACCATAAGGCAGGCTGTTGAGAGAGAAGGAGTCTCTGTATACACATCCGAAACAGTGGAAGAGATAGTATCTGAAGAAGGGAGTGTCAAGGCTGTGAAGCTCTCATCGGGGAAAGTGCTGGATGCAGATCTAGTACTGATTGCCATAGGTGTGAAGCCCTCTGTGGATTTTCTAAAAGACTCCGGCATAGAGATAAAAAGGGGGATTGTTGTCAATGAGACCCTTCAGTGTAGTATTCCTGATATATATGCTGCAGGGGATGTGGTTGAGTATGTTGATATAGTTACTGGCTCCCAAGCAGTAAGTGGACTCTGGAGCAATGCGGAAGAGATGGGAAGGATTGCAGGCAGCAACATGGCAGGCCAGAAACTCAGATACAGTGGGTTTCTTTCAGTAATGAATGCCACAGAGATCCTGGGAATACCTTTCATCTCTGTGGGAGTAATTGAGTCAGATGTATGCGAAACCCATGTATCCACTCTCCCGAATGGTTACAGAAGACTCCTTTTTAGCGATGACAAGCTTGTTGGTGCGGTCTTCATGGGAGAAGTAGAGAAGGCAGGACTTTATGCGAGTCTGATAAAAAATAAAATAACTCTCGGCAATCTGAAAGACAAAGCAATTGCTGGAACTCTATCATATGTGGATATTATGAGCCCTATGTTAGATTGACAAAAAAATAGAGGGTTTTTTATTATAAATATAGCGGGGTAGAGCAGCCTGGTAGCTCGTCGGGCTCATAACCCGAAGGTCGGAGGTTCAAATCCTCCCCCCGCCACCAAAGTTTTTTGCCGCCCTTTATAATATTTCTTCATCTTGGAATTCCCTAACTTGCCGTTAACTCCAGCACAAGACCTCTTTCGTTATCGGTAGAAGCTCTAACATCTTGAATAAATCCATAGAAGGTTTTATTATAAGATTATGAAGACGAATTATAAGCTTATCACATTTGATGAACTATCTGCCAAGGTAAAAACATACAATCCAAAGGCCGATATTGCTCTACTAAGAAAGGCCTACTACTTCTCCCATGAAGCGCACTGCAGCCAGAAAAGGGTTGAAGGCACACCCTATATTGATCATCCTCTTCAGGTTGCCTCTATTCTTGCAGATATGCATATGGATACAACAACCATCATCGCAGGACTTCTTCATGACACAGTGGAAGATACAGAAACTAATCTAAAGGATATAGAAGAACTATTCGGCAAAGATGTGGCCTTTTTGGTGGGCTCCCTCACTAAATTGAGTAAAATGGAATTCAAGACGAAAGAAGATGCTCAGGCAGAAAATTTCAGAAAGATGTTTCTCGCTATGGCAGAGGATATCAGAGTTATTATGATAAAGTTTGCTGACAGATTACATAACATGAGGACACTCCAGTATCTACCTCCCAGTAAACAAAGAAGAATTGCACAGGAAACACTTGAGATCTATGCACCTCTTGCCAACAGACTCGGAATCGGCTGGATGAGAACAGAGTTTGAGGACCTAAGCTTTAAGTATCTCTATCCTGACATATACAAATCTCTTTTGAAAAAGGTAGCAAAGAGGAAAGAAGAACAGGAGGGTTATATAGAAGAGGTTGCAGAGATAGTAAGAGAGAAACTCAAAGAGAATAATATACCTGGAGAGGTTACAGGAAGGGTGAAGCATCTATATGGTATATATCGGAAGATGCAGATACAAAGGATACCTTTTGAACAGGTCTATGATGTACTTGGTCTAAGAATAATTACAGATACTGAAAGGCGCTGCTATGAAATACTGGGACTTATACATTCTCTGTGGAAACCCATACCTGGCCGGTTTAAAGACTATATTGCCCTGCCAAAATCAAATATGTATCAATCACTGCATACCTCTGTAATTGGACCAAAAGGCGAAAGAGTCGAATTTCAGATAAGAACATATGATATGCACAGGATAGCAGAGGAAGGAATAGCAGCCCACTGGATGTACAAAGAGGGCGGACATGTGTTGGAAAAGGACGCAAAATACATAAAATGGTTAAGAGAGCTGATACATTCACAGAAGGACCTCAAGGATGCACGAGAGTTTCTTGAGATGGTTAAAGGTGAAGTTGTACCCGATGTGGTCTATGTTTTTACCCCAAAAGGGGATATCAAGGAACTGCCTGCTGGTGCCACACCTGTTGATTTTGCCTATGCCATTCATACAGAAGTGGGACACAGATGTATTGGAGCAAGGGTTAATGGTAGAATTGTTCCTCTCCGTTATCAGCTCCAGAGCGGAGATACTGTGGAGATTATTACCTCACCAAACCATGGTCCAAGTAGGGACTGGCTAAACTTTGTGGTTACACAACGTGCAAGAACAAGAATAAGACAGTGGATCAAGTCAGAGGAGAGAAAACAGAGTTATGAACTTGGCTACAGAATACTTGAAGAGGAGTTGAGAAAGAGAAATCTCAGTCCTTCTCTAATTAAGTCCGACGAAATGGAAAAGGTGGCACATTCTTTCAGTCTCAAAAGTAGAGAAGACCTTCTCGTTTCAATAGGCTATGCAAAGATATCAGCACAGCAGGTAATAAACAGACTCAAACATGAAGAAAAAGAAGATGAAGAAGAACTCAAGGTAAAACACACAAAAAAAGTTGAACCTACAAGAGGAATAAAGATCAAGGGCATAGATGATATTCTCTATCATACTGCAAGATGTTGTTATCCTGTGCCTGGAGACTATCTCGTAGGTTTTGTAACAAGGGGCAAAGGGGTTACAATCCATAGAAAGGATTGCCCAAATCTCCAGAGGATAGCTGTAGATGACGAAAGACTTATAGAGGTAGATTGGGTCTCAGAGGAGAATTCCACAGCACCTGCAAGACTGTTCGTTGAAACAGTAGATAGACCAGGTATTCTTGCAAGTCTCAGTGCATTGATATCATCAATGAATGTGAATATCTCGCATCTTCAAGCAAATACAACCCATGACAGGAGGGCCTATCTCACTATAATCCTTGAGGTAAAAGATCGCAACCAGTTACATATACTGACACAAAAGATAGCATCCACTGATGGGGTATTAAGTGTGAGAAGATAATTTATCTCTTTTCTGTCCACTCAGGACTTAGATACTTTTCCTCCTTGAGTCTATCTGCAAGGTCCTTTTCATATCTGCTAAGGTTATCTATTCTAAGGCTTACTCCAAAGACTTCCTGAAAGGCATTAACTATCGCTTCTTTTAGGTCTTCAAGGTTAACAGAGGGATTAACTTCTGCTAAACCTATCATTGTCTGGGCAATACTTTCTTTTTCTGTTTCTCTGAAGACACTTTTCATGAGAGCACCTTCAATGGTGAGCATAATACTTCCCTGTTGTAGAAACCCATCCTTCCATCTCTTCTGTGCAGAACCCATCACCTTACGTCCCAAAATTGTAATCTCACCATAAGATACAGACTGAAAACAGAGAGGACTTCCAGTGAGAACCCGCCCCTTTTCTCTCCGTGAACTGATCCTTACATCAAAGTCCAGAGCACGGAAGGCAATATAGAATGCCTTGCTCAGGTGAGAGTAAGTACTAAGAAGCCCTTCAGAAAAGAAAGGGGGTATATTAGGTGCTGAAAAGCTGTATGTCAGGTCTGTACCATGAAGAATTGCCCTTCCACCTGTAGGGCGTCTAACAACTGGTATATTCTCCTTTCTACAGAAAAGTGTATCAACCTCTGCGATTCTCTGGAACTGTCCTATACTCACAGAAAAGTCCTTCCACATATAGAATCTCAGTGTAGGTGGTGCCTTTTCTGTTCTAACTGCTACAGAAACTGCTTCATCTATTGCCATGTTACTGTAAGCATCGAGATGTCCTGTATCCACAACTCGCCAATACATAAATCTAATTATAACTCACTTCATCCTTGTTATCACTACTGCCCGTTACCAAAATTCGGGATAATATTCTTTGTTATAATAAAATTAACAAGAATGCCTGTATTTTATCTGACAGAAGAGACCATTTTCCCCCCACCAGAGTATGCAGATGAGGATGGTCTGCTTGCAGTTGGTGGGGACCTATCTGTAGAACGACTGCTTACTGCCTACAGGATGGGTATATTTCCATGGTATTCAGAAGGCTCTCCAGTACTATGGTGGTCTCCTGATCCAAGACCTATTTTGATTCCTAATGAACTGAGAGTATCCCGGAGTCTTAGACAGACCATCAAAAAGGGAATTTTTCAGGTAAGCATGGATAAAGCCTTTGAAGAAGTGATACTTGCTTGTAGGGATGTACACCTGAGGAAGGATGGTGATACTTGGCTTACTAAGGATATGATAAGGGCCTATATTAGACTGCACCATGAAGGATATGCACACTCAGTAGAGACATGGAAAGATGGAGAGCTTGTAGGTGGACTGTATGGTGTAAGTCTTGGAGCTGCATTCTTTGGTGAGAGTATGTTCAGAAGGATAAATGATGCATCAAAGGTAGCGTTTGTTGCCCTTGTATTTCAGCTAAAAAGATGGAATTTCCATTTCATTGATTGCCAGGTGAGAACTGAGCATATGATACGTTTTGGAGCCAAGGAGATACCACGTGAGGAGTTTCTTAGAATGCTTGAAGAAGCTCTCAAGGTTCCCACTCGTAGAGGCAGATGGAGGGTTGATTATACAGATGTGAGAAAATTGATAAACTCTTCCTCTGGCACCTCACCCTGAGCACCATCACTCATCCTTTTATACTTTATAACCCCTTTCTGGATCTCATCTTCGCCTATGATAAATACATACCTTGAGCCAAGTCTGTCTGCCTTCCGGAATTGACTCTTCAGTGATTTACCTCTGTAATCCATCTCCACCCAGAACCCCTTTTTTCTTAGTTCAGACACCAAGAAGAAGGCCTTTTCCTCTGCCTCTTCGCCCATAGTTGCAAAGAAGCCCAACAACCCTGGAGGTTGTATCTCTCTCTGTTCCATAAGCAGAGTGGTTAGTCTCTCCATACCCACAGCAAAACCTATTGCAGGGGTTGAAGGACCTCCAAACTCCTCTACAAGCCCATCATATCTTCCTCCAGCAGCAACTGCATTCTGTGCACCCAGTGATTCTGATGTCACCTCAAAAGTGGTCCTTGTATAGTAGTCCAGTCCCCTCACCATCCTTGGATTAACAGTATAGGACACATTCAGTCTCTGAAGATACTGCTGGAGAGCACCGAAATGTTCCTTACATTCAGTGCAGAGATAATCTGGAATCTGAGGAGCACTTTCTGTTGTTTTCCTACAGCCTTCAAGTTTACAATCAAGTACTCTCAGAGGATTCCTTCTGTATCTTCTGATACAGTCATTGCAGAGGTGCTCCACCCTTTCTGCAAGAAACCCTATCAGGACATCCCTGTATTCTGGTCGGCATTTTCTACATCCTATTGAGTTGAGTTCAAAATTAAGTCCACTGAGCCCTACCTCTTCAAGAAATCTCTTAAGCATCTCAATCAACTCTGCATCCACTCTTGGGTCATCCTCACCAAAACACTCTGCCCCAATTTGATGAAACTGTCTGTATCTGCCCTTTTGAGGTCTCTCATACCTGAACATCGGTCCTAAATAAAAGAACTTTTGGGGAGAGGGTAAATTATAGAGATGGTGTTGTACATATGCTCTTACTACAGAGGCTGTACCTTCAGGCCTGAGGGTGATGCTTCTGCCTGCCCTGTCACTGAAGGTATACATCTCCTTTTCAACTATGTCAGTATCCTCACCTATGCTTCTGGTAAAGACCTCTGTAAACTCTATTATAGGTGTCCTTACCTCTGAGTATCCGTAAACAGAGAAGACTTCTTTCGCCTTTTTCTCTACTTCCTGCCATACATAGACCTCTGGAGGAAATATATCCTGAACACCCTTAGGTGCCCTGTACTTCACTGTCCTCTTCTGCCTCCTCCTGTTTAGGTTCTTCGGTTGTGATAGCCTCTCCCATATCTTCTTCTCTCTCTTCATCAAACTCCAGCATCCTGAGATGTGATTCTATAAGCCTCCTCAGTTCTTCCTTAAAGTGTCTCCTTATACCCTTAAGGTCTACTATATCCTCATGGATCTTAATCACTTTCTCCTGGGCCTCTTTTATTATCGCATCCGCCTTCATCTCTGCCTCTTTTATTATTAATTCTGCCTCCTTGCGAGCATTACTCTTGTAATCTTCGACCAACTGTTGGGCAGTAAGTAATGTCTCCCTCAGTGTGTTCTCCATCTCTCTGTACTCCTGAAGCTGCGCCTCGGTCCTGTGCAGTTGTTCTTTCAGGGAAGCATTCTCCCTAATGAGGTCTTCCATCTCTTCCCTTATTACTTCAAGGAAGGCATAGACCTCCTCCATGTCAAAGCCCCTGAATCTTACAGGGAACTGTTTTTGTTGAATGTCCAGTGGCGTAATTCTCATAATATGCCTCCCTTCTTATCTTATCCTGTAACCAAGATCTATAAGGCTTTTTACAAGAAAATACTTTAGAAACAGTATTATCAGGATTACTATCATCGGTGATATATCAATTCCACCAAATACACCTACTCTTCTCCTTATAGGTCTGAGCACAGGGTCTGTAACCCCATATAGAAACCTTACAATAGGATTGTAGGGGTCTGGATTAACCCAGCTCACGAGTGCAGCAATTATAATCACCCACATATAGATTGTAAGCAGAATATCAATCACATTCCCCACTGCTATAAAAAGATTACCAATAATAAACATACCTCACCCCCTACTTAACTCTTGAGACCTTCTCCTCGCAGCCTCTATAGCCTCCTTCAGAATGGCCTTTAGAGAACCTTTCTGTAGTCTATACAGGCCCTCTGCAGTAGTTCCACCAGGAGAGGTCACCATCTTTTTTATCTCATGGGTACTGATACCAGCCTTAAACATCTCTACAGTACCCTTTACAGTCTGAACCACCAGTCTGGAAGCCTCCTGATAGGCAATACCTTCTCTAACCCCTGCCTCTATCATTGCCTCAATAAACTCTGCCACAAAGGCAGGACCACTACCACTCAGAGCAGTTACTGCATCCATCTTTGCCTCATCCATTATGATAACATCTCCTATTGAACCAAATATATCCATAACTCTCTGAATATCCTCTTCACTTACTCCTTCAGCTGCTGAAACTACACTCATTCCTTCACCCACAAGGGCGGGGGTATTAGGCATAACCCTTATAATTCTTCTACTTTGGAGACTATCACATAGCCACTTCAGTCCTGTGCCTGCTGCTATGGAAACCACTAAATGTTCCTCATGCAGAAGGTCTCTTATCTCCCTCACCACCTCATCTATATTCTGGGGCTTCACAGCAAGTAGTATCAGATCAGCCATCTCACAGACCTCAGTATTGTCAGTGGTTGTTTTAATCCCAAACTTCTCTTTAAGATACTGGAGTCTATCTTCTCTCTTATCAGATACCACTATATCTTCCTTAGATACCTTCATTCCTCCAATAATCGCCTCTGCCATGTTACCTCCACCAATGAAACCTATCATGTTTAATACCTCCTCTGTCCAAAAATGGCACTCCCTACCCTCACAATGGTTGCACCCTCTTCAACCGCCACCTCAAAATCTCCAGACATCCCCATTGAAAGCTCAGGCAATTTATAACCTTTGCCCTCAAGGGCCTCTCTCAGCAGTCTCAATCTTCTGAAATAGGGTCTCACCATCTCAGGGTCTTCAAAATAAGGTGGCATCGTCATTAGCCCCTCAATCTTCAGGTTCTTTAACTCTATAATCCTCTCAAGCAATCTCTCCACCTCTTCTGGTGCTATCCCATGCTTTGTCTCCTCATGAGATAGTTTCACCTGTACAAGACACCTCTGAATCTTGCCATACTCAGAGGCGATCCTATTCAGCCTTTCTGCAAGCTCAAAGGAATCAAGAGAATGGATAAGATCAAATAGCTGTACAGCCGCTCTTGCTTTGTTCTTCTGGAGATGTCCTATCATATGCCATGATACTGTCTCAGGAACTCTTCCTTTCAGGGCCTCTATTTTTTCTTTTGCCTCTTGAACCCTGTTCTCACCAATCAGTCTTATACCTGCATCTATAGCCTCCTTTATCAGTTCTACAGGAACGGTCTTTGTTGCAGCAAGGACTTTCACCTCTGCTGGATCTCTGCCTGCCCTCATTGCTGCATGAGAGACCTTCTTGTAAACAACTGAAATTCTTTCAATTAATTCTCTGCTCTTTCTATCGTCTTTAATCGCTTCCATAGTTTATTGTATTTTACTAATTTTCACTCAGACAAATCCTTACTTTTCACTTCTTCCGCCCTTTTTATTCTGCTCTGTCCTCCAAGGTCTCGTGGCAAGCACTACGGCTACAAGCACTGTCAGGACTATCCAGTTAACGCCTATAAGACCTATGGCTGCCCAGGAATAACCACTATATGGCTTTGTAACTTCTGCCTTAAGGGCACCAAATAGCATAATGGCCAACATCCCGGGCACAAAGTATCTTATAAGTCCTACCCATACCCTACCAAGCTTTATTGAAGAGACCCTGTTTACATGTTTCTGCAATATATAAATATCGAACAACCAACCTACAAGTATACACTCAGCAATACCAACCACAACCAGTCCATAATTTGTGAGGAAATGATCAACTATATCAAGCCATATGAGACCTGCCTGAGTAGTGAATACAATAGAACCGAGGAAACCAAGTATGGAGATAACACTCACAAGGGTCTTTCTGTTAAGATTAAATTTGTCAACCATTGCAGAAGTAAATGCCTCAATTATAGATACAGAAGAAGACACTCCTGCAACAACTAAACAGAAGAAGAAGATTGCCCCAAAGAGGTTGCCTCCTGGCATGAGGCTCAATGCCTTTGGGTAGGCTACAAATGCAAGCCCTATACTCTGAGAAACCACATCTGAGATCGCCTTCTGCTGTGCATGAGCCATAAATCCAAGCACTGAGAATACGGCAAAACCTGCAAAGAGGGAATAGCCACTGTTCAGGAATGCAGTCAATACTGCATTCTTGGTTATATCTGACTTCTCAGGCAGATAGCTTGCATAGGCAATCATGATGCCAAAGCCGAGACTGAGGGTGAAGAAGATCTGACTGTAGGCATCAATCCACACCTTCGGATTCATTATTTTACTGAAATCTGGGGTCAGATAGGCTTTTATACCTTCTGAGGCACCCTCAAGATTCAGAGACCAGAATACAAGAACAGCCGTTAGTACAAAGAGCATAGGCATAAAGATCTTATTGGCCAACTCAATCCCCTTCTGTACCCCTCTGTATACTACTGCCCAATTTATGAACCATATAATTATCAATGCAAAGAATATAGGAGTCCTTATCTGACCCATCTTTGAAGCAGAACCACTTACGGCAAGAAACTTTTCAAAGAAGAAAGTATTGGGATCAGCACCCCAGTCAAGACTAAAAGACATGATAAAGTAGTTAAGACACCAAGCAATAATAACCACATAATAGAGTACTATTCCAAACATCACAAATGTCACAGCCCACCAGCCAAGCCACTCCCAGTTCTTTCTTATTTTTGCATATGCAAGCGGAGCCGAACCAATCCTCTCATGGCCTATAGCAAATTCAAGAATCAAAAGAGGAATACCTGCAGTAAAAAGTGCGGTTAGATAGGGTATTAAGAAGGCACCTCCACCATAGGTATAAGCCATGTAGCTGAATCTCCAAATATTACCAAGACCTATGGCAGAGCCAACAGCAGCAAGCAAGAACCCTATCTGTGATTTCCACTGTTCCCTCTTTCTCATACAAACCTCCCCTTAGTGAGTATATTGTCTGAGGAGAGACTTTATTCTCTCTGCCACTTGAAGAGGTGAAAGACCATCAGTGTCTACCGAGAGATCTGCCTCCTCATAATAGGGTCTTCTCTTTTGTAAAAGTTCCCTTATCCTCTCCTCAGGGTCATCCACATTAAGCAAAGGCCTTTCATCACTACTGAGTGTCCTTTTAAGAATGGTCTCAGGTTTAGCCTTAAGCCACACAATAATACCCTTTTTTCTTAAGGCATCCATATTCTCTCTTCTCAGAACTACCCCCCCACCAGTAGAGATTACAAGTCCTTCCCTTTCTGAAATCTTTTTCACCACCTCAGACTCTCTATCTCTGAAATACTCTTCACCATATCTGGAAAAGATTTCCTTAATCTTAAGCCCCACCTCTTCTTCAATCATTCTGTCAAGTTCAAGGAATCTCATACCCATAAGTCTTGCCAGTTCCCTACCAACGGTAGACTTCCCCGTACCCATAAACCCTGTTAGAACAATATTCTTGAATCTCCTGGCAGACACAAACACATTATAAATAAAGCTTAATCGAAAGGACAATACTCTTTTATGAAAAATTTATACCTTATAATTTATAATAATTTAAGACTGAAGTTATGAAGAGGAATTTTTATTCATCTTGTGAATGGCCTACAGAAAAGAAGTCTCTTAATAGAGGACTAAGAAACAGACTATTTAAATTTAAAAAAGAGTATCGATGGACAGGTATCAAGATAGAAAAATATAAAGCAGAAGGAGACGATTTTGAAGGAATTATAAGACAGGTCCTTGTAGGCAACAGAGGAGAGAATCTCCACTTTCATTTAAGGTACTTTGAAATATCTCCAGGTGGATACAGCAGTTATGAGTACCATAGACATGAACATGTAGTAGTATGCATAAGAGGCAGGGGAAGGGTAAAACTTGGAAAAAGAACAATAGATATGAATTTTCTCGATACCCTTTATATTGCCCCTGGTACACCTCACCGTCTTTATAATCCTTATAATGAACCCTTTGGTTTCTTCTGCATTGTCAATGCAGAAAGAGACAGACCTGAAAAGGTTAAAATATAAAATTAAAACTTTATAAGGAGTAGAAAATGCAGAAAGAGCAGAAGAGTCTTATAGACAGAATATGGGATCTGTTTGCTTCTGTAAAACTTGCTATAGTGCTGTTTGCACTAATTGCTCTAAGCTCTATCATCGGGACAATAATAGAGCAGAATGCCCCTGCTGAGAAAAATATTCTTGTTTTGAAGAAGATTGTGGGAGATGAGGCCGCTCCTACAGTGTACAGAATACTTGAGAGTCTGGGTTTTATGGATATGTATCGTTCATGGTGGTTTGTTACTTTTCTTGTCCTCTTCTCGGTAAATCTTATTATATGCTCCCTTGACAGACTCCCAAGGATCTTAAATTTAGTGAAAGAACCAATAAGACCACTTGATACAGAAAAGAAGAACTTTCCGATAAAGAAAGAAATAAAAATAAAAAAATCACCTGAAGAGCTTAAAGAACCTCTTCTGAAGGCGGTAAAATCGATTGGATTCAAGGCAGAAAACAGCCCTCTTGAGCAGGGAGGCTATCAACTTTATGCACAAAGGGGCAACTGGACCAGATTCGGAGTTTATATTACCCATCTTAGTATACTGATAATCCTGATTGGAGCAGTAATCGGAATATTTTTTGGATTTAAGGGATTTATGTATTTACAGGAAGGAGAGGTTTCCAATGTTGCATACTCAAGGGATAATAGACCTCATCAATTGAACTTCTCAATAAGATGCGACGATTTCGATGTAGAGTTTTATGGGATAACTGAAATGCCCAAGGATTACAGAAGCTGGCTCACTGTGATCAAGGATGGTAAAGAGGTGATGAGAAAGGTGATAGAGGTGAATAAACCCCTCAAATTTGAAGGATACACCTTTTATCAATCCAGTTACGGAATGGTTCCCAATGCACATGGTATATTTATATTTAGAGTCACAGGACAGGGAGGCAAGACAGAAACCGTTCTAAAAAGATTTGGTGAAACTTTTACTATTCCTGGAACAGAGATTGTAGGCAAAATAATAAACTTCAGTCCTGCTCTCACTCTTGATAAAGAGGGACGTCCATATACATATACTGAGATGATGAACAATCCAGCAGTATACATAGAGTTTACAGAAAAGGGTGAAAGAAAATATGGAGGATGGATACTAAAGAGATTCCCTAAAACATGGCACCTTCCAGATGGAAACATAGTAGAATTTATAGACTACTGGGGAGTCCAGTATACAGGATTGCAAGTGAGAAAGGACCCTGGAGTATGGTTAGTATATCTCGGATGTATAATAATGACAGTAGGTTTATACATAGCCTTCTTCATGAGTCACAGAAAGATATGGGTCTTTGTAAAAAAGGATGGGAAACAGAGTAGTATTACAGTACTTGCTACCGCAAACAAGAACAGGGGAGCCTTTGAGAGAAAGATTGAATCCCTAATATCAAAGATCAGATCATTCGGATAGGAGGTAAAAAAAATGGATAACTCTATGTTTTTTGGAATAGCAACTCTTGGATATATATTTGCAATGATTGCATATATCACATACTTAGTTTCCAAAAACAGATATGTGGGGCTTGTGGCCACCTATTTAACCATTGTAAGTTTTGCCTTCCATACAATAGCCTTTCTGATGAGATGGTATGAAGGCTATATAATGGGTCTTAGAAGTTTCTGGAGACCGCCTGTTTCCAACCTCTACGAATCTCTCGTGTTTTTTGTATGGTGTCTCATGTTGGGATATATAATAATTGAATTTAGATACAAGAACAGAGCATTTGGTGCCTTTGTAACCCCAATAGCTGCAATGATACTTGCCTTTATTGAGATGACAGGACTGTCTAAGGAGATTGAGCCCCTTGTACCAGCTCTTCAGAGTAACTGGCTTCTGGCACATGTAACAATGAGTTTTATATCTTATGCAATGTTTGGGCTCTCCTTTGCTACTGCTTTGATCTATCTTATACAGAAGACAGAGAAAAAGACCGAACCAGCCTATATATTCTGGACATTCTCAGTAGGTCTTATGATAGTAATCCTTCTAGCTATGGCAATAGACTATCTGAAGTTCCATGTGATTGCAACCTCCACTGAGGCAATGAAGAAATATCTTTTCAGAGCTACTTTTAAGAGCAACTCCCAAACAATTGTAGCCCTGAGTTGGTTCAGCGCTCTCTCAATAATTGGCTTTGTCTGGATGTTTGGAAACTATTTAAAAAGAATAATTAACACCTTTAACCTATCTGAACAGATGCTTGATGATATCACATACAGGGCAATAGCCATTGGTTTTCCTATATTCACACTCGGTGGACTTATCTTTGGTGCTATCTGGGCAGACCAGGCCTGGGGAGTATATTGGTCATGGGACCCGAAAGAGACATGGTCTCTTATAACATGGTTTGTATATGCCTTTTATTTACATGCAAGGCTGATGAGAGGATGGAGAGGGAAGAAGGTAGCTGTTGTAGCAGTGGTAGGATTTGTAGTGGTTCTCTTCACCTATCTTGGAGTGAACCTTCTGCTGTCAGGACTTCATAGTTACGTGTAATAGAATTGTAGAATGTAAAAATGACGTTGAAATGGAAATACATATTATTCACAGTCCTGATACTCATTGTGATAATCAGTATCTTCTTTTGCTATAACCTTACATATCAAGAAAGGATCATAAAAAATGATGATATAAAAAGAGTCGAGTTGATTACAGAGATAATCAAGAATGGTCTTCTTACCATTATGCTTGAAGGACGTGGAAAGGACTTCCAGAAATTTCTCGAATCATTAATTGCGGAGGGAATCGAAGAGGTGAGAATCTTTGATATTTACAGTGGAAAAATACTTGCATCCTCAAATCCTGCTGAAGTAGGGAAAGAGATTCACAGAGAAGACAAAGAAAAACTTATGACACAGAAGGCTCCTGAGGTATTCTCTCATGTAAAAGATGGAACCACAGTTTATTCTATGCTTGTACCTATAGAAAATAATATAGCCTGTCAGAGATGTCATACAGATGGGAAAGCCCTCAGAGGAATACTTGATGTTGAAGTATCAATGAAGCAGACCCTTCAAAGAATTGGTGAACTGAGGAAAAGGACAATGCTCTTCTCTCTTATAACAATCCTCTCTCTGGCAGTTGCACTTGCAGTAATGACTACACTACTTGTAAATAGACCTATTGAAGGTATAATCAGAACAATGAGGCGGGTACAGGAGGGTGACCTTAGTGTGAGATTTCTCACCAAAAGAAAAGATGAGATAGGAAAACTTGCTGACGCACTTAATAGAATGCTCGAAGAACTTGATAGGGCGAGAAAAGAGATACAGAGGTGTCATTTAGAGGAGATGAGAAGGGTGGAGAAGATGGCTACTCTGGGTGAGCTTGCAGCAGCAGTTGCCCACGAGATAAAGAATCCTCTCGCTGGTATCAGTGGTGCAATTCAGGTTATATACGAAGATCTAAATGATGGTGATCCTAAGAAGGAGGTAATCTCTGAGGTGCTCAATGAGATAGAAAGGCTTGACAAGACAGTAAGAGACCTTCTATTTTTTGCAAAACCTGCTGAACCTAAAAAAATAGAGGTGGATATAATGAGTACAATAGACAGATGTATAAGTCTGATAAAACCAAAGGCTGAAAAACAGAATATTAAAATAGAAAAACAGATAGAGGAGAATGCAATCCTCAAGATTGATCCCCAACAGATACAGGAAGCAGTAGTAAATATAATGATGAATGCGATTCACGCAATGCCTTCAGGTGGAACCCTTACAGTGAGCTCAAAGAAGAGAGACGATCATGTGGAGATCAGTATTTCGGATACTGGAGAAGGGATCCCTCCTGAGGGCCTGAAAACTGTTTTTAAGCCTTTCTACACCACAAGACATAGAGGTACAGGACTGGGATTGTCTATAAGTAGAAATATTGTTGAGGCTCATGGAGGAACGATTTTGGTGGATAGCACTCTTGGGGTGGGAACTACCTTCAAGATAAGATTACCGGTCTAATGTCTCTTGCAAAGATATTGGTAATTGATGATGAGAAACTCTTGAGATGGTCATTGCAGCAGAACCTATCAAAGGAGGGATATACTGTACTTGCTGCAGAAAAAGGTATGGAAGGACTTGAGATATTTAAAGAAGAACTTCCAGAAATAACCCTTCTTGATATACATCTTCCGGATATTTCTGGCCTGTCTGTACTGGAGAAGATGAAGGAGTTTGATAGGGACGCTATTGTGATAATGATTACTGCCTATGGTGATGTTCAGACAGCGGTGAAGTCAATAAAGATGGGAGCCTATGATTTTATTGAAAAACCCTTCAATATGGAAAAACTCAATCTGATTATTAAAAAGGCCCTTGAAGCAGGAAGCCTCAGAAGGGAAGTGGCGCAGCTGAAGAATACACTCTCTCGGAGGTATGGGTTTGATAGCATAATAGGAGACTCAAAGCCAATGAGAGAGGTCTTTGAGATGATACATAAGGTAGCCATGTCAGATGCAACCACTGTATTGATTCAGGGTGAAAGTGGGACAGGCAAGGACCTTGTGGCAAGAGTAATACATTACCAGAGCAAGAGGGCTTCAAAACCTTTTCTTGAGATAAATTGCACAGCCTTACCAGACACCCTGATTGAGAGTGAACTATTTGGATATGAGAAAGGGGCTTTTACTGATGCCAAAACCTTAAAAAAGGGATTATTTGAGCTTGCAAATGGAGGTAGTGTATTCCTTGATGAAATAGGTGATATGAAGCTCCATACACAGGCCAAACTCCTTAAGGTTATAGAGACAAAGACCTTTAAAAGGGTAGGAGGCATCAAAGATATAAACGTGAATGTAAGAATAATAGCTGCAACAAATAAAGACCTGCAGGAAGAGGTAAGAAAAGGAAACTTCCGTGAGGACCTGTACTTCAGGCTTAAGGTTATTCCTATCTATCTACCACCTCTTAGGGACAGGGGTGAAGATATAATTTTACTTGCAAAATATTTTATAGACCAATACAATAAAGAATTCAGGAGGAATGTTAAAGGACTAACAAAGGAAACAGAAAAAATATTTATGGAATATCATTGGCCTGGAAATGTAAGAGAATTAAAAAATATAATAGAGAGAATAATGATTTTGGAGAATACTGAATATATAAAACCTGAACATCTGCCACTGGAGCTGTATAGTCCAGAGAAAACCCTTATAAAAAATACAGAGTCAATAGAGATAGATATACCGCCTGGAGGGATTGATATTGAAGAAGTAGAGAAGAAACTGATAGAGAAGGCACTGGAGAAGACAAAGGGTAATCAGACACGGGCAGCTAAGTTACTGAATCTCTCAAGAGATGCCTTCAGGTATAGGATGATGAAGTATGGACTCCTTGAAAAATATTAGACTTTAAGCAATGGAGTTATAAATGAAAATTCTCATTGTGGATGACGAACAACTTGTAAGATGGTTCCTTGAACGTGCTCTTGGTAAAAAAGGACATGAAGTGATTCTCGTATCAAATATTAGTGACGCTGAAGAGCTTCTTAAAAAAGAGAAATTTGATATCCTGTTTACAGACCTCAAGATGCCCGAGGGTAATGGAGCCCTCCTTATCCAGAAGGTTAATGAAATGTCGCATATTCCAAAGATTGTGGTCTGCTCCGCTTATATAACACCTGAAATGGAAAGAGATTTTAAGGACAAGGGCATTCTTACGCTAAAAAAACCCTTTAAATTGGCAGAGTTAGAGGAAACACTAAAAAAGCTGACTCCATTCAATTGACAAGTTTCTCCTGTAAACAATATAATTTAATTTCGAAACTATTTTTTTAGAATGCTCGAGGCAGGAAGTCTGTCCTCTTAAAGTATTTAAAAGAAGGAGGTACCTGGAAATGGCAGAAGGTATTGTTGAAGTGAATGCATCCACTTGGGATCAAGAAGTTCTTAAGGCAGATGGCCTTGTAATGGTAGACTTTTGGGCTATATGGTGTGGTCCATGTAGAATGATTGCTCCCACAGTTGAAGAAATAGCAAAGGAGTATTCGGGAAAACTGAAGGTCTGTAAACTCAACACGGATGAGAATCCTGACATTGCAAGCAGATATAAAATAATGGGGATACCAACTCTTATGTTTTTCAAAAATGGTGAGAAGGTCGATCAGATTGTTGGTGCAGTACCAAAGCCGCAGCTGAAAGCTAAGATTGATCAATTGCTTGCTTCATGAATGGAGATGATATTGAAAGTATTCCAGATACTTATTCTCTTTTTAATACTCTTTATCCTCTCTTGCGAAAAGAGTAATACTATATCCCTTGATGTAGGCAGTAGTGCTCCAGATTTTGTCCTTTTCAGTATTGATGAGAAAAAATTTACACTTTCTGATTATAAAGGCAAGGTGGTTCTACTGGAGTTCTGGGCAACATGGTGTCCATCCTGTAGAATGGCCATACCAGAGATAGAAGCCCTCTATGAGAGATTCATAGGAAGAGATTTTATTGTTTTAAGTATAAATATTGACGATGAGGAGAATGCGAAAGAGAAAGTAAAAAACTTCTTAAATGAATATAATGTCTCATATCCTGTGTTGCTGGACAATGGACATGTAACCCGTATGTACGCTGTAAGAGGTGTGCCTACCATCTTTGTCCTGGACAGGCAACAGAGAATTGCAAAAAAATATCTGGGATACAGTCCAGGGCTCGGAGAGCTCCTGGCCCAGGAGATAGAATCCTTATTATAAAAGGAGAAGAGATGTTTGACTCCTTAAGCGAGAGATTAGAAGATATATTTAAAAAATTAAAAGGCAAAGGATACCTGAAAGAAGAAGATGTGGATATTGCCCTGAGGGAGATAAGGCTTGCTCTTTTAGAAGCAGATGTCAATTTCAGGGTGGTTAAGGATTTTATATCCAGGGTAAGAGAAAAGGCGATTGGTAAAGAAGTCCTCCAGAGTCTTACACCTGGTCAACAGGTAGTAAAGATAGTCCATGATGAACTTATCGAACTGCTTGGCAGTAAAAATGAAAAAATACAACTCTCTCCTAATCCACCCACTATAATCATGATGATCGGCCTTCATGGCTCTGGAAAGACCACCACTGCTGCCAAACTCGCCTACTTTTTCAATAAGCAAGGAAGAAGACCCATGCTTGTTGCAGCAGACCTGCAGAGACCTGCGGCAGTGGACCAGCTTGTTACGCTGGGAGGTCAGATAAATATTCCCGTATACAGCAACAAGACAGAGAAAGACCCTGTGATTGTTACTAAGGAATCACTGGCAAAGGCAAGACAAGAGGCGAGAGATATCTTGATCCTTGATACTGCTGGAAGGCTCCATATAGACCAGGAGTTAATGGACCAGCTAAAAAGAATAAAAGAGGCTGTCAATCCTACAGAGATACTGCTTGTAGCAGATGCTATGACAGGCCAGGATGCTGTCAATATTGCGAAGAGCTTCAATGAAGAGATAGGTATTGATGGAATAATTCTAACAAAGATGGATGGTGATGCCAGAGGTGGTGCAGCACTGTCTATCAGGGCTGTTACTGGTAAGCCTATAAAATTCATAGGTGTTGGTGAGAAGATCGAGATGCTTGAGCCCTTTCATCCGGACAGGGTTGCATCAAGAATCCTTGGAATGGGTGATGTGCTCAGTCTTATTGAAAAGGCACAGGAGACAGTTACGGAAGGCGAGGCAGAAAAACTCCAGAAGAAGATTCTGGAAGACTCTTTCGACCTTGAAGACCTTCGTGACCAACTTAAAAGAATAAGATCAATGGGTCCCTTAGAGAACCTTCTCTCAATGATACCTGGGATAGGAAGTCAGATAAGGAATGTAAGAATTGATGATAAAGAGATTAAAAGGATCGAGGCAATTATAAACTCCATGACCCCTAAGGAAAGAAGAAACCCCCATATAATCAATGGCAGCAGAAAAAAGAGAATAGCACGTGGTAGTGGAACTACAGTAGCAGATGTGAACAGACTCCTGAAACAATATAAAGAAATGAAGAAGATGCTTAAAATGTTCAAAGGAAAAAAGGGCAAATTTATGAAAATGCCTAAATTTATGCCTTTTTAACAATTATTGCAAAATTTATTATTGACTTTTTATAATTGAACTATAAGATTTGATAATAAAACAAAGAGTTGGAGGTGATTAGTTGGTAAGGATCAGGTTGACGAGGATGGGAGCCAAGAACAAACCATTTTACAGGATAGTAGTGGCTGATTCAAGGGCAAGAAGAGATGGACCTTTTATTGAAATTGTAGGCTACTATGATCCAATGAAAGAACCCTCAGAGATAAAGGTCGATCCAGAGAGGGTAAAATACTGGTTAGAACGTGGTGCACAACCAAGTGATTCTGTTAAGAGGCTACTGCAGAGGGCTGGCCTTTAGGCAGCCGAATCCATATCTAATGGAGGTGGTTAGATGAAAGAGTTGGTTGAAACGATGGTTAAGGCTCTGGTTGACAGACCAGAAGAGGTGAATGTGAAAGAGGTTGATGGTGAAAGGACTACTGTTTTTGAGTTGAGAGTGGCTCCCAGTGACCTCGGAAAGGTGATTGGCAAGCAGGGCAAAACAGCAAGAGCAATGAGAACAATCCTGTCTGCTGCAGGAACAAAGATAGGGAAACGCTGCGTTTTAGAAATCCTTGAATAATTAAAATAATTCCCAAGAAGATTTTCTCATATCTCTGGAGAACCCGGAGGAAGAAGCCGGGTTCTTTGTTTTTATAAAGATCATTGTCTTCTTGTCTAATCACTCTCTTTTGTTAAATCCTATCAAGCCAAATCCAGCCCCCTCAAGCCAATTATAAACCACAATTTAACTATCTATTATGGTCAAATTACACTTGGAGGGTCTGGGTATCCTGCATACTAAAGTTGTTATAATAAAAATTGATGAAATACTCTGAAGAAATAGTAATAGGAAAGGTATTAGGACCTAAGGGGATTAAGGGAGAGGTGAAGGTTCTGCCTCTCACATACTCCATAGAGAGGTTTCATGAGGTCAAAGGGGTTAGTATAATTATTCGTGGTGAGAAGAGAAGGCTAAATATTGAATATGTAAAGCCTTACAAAAAGAATCTAATTCTCATAAAATTCAGTGAGATCTCTGACAGAACCACTGCAGAGAGGCTCAGAGGAGTTGAATTAAAGATACCCATCGAGGAATCCCCTCCCCCTCCAGAGGGAAGCTACTATTATTACCAGATAATCGGTATAGAAGTGGTCACAGATGAAGGAAGGGTTATTGGTAAAGTAGAGGAGATTTGGGAGACGGGAGCGAATGATATATATATTGTAAGAGACAGGGAGAAGGAATATCTTATTCCTGCTGTAGAAGAGTTTATAAGAGAGATAGATATTGACCAAAACAGGATGACCATAACTCCTGTTGAGGGGCTCCTTGAGATATATGAAAAATGAAAATGGTAAAATAATTTATACATGGAGGTAAAGATGGGAGGGTCTCTACAATTAGATGTAAGTAAATATTTGGAAGAACTGTTTGAGGTTTACAGAGAGATTGATACAGAATATGAGAAAATAGCATCTGAATATGGCTTTGGATGTTCTGGATGTGAAGACAACTGCTGCAACACAGTCTTTTATCATTATACCCTTATTGAGTATTTCGCCCTACTTGAAGGGTTTGATAATCTTCCTCCTGAGACCCAAAAAAAGAGTATAGAAAGGGCAAGAGATTATGTGCAGCAGCTCAACAGATACAGAATGAGGGAAGAGGAATTGAAAATCATGTGTCCCTTGAATTATGATGGCCTGTGCTCAGTCTATGAACATAGACCCCTTATATGTCGGGTCCATGGGCTGCCAGGGATGTTGCAACATCCCAAAAAAGGCAAACAGCTTTTCAGTGGCTGTAAAAGGTTTGAACAGCAGCATAAAATCTTAGAAGAGAAAAGGATAGACAGGACACCCTATTATACACAGATAGCCACTATCGAAACCCGTCTGAGACAGGATATGGACTATATGCTCAAGTTTCGGAAAACAGTTGCAGAAATGATTCTTGACAGGAATCTTCTGAGTTACAGAATTATATGAGATTCATTGATGCTTCAGAATACTCTACTAAACTTGCTCAAATCTATACCTCCCTTGACAGTGCGTATACTGAAATAGCAGACAGCTACGGATTCACCTGTGAAGGTTGTGAAGACAACTGCTGCCAGAGTGTTTTCCTACATTATACCCTTGTGGAGCACTTATATCTCCTTGAAGGCTTCAGAACACTTCCTGAAGAACTCAGAAAGGATATAATAGAGAGGGCATATAAATATAATGAGGCTTACTGTAGAGTATCAAGACCTGAGGAGAATCTGAAACTTTTCTGTCCCCTCAATTATGATGCAAAATGTATTCTATATCAGCACAGACCTATGACATGCCGTGTATATGGAGTGCCTGGGATATTAAAGAGTCCCAGAGGTGATATCAAAGAATTTGAAGGTTGTTGGAGGTTTAAAAAACTCTTTGGCTCCGCAGAGGCAAAACTTGACAGAACGCCATTTTATACAGAAGTTGCCAACTTAGAGAAACAACTTCGTCAGAAGCTTGTGTATTATCAGAGATACTGTAAGACAGTAGCACAGATGCTCATAGACGAAGACAGAGATACCGCCCTCCTAATGAGAGGCTATGATATATTTGAAGGATATTAAAACCTGATAACTTTTTGTACGTTCTCCAGCACCTTATCAGAGAAGCCAGAAGCCCTTTTAATCCTTACATCTCTGTCCAAGGGATTGGGGGTCTTCACAATCTCGAGATACTCCTCTGGTGTTATATCAGGAATGATCCAGGGCAGATGTGTCCAGCCATCTATAGGAATTGGAAAGTCAGAACCGTGTACAAGCCAACTCTGTGGAAACATCTCCAGTATCTCTGGGAGTAAAGGCACTCTGGTAGAGAGAGTTAATGCAGATGTATCTGCCCATAACCGGATCTTCCCATCTCCGTTTGCATTCTTCATAAAGGCATAGAACTCCCTCAAATGGTTTTTGTCTATAAGTGGAAATACAGGTGCTGCACAATGTGCGGCTATAACAGTCACTCCATGTTCCAGAGGTCTCTCAAGATATCGAAAATCATCAAGCCTTTTGTTCCTTATACCTTCAGGGAAAGAATACTCAGGGCCTACATGGCAAAGGAGAGGTATATTACTTCTTGCAATGGTATCGTAGAATTCTCTATGACCTTCATCCATAAGATAGATATGCTGGGTTGAGGGTATCCATTTGATAAGTACAGCATTTGTTTCTGTGAGGACAAACTCAAGCTCTGACTCCCAATCCCTCCTGTTAGGACTTACTGATGCCCCAAACAGAAACCTCTTCTTCCTTATCCGTGGGTCAGTCTCCCTTTGGAGTCTCTCATTCAGTTCTTTAACTTTTCTGTAGAGGAATCTATTAGAAACCCAGAGATCTGTTCTCTTTTTATCAAGGTCTCCATTCCTTGGTGAAAAAACAGCATCTAAGGCAAGCAACACCACAGCATCAATCTCTTCAGAACTCACAAGCAGTCTGTAAGCCAGTTCAAAATACTCGGATGTAGAGATTATTCCATCCTTGTTGAGGTCCACCCCCATCCTTTTTATATCATCTTCAATGAGATTATAGAGTACTCTCGTAAACCAGTGCTGATTGTCTTCTACATTGAAGTATACATCTCTGTCAGGGTTATTTATATCTTTTCCATTGCCAAGGACATGAAAATGCATATCTATCCTCATAATATTTACCTCCTTTCCCTAATTTACCCTCTGGCCATAACCAAACCATTTTTATGGGCAGGTTAATCTCTAATATCAATTGACAGATTTCCAAAGTTCTTATATATAATTATAAAGAGTAATATGGATATTCATCACCTAAAAATTTTTGTTGCAGTCTATAAGGAAAAAAGCTTCTCTAAGGCAGCAGAGAGCGTTAACCTAAGTCAGCCAACCATAAGCGAGCATATCAAAAACCTAGAAGAAGAATTGAGGTGTACACTCTTTGATAGAATGGGAAGACATATAATTCCTACCCCAGAAGCAGACAGGCTTTATGAAGGAGCAGTGAGAATTCTTGATGAAATAGAAAGACTAAGGGAAGAGGTTATCTTAGACAAATACAGTATTAAGGGTGAACTCCGAATAGGAGCAAGTACCATTCCTGGCTCCTATATTCTTCCTACAAGAGCTGCAGAATTTAAGAAGCGACATCCAGAAGTATCCTTTGAAATAATCATCAGAGACACAGCAGAAGTCACCACTATGGTAAAAAACCATGAACTTATAATGGGAGTAGTAGGAGCAAAGCTTGCTCCAGAGACTCTGGAATATCAGGAGATAGCCAAAGATGATATTATACTTGTTTGTAAAAGTGGATTCATAGAAGAGGAGCTTATCGGTCCTTCTGAATTAAGAAAGATCCCTTTTATTCTAAGAGAGAAAGGTTCAGGCACAAGAGAGACCTTTGAGAGATACTTGCAAGGTGTGGGAATAGACCCAGGCGATCTCAATGTAGTGGCTGTCCTTGGTAGCACTGATTCTGTCAAAGAGGCTGTAAAATCAGCTCTGGGGGCATCTTTTGTCTCAAGGATTGCAGTCGAAGAAGAACTGAAGAGGGGGCTCCTTAAGGAATTACAGATAGAGGGCCTTGAAATAAAAAGAAATTTTTATGTGGTTACCCATAAGAAAAGAACTCTTCCCAAGGCTTATGGAGAATTTATAAGATTTCTCAAAGAAACCTATAATCTAAGGTAATGTAAAATCTTCTGTGTAAAATTGAAATTCAAAGAAAAGAGGGTGTATCCTCCATATAATTTATAGGTTTTAAAACTTTAAGGAAGGAGGAATACACCCATGGTAGTAAAGGAACTAACTGA
>Ga0209426_1000570_pt1 | contig 34912 bp, 46 predicted proteins | sample Deesub1362B_J571_FD_187697 | JGI IMG/M metagenome (GOLD analysis project Ga0209426, IMG submission 187697) | Deep oceanic, basalt-hosted subsurface ecosystem from Juan de Fuca Ridge flank, Pacific Ocean, CORK Borehole 1362B_J2.571 (SPAdes)... ...
GAGACTTACAACTTTAAATACTGGCGAATTAATTGTTACGGGACAGATGGTGACAGTTCCTTTTCCTTTGGTAGTTGAAGTTAATTATGAGGAAAGGAAGGTCAAACCAACAATTGGCGAAACAAAAGTTGTTGACAATTTATAGGTGGTAATATGGAGTTTACAGATGTTTTTTCACGACTGCCAAGTGATGCGGGAGTTGTTTTTGAAGGGTTCGGAAATATCACAATCGAAAGTAGGTTAACCGTTAGAAAAAAATTAGAACAATATATCGACTCGGTAGTAACAACAGAGAGAAAACCTACCATTCGTGTCATTATTGGTGAGTGGGGTGAAGGGAAAACTGATACATTTGAAAGATGTATCAAGCCATTTGCTGAGACTAAGGGATACCTCCCGATTCTTGTATCGGCCTCAACTCTTTCAAATGCTTTTACTGATGTTTACGATGTCAAGAAATTGATAAACTCTACACCTTCCTCTTCACTCCAATTTTTGGTAGCCTTGTTTGCTAGTATCAAAGCTGAATCCGACCCCCAACTTATTCCTGAACCTTTTGAATTCAGTAGTCCTAATGAATTTGTTGAGAATGCACTTAGGAAATTAACCATAAACACCAAAAAAATAATCGTTTTTATTGATGAATTCGAGGAGCTACTTTTAAATATGGATATTTTGAAAAAAGTAATTTCTGGCATCAAAGAGACAATTAATGGGCAATTTAAACCAATTTTTGAAAACGGAGAGTTTGAAGGAAGTTTACACTTCATACTTGCAGCAACTCCAGATGCGTTCTATAAACTACAAGTCAGTGAAGAGACATCTTTAATTTTTGGAGGTTTAGGTAGAAGGATAGGTATTATTGAGCTACCTGGAATCAAGAAAATAGAGGGGATACAATTTCTTTGGGAGTTGTTAAAGTATTCATATAATTACAATTTACCAAAAAAATTGCCTATAGAGAGTCTGGGCATTTTTAATGGGATAGTAAGAGTGGCGCACGGAAACTTAGGAAATATGGTAAGTTTACTCACCCGATTATTAGGAAGCTCAAAAGTGGATGATTCAAGAGTTAAAATTATTGACTATGATATATTTTTAGAATATATGAGAGGGGAGACTGTCTCAGTGTATGGTGGTTCTACAACTTGTATTGAAAATGATAACCTAGATAGAATGTTGAATGCACTTGAAGATCAAAGAAACATAGAGATGGGTAGGAAATGTGTTGAAGTTTTTAGGCTACTGATTGGAGAATACGGGCCTCTTTCTCCTTCACAAATTGAGGAGAGATTAGGGTTCGACGATATTGGCAATATTATCTCAAAGATAAATGAGAGTTTGGAAAGATTTGGTATTATTAAAGCTGTGTTAAAAGTAAGAAGGTTGAAGGAAGAACTGGACTCCAATGACATTAAAGCTAGATTATCCGATTATATATTTAAAGAAAAAGATACAGAAGTGCTTAGAGTTGGCAGCTATGTTGAGAATATGGATAATTTCTTGGATAAAATTACATTCCCCCACATTTTTGGAGACAAAATACATCCGCAAATCTATTTACCGACAGATGATGACAGTATTTCCTCTTTTTTCGAAGGAATAGGTGAAGATCAAATAGTAGAATTTAGAAATAAATTGCTAAAATTGTGTGACGATACAGAAGTATATTATCTTGCAAGTGAGCAACTACTTTCACAAATATTCCCAACACCAGTTCCAAAGGAATTAGAATTTATTACGGACCGAGAACTAAGAATGAGGTTATGGAGGGACGTTACAAGAAAATTAGCTGATCAATCTCAAGAATTTCTCCCTAAAGCTCTTTTAATTGTATTAGAGGAATCAAAAATTTTTAGAATTGAGAGGCTGGAAGAGCAAAGAAATATCAGTTTTGTTAAGATTATCTTAGATGATGCTACAATTAATACGCTTTTTTACTTTGCAAATGGAGATCTTAAGGGGCAAGACATCGATGAAATTCATAGCGTATTAAGTAGCTTTAACGCTCCTGTACATTTAATATTGGCTACATACACTGGGGAATTAACATTTAAAGCAGAAGAAAAGATAGAGAACAAAGAGTTAGGTAAAAATGGAGAGAATATAATCATGCTTATTAAACTACACCCAACTTTGCTGAAGAAGATAATTGTGATGTACAGAGCTTATTTGAAACATTATGAGTATATAGATAAGGAAATGTTCTCCAGAGAATCACATAAAATTATCCAAGAAGATACCAACCTTGAAAGAAAGTTAAGAGACTGGCTTAAAGAACAAGAAAAATTGGGACTCGTGATAACAGATCCAACTCTTAATTTTGCTGCCAGCCATAAAGAACTTGCTGATGCTCTAAAATTTTATATAAATTTTTCGGAGAGTAAATTAACCCCAGAAAATGCCTTTTATCTAAATAGAGATGAGTTAAAGAAATTCATTAAATTCGGCTCTAGGATAGGTTTTATACCGGATATAGAATCTGTTGATAAATTGAAAAGCCTCTCTAAAGATCTAGAGAACAATGGGTTTTTGATCGGTGATCCCGTACAAGGCTATGAGATCAAGGAACACCCAGTAGAAAATAGGATTATGAAGATCATCAAATCTGAAAAGGGGAAAATAAGTGAAGAAAATTTAAAGAATTATTTCATAATTTTAAGTTCTAATAAAAGGATTCTTTCAGATCTTTATCTGAATGTTTTGGAACATAAGGGGAAAATCCTAGTTGAGAAAAAACAAATTGAAATCGCAAATGAAACTAGTTTGAAGAAAAAATTGGATGTTGAATTTAATAAAATCAGAAAGGCAGCCCTAGACAGCAAGTTTAAAAAATATGGTTTTTGTTATGTGGTTAAACAGCGAGATGAACGACTTATAGTATTAGACGAGTTTTGGGATTTTATTTCTAGACAATATGATTATATTGAAACTCTAACAGACGAGAGTGTTAGACTTCAGAAAACATTTTTGATTTATAAGTTAGCAAACTATTTTTCAAGTACATGGCTAAAAAATATATCCATTGCAAAAGCTGAATGTGAAGAAATAATAAATGAAATAGATGAAAGAAAGAAAGATTTCGAAGATGTTCTGGAAATCATTTGTAAGTATTTTAAAAAGTGGCTAAAAATAGAAATATACAAACAAGATGTCAAGGATAGTAGAGAGTTAACTTTCCTCATCTCTGAGATCAAAAGTGTTGAGAATTGTTCAAATTTTGAAGAGCTAAGAGATATCTTGGATAGATACAAAGATGAAATCTACGATGACTTTTATTTCAGTAAAGAAGATAATAAATTTCCATATTTTAATGTAAAATTATTTTTAATCAATGTCTTGGCCAAAGAGTTTCTTGATAAATTTGACAGAAAATACGACGTCTTAAAAAATATTAATGAAAAATTTAAAGGTATTGAACAGAAATTTAAAAGAGTGTCTTTAACTGTCAAATCCAAGGAAATAGATGAACAACTAAATTTTTCACGTGAATTGTTAAAATACCTAAGGAATTATTCAAAAAATCTTATGCCTGGCTTGAGAGAAGAGAAAATAAAGAATGTATCTATAATGGATTTGGTAAAAATTATCGACAGATCTTTGGAACCAATCGAAAGAAATTTAATTGCTGTAGAAACATTAGTTAACTATTTGGATAGGCTTGTTAGGAAAGAAAACTCGGTGCATGAGAAGATTAAAAGAACTAAAAAGTTCATCGAAAAAGGAGAAGAATTTCTGGATCTGGAAAGTTGCAAGCCAAAAATTGAAAATATTAAAGTAAACTTAGAAGAGTTAGTAGAAAGTTTATCTGCAAAACCCTCTATGGCCTACAATTACGATGATTTTGACCCAAATAGATTATTGGAATCGCTTGAGAAAGAACTAGATTTGATTAAATATTTAGATGGTATTATGATTCGTTCGGAGGACTTGATAGACGAGTTAAACGAAATTTGGGACGAATATACTCAAAAAACTCTAGAGTATCTGCGGGATCTAAGTCAGTTGATAGATATAGTATATAAAAAACATAGTGAATTGGATGTCTCAAAATTATTGGATAAAATTGATGTAATAAGATTCAAAATAGTTGATACAGAATTCATCACTTCCACTGCTAAACTAAGTGAAATCGAGAGCGAAAAAGAATCAATAAAGAATGAATTTTATAAAAAGATTAAAATTATTTTAGGTGAGAAAGAATTGGTTGTTTTAGAAAGTGTTGTTGAAATGTGCAAGAAGTCCAAGGTTATTTGGATAGATCAGCTTGTTAATAAAGTAAAAGAGAAATCCAAATTCGATAATTCCGAAGTTTATGAAATAGTGATTAAGCTCGTAAAGGATGGTTACCTGAATTTAGGAGTTTCATTGACAATTTGAAGGAGGTTGAGAAACTTGGGTTCACGTACAATTCTGAGAGGGGGAGAGGAGATGTTTTTTCTCCCTGATGTAGTCTCTTTTTATTCTTCTGTTATGGAAGAATGGAAGAGTGAAAAAATGATTGCATTACTAATGGGTTGTAGTCAACATAAACCATATTCAGCCTCGTTTATGCACAAAAAAACTATTGGATTGTTGGTAAAGCATGGCCTAGATGAATTTGTCCAGCAATATATCATTGGAGAACCATTAGTCGTAGTGCCCAGAGAGTGGGAGGAAAAATACCCTGCAGCTCATTATGAATTTCCACCTGAGATGTTGGGAGAAGGTGGTAGAGAGGTATTCGTTGAGAGGTTGAAAAGGTTCTTGAGCAAAGCTATATCTCATCATAAGCATTTTATCGTTTTTGCACCAAATCATCACAAAAAAATTATTTTAGCTGCCTCTGAGGGTTTGTTTTCCCCTATCACAGTACCCTATAACTTATACAAGTTACCTATGCTTTTAAAAACAATAAAGGAGGTATTAGATGGTAAAGTTTAATGTTATAGAAGAGGATTCTAGCACAAATGCCCGTTTAGGGATCTTAGAAATTAACGGAAAAGAAGTAAAAACTCCTGTTTTATGGTTGGGATGCTTACTTAAAAGCAAACCCCACCCATGGGATCATTTTAAGGTAGAAACAGTGTTGGTAAACGCTTATGAAATAATTGAAAAGAGAATGTCAATCGATTCCATTCATGAGTATCTGAATGTAAACGGAATTGTTATGATGGATTCTGGAGGCTTCCAGCTTATGAAAAAGAACATTCCTGTAACTCCTGAGCTATTACTTGATATCTATAAAAGAGCTGAACCGGATATTGGTGTAGTTTTGGACCACCCATTTAATCCTATGGACTTAGAAAGCAGATTTGAGAGATGGAAAAACACTATAAGTAATACAGAATTCATGCTTGAAAATTCCCATAATATCGCCTTAATGCCCGTAATTCACGGTTATACAATAGATGACGTTAAAAAAGCTTGTAAAGAGATAAAGGAAATTACCTACCCTAAAATGGTAGGGATAGGAAGTTTAGTTCCAATAGTAAGGTACATGAAAACTTCAGTACTTTCGGAGTTGAACGGTATAAATACAATAGAATTTATGGCAAAAGTAATATCGATTGTAAGGGAAGAGTTTCCCGACACATTCCTTCATGTTTTTGGAGTCGGTAGCGTTTCGACAATGCACCTAATGTTTAGTTTAGGTGTTGACTCTGTCGATTCTATGAGTTGGAGAATGAAAGCTGCATACGGTGCGCTTCAATTACCAAGTATAGGAGATAGATTTATCTCACCTAAAAACGGTAGAAGGAAATTTAAAGAGTACAAGTTGCTGAAAGAATGTAACTGTCCAATTTGCAATGGAAAATCGCTTAAAGAAAGAAAAAATGCATTGGATAACTCTAAACAAGGGACATTTTATAAGAGGGCAATTCACAATGCATTTGTATTCAAATGTGAAGAAAAAGCTTTTCACAACGCTTTTGAAGAGAGTTTTTTAAAGGATTTTATTACCAAAAGACTCAAAAAAACCAGATATTTTAAAGTCTTAAAAAATTTTACAAGCGAGGAAGAACCCTCGTCTTTTTAAGTACCATTGTAGAAGAATTTCTGAATTTGAAAATCGATCTCACACTTTCATATCACACTCCAACTTTTAAATACCCTTTTTGCAACCAAATCGTATGAGTTGGATCAAGCTTAAAATAGAGTTAGATGGTAGAGATGAACTTTTAGAGCTAAATTACACAGCCTTCAAGCGGGAAATGTTCATGAGAAAGCTTCACGATTCTATAGTGCTTAGAGAGAAAGGCATAACAAGAGAGATGCCTAAAGAGGACTTCCTCGACTGGCTGCTGGAAATAATCTCGATGCTGGATATAGATGATCAAAAAGAGTTACTGAAATCTTTGGCTGAGATTGTATATAGGTAAGTCGTAGACTCAATAACCCTTTTTAGTTCTTTAAACCGAAGTTAAATTAATTTAGGTCTAAATTTTGATGAAATATAGCTTTTGTGATTTTAACCTACCAAATTGTTATCGAGTCTTCTTAATAACTTAATCATTCCCCTAACAGTGGTTGCCTTAAATTTAACCCATTTTAGACTAATTTCATTGATTCTCCTGGCCACTCTATCTCTTGTGACAAAATAGTCGGCCTTTCCATCTGCAATCTGAACAATTATTAAAGAATCCATAAGTTCAAATCCCTCTTTTACAAGGAATTCAGCCCTACCTAGGTCAATTCCTGGCGAAACTATCTCTATTTTATCAGAATTTTCGAATTCTAACAAAATGTCTTTGATCTCTCTCATCTCCTTTTTTGGTAGCTTAAAATTGAATTTTATCTTCTTGCCTTCAGGACTTTTGAAATCAATAGAGGAATATCCTTGCTTTGTGATCAAATATTTCTCCTTCCTGTTATCAATGAGCTTAGATACGATTTCAATGTACAGTATTTTTGGTACAATTATTTTATGTGGTGAGTGTACGTCGGTCAACATTTGAATTAACTCTCTAGATTTCTCGGGAGCGGTTCTTTTTTCAATATAATCAATCCAAATGTTTGTATCTACACATATCTGAAAAGGTTTCATCAATTCCCCTTTATTTTACTTAATCATCTTGTAGAACCATCTAGGATTTCTTGAAACCCAGATTTCATACCCTTTGGCGGTTTTAATGACTCTTACGTAATATCCCTTATTCCTAAAGTTTTGTGCAACAGAATTTGCAGTACTTTTTTTTCTGGATGTTCTATGGAGCACAAAGGGAATTCCATTGATAATACGTTCTTTTCTCATTTTAACCCACCTTCAATTGGCCTTAATCTAAATCTCCTTAACTTCAATCCCAATCATCTTCTTCAGTTTAGCCTTGTACCTATTCTTAACCCTCTCCAACTCCACAATTCCAGATATCTGCATCACATTCAGATGATTCAAAAGAGTTTGGTGAGAGCTTACTCCAAATTCCCCCTTTATCAGCTTGAAAATATCGCCGGTAAACATCTCACCCTTCTCCGCTAACAAATTGTAAATGCTCAACCTGATAGGATGACTTAAGCCCTCAATAACTCTCAGAATTTCTTCATCATAGAGTTTATTGAGTTCATTTGCACACATATTTTATGTTATCACAATACAACATTAATATACTTTTCTGTTAATCGTGTTATTATGATTTTACAAAATCACAAGATTGTGAAAAACCAATAGAGTTAAATACTAACAAAGATCACAATATTGTGATAATATGAATAATACTAAAAAGGAGGTGAAGGATGGGAAGCAAGCAGCTGATCGTGAGCTTGAGGGAGGAGACGGTTGAACTGTTGGAAGAGCTGAGGAGAAGGAAATGGAAGTTATCTAAGCAGGAAGTTGTGAGGGATGCTGTGAGCGAGTACATAGAGAGGGAAGCTAGAAAGTACGGGTTGATTGCGGTTTTAGGCAATGAAGAGACATCAGAGAGTCCAGAAAACTTTGATAAGAAAGTCGTTGAAGGAATAGAGCTTGCAAGCCAAGAAGCTGGAACTAAACTCGAAGCTACCACGAAGGGGGCCTCCCAATGATGGGTGAGACTGTTTATAACCTTGAAGAGTTCCTTCAGATTGTTGATAAAGACAAGAGACTGCACTATGAGCTTGCAGAAGAGATCAAGCTGTTGCACGGAACGATAGACAGAATTCAAGCTGTTATGAGAGTTTATGGGCTTGCCAAAAAAGAGAAGAATAGAAAGAACGATATGATAGTGGTTTACGAGGAGAGGAAGGAGAGCAGCTGGAACTCGAAGGAGATAAGGGAGCTGATGAACCAAAGAAACATCAACAACTTCGACAGGGCATTGCTTCACTGGTGCAGGGAAACACTAAAGGAGCTGGAGGAAAAAGCTAGGGAGCTTAAAGCAACCCCAGGGAACTACTTCTATTTTCTAGGGTAGTTTTTTTGAGGAGGATGGAGATGAGGAGAGCAGATTTGGTAAGAGATTATGAGATAACAAAAAAGGCAATTGATTTCGTCCTCGCTTTAATCGATCAAAAGATTTCAGAACTGAAGTTAAAGGAAATCAACGGAGAGAGCGGGAAGGCAACGATAAGGGGTTTGAAATTCTGCAGGAACAGAATTCAGGAGATAGGTTTGGATCTAGAATTCAACCGAATAACAAAGGAAATAGGTGGGATAACGATCTCGGATATAGACAAGCTTATACATAAGAACGGAAAATTCAAACTAGGCCTAGAGCTGAAATCGAGGGAGGAGAACTTTTACAAGTATATTCCTCTGAACGCAGCCCAGTACATCCTGCTTAGAGATCTTTCAAGAATGCTAAACATCCCTTTCTATTATCTGATAGGCCTACCCAAAGGAATCTTCCTCAAAATCAAACTCAACAACTCGTGGAAGTTCATTAAGCATCCAAAAGGAGATGCGAGAGGCAGATACGCCTTGGCTCCGGTTAAGGAGGCTGAAATGCTAAAAGAGAGCGAACTCAAGAAATGGCTTCACGAGGTTCTGTGGGGTTGACGGCTGTTTGTATGGATGATTCAAAGAAAATAATTCAACAAGAAAACAATGAACTTCAAAAACCTACCCGAAAACTCCTTCCTTTATCACTGGGTGAAGTACTGCCTGCGAACTTACCCGAAAATAGTGGAGAAGAATATGGAAGCTTTCTTTTTTGCAGGATGCCAGCTTCTAGCTCAAGCTGGAAAGCTTTTTGTCCAGAGGTCAAAGCCTATGCCCTGTAACTTCTTTCTTTCCATAGTAGGAAAGCCAGCCAGCGGTAAGAGCAGAGTGATTGACTGCTTGAGAGATGTCATCGATCAAACATGGATCTATGAACTGCCTACAGGAAGCGTTGAATCCATTGAGGAGAACTTGGATATCTGGAGGTTCAGCTACCTGATATGGGATGAGATGGGAGAGCTCGGCGAGAAATCGCAGAGCTACTTGGACAGGGTGAAGTATTTGTTGAATAAGGCCTACTATCTCGACAGAATCACGAGAGGAAGGACGACAAAGAAAACCGTAGCAATCTCAAGGAAGAGCTACTACTTATCAGTTATTTTAGCTGGCCTCCCAGAAGACTGGAAGAAGATCGAAGCCAAGTTTCTGGGAGGCTTCGAAAGAAGATTCCTGCCGATAACGATCCATAGAGCAAGATTACCCTTTGAACCGGACGAACCTCAGAGCGAGGAAGCTTTAGGCCATCAAGCAAAGCTCGTCCAACTGATAAACTGGATGGAAGACAAAGCCTTCTTGGTCAACGCAGACAATCTAAGCCATTTCCAAAAGTCAACCCTCAAAGTTAACGAAAGATACTGGTCCTTAATTGAAGAGTACGCTTATAAGCTGAATGCCGTCCTCAAGCTCAATTATATCACAGCAATAGTGGAACAGATGGGAGATTTGGATGTATCAACGTATCAAAAGTTCTTAGAACCTCTACCAGATAGTACATTGATACATTCTGATACTATTGATACATTTAAGATACAGTTTGATACACTGATACAAAATAAAAATTCTCCTTCCTCCTTTTGGATCAACGTACCAAATGTATCAATGCTCGATGATACACTCCACTTTGTTGTTCGCAGTCTGCAGGGAATCATCGATATAGCTGATGAAGTTCTTAACCGCTGCATCCAGCGCATAAACGACTTCGTTTCCGAAAAAGGCAGAATTGTAGTTCGCAAAAGGGAATTCGTCCATGAAATTCTGAAAATATCAAATGCTGATTATTACAAAAAAGTTGTTACAGCTCTGGAGGATATGGAGAGGGTCAGAACAGTAATTCTATCAAACAAGAAGCACTATGTCGTTCTAGATCCTAAAGCGAGGATCTGTTTCAATTGTTCTGAGTTCTGGAACTGTTACAAGGCAAACAAGCATGAATTCTCTGATCTTGATCCAGAAGAGGAGATGGATTGCTATGTCTGTGAAAGTTGAGGCAGTAAAAGCAGTTGTAGCTATCATAGGAAGGCACTGCTGGAGCTGTAGGTTTCGTCACAAAGATGATTGGTTTGTCTTGGAGGGTTTCTGTCATTACTATCCTTCTTTAGAAGAAAGGGAGATTTTGAAGGGTTCTTCTTGCCATTACTATGGGAAAAGAGAAATAAAGGCTGAAAAAGCGTAAGGCATTTGAAGTACAAATAGAAGACTTTAAATATTTTAGCTAACATATTAGCTAAAATGAGAGTTAGAAAAGTTGGAAGTGTAAAGATCGGAAGGGAAAAAATCAGAGAGTTTATCTATCCTAGGGTTAGATTACCTCAGATCCTTAAAAATTGGATTGATCAAAAAGCCATCGTCTACCTCGCTGAAATAGATGGTCAAGAATTAATTATCCTCTCTAGAAGCGAATTAGCCAAAAAAGTTCGCGATATTAGCCAATTAGCTAACGAGTTTGTATCAATTAGCCAATTGGAACAATATGAAAAAAGGTTCAAAAGGATCGAAGAGGCTATTGAGAAGTTGACTGAACTTATTTCAACGAATAAGCCCGAAAATAAGCAAGAAACAACCGAAAAGAATGGGCTCGGCCGGATTCGAACCGGCGACCTCCGCCTTGTAAGGGCGACGTCATAACCACTAGACCACGAGCCCTCTACGAGCTATATTATGCATTCGCTATTAAAGTTTAACGATAGTCAGGGGAGGAATTCGTGAATCGTCGCTTGGGTTGTATAAGATAGTCGTGGGTTTATTCAGTGACACTTCGGAAAGATTTAGCATCTTTTCGGGAAAAATGAAATTGAAAAACTCATGGAAAGTTTAAAATATACATTTGATTTAAGGAATAGAAATTTAAGGTGGTGAAAAAATTGAATGAAGGTTTGAGGGAAAAGGTCTTAGCACTTTCAGATGCTATTCAGGAGACGGAGGAATATACGGATTTCCTTAAAAAGGAAGAAATTTTGAAGGCGGATACGGAAACTCAAGAACTTTTAATGGAGTTTCAGCAAAAACAGCAGGATTTTATTAGCAAACAGTTATCTGGTGAGGTAGATCAAGAACTGCTTACTCAACTTACTGATATACAAGCAAAGTTAAAATCTCAGGAAAATCTCGTAAATTTTCTTGACTCTTACACAAAACTGCTAAATCTTCTTGGTGAGGTCGCGGATCTGATTAGTGACAGGCTGAATGTAGATTTCGCAGATGTTTTCAGGAACAGGTAAAATTTAAAAATTTAGCTTGTTTTTGTTTTTTCTCTTTTTTAGCGTCTTAGTTTTTCCCTTCTAAACTTAGCCTCCGGAAATAACCCTGATCACCTTTATCTCTCCCTCCTCCACTTCATCATTCGTAGGAATCGGTACTCCATCCTTTAAGATGACAACAGTCTCAGGGTTTATGTCTAAAAAAGACAGAATGTCGGAGTATTTCTCGAACCTCTCAATTTCAATCTCTCTCTCTTTATATGGGAAACCAAAAAATAAAATTTTCAATCTCCCTTTTTTTATCATTTCTCCGTTCTCATTCCTCATCGGGTAAAAGTTCCTTAGCCATTGTTTTTATACTTTCACCACCACCTCTTGTAAGAGCTTCATTTTTTAGGTCATCCACATTCTTTTTCAAAAGCTTCTCGTCTTTGTTAGCCAGCTTAGAAGTGCCCTTCTTTTTAAAAAGTTTCCACTTAAAGCGCCTCATAACAATCAATACTTAGTGTGTTTTCACAATAATAAGTCTTTCGAAAGGTTCATGATAAGGAGTCTTACTGTTTAATTGTGGCAGATGATGGTTAGCTATCTGAAAACTTTGAGTAACTCATCCCTTTTGTTTTTCCTTAGTACATCCTTTAGAGCCCTTCTTATATTATCTATTTCACCCTTCTTTGCTGAAATCGGGTATATCTTGTGTCTCCAGTTCGTCCATGGAGGAATCATCCCGAGCTTTTTTGAGATGCAGTTCAGGGTGTAGTCTCTCTTTTCAACCTTATCCATCTTGTTGACTGCTAAGAGAACTGGAAAATCGAACTCGTTCAGGAAATCGAACATTTCTATATCTATCGGTATTTCGTCTCTCTCTTCCCACCTTTCTACGATTTCTATGAATGATTTACCGTCTACAACCTGTACCGCTGCTATTATCCTCTTATGGTTGTTCTCTATGTAATGGACGATGAAGTCCTTAATCTTTTCTGTGAAATCCTTGCTAACGCCATGGATGTATCCGTAACCCGGTAGATCTGTTAGCAGGAGATCTCGGTACTGGAAAAAATTTGGCTTTATTGTTGTTCCGGGTTTTTTACCTTTTCTAACATCTACACCAAAAAGTCCCGAAAATAGCGTGGATTTGCCGACATTCGATCTGCCAGCAAATACGATCTCGATTTTTATCTTGGAGGGATTTAAATTCATGTTTCTAAATAATTTTTATTTGATAAAAGGTTATAACCCGTAGTACAAGTTTAATACGAACACCAAAGCACCGATTATTATTCCAAAGGCGAACACACTCTTTGGATTGATCTTGATCTGTGTTTTCTCCTCCTCGAAGTATCTCATTATTCCCGCAGAGGACATCAAAGGAGGGGTTTTTGCCTTTTTTTGTTTTGCCATGAAAGCATGTTATAATAATTTGTATTTAACTTTAGTGGTGATATTGTTGTGGTTTTAGGTGGATAGTTGGTTGAGGTTAGACATCGCACACCATTCCAATCACTGAATTTATTGAGAAATTTTTTTTACCATCTATGGTTAGGTATTCTATGGAGCATTGTTCTATGGAACTCTCCACCTACCTAATAGAGATAGAGGGTGAAGTAACAGTCAAAAAAGGTATATTTTATTCAGACTCGCTCTTGTTTGAGGAGAAGGATTTGGACACACCTGATTTTGTGCTAATGCCCGCTTTTTTCAATTCTCATGTCCACCTTTCGGATTCTGTTGCGATAGATCCTCCTGAAATGCCTCTTGAGAAGATGGTGGGACCAAATGGCTACAAGTTCCGGGTTTTGAGTAGTGCGAGTGAAAATGAAATAGTGACTTCGACTTCGGAGAGCATAGAGCTGGCAAGAAGCTCCGGAACTGCGTTTCTCTGTGACTTCAGGGAAGGCGGATTAAAAGGTGTGGATACCCTTAGAAAGGCTGATGGGAGTGAAATTGTGGTATGCATGGCAAGGCCCTCGAGCTTGGAGGAGGCGGAGAAAATGGTGGATTCGGTCAATGGATTTGGGATGAGTAGTGTTAGAGACCATGATTTCGTTTTTCTTGAGGATGTAAGAGAATTAGCGAGGAAAAATAACTTACTTTTTGGAATTCATGCGGGAGAGAGGGATGATGGAGATGTTGAAAAGGCTATCTCTCTTGAACCGGATTTTTTGGTTCACATGAACAACGCTTCGAAGGATAATATAATGCGAGCAATTGATGAGGAAATTCCGGTAATCTCCTGTATAAGATCGAATTACCTCTTCAATCTTCACAATCGGGAAAGTTACAGCATTCTTTCGGAATATGAGTTGTGGGGATTGGGAACAGATAATGTTATGCTCGTTAAGCCATCGATGGTGGATGAAATAAATTTTGCAGGTTTTATAGTGAACTACATATCTGTACTGAGATCATCCTCAAAAGGGTTTGACATATTTGAAAAAGATCGTAAGTGGATTTTAGCTGATTTTAGGAAGTATAGAAAGTCGAGGAATGTGTTGAAGACAATTGTGAGAAGATTATCTGAAAAAGATATTTTGAAAATTATTGATGACTTTGAAATTATGTAGATTTCACAATAAAAAAAGGGAAAAACTATTTATTTATTAGGAAACTGGAATTGGTGAGATGAAGGCAAAGAATGTGATGAATGAGAATGTGATATATGCGACCTTACCAGACACGAGAGATAATGTTCTGAAGCTGTTCAAGAAGTACGAGATCTCCGCAGTTCCCGTACTGAAAAATGAGAAAGTTGTGGGGATAGTCACGAGAAAAGACATCCTGAGGAAAATTGAAGAGGATCAGTTGGCTTTGTTGATGACACCCGACCCTGTAACAGTTCAGGCAGACGATTCGTTAAAAAAAGTTGTAGAGATTTTAACGGGCACCCAGTTCAGAAGACTTCCTGTGCTCGATGGTGATAAGCTTGTCGGCATAATAACCTTGAGGGACATAATAGGTAAGCTTGCGGAGATGGAAATTGAAGATCAGGTAAAGGAGTATGTTACGAACTCCACCGTGTGTGTGTGGGAGGAAACACCTCTGAACATCGTAGGAGAGATAATGAGACTTAGTAACTCAGAATTATGTCCTGTTCTTAATGAAAATGCGGAGATAATTGGGCTAATTGATGAGAAGATAATGCTAACCGAAACCCTCATTGAGGAATTTATTGAGGAGAGCAAGTATTCCTCATCGAGCGATAGCGAAGACTCTTGGATGTGGGACTCGATCAGGGACAGAACGATAAAGTACTTTGAGGTTAGCGTTGTAAAACTTCCAAAAGAGCCTGTGAAGAACTTTGCTAAGCCTCCTGTTTTTGTTTATCCGCAGACAAAGATTTCCAAGGTTGCAAGGGAGATGGTGAAAAATGACATAGATCACATGCCAGTACTTGATGCAGAGGATAGACTGATAGGAATGGTGCATGACAGGGAGCTTATAAAGGTATTACTCAAAGTTCTCTGAACGGCTATTTTCTGCTCTACTTTTGAGATGTCTCAATACAACTTCGAGTACTCTCTCTTTTAACTCCTTTTCGTCAATTCTCGAGTCGATAATTATGGCTTCCCGCATTGATAGAAATATCTCCCTGACTCTCTTGAGGTAGTTTGTGTTCTCAAACTCATTCGGCTTGCCTCTGCTTTTTATTCTCTTTACAGCCTCTTCCGGTGGCAAGTCAAGCACTATGAGTATGTCTGGTTTTGGAGCAATTTTTTCATTCATCTCTCTTAGCTCATTGATGTCAAAACCAAGGGCACCCTGATAAGCTATCGTCGAGAAGTAATATCTGTCCATTATCACTATCCTGCCCTCTCTTAGCGAGGGTAGTATGTTGTTCCTGACATCGTACTCTCTGTCTTTGAGGAACAGTTCGAGTTCCTCCTCGGGAGACAATCTCGAGGTATAACTCTCCTTTAGCTTCCTACCCCACTTGCTATCTGTAGGCTCTTTCAGTAGGACTACATCATATCCTCTTTCCGATAATTCCGAAAATAGAAATTTGGCAACCGTTGTTTTTCCCGAACCGTCTATCCCCTCTATTGCAATCAGCACAGACTTTCAAGGGATCGAGAATAGAAAAACTTTATGACTCTGCAATTGCTGGACGGTCTGATTAATAATGATTTATAGAAGTTTGTTAAAAGTTGTTACGATTATAGTAATGTTTATTAACGAGAGGGTAAATTTACTTTATGCTTGCTAAGTTTCTGATTGAGATGCCGGATGCAGACGCACAGCGTCTCGTTCGGATGCTAAGCGATTCTATGGACGGGTTTAGAACATATCTCACGATCTATTCCGCGGTGAAGATCGGGCTGTTCGATGCTCTTAGAAATCCCAAAGGGGTGAGGGAGCTTGCTGAGGAGCTAAACTGCGATGAGGAGATACTCTATGTTTTCTGCGAAGCTTTGAAGGACTTGGGGTTTCTCTGCAAGAGCGGAGACAAGTATTGCAATACAAAGATATCGGAGGTGTTTCTGCGATCGGACTCGTTCTATTCTCAGACAACATTTATCGAAAACACCTTTGAAAATCTTAAATTGTGGTTGGAATTGCCGGAAATCCTCAGAAGAGGTAGGCTTAAGAGAAAGTCAAGCAAATTTTTTGCTGAGAGAGCGATCCACTCTCTTGCCCAGAATTCTTTGCTTGGGGAGATACAGAGGACGGTAGAGATTGTCTCGTCCTTGCCGGAGTTTAAGAAAGCGAGAAGACTTCTCGATCTCGGAGGAGGACATGGGTTGTATGCTATAGCCTTTACATCAGTGAACATGAATCTGCATGCGGATGTGTTCGATCTACCACATGTTGTTGAAAAAACGAAAGAGTACATCAGAAAGTTCAATGCGGAGGATCGGGTGAGTGTTGTGGCAGGAGATTTCTTCGTGGATAGCTTGGGTAAAGGTTATGACATAGTTTTCTCCTCCTATAATCCGGGAGGTAAAAAGGCGGAGCTGATTCCGAAAATATACTCATGCCTGAACGAGGGAGGAGTTTACATTAACAAACAGTACTTTGGTGATGGGAGAGTGACGACTCTTCTTGAACTTGAGTGGAATCTGTGGACATTTGACGGGATTGAAAAAGATAAAAAGCTCTATACCTTCAAAAACGACTTAAATTTGGATAGTTATCTGAGCGAACTTGAGAAGATTGGTTTTGAGGTGATAGATGTTGTAGATCTTGGTGATGGAGATATGATGATTGTCGCGAGACGATAGTAACACTACATTGTTAAATATTGTTAATAAGTAACAAATAGTAAATTTTATTTAGCAAAAATTGTTATTTTAGTCATGGAATCTTATGAATCCGATGAAATTTTGGAGAGGGCTAGGAAGTTCCATCGACACATCTGTCCGTTTCTCGCACTCGGAATAAGAGCATCAGGGGTGGCGATGGAGGAGATGGGGGTTGGAAGGTTGGGGGAGGATGAGAGCATAGGTGAGGATGTACTTGCGATAGTGGAATGCAATAATTGCTTTGCGGATGGCGTTCAGGTAGCGACGGGATGCACTTTTGGAAATAACGCTTTGATATATCACGATCTCGGTAAAAATGCTCTAATTCTTGTTAGAAGAGGCGATTGGGAGGGTGTAAGAGTTTACATTGACGCAGAGAAAGTGACGAAGAAGTATTTCCCGAAAGAAGCGGAAGAACTCTTTAAAAAAGTTGTTACGAGAAGAGAGGGCGATGAAGAAGATAGGAAGCTTTTATCACAGCTGTGGGAGGAAATTGGATACAAAATGCTCGAAATTCCGAAAGAGGATTTTAAAATTGAGAAGGTTAAAGTGGTGAAGATCGACCAAGCACCGATTTTTGAGAGCGTTCGTTGCTCTTCGTGTGGGGAGCTTGCGATGAAAACAAGAGTGATCATCGATGAAGAACCTTACTGCCTGAAGTGTGCTAAAAGGAGTTATCGTGCTGTTGTTGGGGAAGGAATTGTCGAAGTCGATAGCTGGGGGTGAGTGGATGAAAAAGGCAATTTTGTTCACGCTCATTCTTGTACTCATGCTGTCAGGGTGTGCACAGGATGAAAAATCACCTCCAAATGCCGAAAAAGTCGTGGATATGATCGGCAGGAGTGTTGAGGTGCCCGAGGATGTGGATAGAGTTGTTTGTATAGGTCCCGGGGCGTTGAGGTTGATAGTCTACCTTAACGCAGTTGATAAGGTGGTGGGTGTTGAATCTGCGGAGAAGGATTGGAGCCCCTACGGGAGACCCTACAGACTTGCCCATCCCGAACTTGCAAATTTGCCGATAATAGGGCAAGGTGGTCCGAATCCGATACCACATCCCGAGGAGATAATAAAGGTCAATCCTGATATAATATTTGCAACATACATTGATGCTGAGCAAGCAGACGATCTCCAACAGAAAACTGGTGTTCCTGTTGTGGTTTTGAGTTATGGTCAGCTTGCAACATTTGAAAGTGAGGAGATTTTTGCCTCCTTGAAACTCGCGGGAAAGATTCTTGATAAGGAGCAGAGGGCAGAGAAAGTTGTAGGTTTTATACGGAATATAATCTCTGATCTGAATAGTAGAACATCAGATGTTCCGGATGATGAAAAGCCAACCGTGTATGTAGGAGGAGTAGGATATAAAGGACAACAAGGTATAGAGTCCACTGAGTGCAATTTTCCACCCTTTGTTGTGGTTAATGCCAGAAATGTGGTTGATGAAGTCAAAAAGCCCGGGCATGTTTTTGTAGATAAGGAAAAACTGCTTGAATGGGATCCTGAGGTGATATTTATAGACGAGAATGGACTTACACTCGTAAAAAGTGATTATGAAAAAAATCCGGAGTTCTACAATTCTCTGAATGCGTTTAAGAGTGGTAATGTATACGGAATACTGCCTTTCAACTACTACACGACAAACATTGGAACCGCTCTGGCTGATGCATATTATATCGGTAAGGTATTGTATCCAGATAGATTTGCGGACATCAATCCGGAACAGAAAGCCGATGAGATCTTCGAATTCTTGGTAGGGGGAGAAGTTTACGAGGATATGAAGAAAGTGTACGGTGGGTTTGTGAGGATGGATGAGTGGTGAAATGAGAAGTTGAGCAAAAAATGAACTGGTAGGAAAATGAATTATGCAGAGTACATTAAGGAAAAATATGTTCTTGGATTAATCTTGCTTTTACTTCTTATCTTAGCATCGCTCATCTCTTTATGCACAGGATCGTATTCACTGACACCAGCTGAGGTTATTGGCACACTGGTTGGAACGGGTGATAGACATGCAAGTATCGTCGTGTGGAACATGAGGCTACCGAGGATAGCTGCATCTATTGTGGCAGGTTTATCTCTTGCAGTCGCAGGAGCGGTGATGCAGTGTGTTCTAAGGAATCCTCTCGCATCGCCATTCACGATGGGAATATCACACGGATCTGCTTTCGGAGCAGCGTTTGCAATAATAGTTCTGGGTGCTGGTGAATTACACAGGGTTGGAGAGGGAGTTATCATAACGAATCCCTATATAATCCCGATATTCGCATTTATAGGGGCACTACTTGGGGTTTTTGTAATATTGATTTTAGCAAGACTGAGGGGACTGTCTCCAGAGGCGATGATACTGGCTGGGGTGGCTATGGCTTCTCTTTTTTCTGCGAGTACAATGCTGATGCAGTACTTTGCAGAGGATGTTAAGGTCGCTGCGGTGGTTTTCTGGACTTTTGGAGATATTGGAAGAGCCAACTGGAAGGAGATACAGCTTATGATCGCGATTGTTGTGCCATCGTTACTGTATTTCACCTACCGTCGTTGGGACTACAATGCACTTATAAGCGGTGATGAGACTGCAATCTCACTTGGGATAAATCCCGAGAGGGTAAGGCTTGAGAGCATGCTACTTGCATCACTAATCACAGCTATATGCGTATCTTTTCTTGGAATCATTGGGTTTATAGGACTGGTAAGTCCGCATATAGTTAGACTTATTGTAGGAGGAGACCACAGGTTCTTAGTACCTCTTTCCGCACTTCTTGGTTCACTTCTACTTCTATCCGCAGACACTGTGGGAAGAACAGTAATCTCTCCAATTATAATACCTGTGGGAATAGTTACATCGTTTATGGGAGCACCGGTTTTCATATATCTACTTGTGAGGGGGAGCAGGAGTTGATAGGTCGGGGTGGGTTAATATGCTAAGAATTGAAGATCTGAGCTTTGCTTACAACTCGAGGGTCGTTTTAAAAGGAATTGATTTTGATGTAACCTCTGGGGAAATGCTGTTCATCATCGGTCCTAACGGAAGCGGGAAGTCGACACTCCTGAAATGCCTCAATGGAATCCTGAAACCGAGAGGGTCTGTGTACATAGGAATGAGGGAGTTGAATAAGCTTCCGAGGGGTGAAATAGCTAAGTGGATAGGATATGTACCTCAGAGAGGAGAGATCAACCATTTGACGGTGTTCGATACGATACTTCTTGGCAGAAAGCCACACATAAAGTGGAGCGTGTCCGAGAATGATACTGAGGTTGTGAAGAGAATAATAAAACTGCTCGACCTTGAAGATCTATCCTTCAGGCGTTTAACGGAGCTTAGTGGTGGTGAACTGCAGAAAGTTATAATTGCAAGAGCTCTTGCTCAGGAGCCCAAGATACTTCTTCTCGATGAACCGACGAACAATCTCGACCTGAAAAATCAGATTGAAGTTATGAGAATCCTGAGAAAGGTGGTTAGAGAGCGTGGAATCTCAGCAGTAATCACGATGCATGATTTAAATATAGCGTCGCTCTATGCTGACAGGATAATCATGCTGAAAGATGGAGAGATTGTTTCAGTCGGAGGAGTAGAAGTTTTAAATTCTGAAAACATTGAGAAAGTGTATGGAATCAAGGTTTCGGTAGTAGAACACGATGGAAAGCCACTGATTGTCTTCTCGTAATTCATGAGTCCATAATCTACTGCTTGTTCGTATCTTGAGACCAACACAACGCACCGGCATAGTACTTCAGAGCAAATAAACAACCTCTTGAAGATTGCATAAACGAAATAAAGAAAACATGCTCCGGCCGGGATTTGAACCCGGGTCGCCGGCTTTCCTCTATGCTCGAAAGGCCGGAATGATTGGCCGGGCTACACCACCGGAGCCTAAACTTTGAATTCAGAAAGGGATTAAAAATTTTTTCCTTGATTTTGTTTTTCGGGGTGATGAAATGAAAACGGGGCTGTGCTGGATGATATACCATCTTTGGTTGTTATTTTGGTGTGTGTTGAATCCAATTCAAAACTCGCTGAGAAATTCGTATAGCTGAAAAACAGAAAAAGATTTAAATTTCACTTGAATAAGGATGGGAGGGTGAAAAAATAATGGAATTTGAGGATGAATTCTTAGATATTGTTGAAGAAGAAGAACCAGCGGATGATGATGTTAAGCTTGCAGAGGTATATAAACTTGCTGTAAAGCTCATAAGACTTCTCGATAGTGTTAAGAGTCAGGAGCTTAAAGAAGGAGCCTCCCTCATGCTTATCAGGGAAATAATTAATGACGATCCCGTTTTAATGGGTCTCGCATCCAAGATGATTCAGGATCTGAGCTACGGTGTAATTGATGATGAAAACTATGTATCATAGGGTAAACTTAAGTTTTTGAGTTTGTTTTTTTTTTAATTTGGTGTTGATAAAACAACGGAAGTAATAGGGTTCTTGGTTGGTGTGTGAAGTTTGGGGCGGGAATATTTTTTACCAGTGCCGTTTGAAGATGGGAGCTATATCCAGTATCGAGCTTATTCGAATATAAATAGTGATAAAAATAAAATTTAAAATTTAAAATTAAAAAATATTATGCAAAAGCCTTCTCAAAGAACGGCACGACTTGTTTCTTCCTGCTCATTACTCCCGGTAGCCACACGGATTTTCCTTCGAGTTCCTTGTCGAATGCCCTCTTTACAACAGATGGGTCGTCTGTTACAGATAGAAGCTCCGTGCCCTCCTGTATTATGTCCGTGAGCATGAGGAATATGCTATGGTATCCGCCCTCTTCCTTTACCTTCTTCATCTCTTCGTACAGCGGTTCCTTGAACTCGTCAAGCAGTGATAAAGATACAACCTCTATCTGCCCGATTCCAACTTTGTTTCCAGACATGTTGAAGTCTTTGAAGTCCCTAAAGAGCAAATCTCTCGGTGACTTACCCTCCAAGTCGGACTTTTTCTTGAACATCTCCATACCGAGTTCTTGAATGTCTCCGATTCCGGCAATTTTTGCGAGCTCCTCAGCGGTCTTTACATCCGCATCTGTGGTTGTAGCGGATTTGAGAATAACGGTATCACTTAAGATGGATGCAAGCAGAATTCCTGCAACATTCTGTGGAATTTCAACTCCGTGCTCGTCATATAGTTTCTTTACAACTGTTGCGGTACTCCCTACTGGCATGTTTAGGTAGAATATCGGATTTGGAGTGGTTATGTCTCCGATTTTATGGTGGTCAACGATCTCGACGATCTCAGCTTTGTCTATATTGTCGAGGGTTTGGGATACTTCGCTGTGATCCACGAGGATAACTTTCTTACCTTCTCCATCTGTTAGTAGCTCTGGTACTGAAAAACCGAACTTCTCAAGAACGAATGCTGTCTCTGGATTTAGTTCTCCCTGTCTTGCTGGGATGGCTTCCTCTCCAAGCTTCTTTTTCAGCTCTGCATATGCTATGGCTGAGCAAACTGAGTCTGTATCCGGGCTTTTGTGACCCACAATATAAACCGCCATGTTTGAAAATTTTGAAACTAACTAATAACCTTTTCGTTTAAACATAATTTGAACGATTATTACACTTTTTTAGAAACCCTCGGGAGATATTTGATATATTTAATTATTTCAATTTATTCTGTCTTGTTTGTTCTTTATTGTTGCAGGTGTGAATCGCTACTCTGTTTCCACTTTCCACCTTGCAAAAATTCCATCTCCGAGCTGTTGAAGATTTAGGAGTTTCAGTTTTATGGGTTTTTTAAATGAGTTTCCATCCACAGGGGTGGGAGAATTCTTTCCACCGATGATCATGCCTCCGTAGTAGATGTTGATCTCATCAATCAAGCCATCCCTGAGGAGGGAGTTAATGAGAGTTCCGCCACCCTCAACCATAAGCCTTCTGATCCCCATTGAGTAAAGTTCAGCCACTACCTTCTTGAGATCTACCATGCTCTGTCCCGCAAAGATTATTTCTACATTTTTAGGGTATAGATTCAGTTTTTCCCTATCTACGCTTTCTGTAACAGCGATAATGGTTTTTGCAGACTCATCTACAACCTTGGAGGTTGGTGGAGTTTTTAATTTACTATCGATAACAACTCTGGTTGGGTTGGGTGTTAGACCCTTCTTGACCCTCTCTTTCCGCAATAGTGGGTTTTTTATTGTTAGAGATGGGTTGTCGGAAAGAACAGTTCCAATTCCAACCATTATCGCATCTGAAAATGCCCTTAACTTATCGACTCTAATTAAATCCTCCTCGCATGAGATCCTCACTTGTCTTCTTGCTTCATCGCTGATTTTTCCATCTGCACTAACCGCTATATTCACAAATGTAAAAGGACGGTTCATATCACATCTTCAGCAATTCTTCGAATCTCTCTTTTGCTTTTCTGACTCTTTCCTTGTCCCTCCCGGAGAACTTTACTTCAACATAACCGGGTTTTGGATATGAGCCTATCTGGACATCTTTGAACTCTCTAACAACCTCGTTCAACTCGTTTAGAATCTTCTCCTCGTATCCCTTTACTTTCAACCTCTCCTCGTGATAAATTTCGGATGAGAATTTTTTAATGATCTTTTCGAAGGTATCCTCCATTTCTGCGGGAACTCCCGGCATTACCGCAACATTTCTTATAATAAATGCTGGGGCAGCACCCTTATCGTTTGGTATCACCTCTGAACCTTCGGGAAGGGAGGCAACCTTTTTTATAGCCTCCTCGTTGTTTGTAATCTTCCTCAAAAGCTCTTCAGCGGACTTGTTTATCTCGAGCTTTAGGTTGAAAGCCTTAGCGACCCCTTCCGCGGTAACATCATCGTGTGTTGCTCCGAGTCCACCTGTGACGAGGACAAAATCTGAATTCTCGCTTGCCTTTTTTACCTCCTCAGCTATATCGTCCACATTATCCGGTATGACAATAATTCTCCTCACTCTGTGCCCCATCTTAACAAGCTTTCTCGCCATGTAAACGGAATTTGAGTTCGCGGTATCACCACTCAGTAGTTCATTTCCGACGGAGATTATTGTAAAATCCATGAATGTTATAGTTTATTGAAGAACAAAAAGTTTCCTATTAAGGTTTGTTATTTTCTTATGTGAACGAAGATGTGGTCTTTGTGGTAGGGTTCAAGACTTCCGTGCTTTAGGATATCAAATATCTCCATCTCCATCAAAACCTTTTTGAAAACGGATGATGGTTCCGCGGTTGAGTCGATACTTCTTGCTTTCACCATTATTATTCCCTCTCCTCTTCTCCTCAGGAAAAACTCAGTATTTCTTTCGAAGATCTCCAGCTGGTTTCTTTGAGATATGTCTTGGTAAATGAAGTCCACTTCTTCAACCATTCCTGAATAGTTTTCTGGCTTCTCAGCATTTTCGAGTAGTGGGATTATGTTCTCTCTCTCCATAGCAAGCTCAAGGAATTTTTTAAACGGGATTGCAGAGTACTCCACTCCGTAAATAATTCCTCTGCTGAGTATGTCAGAGAGGTGACTGGCGGTGGTTCCGGTTGCGGTTCCGAGGTAGAGTAGCTTAAAGTCCTTTCTTATCTCGGGAATGTGGTTGTTTAGTATCATTCCCGCGAATTTGCTTCTGAATGGTATCCACTCCCTGTACTCTCCTATCTTCTTCTCTCCGTAATGTGGTGGATAATTGCTTCTGGTTGCTAACATCTCTCTGTCCTTGTATTCGATAATGAATGTGTTTGGTAGAACCTCCTTTTTTACCCTCAGCACATCCATCTTTAACCCTCTTTTAGTTCTTTGAATTTTTCCCTAACGGAATCGCTAAGCTCTTCAACAAGCTCTCCGCTGTAGTGGTCTATTCTTGATGCAATAGCAATTTTTCCAGCCATGAACCTTGCCATTTTTCCTCTTTTCTTTTTCGGCAAAGTTCTGATGTATGGGTGTTGGAAGATTATTCCGTGTTTTGGTATTTTTGCTTTTTTGCCTTTTTTCATTCTTGAGATAGCCTTAAAGAGGCTTTTTTCAGCACCGATTATCTGTATGGTGCTTGCTGGAAGAGAGGACAGCTTTCTAAGGCTTCCGCACTTCTCGAGAAGTCTTGCGGAGATAACACCCCCAACAATTGAGCTTACATTTGGCATTATCTTTTCCGCATTTTTGTTTATCTCCTCCTCAACTCTCCTTCTCAGGTCTTTTAGGTCTTTCACTACATTTCTGAACCTTTCTGCAATCTCTGTGTCGTGTACATCCTCCAGCTCTTGGATTTTTTCGCTAAAAAGGTTCAAACCCAAGTCTATTTCATCCATAGTTTTTATCAGGGTGATTAGGTATCTCTCATCGCTCAAAATCTCTGATAAAACCTTTTTCTCAGCTATTTGAATTGCAATTTTCCTGAGGTTTTTGTAGTAATCTTTTTCACTCTTGAAAATCTGCAAACCGGCATCTTTAAGGGAGAATGGTAGCTTGCTTTCATTGTATGCCGATGTAAAATCCGATCTCTCTACCTTGAACTCATCTCCAACCACTGTAACTCTTCCGAACCAGGTGTTGTAGAATTCCTTGGTACCATTCGCATTGCTCAATTTACCACACCTCAACCATCAGCCTCAAACCCTCATCACATCTGCGGGAGCATTCTTTGCCTTCGTTCTTGTGGTCACACACTCGAATCCTTTGTTCTTGAAGTAGTTTTTAATTTCCTTTTCGATTCTCGAGGTGTTTGAGTCTGTGATCGCGTAAACCGTTGGTCCGGTGGAACTCATACCTATCACGGTCTCATCTTTCATCATGTCTATAAGGTTTTTAATCAAGTCCCCGTACTGCTCTACCTCTACTCTTTTGAATCCCAACTGTTGTATTCTGTGGATACCCTCTCTGAACGAATCGAGGTCTTTTTCGACAACTGATGGCAAAACTTTCATTAGGATTATGTGGGATAGGGTTCTCACCTCGCTGATGGATATTGGACAATATTTCTGGAACAGATTTACCTCCTCTCCACCGTAGTATCCCGTTAGATCTGGGGTAGCCACTACTATATCCCAGTCCGGAAAATCGTATCTTGCAAGAACGGGGGGTGGTGGGGCTTTGCTTGCGGAGGAAGGTAGAAAATCCTTCTTGAGCTTCTTTGAGTGTCCTCCATCCAACACGAATCCACCTTTCTCGAACACCGCAACACCGATTCCAGATGTGCCTCCTCTCCCAACCAATCCCGCTAACTCTTTAACGGACAAATCGAGGTTGTATAAAACTTGGTATGCTTTTGCAACAGCTAATGAGCTTTGAGTCCCACTTCCGAGTCCTACATGACTTTTAAACTCACTCTTCACATTAATTTCAATCCCCTTTCCGAATGCAGACCTTAGCTTCAAAGCACTTCTTTCAAAGTGGGGTGTAGATGAAGATTTTATAACAACATCTTCAGCTTCCCGTGCGGTTATCTCAATGTAAGGCTCTTTCAAAGCAACTCCAATACCTCCATCAACTCTCCCAATTTCCCCGTTTAAGTCTATTAGGGTTATATGGATTCTTGAAGGAGTGCGAACTCTGACCTTCATCGTACCACTTGAGAAGTTCCTCAGCTTTTAAGATTTAAGGTTTATCTTTTTTAGGTAGTTGGGTTCGTTGAAATCCACAACATATGCTTCGGGAGCGATTACCGGCAATCTGTACCCTGTGAATATCCTCATTATCTCCCCCGCTTGAATGGAACATGTCAGGGCGTAGGAGATGGGGTCGTATTCTGGACGGAGATATTTGACATCGAAGAAGGATACCCCATCAGGGAGGAATGTGGTTATTATGTCAGGTATGAAAGGCACTCCGAGTTCCTCTGCTATTCTTGCACAATTTCTGATGTGCTTGTGGGCGACGATAACATCTATTCCTTTTAACTGTCTTTTTAGTTCCTGATAATCCTCGGGATAGGGGTAAGAGATAACACAGGAATCGCTACTCATTGGGTGAACGACATCGTAGTCGTTCGCCTCGAGGGGCTTAATTGTGGAGTCGATTCTTGCATCCATTGGTGTGACGAAGTCACCGATGTACCTAAGACAGCCAACCCCGCTCCTCCAAAGTATCTCCATTATCATTCTTGAGCCTATGATCCCAACGCTGAACTTTTCCAAGTAGTCGATTTTCCTCTCATCAGCCATCCCGTACCAGAAAATTTTTCTCATATGGCTTACCCCTTATGGCTTTCATTATGTCATGTTTTGTTATTATCCCTTTTATTTCTCCATCTTTTAATACAAGAACTGCGGGATTGTGTATAAGCATTTTGCAGATGAACTCGAGATTCTCATCAGGTGAGACCGTTGGGAGAGGGCTGTCCATGCAGTCTTTAACCTTCATTTCGTCGGTGCTCTCAATACCCTTGTCCAGAATTATCTTGACAATCGAACTCTCGGTTACTGTTCCGAGCACCCTTCCCAACTCAATCACCGGCATTTGGGATATTCCGTTTTTCAGCATGATCTCAATTACCTCTCTAAGGGAGTCCTCGGGTTTGGCGAACATGACATCTGAATTCATAACGGAGCTTGCATTAACTTTTTTTCCCTCAAGATTCTCGAGAACCTCAAAAATTCTTTTAACGAGGGATAACTTGGGGTCAATATCTCCAGACTCTATTCTTGCTACAAGGGGTTGACTAACCCCTATAAGCTCTGCAAGTTTTTTCTGAGTTAAACCGAGTTTTTTTCTCCTTCTTTTAATCTCCTCAATTTCAAAGAGCATGAAATTTTTAATCAGAGAAGTTATTTAAAATTACCCATATGCATTATTTTGGGTTGGTCTAATCAGCATTGGACGGGAGATCGAAACTTTTATATCGTTATGCATGGTCAATCATATCCATGATGTGGGAAAACAAGATTATTAAATCACTCTGCTTGGGCTTAATTTTGATTTTGGTAAGTCTTTCTGGCTGTTTGAGTTCGGAACCTAAAACTCTAACTATTGCAACAACTACAAGCTTGTTTGATTCGGGACTTCTCGATGAGATTGCAAAGGAGTACAAAAAGGACTCTGGAGTGGAGCTACACTTCATTCCAAAGGGTACGGGATCAGCGATATTGGACGCGAAAAAATCGGCGGTTGACGGACTGATGGTTCACGCTCCACCACTTGAGGAAGAGTTCCTTTCCACGGGAAAGGGATTTAATAGGAAGGTTTTTGCTTACAACTTTTTCGTGATCGTAGGTAGTCAAGATTCCGCTCAAATAAAGGGCAACACTCCTGTGTCCGCTATGAAGAAAATTGTTGAGGCGGGAAGGGAAGGAAGGGCGATCTGGGTCTCGAGAGATGACAACTCTGGAACAAATACCAAAGAGAAGGAGTTGTGGAGAAAGGCAGGTTTCGAGTATTCGGAGATAAAGAATGAGGATTGGTTCAGGAGCACAGGATCAGGAATGGGGAAAACACTACTTTACACGAGTAACATCGGAAAGGACAAGGCGGTATACACTCTCTCAGACATAGGCACATTTCTGAAGTACAGGAAGAAGGGGTTGGTAAGTCTTGAGGCTTATGTTGATTACGGAGAGGAAATGCTGAATGTTTACAGCATGATCGGTGTAGTTGATAAGAAAGAAAAGGACTTTCTGAACTTTGAGATCTGGATGATGAATAAAGGACAGAAAATACTTGCGGAATACGGAAAAGATGAGTTTGGAACGCCTTTATTTAATCCAATCTCTACGGCTGATGAGGATACGATGAAGTGGATAGCCAAGATCGGCTTCATATCTGATGGAAGCAAGGTTACAGAATGTCCGAGAAAATACAGGAAGTACGAGGACAGAATTAAATTTCTGGAGTTGGGGGGATGAGTCTGGATCTCAACACTTTGATCTCTACACTGTTGAGTGATGAAGTGTTGGACATTGCGGTGAGGTCTGTAAAGGTTTCAGGAGTCGCAACACTTCTTTCCATTTCATACTCCATTCCGATAGCTCTTGCCATTGGTTTTCTGAGGTTTCCGGGCAGGAACTACATCAAAAGTTTTTTCAATGCGATGATAGGGATACCTACTGTTGTTCTTGGGCTTCTACTTTACTTGATGTTGGTTCCCGACGGAATTCTTGGGAGACTCGGACTTCTTTATACCGAGTACGGAATCAGTGTGGGTCAATCGTTGTTGATATCACCCATCATCGTAAGCTTCGTCACGAACTCCATAGAGTCAGTTGAAAGGGATGTGAAGGAGCTTGCGTTAACCCTCGGAGCATCTGATTTTCAGGCGTCGATTGCGATGATGAGGGAAGCACTTTCGGGCATAGTTCTGTCTGCAGTTGCATCCTTCAATAGGGCGATAGCGGAACTCGGAATTGCATTGATGATAGGTGGAAACATCTTTGTTAGTGATGGTGCTTACAACACAAGGGTTCTGACCACAGCAATGCAGATGTATGTAGCGAGAGGAGAGGTGGAACTGGCGATAAGCCTCGGCATAGTCCTCATGCTGATCGTTTTTATCGTATCCTTAGTCTCAAACACACTCCAGTCGAGGCTTGGGAGTTAGTCTGTTTGGGTTTTATTGATGGGAGGAAATGGAGAAACGATGGACGAAAAAGTGCAGAAGGAGGTATAAATGTTGGAAGAACTCAAAATACATCTGAGAAATATCTGGAAGTACTACGACGGAAAGGCTGTATTGAGGGATGTAAATCTAAGCGTACTCGGAGGGAGGGTTGTTGGGATAATCGGAAACAGCGGAGCGGGAAAAACAACCCTGTTGAAAATAGTTGCGGGACTTGAAAAGCAAGACAGGGGAGATTACTATTTTGATGGAAGGATTGCGGAAAGCTTCATAAGGAAAAAGGTCACAATGGTATTTCAGAAGCCCGTTGTTTTCAATACGAGCGTGCACTACAATATCAAATTCGGGTTGAAAATAAGAGGGTTTAGCAAGACGGAGATGGAGAGAAGGGTAAGGGATTCTTTGAGGCTTGTGAAGTTAGAAGGCTATGAAAAAAGAAGGGCAAAAAATCTGTCAGGAGGGGAGCAACAGAGGCTGGCTATTGCAAGGGCTCTGGCTATTGAGCCGGAGGTTATTTTGCTGGATGAACCAACAGCCAATCTCGACCCATTCAATGTCAGGGTGATAGAGCAGGTAATCAGGGAAATAAGCGAGAAGGGAGTAACAGTCATTTTCTCAACCCATAACATCTTTCAGGCAAGGAGAATAGCGGAGGAGATTGTACACATCCATGATGGGAAGATAGTGGAGGTGGGAGATGTAGAAAAAGTTTTTAATAATCCCGAAAATGAGATTACAAGAAAATTCGTTTCGGGAGAACTAATTTACTGAGGGGTGAGTGTGGGCGAGAGCGATGGAAGTAAGGAAAATACTGGAAATGATGTGAAAGTGGATGTTGGTGAGTTAGAGATAAAATTTAAGGTTTGGATTGAAAAAGACGGCTCTCATGTTTTGGGCAAGGGAGGAGCGGACATTCTTCAGGCTATAAAGGATGAAGGATCCATTATGCTTGCGTCCAAGAAACTCGGCATGTCCTACAGATATGTCTGGGAGTATCTAAGAAAAGTTGAAAGAAGAACGGGCTTAAAGCTCGTCATCAAGGATAGGGGTGGCGTGAAAGGGGGAGGAACCACCCTCAGCAGGGAAGGGGAGTACCTGTTGGAACTATTCAAGAATCTCGATTCAACAATCTCGAATGTAGTGGAAAAATACAAAAATTAAAAATCAGATATAGCTCCCTCGTTTCTCAGGGTCTCGCAGATTCTACACAGATATTCAACTTCATCATCGATTTGGAATTCATTGGTAATTATTTTCTCGATTAGCTCATCCATGATTTTCTTTGCTCCTGTGGATTTTTCCAAAATTTCCATCCCCTGTTGACCTCTTTTACTGCTTATGTACTGAGATATAGCAGCCTGAGTTAAACCAAGTTTTTCTGCAGCATCTTTACTCTTAAATCCATGCTTTTCAACAAGCTCTTGGGCAAGCTTAGCCCTTATTGCGGGGAGGATGTACCTCACTACTGTCATACAAGGTGGTTTTGTCATCGTAACTTTGTTAACTTTATAGAATAAATAAATTTGGGTTTTATTATATTTCGAACGATGGTTCTCCTCTTTTGAATTAGAACCTAAGTATTTAGGGAAAAGAATGATGTCTCATGGGAGCTAATTTAGCTCTATGAGACAGTGGCCAATAAAAATTCTGTTAGTACATCCCAAAGCAGAATTTATGAAAGATAGGAAATTGACGATCGCTGCAGACTGTGCTCTTGCAGTCCACAAGGACATAGTTGAGAAATTTGGAAGTGAGCCGTTAGTCATCGGATGTCCAATGCTTGAAGACCCGAAGAGAGTTTTTGAGAAGCTTAGGTTAATTCTGAGGGAGTCTGAGGCAGAAGAGATCGACATATACACGATGGAGGTGCCTTGCTGTCATGCGATTCATCTGATGGTTGAGAAAGCCAACGAGGAGCGGGTTGAAATCGGAAAGGAAGGGATAAAGCTAAACAAGTATATTGTTAGAGTTTCGGGTAATGTGGAGGAGTACACGGGAAAGGTTGATAAGGAGATGGTTTCGGCAGAGATAAAAGCCCATAGGGGTGGGTGACTTTGAAGGAGAAGAGAATGATCATAGCAATTGATGAAGAGCTATGTACTGGATGTGGAAGGTGTATAAACTCCTGTCCGACATCCGCTCTTGAGATGAAAGATGAAAAAGCCCATCTCAGAGATGAACGACTCTGCGATGGATTCGGTTCATGTATTGCGGTATGCCCCTTCAATGCTTTGTACATCGAGGAAAGAGAAGCGGAGCCCTTCGATTGGAGTGTCTTGTCTGAAATTGATTTTGAGAAATTCATAGATAAGCTAACACTGCATTACAAGCCTGTGCCGTTAAAGGAGTCGAAGGAGTAGTCTCGATTTCTTCATATTTTGAGTTTTTTAAAAAATTAAATGCACCGTTAAAATTTTAAATTTTCAGATCAAATCTTAGGTGGTGGTAAATATGGAAGAATTGTTTCAAACAGCGGATTGGAAGAGCGAAAAGCATGTTCCGGTTATTGAGGTTGGAGAGGTCAAAAAGGATGAAGTTGCTGAGGTAAGGGTTACAGTCGGGAAAGAAATCCCACATCCAAACACCACTGAGCATCACATCAGGTGGGTAGAGCTTTTGTTTTTGCCGGAAGGGGAGAAATTCCCGTATCAGATAGGGAGAGCGGAATTCCTTTCCCATGGTGAGTCTGTGCAGGGTGCAAATACGAGCACAGTGTATAGCGAGCCAGTAGCCATCTTTGCTTTTAAAACAGGAAAATCAGGAAAGCTTATTGCAATTTCTTACTGCAATATCCATGGTTTGTGGAGGAACGAGGTAGAGCTAAGGTTTTAGTTTTTAGCCATTTTATTTTTTCCTACCTATGTTCCGGTTCAGATTTCCGAGAGGGCTAAAACCCACATCTCTGAGTGATAGAAGGAGGTTCTATTCTGAGGAATTTGATTTAAAGTCGGTGAATGATTTTTTGGGTTGGAGAGATGTAACTAAGACCCCCTTCGCAGTTATAGTTGGGAGGCACTCCAACATCTACCTTCCGGAGTATGAGAGCATAAAAAATAAAGCGGTCATCATAGACAAACATGAAGGCTTAGAGGATGTTCTGAATTACATTCTTCAGTATCTTCCCGAAGGAGTATATTACGATCGGAACATCTATTCAAATCCGCTGGAATGCGAGAAGTGCGGAAGCTATAAAGATTGCTGGGATTGTAGCAACTTCTTAGGGCAGGAGCTTGCTTTTGATATTGATCCCGAGAATGTTTACTGTCCTTATCATGGCTCAATTAAGGATAAGATGGAGAGGGGACAGGGATTGAGCTTTTGCATGATCGAGTTCAAGAGGGTTAGGAAGTTGACGATAAACCTAATTCAAGAGCTTGAAAAAGAATTTTGTAAGATAATTGCGGTGTTCTCTGGAAGGGGATTTCATATCCATATTCTTGATGAAAATGCAGTAGAGCTTGGGAAAAAAGAACGGGAAAAAATAGCTAAGAAATATGAACGGTTTGCAATCGATCCGTGGGTAACAACTGGGGAAATGAGACTGATTAGACTACCCTTCTCATTAAACGGACTTGTGTCGAGACTCTGCACTCCTGTAAGTTTTGAAGAGATAAAATCTTTTGATCCTCGCAGGATGGCTATTCCTCGTTTTCTTTTTTCTCAGCTTTAGTTTCTTCTCCATAGTAGTATACTTTTTTCTTAGCTTTTATATCTTCCTCTTCGTAGTACTCCTTCTTTTTTTCCTCCATGTACTTTGGTTTTTGTCGGGCCATATAATTATTATTCCTTAATTTTTTGAGGAAGATTGATACTTACTTTATTGGAATAATACATTTTAACTTACTATGATACATATATTATACATTCCATTTACCAAAAATTTTAATATCAGGAAGTGTAATTATCATTGGTGGTAGTATGGGGGACAATCCATACGAGATTGCGGTTAGGCAGTTGGAGAGTGCATCCGAAATTTTAAAGCTTGATAGAGGGATTGTAGAGTATCTAAAGGTTCCAGATAGGGTTTTGAAGGTGAAAGTTCCAGTTAAAATGGACGACGGAAGCATAAGGGTATTCATAGGGTACAGAAGCCAGCACTGTGGGGTAAGAGGTCCGTACAAGGGAGGCATAAGGTATCATCCCGATGTGACCTTGGATGAGGTCATAGCCCTTTCCATGTGGATGACTTGGAAGTGTGCGGTAGTAAACATACCTTTCGGTGGAGGAAAGGGAGGGATAGTTTGCAGTCCAAAAGAAATGAGTCATAATGAGCTTGAAAGATTGACAAGAAGATATACTACCGCTATTCTTCCAATAATAGGTCCAGACAGAGATATTCCTGCTCCAGATGTTTATACGAACCCGCAAACTATGGCTTGGATAATGGACACCTACAGCAACATAATGGGCTATGCTGTTCCGGGAATCGTGACGGGCAAGCCGATAGAGATAGGTGGTAGTGAAGGGAGAGTCTCGTCTACAGGTAGAGGGGTGGCAATTTCTGCAAGAGAGGCTTTGAAAAAACTTGAGATCCCTCTAAAGGGTGCGAGGGTTGCGGTTCAGGGATTCGGAAATGTCGGTTATTATGCGTCGAAAATCCTCTCTGAGTGGGGGGCTAAGATTGTAGCGGTAAGCGACTCGAAAGGGGGAATTTACAGCGAGGATGGGTTGGATGTAGACAAAGTTTTGGAGCATAAGCAGTATACCGGTGAGTGTAGGGGTTTCGATGGAGCCGACGAAATAACAAATGAAGAATTGCTCGAGCTCGAGTGCGATGTTTTAATTCCTGCAGCTTTAGAAAATGTGATAACTGAGAAGAATGCAGATAAAATCAATGCTAAGGTAATATCTGAGGGTGCTAACGGTCCAACAACTCCAGAAGCTGACAGAATTCTTGAAGAGAGGGGAGTGTTTGTGGTTCCGGACATTTTAGCGAATGCTGGTGGGGTTATAGTGAGCTACTTCGAGTGGGTTCAGGATTTAAACAGGTACTTCTGGAACGAAGAGAGGGTTAACACCGAACTCGAAAAAGTTCTTGTAAGGAGCTTTAACGAAGTATTCGAAATAAAGAAGGAGTACAAGGTATGTCCGAGAGATTCTGCAATGATTCTTGCTTTGAAGAGGGTTGTGAGGGCGTTTGAACTGAGAGGACTCTGGCCACAATAGTTCATCCCTTTATTTTTTATCTTTACTCATAGAAACTGAATTTACTTAGTATTTAATCATCCAAGTATCTTTTAATTCCTTGTTGTTTTTCCGGTTTGGTTGTTAGATAGGGTATTCAATTCCAAATTGTCTAAAAAATGTATCGTTGAGTAGAGTATAATCTAACTAAACATTTAAAATACTGACTAAAAATCAAAAAATTTTAAATATTGTGGAGTTAAATTCAATTAAGTTAGGTTCTGGAGGATAATGGATGAAGATGGTGTTAGTCGATCTATCCAAAAAAACCGTCAAAATGGATGAACTTCCAGAGAATCTGAAAAGGTTTATCGGAGGAAAAGGAATAGCGACCAAGCTTCTTATCGATCTTTTACCACCGGGGATCGATCCATTTTCGCAAGACAACCTTCTCGTATTTGCAACCGGTCCTTTGAACGGCATCGTTCTGAGCGGAG
>Ga0209426_1000571_pt1 | contig 34908 bp, 35 predicted proteins | sample Deesub1362B_J571_FD_187697 | JGI IMG/M metagenome (GOLD analysis project Ga0209426, IMG submission 187697) | Deep oceanic, basalt-hosted subsurface ecosystem from Juan de Fuca Ridge flank, Pacific Ocean, CORK Borehole 1362B_J2.571 (SPAdes)... ...
CTTCAATTACATCCCTTTGAGGATGATTCTCTACATCATGTATATACCTCATAAGCCAATTATAACCACGAAAATAACTCCTAAGATAGATCTGACGCAATTTTAATCCTTTCCTTTTCCCTCAAGGAAGTCCAATATGTTTTTGAACTTTTGCAGAATGTATTATAATTTAAAAAGGAGGAAAAAAATGTGGGATTTTGAAGATTTCTGGGAAAATTTTGGAATTAAAATTGGTCCAATGGGCATAAGTATGCATGGATTAGGAAAATTTATTAAGTATTCTCGTACCTCAGATACTCATATTCTTCGAATTAAAATTGATCCTGAAATTAAAAAAGAAGAAATTAAAGCTCGCTTAGTGAAGCCGGGCTTGATAGAGATTGAATGGCCAAGAAAAATAAAAGGAGAAGAAATTCCTATTGAATAAAACTAATAAAATTATTTTAGAATATAAGAAATCTCTTATAAAGGGCAATATTCTTTCAAGACCAAATAGATTTACTCTTTTAGTTGAAATCAATTCCCAAGTTGAAAAGGTTTATTTGGCAAATCCAGGGAAATTAAGTACTGTTCTTGAAATAGGAAGAGAAATTCTATGTACAATTGAAAAAGCAAGAAGAAGAGAGACTGGTTATAATGCATTTGCAATTAAATTAAATGGAATTTATGCAACAGTAAATTCAAATTTTGCAAATACAATATTTGAAAGAAAACTTATATCAGATTTAAAAGATTTTTATCTTGAAAGTAAGGAAAAATTAATCCCAGAATGTGGAAGAATTGATTTTATGCTCAAAAATTTAAAAGGGGAAGAATTATTAGTAGAAGTGAAATCCTGTACTCATGTGGAAAGGGGAATAGCTAAATTTCCTGATAGACCAACTAAAAGAGGGAGAAAACATCTAAAAGTACTGGCTGAAATGCAAAAAAAAGGTATAAATTCAATTATCGTTTTTATTATTCAAAGACCAGATGCCTTTTTATTTGAGCCTTTTAAAGAAATAGATAAAGAATTTGCAAATTTATTGAAAGAAATTTATTACCAAGGAGTAAAAGTGAGAGCTGTTACTACTGAATTTGTTCCGCCTAATAAAGTCTATCTTAGAAACGATAATTTGATTATTAATTTCTAAATTAGTATTAAATTAGGGTCTATTTTTTATAATAATTTTCCATCCAAATATTAGAAATCCGAGACCTAAAAGAATTGTAAAAATACCTACTCCATAAGGATATAAAAATTCTGGAAAATAAATCAAGCCAAATCCACCTATTATGAAAGCTAAACCCAATAAAATAAGAAAATAACCAGAAAGAGTAGATGGGATTTTTACTTCCAAAAGTTCAGTTTTTGACCTAATAAAAGCCATTAATAGAAAGCCTATGCCCATACCAATTGCTCCACCTACAGCTACTCTATCAAATAATAGACCAATTCCAGCTCCTATAAACATAGAAGCTACAAAAAGTAATTCAGAAGGATTCCTATCTTCTTTTTTTCCATCACTTACTCCTATAAAAGTTTTCTTTAAAAGGAATTATATTTTAAAAAAATTTAAAATGTCAAAGAAAAGTTGACTATAAGTGGTGTATTGGTTAAATTTAAGTGGGAAAAATTAGAAAGGAGTGATTTAAATGAAAATGTTAATTGGTGGAGAATGGGTTGATAAAAAAGAAAAAATTGAGGTTTGTAATCCCTATAATAATGAACTCATTGATACAGTTCCAAGTGGTGATAAAGAAGATGTGAAAAAAGCAATAGAGAGTGCTGTTGAGGGATTTGCAATAAGTAAAAATTTGCCTGTTCATAAAAGGATGGAGATATTAAGAAAAACAGCAGATATTTTGCGTAAACGGCACGAAGAATTTGCTCGAACAATTGCCACAGAAGGAAGTAAGACTATTAAGGAGGCAAGACTTGAGGTTACTCGGTGTATAGATACAATATCTATTTCAGCTGAAGAAGCAAGAAGAGTAGTAGGGGAAACCCTGCCTTTTGATACCCGTGTTGGATCGGAAAATAGAGTTGGATATTATTATCGTTTCCCAATTGGTGTTATAGTTGCTATAACTCCATTTAATGATCCTTTAAATTTAGTTGCTCATAAAATAGGTCCTGCAATTGCAGGAGGAAATTCTGTTGTGCTTAAACCAGCAACTGTTACTCCTCTTTCTGCTCTTAAATTGGGTGAAGCTCTTTTGGAAGCGGGTTTACCCCCAAAGATATTAAATATTGTAACTGGTTATGGGCATAAAATTGGAGATGCTTTAGTTATGGATGAGCGAATTAGAATGATAACATTTACTGGTGGAACCGAGGCAGGTTTAGAGATATTGAAAAAGGCAGGATTAAAGAAAATAAGTATGGAATTAGGTTCAAATTCGCCTGTTATAGTGATGGATGACGCTGATTTAGAAAAAGCTATTGAACTTACTGTATCTGGAGCTTTCTGGGCAGTAGGACAAAATTGTCTCGGAGTTCAGAGAGTATATATTCATCGAGTTATATATGATGAATTTGAAAGAAAATTTGTTGAAAGGACTAAAAAAATAAAAGTTGGATATCAGCTTAATGAAGATACTGATATGGGTCCAATGATAACTGAAGCAGAAGCAAAAAGAGTGGAGGAATGGGTAAAGGAGGCAGTAAATGCTGGAGCAGAAATTTTAACAGGAGGAAAAAGGAAAGGAACACTTTTCGAACCAACTGTATTAAGAAAAGTTCCTCCAAATGTAAAATTAGCATGTGAAGAAGTCTTTGGGCCAGTTGTATGTCTATATCCTGTTGATTCTCTTGATGAGGCTATAAAATTGGCTAATAATGTGAAATTTGGTCTTCAGGCTGGAATTTTCACTCGTGATATAAATAATGCCTTTAAAGCAATAAAAGAACTTGAAGTGGGCGGAGTTATGGTAAATGATTCTTCAGATTATCGTATTGATATGATGCCATTTGGTGGAGTAAAATATAGCGGTTTAGGAAGAGAAGGAATTAAATTTGCACTTATGGAAATGACAGAACCAAAAGTAGTCTGTTTTAATTTATAAAAAATATAATTTCTTAATGCTTTTAAAAAGGAGGTTAAAAATGGTTGGCATAATCGGTTATGGAGCATATATTCCCAGATATAGAATTAAAGTTGAAGAAATTGCAAAAGTTTGGGGAGCAGATGCTCCAGCCTATAAGAAAGGATTAATGCTTGAAGAAAAGTCAGTACCTTATTTGGATCAGGATACAATTACTATTTCAGTAGAAGCTTCAAAAAATGCTTTAAAAAGAGCAGGTATAGATCCTAAGGAAATTGGTGCAGTTTATGTTGGTTCAGAATCACATCCATATGCAGTAAAACCCACTGGAACAGTAGTTGCTGAAGCACTTGGTTCAACACCTGAAATTCGCTGTGCTGATTTTGAATTTGCCTGTAAAGCAGGGACAGAAGCTATGCATGTATGCTATGGTTTGGTAAAATCTGGGGAAATAAAATATGGTTTAGCTGTTGGAGCTGATACTTCCCAAGGAGCACCAGGAGATGCTTTAGAATACTCAGCCTCAGCAGGAGCAGCAGCTTTTATTTTTGGGAAAGAAAATATCATAGCAGAAGTTGAAGCCTCTTATTCATTTATGACAGATACTCCAGATTTTTGGCGAAGAGAATATCAGCATTATCCTCAACATGGAGGAAGATTTACTGGAGAACAGGCATATTTTAAACATATTATAGGAGCTGCGCGAAGTATAATGAAAGAAACAGGCACTAAGCCAGAAGATTTTAGTTATGTTATTTTTCATCAGCCTAATGGTAAATTCCCTTTAAAAGTTGGTAAAATGCTTGGTTTCTCTCGCGAACAAATAGAACCTGGATTACTTGTCCCTAAAATAGGTAATACCTATTCTGGCTCGTCTCCTTTAGGATTAACTGCAACTTTTGATATTGCTAAACCTGGAGATAGAATTTTAATTGTTTCCTTTGGTTCAGGAGCGGGAAGTGATGCTTTTATTTTTAAAGTAACAGAGAAAATTAAAGGAGTACAGGATAAAGCTCCAAAAACAAGAGAAATGATTGAGGGGAGGAAATTTTATTTAGATTATGGAACTTATGCTAAATTTAGAGGGAAAATTTTAAAAGCATAAGAAAGGAGGAAGAATGAGAGAAGTTGCAATAATTGGTATTGGAATGAATAAATGGGGAGAATTATGGGATAAATCTTTAAGAGAAATATTTGTCGAAGCAGCTTTATTAGCAATAGATGATGCAGGAATTGATAAAATAGATTCAATGTATATTGGTTCAATGTCTTCAGGCTTATTTACTGATCAAGAACATATAGCTTCATTATTAGCTGATTATTTAGGACTTGCATCAATTCCGAGTACAAGGGTTGAATCAGCATGTGCTTCAGGAGGTTTGGCTCTTCGTCAGGCATTTATTGATGTTGCTTCAGGAATGAGTGATGTGGTTTTAGTTGGAGGAGTTGAGAAGATGACAGATGTTACTACTGGTGGAGCAACTTTTGCCTTAAGCACAGCTGCGGATCAAGAATATGAATGTTATCATGGAGTAACTTTTCCTGGGCTTTATGCATTAATTGCAAGAGCTCATATGCACAAATATGGAACCACAAGAGAACAATTAGCCATGGTTGCTGTGAAAAATCATAAAAATGGTGCAAAAAACCCATTAGCTCAATATCCATTTGAAATCACGATTGAAGACGTTCTAAAGTCTACTTTAGTGGCAGATCCCTTAAGACTTCTTGATTGTTCTCCTATAACAGATGGTGCTGCAGCAGTTATTCTCTGCTCCGTTGAATTAGCAAAAGAATTTAAAAAAGATCCAATTATAAAAATAATAGGTTCAGGTCATGCAACAGACTATATTGCTCTTCATTCAAGAGAAGACATTACTTGGCTTTCTGCAACAGAGAAAGCTGCGAAAAGAGCTTATAAAATGGCTAATAAAACTCCAAAAGATATTGATTTCGCAGAAGTTCATGATTGTTTTACTATTGCTGAAATTTGTGTAACAGAAGCGCTTGGATTTTTTGAAAAAGGAATGGGTGGTGAAGCAGTTGAGAAAAGACTAACTGACTTAGATGGTAGAATTCCTATTAATCCAAGTGGCGGATTAAAATCAAAGGGACATCCTGTAGGTGCAACAGGTATTGCTCAAGTTATAGAAGTTGTAAAACAATTTAGAGAGGAAGCAGGAGAAAGACAGGTTAAAAATGCGAGAATAGCTCTTACTCAAAATATGGGAGGAACTGGAGGAAGTACTTTGGTTCATATTTTTGAAAAAATATAAAGGAGGTAAAAAATGATTACTCCACAAAGATATTGGAGAGAAATTCCTCAAAGATATAGATTAGAGGCGGGCAAATGTAAAAAATGTGGTTATATTTCTTTTCCCCCTCGTCTTATTTGTCCTCATTGTAAAAATAGAGAATTTGACATAATAAGATTAAAGGACGAGGGGAAAATTGTTTCTTTCACAATAATAAGAGTTCCTCCAGAGCAATTTTCAGATCAATCTCCCTATGCAATTGGAATAATTGAATTAAATGAAGGAGTTAAAATTTTAGCTCAGATAATTGATTGTAATTTTGAGGATTTAGCAATAAATAAAAAAGTTAAAATAGAATTTAGAAAAATAAGAAGTGAGGGAGAAGCTGGAATAATTTGTTATGGTTACAAAGCAGTGTTATTAGATTAAAATAATAAAAGTCAAATTTGAACTTTTTTTCCTTGTTTGATAAACTTTCAAAGCAGTGGTAGTTAATATAAAAGATAATCTTAATAAAATAAAAGAAAGAATTGAAATTGCATGTGATAAAGCGAGGCGTTCTTCAAATGAAATAAAAATTATAGCAGCCACCAAAACAGTTCCTGTTGAAAAAATTAGAGAGGCAATAAAGGCAGGAATTAGATTTATTGGAGAAAATAGGGTTCAAGAAGCAGAGAAAAAAATTTTAGAATTAAAAAATGAAAAGGTGGAATGGCATATGATAGGTTATTTACAGAAGAATAAAGTAAATAAAGCTTTAAGACTTTTTAAAATGATTCAGTCAGTAACTTCTATAGATTTGGCTAAAAAGATAAATAATTCATGTGCAAGAAATAATCAGAAGATGCCATGTCTTTTAGAAATTAATGTAGGAAAAGAACCTACTAAAGCAGGATTTTTAGAAGAAGAGTTATTCGAAAGTTTGGATGAATTGTCAAAATTATCAAATTTAGAAATAAAAGGTTTGATGGCTATTCCCCCTTTTTTAGAACCAGAAGAAGTAAGGCCATATTTTATAAAATTGAGAGAAATAATGGAAAAAGTTAATGAAATGAAAATACCAAATCTTCATCTTAAAGAACTTTCAATGGGAATGAGTCATGATTTTGAAGTAGCAATTGAAGAAGGAGCAACTATGGTTAGAATTGGTACTGCAATTTTTGGACCGAGGGAATAAAATGATTCTTTGGGCAAATTTTTTGAATGCATTAGCAAAAATACTTCATATTATATTGACTGTATATATGTGGATTATTATAATTCGAGCAATACTATCATGGGTTTATCCAAATCCTTTTCATCCTTTAGTGAGAACTCTTTATTATTTAACTGAACCTGCTCTAAGGCCATTTAGGAGAATTGTTCCACCTTATAAATTAGGAGGAATTGATATATCACCAATTTTTGTAATACTTTTAATTCTTTTCATTGACAATTTTTTAGTTGCATCAATAAGACATTATGCATTATCTATTTTAAAGTTTAAATAATCTGGAGGGAAATATGAAACTAACGTCTTCGCAAATAAGGGAACAAACATTCAATAAAAAGTTGAAAGGCTATGACCCAGAAGAAGTGCATCAATTCCTGAGCTACGTGGCAGAGGAATTTGATCTTTATGCTATGGAAACTGAGAAGTTAAAAGAAGAAATAAAATCTCTTCAGGAAAAATTAGATGAATATAAAGTAAAGGAGAATGTGTTAAGAGAAACATTAATCGCTGCAAAGAAATTTGCTGAAGAATTAAGGAAAAATGCACAGAAAGAGGCTGAACTAATTATTAAAGAAGCAGAAATTAAAGCAGAGGAAATAATAAATCAGTCTGCAAAAGAAGTTAGGAGACTTAAAGAGGAAATTCTTTCTCTAAAAAGAATAAGAAGAGATTTTGAAGTAAAATTACTGAACTACATTGACTCAGTACAGCATTTAATTGAAACTCAGAGAAAGGAAGAGGAAGAAGAAGTAAAAATAGATTTTCTGACAAAAAGTAAAGAATGAACAATGAAGAAAGAATCTTTTTAAAGGTAAAGGTTATCCCTGGAGCTAAAAAACAAACAATTGAAATTCTTTCACTTAATACCCTAAAATTGAAAGTGACTTCAAAACCAGAGAGAGGATTAGCTAATCAAGAAGCAATTGATCTTTTGTCCAATTTTTTTGGAATTCCAAAATTACAAATAAAACTTATTAAAGGAGAGAAATTAAGAAATAAAATTTTTTTAATACAAGGAATTTCAATCAAAAATAAGAAATTTCAAATGATAAAGTCCAAATATCAAAAGAATAATTAATTTATTTTTAAATTTGGCATTTGAATTTTGTAATTTGAATTTTAATATTAGCCTTTTATTGGAGGTTAGAGAATGGAATTATATAATTTAGTGAGTTTTTCAGGAATTTTCATTCTAATGGGTTTTGCATGGCTTCTATCAACAAATCGGAAAGTAATAAATTGGAAAGTAATTATATGGGGCGTAGGCCTTCAAATTCTTTTTGCTTTGTTTATTTTTATTGTGCCTGCAGGCACAAAAGTATTTTTAGCTATTAATGAGGTAGTTGTTAGAGTTCTGGATAGTGCAACTGCTGGCACAAAATTTCTATTTGGACGTTTAGCTCTTCCACCTGGCACTACAAATGAAGCAGGTGAAAGTTCCTTAGGTTTCATTTTAGCTTTTCAAGCACTACCAACAATTGTTTTTTTCGCAGCCTTGGTTGGTGCTCTTTATTACCTGAAAATAATGCCCTTTTTTATTCGTATTTTTTCTTATATTTTTACAAAGCTCATGCGCATATCTGGTGCAGAATCCCTTTGTGTTTCAAGTAATATATTTGTAGGTATTGAGTCTGCTTTAACAATAAAGCCTCATTTAAATGAAATGACAAAATCCGAGTTATGTACTATTTTGACAGCAGGAATGGGAACAATTGCATCGAGTGTAATGGCTCTTTATGTTTTTATTCTTCAAAGGGATTTTCCAACTATTGCAGGTCATTTAGTTTCAGCTTCAATTTTATCTGCTCCAGCCTGCATAGTAATGTCCAAACTTCTCTACCCAGAAACAGAGATTCCAACAACATTGGGAGAAGATATAAAACCTCATTATGAAAGAGAAGGCAATTTAATAGAAGCAATAATTAATGGAGCCAATAGTGGGACACGTCTCGTTATTGGGATTGCTACTTTACTTCTTGCTTTTTTAGGAATTGTTGCTTTACTTGATTTAATTCTGAATGTTTTTGGAGGACAATTAAATTCATGGTTTAGTTTAAATATTGACTGGTCAATAAAAGGACTCTTAGGCTATATTTTTTATCCTTTCACTTTAATTATTGGTGTTCCTCCTTCAGATGCTATACAGATAGCGCAGGTTATTGGAGAAAGGACTGTTGCTACAGAGGTTAAATCCTATCAACATCTAGCTCAATTATTATCTCAAGGTTCAATTCATAATCCAAGATCCATAATAATAACCACTTATGCTTTATGTGGTTTTGCTCATGTTGCTTCTTTAGCTATTTTTGTAGGAGGAATTTCTGCTTTAGCTCCTAAAAGAATAAGGGATCTTTCACGCCTCGGGTTTCGAGCACTTTTAGCTGCTACCTTAGCATGCTTAATGACAGCAGCTGTTGCAGGAACTTTTTTCAGTGAGAGCTCAATACTTTTTGCAAAATAGGAAGAGAATGAGAAAATATCTTTTGTTTTTTTTAATATTTATTTTCGCTTGTATATCCCCTCAAAATAAATTATCTACTCTAATCATTATAATAGAAAATCAACCAACAAATCTGGATCCGAGAATTGGAACAGATTCTGTCTCTCAGCGGCTTCATCAGATTATATTTAATGGTCTTTTAGTAAGAAATGAGAGAGATGAACTTATTCCATCAATAATTGAAAAGTGGGAAAGAGCTGATGACAGAACTTTTATTTTTTATCTTAAAAAGGGAGTGAAATTTCATAATGGAAAAATTTTAGACTCAGAAGATGTTAAATATACATTTCAAAGTTTTCTGGATGAAAATTTTATTTCACTTAGGAAACAAGCATTTACTTTACTCGAGAAAGTTGAAATTATTGATAAATGGACAGTGAAATTTATTTTAAAAGAGCCTTATTCCTCTTTCCTAATAAATCTTACAGTTGGAATAGTTCCTAAAGGAGCTGGAAAGGATTTTTATAAAAAACCTATAGGCACAGGCCCTTTTAAATTTATCTCCCAGGATTCAGAAAAAATTATTTTGGATGCCTTTTCTGATTATTTTGAAGGGAAACCAAAAATAGACCGTTTAGTTGTGAGAATAATACCTGATGCTATGACAAGAGCTCTGGAGTTAAAAAGAGGATCTGTAGATTTTGGTCTAAATGTTCTTCCACCAGATTTAATACATTTCCTTTCCCAGGATAAGAAATTAAAAATAATTAGAAAACCTGGAACCACTTATTATTATTTAGGAATAAATTTAAAAGATTCTATCCTTAAAAATAAAAAAGTTCGTCAAGCAATAGCCCATGCCATAAATAGAAATGAAATAATTTCAAATATTATGCGAGATTTTGCTCGACCTGCAAATAGTGTTTTAGCTCCAAGTAATTGGGCATATGAAAGAGATCTTAAAGAATACAAGTATAATCCAGAAAAAGCTAACAAACTGCTTGATGAAGCAGGATATCCACGAAAAGGGAAAAAATCAAGATTCAAAATTATTTATAAAACTTCAAATTCCTCTTTTGGTCGTCAGTTGGGATTAATTGTAAAAGATAATTTGAGAAAAGTTGGAATTGATGTGGAAATTAAATCCTATGAATTTGCCACTTTTTATTCAGACATTATTAGAGGAAATTTTCAAATTTATTCTTTGAGATGGATAGGAGTTTCTGACCCTGATATTTTCTATAATCTTTTTCATTCGCAAAATTTACCTCCAAAAGGAGCTAATCGAGTTGGATACATTAATCCAATTGTGGATAAATTAATAGAAAAAGCAAGAACCACATATAATAGAAAAGAAAGAAAAGAGTTATATTCCCAGATTCAGAAAATTATAGCTGAGGATCTTCCATATATTTCTCTTTTCTATGGCGACAACATTGCTGTAATGAGTAAGAAAGTTCAAGGAGTGAAGATTTATCCTGCGGGTGATTTTACTTTTCTGAAAAATGTATGGCTTAAAAAATAAAGTTTTAATTCACATTTATAATTTTTTCTGTTATACAAATTCATTAATGGAGGAGAAAAATGAATTTTAAAAAGAGTTTAATTTGGTTAATAGTATTTCTTATTTTTTCTTTTTGTCTTCCTTTAAAATCGGATGAAGGAATGTATATTTTAGATAAAATTGATAAAGCTTTATTTAAAAAAATGAAAAAAATGGGATTAGAATTATCCTCAGAGGAGATTTACAATCCACAGGGAACAGGTCTTGCAAATGCAGTAATTAATATGGGAGCAACTGCATCTTTTGTTTCTCCAAATGGTCTTATAATTACCAATCATCATGTAGCCTTTAGGGCTGTGCAAAGAATCAGTACTCCAGAGAAAAATTATATTGAAGAAGGCTTTTTAGCCAGAACAATTGAAGAGGAAGTTCCTGCACCTGGTTATCAGGCGTATGTTTTTCTTTCAATGAAAGATGTAACAAAGAAAGTTTTGTCTGTAGTAAAGAAAGGAATGAGTGATTTTGAACGATATCAAGCTATTGAAAGGAAAATAAAGGAAATTATTAAAGAGGCAGAGAAAAAAGGAGATGTTGAGTGCAGGGTAGCTTCAATGAATTATGGAAAACAATATTATCTTTTTACATATTTAAAATTAAAAGATATACGAATTGTATATGTTCCTTCACGTTCAATTGGGGAATATGGAGGGGATATTGATAATTGGATGTGGCCCAGACACACTGGTGATTTTGCATTTCTAAGAGCCTATGTGGGACCAGATGGGAAGCCAGCAGAATATTCGAAAAAAAATGTTCCTTATCATCCGAAAACTTATTTAAAGATCTCTGCAAAAGGGATTAAAGAAGGTGATTTTACCATGATAATGGGTTTTCCTGGAAGAACCTATCGAAGGCTCATTTCTTTTGCTCTTAAATATGATCAGGATTTTCGCTATCCTTTTCAGATTAGAACTGCAACAGATATGATTCGCATTTTAGAAGATTTTTCTAAAAGGGATAAAAACGCTGCTGTTAAACTCTTATCACGTATTAAAGGATTAAGCAATGTCCTAAAAAATAATCAAGGAATGCTTGAAGGCTTAATAAAAACAAAGCTTGTAGAGAAAAAGAAAAACGAGGAGAAAGCTTTCCTTGAATTTATAAAAAAAGATCCTGAATTAGAAAATAAATATATTTCCATATTTTCAGAATTAAAACAGTTGTATAAAAAACATGAGAATTTTAGGAAAAAGAATACTTTTTTGAGATGGATGACTTATGGTAGTCAGATGCTCAGCTTTGCTTTAACTATAAATAAATGGTCTATTGAAAAACAGAAAAAAGATATGGATAGAGAACCTGGTTATCAAAAAAGAGATTTACCAAGAATAAAATTATGGCTAAAAGTAGCTCAGAGAAGTCTTATTCCTGAGGCAGATAAGAAAATGTTGGAGTATTTCCTTAAAAGAGCATTGGAACTACCCTCTGAGCAGAAAATTAAAGCATTAGAAGAAATATTAAGTAAAAGAAAGAAAAAATCAAAGAAAGAAGCTTTAACTGAATTTTTAGAAGAACTTTATAGTAAAACAAAACTTACATCTGTTGAGGAAAGATTGAGAATGCTTAAACTTAGCAGGAAAGAGTTGCTTAAATTAAATGATCCTTTTATTGAATTTGCAAATGCACTTGAAAAAGAAAGAGAATTTTTGAATAGAAAGAATAAGGAATTCTCAGGAGCTTTATCAAGATTAATGCCAGCATATTTAAAAGGACTCGAGGGTTGGAAGAAAACCATACTTTATCCGGATGCAAATGGAACTTTACGACTCAATTTTGGCCAGGTGAAAGGCTATTCTCCCAAGGATGCAGTGAAATATTATTATATAACCTCTCTTAGTGGTGTTATAGAAAAGCATACAGGAGAAGAGCCTTTTGATTGTCCGAAAAAACTCCTAAAAGTTTATAATAACGAAGATTTTGGTGAGTACATTGACAAATATATAAATGATGTTCCTGTAAATTTTCTCACTACAAATGACAGCACAGGAGGAAATTCAGGAAGTCCAGTTCTTAATGGAAAAGGTGAATTAATAGGACTTCTTTTCGATGGCAATTATGAGGCAATGTACAGCGATTATTACTTTGACCCAAAATTAACTCGAAGTATTAATGTTGATATTCGTTATGTTCTTTTTATTGCAGAAAAAGTCGATAAAGCTTTCAATGTATTGAAAGAATTAACTATTATAAAATAAAATAAAAGGAGGGGGATAATGAATTTCATGAAAAAGGGATTGTTATTTTTCATGATTTCATTTAGTTTGATATTTCTGTTATTTAATTTTTTAAGCGCGGATAATAAAAACCTGATAATTAATCCTTCAATCTTTGAAAATCTCGAATGGAGAAATATTGGTCCTGCAATCATGGGAGGAAGATTAACTGATATAGAAGGTGTGCCAGGAAATCCTAATATAATTTATGTAGCAACAGCTTCAAGTGGACTATGGAAAACTATGGATGGAGGAATAACCTGGAAACCCATTTTTGACGAACAGGATATTCAATCTATTGGTGATATTGCAATAGCACCTTTAAATCCTGATTTGATTTGGGTTGGAACAGGAGAGGATAATCCTCGAAATAGTGTATCCTTTGGAAATGGTGTTTACAAGTCAACTGATGGAGGAAAAACTTGGATTCATATGGGGCTGGAAGATACTGAGCGCATATCAAGAATAATTATTCATCCTACTAATCCAGATATTGTTTATGTAGCTGCAGTAGGTCATGTTTTTGGACCAAATAAAAATAGAGGAGTATTCATGACAATAGATGGAGGAAAGACCTGGAAGAAAGTTCTTTACATAGATGAGTATCATGGAGCTTCAGATCTTGAAATGAATCCCAAAAATCCAAATATTCTCTATGCAGGAATGTGGTATTTTCAGAGAAAACCATGGGATTTTGATAGTGGAAGTGATAAAGGCGGTGTTTATAAATCCATAGATGGGGGATTGACATGGAAGAAAATTACAAAGGGATTACCTCAAAAAATGGGAAGAATAGGAATCAAGGTTGCTCCAAGTAATCCTGAGATAGTTTATGTAATTACAGAAGCAAAGGAAGGAACCCTTTACCGTTCCGAGAATGGAGGAGATTCCTTTAAACTCATTTACAAAAATTTCAATATAGTGAGCAGGGGATTTTATTATACAGAATTGAGAGTTGACCCTCAAAATGAAGATAGAGTTTATGCTATATCCTCTCGCTTATGGCTTTCAATAGACGGAGGCAAGACTTTTAAATCTATTGCACAGGGAATTCATGTGGATTTTCATACAATGTGGATTGATCCTTTTAATCCATCTCGAATATGGGTTGGTAATGATGGTGGAATAGCAGTTTCTTACAATAAGGGTAAAACATGGGAATTTATAAATAATATATCTCTGGGCCAATTTTATCAAATATATGTGGATAATAGGGAACCCTTTTATTATGTTTGTGGTGGATTACAAGACAATGGCACTTGGTGTGGTCCTTCTCGAACAAGGGAACCTTTTGGAATTCTTAATGATTCCTGGTACATGATCAGTTTTGGAGATGGTTTTTATGTTGTATCTCATCCAGAAAATCCAGATTTGTATCTTTCTGAATCTCAAGGCGGGAATATTTCTCTAAATGATATGAGAACCGGGGAGTCAAGAGATATATCTCCTTATCCTAAACGAAATGATGGAGGCCCAGTTGAAGAATTGAAATATAGATTTAATTGGAATGCTCCTATAATTGCATCTCCTCATGATCCAAAAACAATTTATTTTGCAAGTAATGTGGTTTTTAAATCAACTGATTTCGGTCATACTTGGGAGGTGATAAGTCCTGATTTAACAACTAATGATCCAGAAAAACAAAAATCAGCAGGAGGACCAATTTATCCTGAAAATACAACTGCAGAATATCACTGCACTATAATAAGTCTTGCTGAATCACCTGTTCAGAAAGGAGTTATATGGGTTGGAACAGATGATGGTAATGTACAGCTTACAAGAGATGGTGGAAAAACTTGGATTAATTTAATAAAAAATGTGAAAGGAATTAAACCTTTTAGTCCTGTATCTCATATTGAACCTTCCAGAACCTCTCTAAGCACAGCTTATATTGCATTTGACAGGCATATGTTCGATGACTTTAAACCATATATTTTCATGACAACTGATTTTGGAAAAACTTGGAAAAACATATCCTTTAATTTACCTCCAAAAGCATATGTTCATGTAGTTAGAGAAGATCCTCAAAATCCCAATCTTCTTTATGCTGGGACAGAAATAGGTCTTTATGTTTCTTGGAATAAAGGGAAAAGCTGGATGCCTCTTCGTATGAAAAATCTTCCACCTGCTGCAGTTCATGATATTCTTATTCATGCTCGCGAAAATGACTTAATTCTTGGAACCCATGGTCGAAGTATTTGGATTTTTGATGATGCTACTCCAATTCAAAAATTGAATTCAGATATTTTAAATCAGGATCTTTATCTTTTTGATATCAGACCTGCTTTAATGTTTGCTCAGAGAAGAACCCGTGTATTCTTAGGAAATAAAACATTTATTGGTCCAAATCCTCCTTATGGAGCTTTGATTTATTATTACTTAAAAGAAAAGCCTGAGAAGAAGATAAAAGCTATACTTCAGATTTTCAATGAAAAAGGAGAAAAAATTAAAGAAATTAAATTTAAACCTGAAAAGGGTTTAAATCGAGTAGTTTGGGATTTGACTTATGAAGGATATAAAAGAAGAAGAGAAGTTGAGGAAGAAAGACCTTTCTTTATTCGAGCTCCTCGAGGCCCAAGGGTTTTACCAGGTATATATGAAGTAAAGCTTAAAATAGGAGAAAAAGAATTGTCCAAGAAAGTAAAGGTAAGAATTGATCCTACTATTTCCTGGAATAAAGAAGAATTGAAAAAGCAGCTGGAAGTTTCTCTTGAATTAAGAGATATGATTTCTGGGGTAAATCTTTCTCTTAAAACTTTAGATAATATTGAGAAACAATTAAAGTCTCTAAAGGAAAATCTAAAAGAACAATTGGGCGAGGTTCCAAAAGATGTTAATGAAAAAATAGAAAATAATTTGAAAAATATAGAAGAATTAAAAAAGAAATTAAATAGAGAAGGAAGAATTAGAATAGGAACTGGAAATAAGCTTTTAGAACATCTTCGCTCTCTACATAGGGATATTCAAACTCCTTTTAAAGCACCAACTCCCTATCAGCTTGAATTTTTCCGCGAGCTAAAAGAAGAATTTAAGCAAAAAATCAGCGAAGTGGAAAAGCTCTTTAAGGAAGAAATCCCTATTTTAAACAACTTCTTGAAAAAACATAACTTACCAATTGTAATAATCGGAAAATCAAAATAAAAAGAAACCTTTCCACTTATTTTTCGTAAAAATAAATGGAGACTAATTTTATATTTGAAGAAGGACCTAAATAATAGGGTGCTTGGAGCTTGGGATTATTTAATAGTGAACTTTGTGGTTAAATTTGACAATACTTAACGTTTAATAAGGAGGTGTAAATGATACACAAAAAATTTTTGTTTTTTTGTCTCATTTTAATCTTAATAATCTCACCAGGGGGAATTATATCCAAAGAACTCGCCTTTTCTAAGTATCACCAGCCTCAGGAAGTTAATAATCTACTGAAATCTTGGAAAGCTAAATATCCTCAATTAGTTAAATTGGTTTCCTTAGGGAAAAGTGCGGGAGGAAATGAAATTTTAATTATTCGCATTGCAGCGCGACTTAAAAACAATCCTCAACCTGATTCCCGACCAGCTATTTTTGTTTCAGCAAATCTTGAAGGTATTCATTTGATTGGGACTGAAGCAGCACTCATGCTTGCCAATAAACTTATCACTAAATACGGAGTTGATAAGAAAATAACAAATCTTCTTGAGAAAAGGACGGTTTATGTGGCTCCTCTACTTAATCCTGATGCGGCCCAATACTTTTTCCTTACCCCTCAGTATGAAAAACGCACAAACAATCATCCCGTAGATGATGATCTTGATGATTTAATTGATGAAGATGGTCCAGAAGATTTAAATGGAGACGGTTTAATTACTTTAATGCGTGTCAAAGACCCAGAGGGAGAATGGATACCCGACCCATCTGATCCAAGATTAATGAAAAAGGCTGACCCTAAAAAAGGAGAGAGTGGAATTTATAAGATTTATACAGAAGGATTGGATAATGATGGCGACGGAGAATATAATGAAGACACAATAGGAGGAGTGGAACTTAATAGAAATTTTCCTCATGATTTTGAATATCATGTTAGGAAAGCTGGGATGTGGCCTGTTTCTGAAAAAGAAACAATTGCTCTTGTTAAATTTCTCGTCTCCCATCCCAATATCGCCTTGATATTGAACTTTTCAACAGAAAATACATTTCTAAATCTACAGCAGACCGGTAAAGCAAAAGTTGCACGAGATAAAGTTAAAGTTCCAAAGAGATTTGCGACTTTCTTAGGCTTAGAACCAGATAAAGAATACACCATTAAAGAGATTGTGGAAATTTTAAAGGGGATGAATATTGGAGGAGGGATTGAAATAACAGAAGAATTGGTAGCTCAATTTTTTGGTTTAGGACCAGCAGTTAATATAGATAAACAGGACATGCCTTACTTTGAAGTCCTTCAAAAAGAATATAAGGAAGCCTTAAAGAAAGCAAAAATTGATTATCCTGAAAAGCAGGCTAAGGGTGTTGGAAAAGGCTCCTTTGCTGCTTATTGTTATTACCAATATGGTGTTTGGATTTTCTCCTCCGATTTATGGAAAATTCCTGAGCCAAAGAAAAAAGCAAAAAAAGATGAATTAACAGTTGAAAAATTAAAAAAGATGAGTTCTGAAGAATTTTTATCATTAGAAGATGAAAAAATTGATGCTTTTCTTAGTAAAATAGGTGCACCTTCAAATTTTAAAGCCTCAATGATTCGGAAAATGGTTGAGTCAGGTCAAATTACACCTGCAAAAATGGCTGAAATGATTGAAAAAATGCCCAAAGCTAAGAAAGGAGGCGAAGAAGAAAAACATCCAGATTTATACGTTTTAAAATGGTCAGATTTAGTCTTAAAGGGAAAAGGATTTGTTCCATGGAAACCATATAAGCATCCTACACTTGGAGAAGTTGAAATTGGTGGTTTTGCTCCCTATTTAAAAATAAATCCTCCTGTAGAAGAGATTGAAAAAACAATTTCTTTTCATTGTGATTTTTACTTAAATATAATGGAAAAATTAGCTGAACTTAAAGTTAAAAAAACTAAGGTTGAAAGAATTGAAAAGGACCTTTATAGAATCACTGTATATTTCACAAATCCTGGTTGGTTTCCAACTTCCACAGCTCAAGGAAAAAGGGCAGGGACTTCATGGACAATAAGAGTTGAGCTTAAAACTTCCAAGGATCAAAACTTATTCTCAGGTAAACCAATTGAAATTATACCTTTTATTGGAGGGAGTGGAGACACCAAAAAATTGGAATGGTTAATTAGAGGAAAAGAGGGTTCAAAAGTTTCAATCATTGCAAAATCACCTAAAATTGGTTCAGTATCAACCACTATTGTACTTAAATAAATGGGAGGAAAAAATGATAAAAAATAAGATTATAAGCATTTTGGTCGAATTAATTTTTTTCATAAACCTCACCATACTCACCAGCTTTTCATTTGCAGAGGAAGTCAATTTATCCTTTGACCATTTTTATGACCATGCTGAATTAACAAAAGCACTTAAAAAATTAGCAAGAGCATATCCAAAATTTATGACTCTAAAGAGCATAGGAAAATCTTATCAAGGAAGAGATATTTGGGCAGTAATTCTGAATAATCCTGAAACAGGTCCTGCTGAACATAAACCAGGCTTTTATATCGACGCTAATATTCACGGAAACGAAATACAGGGAACTGAAGTAGCACTTTATACTATATGGTATTTACTTAAAAATTATGGAAAAAATAAATTGGTCACTCGCTTGCTTGACGAAAGATCATTTTATATTGTTCCAACAATGAATCCAGACAGCAGAGATTATTATATAAATAAGGCTTCAGATCCCAATTCACCACGCTCAGGACTTATGCCTTATGATGATGATAAAGATGGTATCGCTGATGAAGATGGTCCAGAGGATTTGAATGGAGATGGCTCTATCACCTTGATGCGGAAAAAGGACTCAAATGGAAATTATAGAACCCATCCTGATGACCCTCGTATTCTAATTCCTGTAAGACCAGGTGAAAAAGGAGAATATATACTTTTAGGAGAAGAGGGAATTGACAATGATGGAGATGGAAAAATTAATGAAGATGGTCCAGGCGGTTATGACATGAATAGGAATTACGGTTACAATTGGCAACCAAATTATGTTCAAAGAGGTGCGGGTGATTATCCTTTCTGTTTCCCTGAAACTAAAGCTGTTCGAGATTTTCTCATGGCTCACCCAAATATAGCTGGTGCTCAAAACTTTCACAATTATGGAGCTATGATTCTGAGAGGTCCAGGAGCTAAAAATATGGGAGAATATCCAGTCGCGGATAGGAAAGTATATGATTATATTGCGAAAAAAGGAGAAAAAATTCTACCTAGTTATAAATATGTTACTGTTTATAAGGATATGTATACTGTATATGGTGGAAGTATTGATTTTCTATATTGCTCTCTTGGGATTTTTACATTTAGCAATGAACTGGACCAAGACCTCTTTGAAACTTTACCTTTTGGTAAAGAGGAAAGAGAAGAAAAAGAAGAGGATGAAGAAATGAGGCGGTTACGTTTTCTTGTCACCCGACTTAATGAAATGATTTACCATGATTTAGTTCTACTTGGTGAACAATATGCGGAATGGAAACCCTTTAAACACCCTCTTTATGGAGACATTGAAATAGGTGGAGTTAAAAAATTTGGACGTCGTGTGCCACCTCTTTTCAAACTTGCTGAAACATGTCACCGCAATGCAGCTTTTTGTCTTTTTCATGCTGACCAACTGCCTCGACTTTCTTTTGACGAGGTAAAAATAAAAAAATTAAGAAAAGATTTATACCTAATTGACTTTTCCATTAAAAATAGTAAAGTAATTCCAACAATTTCAACAATTGCAATTCAGAAGAAACTCCACAGAGCGGATCGATTTAAAATTGAAGGTAAAAATGTCAAGCTTCTTGCAGCAGGGCAATTGATTGATAGGTTTAGAGGTGTAACTCGTGAAATTAGATGTTATAAAAATTTATTTTGGATAGAAAAAGGTATTCCTGGCTTTAGAAAAATTGATTTTCGAATATTAATTAAGGGAAAAGGTAAAGTAACTTTAATCTATGATTCCCTTAAAGGTGGTTTATACAAGAAATCCGTTGAACTTCAATAAAATGAGATCAAGCAGTTTCCTGTAAACCTTTTCTTGCTATTGAACTCATAATTTCGGCGAAGTAATCTAATTCTTGAAGAGATGTATATATATTAGGAGTCACTCTTATTCCTTGAAATTCTTCGTGTTTAATTGGTGCTACAATAATGTGATGATTTTTCCATAAATAATTTGCAATTTTTTCTGGCTCAATTCCAACAATCTCTACTGTGCACAAAGCACAACTTTGTTCTTTTTCTAAAGAAGTATGAAATCTAATATTTGGAATGTTCTTTAATTTTTTAGCCCAATAATTCTTTAAAAATCTCAGTCGAGCTTCTTTTCTTTTACTTCCAATTCCATTATGAAAAGTTAAAGCATCTCCAATCGCTAAATAAATAGAGGCTGGATGAGTCCCAATTTCCTCAAATTTACGAATATTATCTTTCATGTCTTCAGGAGCAGCCATTAAAGGCCATATTTTTCTAATTTTATCCTTTTTAATATAGAGCATTCCTGTTCCTTTTGGCGCTAATAACCATTTATGAAGACTTGTCCCAAAATAGTCGCATCCTAAATCTTTTTGTTTAAAATCTATATGAGCAAATGAATGAGCTCCATCAACGAAAACCTCAATACCACGAGCGCTTGCCAATTCGCAGATTTCTTTAACTGGCATAATCTGGCCTGTAAGAAAAATTATATGGGAGATAAGAATTATTTTAGTTTTTGGCCCAATTTCTTTTTCAAATCTTTCAACTATTTCATCAAGATTTTTTGGAGGTGTTGGAATTTTGATTTTCCTGATTTTAATTCCTTCTCTTCTGGCTCTCTGTTCCAAAGTTGTGAGCATTCTTGGATAATCCTGGGTAGTAGTAAGAACTTCGTCTCCGGGTTTTAAATCAATACCAAGTAAAAGAATTTCCATTGCTTCAGAGGCATTTCTTACAATAGCAATCTCCTCAGGGTCGCAGCCAAATAGTCGTGCCAAGCCTCTTCTAATTGTTTCCTTTTGTGGTTCAAGAATTTTCCACATTGTATAAACTGGAGCTTCTTCCTGTTCCCATGTATATCTACATACAGCTTCAGTAACCATTCTTGGAGAGGGACAAACTCCACCATTATTTAAATTAATCAATCCTCTGCTAATAGTAAAACATCTTCTAATTTGAAACCAAAAATCTTCATTCATAGCAGCTTGTTCTGGAGATAAACCAGAAATTTTTTGAGTTACTGCTTCTAAATTTTTAATTGTATTTTGCCCAAAAGAAGTAATTATTATTCCCAGACCAATTCCCTTTCCAATTGATTCTAAAAAAAGACGCCGATTTAAATACATTTGCACCTCCTTTTAAAACTAAAAACTTAAAATTAAAAATTATTTTTTTACTTCTCTTTTTCAATCATTTATTGTTCTTAACGAAAATATTTTAAAAAATTAGCATTAGTTTTTAGTTTGGTAAAAATTTTTCATAAATGCCATTTTCTTCTTTTATCAAAATAAAATAAATTATGAAATATCATTTAAAAAATTTTAAAAATGATTTTATTAGTTTTAAATTTTATTTTTTATTGGGCCTCAATAAGAGCTATTGCATAACTTGCAATTGCTTTTCCTTCGCCTATTTCTCCTAATCCTTCATTTGTTTTAGCTTTTATTCCTATTAAATTTTCCTTTAATTTCAGAATAGGAGAAAGAGTTTTTTTCATTGAATTTATATAAGAGGAAAGTTTTGGTTCCTCTGCAATAATTACAGAATCGAGACTTAAAAGAAGGGCTTTTTTCTCTTTTACTATTTCCATAACTTTTTCTAATAATTTTAAACTTGAAATATTTTTATATTTTGGATCCGTATCTGGAAAGAGTTGACCAATATCCTTTTCCCCTAAAGCTCCTAAAAGAGCATCAATAATTGCATGTATTAGCACATCTCCATCTGAATGTCCAACTAATCCTTTGTGAAAGGATATTTCTATTCCTCCTAAGTACAATTTCCGATTTTCTTCTAATTTGTGTATATCGTATCCAAAGCCTATTTTAATTTTCAAGATAAAACTCCGCAATTTTAAGATCAAGAGGTGTAGTGATTTTAATATTTTTTATATTCCCTTCTATTGTATAAACATTCACCCCCAATTTTTCAACAAGATAAGCCTCATCTGGTCCAGTATAGTTTTCAAGACGAGCTTTATCAAAAGCCTCTTTCAATATTTTATAAATGAATGCCTGAGGTGTTTGGGCTCTAAAAATTTTTTCTCGTTCTAAAGTTTTAATTATCCTATTTTCATCACAGTATTTCACTGAATCTTCAATTGGAATTACAGGAATAATAGCTCCTTTTTCCTTTGTTTTCTCTATTACTCTTGTTATTAAATCTTGAGATACAAGAGGTCTTACTCCATCGTGAATTAAAATTAAGTCCTTTTCTTCACAGCTAATTTTTTTAAATCCAGAATACACAGAATCAGTTCTTTTTTCTCCTCCTTGGACAATTTCTTTAATTTTATGATATTTTTCTTTCAAATTTGCTCCTTGTAATGGATCATCCAATACAAGAATGATTTCATCAACTAAAGGATGGGAATTAAAAACTTCTAAAGAATGTTCTAAAATTCGTTTTCCTTTTAAATATGCATATTGTTTTTTTTCTCCGAATCTTAAGCCTCTCCCAGATGCAACAATTATGACAATTACCCTTTGCTTAATCCCCATCATATCTTCCAAAAATCATTTTACCTGCAGTTGTTTGAAGCACAGATGTAACGGTTATTTCAATGTTCTGGCCGATTTTCTTTCTTGAATTATCAACAACAACCATTGTTCCATCATCCAAATACGCAACACCTTGATCCTTTTCCTTTCCTTCTTTGAGAATATAAACTTTCATAGTTTCTCCTGGTAAAACAACAGGCTTTAAAGCATTTGCTAATTCATTAATATTTAAAACAGGAATTGCCTGTAATTGAGCTATTTTATTTAAATTAAGATCATTAGTTACAATTTTTGCCCCCAATCTTTTTGCTAATTCAATTATTTTTAAATCAACCTCTTTAATATTTGGAAAATCAATATCTGAAATTGTAACTGAAACATTTGATGATTTTTTCAGTTTTTGTAAAATATCAAGGCCTCTTCTACCCCTTTGTCTTTTCAGAGAATCTGAAGAATCTGCAATTAATTGGAGTTCCTTTAAAATAAAACTTGGAATTACAAGATCTCCTTCAATGAATCCAGTATCACATATATCAGCAATTCTTCCATCTATAATTACACTTGTATCCAGTATTTTATAACTTTTTCCAGTGCCCTTTTCTTTAAAAAATCTTATCATTGATAAAGGATCAAACCACTCTGATTTGCTTAGTCCAATTAACAATCCAATATAAGGCATGATAAGCAAGAAAAATATTCTTATAAAATAAGTAGTATTATAGTCTCGAGCAATAAATTGATAAATTAATCCCATTAACCAACCAAGAAAAATTCCTAAGAATGTTCCAATACTTGCTCCCCAGATGATTTTAAATTGAGCTCGTCTTATCATTACTTCTAAACTTATGATTAAAATACCAAGTATAAATCCTAAGATTGCACCGTAAAAAGAACTTAATTTAAAAGGAGGGTAGAAATAACCTATTGAGGAGATTAAGGCTATAATTATAAAACGCAAAATAAAAATTACCATTTTTGTCCTCCATTAAAAAAGAATATTAATAGCTTCTCTGATATTTTTTGCTCCATAAATTTCCATTCCCTCGATTAAACTTTTTTTATTAGACTCTGAAAGATTATTTAATGGAACTAATGCTTTTTTAAATCCAAGTGAAAAGGCTTCTTTAAGTCTTATTTCAAGTTGAATTATAGAACGAATTTCACCAGCTAAACCAACTTCTCCAAGAATAATAGTTTGAGCAGAAATGGGTTTGTTTTTTAAACTGGAGACAATAGCAGCAACTACTGCAAGATCAGATGCTGGTTCTTCAATGGATAATCCACCTGCCACATTCAAATAAATATCATCTCCTGAAAAACTATAACCAAGTCTTTTCTCAATAATTGCTAATAACATTGAAGTGCGAAAGTGATCAAGCCCAACTGTCATTCTTCTTGGATTCCCCACAAAGGGGGAGGATGAAATTAAAGCCTGGATTTCAACTAACAAAGGTCTGGAACCTTTTAAAGTGCAAAAAATTACACTTCCAGGCTCGTTACTCACTTTTTCCTCAATAAAAAATGAGGATGGATTCTGCACTGGAATTAATCCTTCGCTTCTCATTTCAAACACACCCAATTCAGATACAGGTCCAAATCTATTTTTAAAAACTCTTAAAACACGATACTGATGATTTCTATCTCCTTCAAAGAAAAGTACAACATCCACTATATGTTCCAATGCTTTAGGCCCAGCAAGGGTGCCATCTTTCGTAATATGTCCAATAATAAAAGAAGGTATTAGATTACTTTTAGCATAATAAAATACTTGATTTGCAACTTCTCTTACTTGGCTTATGCTTCCAGGAGGAGAGGAAAATTTTGAGGAGAAAATAGTCTGAATTGAGTCAAGAATGAATATATCGGGTTTTAATTTTTCTGTCTCCTCAATAATTCTTTCTAAATTTGTTTCACTTAATAAGAAAAGAGAATCCACTCTTATCCCTATTCTTTCGCCTCTTATTTTTATCTGTGAAAGTGATTCTTCTCCTGAAACATATAAAACTTTTTTGCCTCTTGAAGCAAAAGCTTTTCCGATTTGTAATAATAAAGTAGATTTTCCAATTCCTGGTTCACCACCGATTAATATAAGTGAACCTTTTACTGTCCCGCCTCCTAAAACTCTATCAAATTCTTTTAGGCCTGTCTGAATTCTTTCTTCTTCTTCCATCTTAATTTCTGTAAAAGGTATAGGTTTTGCTACTGATATTATTCCTCTTCTTTCCTCTTTTTCTAATTTTTCTTCTAACATAGTATTCCATTCAAAGCATTGTGGACACTTTCCAAGCCATTTTAATGATTGATAACCACAGTTCTGACAAACAAAAATTGTTTTTTCTTTCATTTTATTCTGATTCCAAGACCAAAGAAAAATTCTCTTTTTTCAGAAAGAGTAAATTCATCAATTCCTGCAATAATGTATATTTTCGGGAAAAAAGAATATTTAGTCAAGAGTCTAAAATGTGGACTTTTATTCCTATTAAAATCGAAAATATCAAATGAAATTTTTAGTTTTTTATTCATTATATAATCAATACTTATTCCAAATTCAGACTCTATTATTCCCCCTTTCAGCCAAAAAGAATAGATTTTTTTTCCCCCAATAGCTGAAAATTTAAATTTATTTTCTACTGGATCTTTAATAATTTGTCCTTTAAAAAAAGAATTGTTACTGAATAATAAATCGAAATCAATATAATTTTTTATTGATTTTGTTGAAGTTAAATAGTAACCACTAAAACCCCCTTCTATTTTAATCTTTGAAATATTAGCTAATTGAATCTCTGCTCTCTTCACTGTTCGGTCAATTCTTTGAAAAACTTCTGGTTCATTTATTAATTTTCCGAGTGTTCCTTGGCCTTTATTTATTTTTTCTAAAGTTTTATTAAGAAGATTTATAGTCTTTTCAGCTTCATCAATTAAATTTTCAATTCTTTGTAAGTTCTCTTTTATTTTCATTCTATTTTCTTCTGTAATTTCCTTGACAATGGATGTTAATTCAAATAATTCATTAGAAACTTTTTTTATATTTGTATTTAAATTATTTAAAGTATGCCGAGCAGTATTAATAGTTTTTCCAATTTCAATTTGATTGAGCTCTCTACTTGTTTCTTCTAAATTTTCAATAAGGCTTGAAATCTTTTCACCTGTTTCATTCTTTCCAATAATATTTTTGAGTTGTTGGTTAATTGATTTTAATTCTTCTCCTATAGTAATAAACATTGAGCCTATTTGATCGAGACTTGAGGGTTGGATTCCTTTAATTATTCCATTCGGCTGAACAAACTCTTTTTCTTTTCCTGAAAAAATTTCTATATATTTCTCGCCCATAAGACCTAATGAAGAAACACATGCTATAGAGTCTTTTGGGATTTTAACTTTAGGATCAATTAACATTAAAACCTCAGCCTTTCCATTTTTTAGTCTGATTTTTTTTACTATTCCAATTTTAACTCCTGCTAATCTTACGGAGGCATTTTTTTCCAATCCTGCAATGGAATTGAAATAAGCAATTAAATTATATCCTTGTTTTGTAAAAAGAAAATTAACATTACCTATTTTAATTATAAAAATAGCTAAAATAAAAAGAGCTATAAAAACAAAAATTCCAATTTTTATTCTACTTTTATGACTTATTTGAAACATTTAAATTACCAAGAACTTATTGGTCCTTGAGCTCGACCATGTATAAATTGTTGCACTGTAGCATTCTTTGAATTTTTAATTTCTTCAGGAGTTCCTACTTCAATTATTTTTCCATCATAAAGCATTGCTATTCTATCGCCGACTTTAAAGGCGCTTCGAATATCATGAGTTATTACAAGTGAAGTTATTTTTAGCTCTTTTTTCATTTTTATGATTAATTCATTTATAGCATCTGCTCTTATTGGATCTATTCCAGTGGAAGGTTCGTCGTAAAGAATTATCTCTGGATTATAAGCTATGGCTCGAGCTAAACTTACCCTTTTTTTCATTCCCCCGCTTAACTCATGGGGCATTAAATTCTCTATTCCAGGAAGGCCGACTTTTTCTAAACTTTTAGCAACAATTTTCTTAATTTCATTAAATGAAAGATTAGTATGCCTTTCCAGTCCAAAACTTATATTTTCTTCAACTGTTAAAGAATCAAGAAGAGCACCTTCCTGAAAAACCATACCTATTCTTACTACTTTTTTAAGTTCTTCGTTTTTTAAATGAGTAATTTCTATTCCATTAATATAGATTTCTCCTTTATCTGGTTTCAGTAATCCAATTAAATGCTTTAGTAAAACTGTTTTTCCAACTCCACTTGGTCCAATAACAACCATGGTTTCACCTTTCATAATTTCGAGATTTACACCTTTTAAAATTTCCTTTGAATTTATGGACTTATGTAAATCAATAATTTTAATCATTGATGTAAAGTACTCGGTAAAAATTTACTCCAAAAGAAATTTATTATCAATATTAAAATTGAAGCAACTACTACTGAGTTTGTAGTTGACTTTCCTACTCCTTGAGCACCGCCCTCAGTTTTTAAACCATAATAACAACCAATAATAGCAATGATAATTCCAAAGGAAGAAGCCTTTATTAATCCTGTAATTATATCCCATGTTTCAATGTATTGAAGAGTAATATTGTAATAGAGGTATTTATTAACATTCATAATATAAACCATATATCCATAGCTGCATAAAAGACTGATTGCATCTCCAAATATGGTTAGAAGGGGTAACATTAAGAATGCAGCTAATGTTCTTGGAACAACAAGGTATTTAATTGGATCTGCACCGAGAGTGTAAAGTGCATCTATTTGTTCTGTTACTTTCATTGAACCAAGTTCAGCAGCTATTGAGGAACAGATTCTTCCAGCTACCATTAATCCAACCAGAACAGGTATTAATTCTTTTACAAGTCCAAGAGTAATTACAGGTCCTGCATAAGCTTCAGAGCCAGGCCCAATATACCTATGGAAACCTATATATCCCCATAAGGCATAAACAAGCCCTGAAAATGCTGCAGTTATAATTACTACTGGAAGAGAGTTTATCCCAATTTCTTCTAATTGTCTTACAAAAATTCTTTTTTCCCAAGGTTTTTTAAAAATATTTATAAGAGTCTGATAAAAAAGAAAAGAAACTTCTCCAACTCCTTCAAAAAATTTTATAGATGCTCTGGGAAAAAATTTTTTTTGATTCATTATAATGATTTAGATTAACTAAAAGTTCTGAATTCCTTATCAACGAATTTGCTATATTCTTTTAAAAATACTAATTTTATTGTTCCTATAGGTCCATTTCTTTGTTTTGCAACAATTAAATCAGCTATACCTTCATTTTCTAAAGTAGGGCGATATATTTCTTCTCGATAAATAAAAATGACCACATCAGCATCCTGTTCAATTGCACCTGATTCTCTCAAATCCGAAAGTTGAGGTCTACTTGCTCTTCCTGCTCTTTCAGGAGCTCTACTCAATTGTGAAACACCTATTACAGGTATTTGTAATTCCTTAGCCAATTCTTTCATGGAGCGAGAAATAAAAGAAATTTCCTGAGTTCTATTTTCAAATTTTCCACCCCCCCTCATTAATTGAATATAATCCACTACCAAGAGATCAAGCTTTTTCTCCATTTTTAATCTTCTTGCTTTGGCTTTCATTTCAGTTACGGTCAAGGCAGGTGTTTCATCTACGAAAATATTGGATTGAGCCAATTTATTAAAAGCTAAAACAATTCTATTCCATTCTTTATCATTTATATATCCATTCCTTACTTTTTGTATATTTACTTGTGCCTCAGAACATAACATCCTTATGGCAACTTGTTCTTTTGCCATTTCTAAAGTAAATATACCCGCTGAATATCCTTCCTTAGCTGCTATATTTTGACATATATTTAGAGCAAGTGCTGTTTTTCCCATAGAAGGACGGCCTGCTAAAACAATAAAATCTGAATTATGAAGTCCTGAAGTCAGAGAATCTAAATCCCGAAATCCAGTGGGTAGACCAGTGATGAACTGTTTTCTTTTTGAAAGTGACTCAACGATTTCAAGTGTCTGTTCAGCAATAATTTTCATGGGAAGAAAACCTGGCTTAATTCTCTCTTCAGCTAATTCAATTAATGTTGTCTGGGCCTGATCTAAAATTTCATCTGTTTCAAATTTTTCTTCATAACTAGCTTCTATTATTTTAGCAGACGAAAAAATTAATCTTCTAAGGATTGCCTTTTCTTTTATAATTTTGGCATAGTATTCTACATTAAGACTTTTGGGTACACCGTCTAAAAGAGAGGAAATATAAGAGGCTCCTCCAACATTCTCCAATTCCCCACCTTTTTTTAAAGCTTCTGTTAATGAAAGGAGGTCAATAGTTTCTCCTTTGTCAATAAGTTCAATCATTTTGGTAAGAATTTTTTGATGTGCCTCCCTATAAAAATCCTGAGGATCAATTATGGATAAAATAATATTTAAATTTGAGTTTTTAACTAATATACCTCCAAGTACTGCTTTTTCTGCTTCGTCACTATGAGGAGGTATTTTTTTTGTTAAGATTGAATCTAAATCCATATTAGTCCTCTATATGTTTTTATTCTTTTTTTCTTCACTTTCTTTTTGTTCTTCCCTTAATACTTCAATATTTATTTCTGTTATTATATCATGAAAAATTTTAATAGGAATTGAATAATTTCCTAATCTTTTTATCGGTTCTTCTATTAAAATTTTTCTTTTATCAATATTATAGCCCAGCTTTTCTAAAGCTTCTTGAATATCATGAGATGTTACTGATCCAAAAATAACATCTTTTTCACCCGCCTTTTTGTAAAAAGTTAATTTTATTTTTCGAAGATTTTCAGCTAATTCTTCTGCTGATAATTTTTCTTTTTCAATTCTTTTCAAAATAGCCTTTCTTTCAATTTCAATCATTTTAAGGTTGGAGGGAGTAACTTCTAAAGCAATTTTTTTGGGAATTAAATAATTCCTACCATATCCTGGAGCTACTTCAACTATATCTCCTTTTCGCCCTAAATTAGGGACATCCTCTCTTAATATAACTTTCATTTTTCACTCCTTATTTAATCTGATACAAATGGTAATAAAGCTAAAATTCTGGCTCTTTTTATTGCAACAGCTAAACGCCTTTGATGATATGCACAATTTCCAGTCATTCTTCTTGGAAGAATTTTTCCTCTTTCAGGTACAAATCTTTTTAAAAGCTCCACATCTTTATAATCAATATATTTAATTTTTTCGTGGCAGAATTTACAATACTTTTTCTTAGGTACAAAATACCTTTTTACTTGATTTTTTTCCTTTTTTTCTTCTTTCATTGGCTTTCCTCCTCTTTCTCTTCACTTATTGATGATACTTCAATTATCTGTTCAGTTTTTGCTTTTTTCCTTTCCTCAAAAACATGTTTATCGAGCTTTATGGTCATAAATCGAATAATAGATTCATGCTGTCTGAGTTTTCTTTCAAGTTCATGAGGAACAGAAGCAGGAGATTGATGTATTAGGAAAAAATAGTAGGCTTCTTCGAAATGATTGATAGGATATGCTAATTTTCTTTTCCCCCATTCTTCTAAATCAAATATTTCTCCTCCCTTATTTTCTACTATTTCAGTTATTTCTTCAACAATTTTTTTTACTTTTTCTTCCTCGAGATTTGGAGCAATTAAAAATGCTGTTTCATATGGTTTCATTTTTTACCTCCTTATGGATTAAAGCCTCTTCATTTTTATGAAGAGGCAAGGAGATTTTTTCTCCTTTTTTATTATAGATGCTCATTGTCTTGTCAATTCCTTCTTCCAGAATCATATTAATAGCTTCTTTAGCTTTAATGAGTCCTTTCTCGAATAATAGAAGTTCTTCCTTTTCAAAAGGAGATAGTACATATTGTGTTAGATTTTCTATTTTATCATCTTTTCTAATTCCTATTCTAATTCGGGGAAAGTTTTCTGTATTTAATTCTGTAATAATTGATTGAATACCTTTATGACTTCCACTACCTCCCTTTTTTCTTATTCTTATTTCTCCCAAGGGTATATCCACATCATCATATATAACAATTACATTTTCCAGTTTAAGATTTAAATTATTAACGATCAATTTAACTGCCTTTCCACTCAGATTCATATATGTTTGAGGCTTTATTAGGAAAATTTCTTCCTTTCCTCTTTTTACTTTTGCTATTTTTGAAAGAAAACATTTTTTTCTTATCCTAACTCCCCATTCCTTTGCTATCATATTTATAAGTTTAAATCCAGCATTATGCCTGGTTGATGTAAACTTTCTTCCTGGATTACCTAAGCCAATTAATGCCCACAAATTTTATTCTTCCTCTTTTTCTTCTTCAGCTGGTTTTTCTTTACCTATTACCTCAGGTTGCTCAGGTTCTTCAGCAAATAGTGTTTCTTCTTTTTCTTCTTCAACTTTTACTTCTTCCTCTTCTGGAGCTGAAATATGAACAATAACTACATCAGGATCTTCTAAAATTTCAATTCCAGAAGGAACTTTAATATCTTCGATTTTTAATGCTTGATTGATGTGTAAATCAGAAATATCAACTTCAATATATTCTGGAATATTTTTTGGTAAACATCTGATCTCTATTTCTCTTGTGACAAAATCTATAAAACCTCCTTCACTTTTAACACCTATAGCCTCACCTTTCAAGGTAATAGGCACAGTAACCTCTATTGGTTTGTCCATTGCAATATGATAGAGATCCACATGAATAGGGTCATAAAAAACAGGATCTTTTTGTAAATCTTTAATTATCACATCATATGTTTGAGAATTAAGAGCAATTTTAAAAATAGTATTTTCTCCAGTTTCTGATTTTAGAATTTTTTGTATTTCTTTTTTTTCTACAATTATAGGTATATTTTCCATATTATTACCATATAGAATTCCAGGTAGTTTACCTTTTTTTCTTAATCTTCTACAAGCATTTTTGCCCAATTCCTTTCTTATTTCACCTTTAATTACAAATTTTTCCATCTCAAGCCTCCTTAATTGAAAAGTGAACTTACAGAACTTGATTCATGTATTCTTTTAATTGCTTCACCAAAAAGATTGGCAACGGAGAGAATTGTAAATTTTTTACATTTTCTTTTCTCTTCAGGCATTTGAATTGTATCAGTAACTATTAATTCCTCATAGGGTGAAGATTCTATTCTTTCTACTGCTTTTCCTGATAATACAGGATGTGTACAAGCAGCAAGAATTCTTCTTGCTCCTTTTCCTTTTAAAGCTACCCCTGTCTGTGTAAGAGTTCCAGCAGTATCAACAATATCATCAACCACGATTGTTGCTCTTCCCTCAACATCTCCTATTATATTCATGAGTTCAGATACATTTGGCGCAGGTCTTCTTTTATCTATAATGGCTAAATTTGCATTAAGCCTTTTAGCAAACATTCTTGCCCGTTCAACACCCCCAGCATCTGGGGAGACAATTACTAAGTCATCTATATTTAAATTTTGTATATATTCACAAAGTACTGGTGCTGCGAATAAATTATCTACTGGGATGGAAAAGAATCCTTGTATCTGATGTGCATGCAAATCCATTGTAAGAACTCTATTTACCCCTGCTGTTTCCAACAAATCAGCAACTAATCGAGCTGTTATTGGAACCCGGGGTTTATCTTTTCTATCCTGACGAGCATATCCATAATAAGGAATAACAGCTGTAATTCTTTCAGCAGAGGCTCTTTTAAAAGCATCAACCATAATGAGCAGCTCCATTAAATGAAAATTAACTTCATAGGAGGTAGACTGAATTATGAAAATATCTTCACCTCTAACATTTTCTGTTATTTGAAATTGAATTTCTCCATCACTGAAAGTCTTTAGTATGCATTCTCCCATAGGCTTATTTAGATATTTACAAATTTCTTTTGCCAGTTTAGGATTGGATGATCCTGAAAAGATTTTCATCTTTTTTCTCCAAAACTGGTTTTTTCAATATTTCCACCAAGGAATTTATTAATTTTACTAAAATTAAAGGTTAATTTCATTCCATATAATATATCAGAAAAATTATTTTTTTCAAGAATTTTAAATTTTTGGATTTGCATAGCAATACAGGCAACTGTGTGGGCATGCCTGAGTATAGCTTCCAATATCTATTGATTCAGTACAATTGCATTCTTCTCTTTGGCTTTTATCTTTTCGGGTTGAAGTTTGAAAATTTTTAGGATGGAGTTTAATTAATAGATTTCCATTTATGCAGGATGAGGGTTTTATTTCATTTAAATTTATAAGAAAGCTTTGTGAGCATGCATATAAGTTTAAATTATATGCTTTTGCTATTTGAGCTAAATAAATTGCATCTTCTTTTTTCTTTTCCTCTGATGGATCAAAATAGTGAAAATTATATTTTTTTGCTCTTTTTTTGCATTTTTCATACCATTGAACAAAACTGAACCTTACATCTTTAATTTTAAATTTTCTTAAAATGGGAGCTAAAGTTTCAAAGAAATTTAAGTTTGTTTTTAGGATGCCATTTTCCCACCAATAGATAACTGGATCAAATCGAATGGATACTCTTTCTGGAATGCCAGCGATTTTAATTAAACTTTCAATTTGAGATATTGTTGTTGCTGGAGATGGGACTCCTGGTTCAATAAAGCTTCCTCCTAAACCAGTTATTGTGAAAAGAAAATAAAGTTGTGTATATTTAGATAATAAAGTGAGTAAATTATGTTTATTGTAGATTAAATTATAAAAATTTTTAGACCATAGCACAAAAGTATGAATTTCAGAAGGATCAAGATTTACTTTATAATTATTCCCTGCTGGTCCAATTACATTGGCTTGTTTTTTAAATATGGAATTTGAAAGCCATTTTGGGAAAAAAGCTATTAAATCTGTTCTTCGAGAGGCACTAATTACTTTCATTAATTGATTTTATTGACAGTTAGTATAATTACAATTAATATTTTACTTTAGATGTGGAGAAATAATCAATGTCAATTTTAAAGGCAATTAATTTAACTAAAATTTATAATAGTCGTAAAGTAGTTGATAATGTTTCTCTTGAAATAAGGTCTGGAGAGATCATAGGTTTTCTGGGAAGAAATGGTGCAGGTAAAACTACTACTTTTCAAATTATAGTTGGCCTAATTAAACCTGAAAAGGGAGAGATTTATCTTGATAATAAAAGAATTACCCATAGTCCTTCATATTTAAGGGCGAGAGAAGGACTTGTCTATCTTCCTCAAGAAAATTCTGTTTTTCTTAAAGCCACTGTTGAAGAAAATTTAAAAATAATAATGGATTTGTTTCCTTTATCTAAAGAGGAAAAAATTAAAAAAATGAAACAAATTATGGAGGAATTAAGTATTGCTCATTTAGCAAAAAGTAAAGCTTACACTTTATCTGGAGGAGAAAAAAGAAGATTGGAAATTTGCAGAGCCCTTCTTATAGATCCAAAATTTCTTTTTTTAGATGAACCTTTTACTGGAATTGACCCAATAACTATAAATGAACTTCAGGATTTAATGCTAAATTTAAAAACAAGGAGAATTGGTATTGTTATTTCAGATCATAATGTCAGAGACACTTTTAAAGTTATTAATAGGGCATACATTATTCATGAAGGTAAGATTTTAATTGAAGGTTCTCCTGCAGAGTTAGCCAATAATGAATTAGCGAGGGAAAAATTTTTAGGAAAAGATTTTGAATTAGGGAAAGAGAAATCCATTCACTAATCTTTTTTTGAAAATATAAATTCTCCAAGAGTTCGTTTAAAAAACAATATAAAAAGAAATAAATAGAGCATAAGGAGTATCAAGTAGAAAATAATTAATTTTGGGTAGGAAGACGAAATCAAATTAAAAATTGTAGTTTGAAGAATAATTGAAGCAAAAATCTGAGTTAAAAACCATAAAAAAGTAACCAATAATATATCAAAAAGCCATCCAAGGAGTCGACTTTTTGAAAAAAATAAAATTTTTTCTAAAGTTTTTTCCTTATAGAATGGTAAATTTATCTGGATTAAATTTATATCTTTTGGTTTTTCTTTTTTCTCTGTTGTTAAAAAAGAGAAAACTTCCTCTGATTTCAATTTTGTAGTTCCATTGTTTGATTTTTTATTTGGAATATTATTTTCATTATTAAAATAAGTGATAATTGTTCCACAGTTTTCACATTTATAGGAGTTTTCTTCCAAATAAAAATCACAAACAGGGCACTTCTTTTTATTATTCATGGTAAACTAATAATAGGTTCGATTTATACATTTGTCAAGGAAATGTAAGCGTCCATAACATATTGGACTGCTGAGAGTCTTTTATAAAGCAGTCTATATAATATCTTAAAGGCGCTAATTTGTTAAGACTTTTATGAGGTCTCTTAGTGTTATACCAGATGAGCCATTTC
>Ga0209426_1000572_pt1 | contig 34661 bp, 36 predicted proteins | sample Deesub1362B_J571_FD_187697 | JGI IMG/M metagenome (GOLD analysis project Ga0209426, IMG submission 187697) | Deep oceanic, basalt-hosted subsurface ecosystem from Juan de Fuca Ridge flank, Pacific Ocean, CORK Borehole 1362B_J2.571 (SPAdes)... ...
TTTGCTGGGAAACCAATGGATACTTTAACCCAAAAACTGCTTTGAAAGCAGCGGAGTTCTCCCTTGAAAGTGGTGGAACAGTAAAATTCGACCTCAAAACATGGGACCCATACCTAAACTTAGCCTTATGCGGAGTAAGCAATAACCCCACTCTTGAAAATTTCAGATATATAGGAGAAAAATACTACCGGGAACGTTTAGAACCTCCTCTGCTAACCGCCAGCACACTTCTGATTCCAGGCTACATTGACGCAGAAGAAGTGGAAAAAATAGCCCAGTTCATAGCTGAAATCGACCCCACAATCCCTTACACTCTCCTAGCGTTTTATTCACAATACCAAATGAATGACTTGCCAACCACCCGCCGAAAAACAGCTGAAGAATGCTACAAGAAAGCACGAAAACACCTAAAAAACGTAAGAATAGGAAACATACACCTACTTGAATAGTTTTTCAATTATCAACAAGAAACTTATTTCACGAAAATGTGTTCATTACTGGTTTTCCCCGAACCTACCACCACTTGATAAAAAACATTGTTATTCTCTAAATTCTCCACACGTTCAAGCGTTCCAAAAACCCTTATTTTCTGTCCATTTCTGGCTATGTTACGGTAATGCCCAATCATGGAAGTAACCCTTTCTGGAACCATGTATCCTTCAAGTTTTGACTGTTCATTTAGAGGGGTATATCCGGTTATTCGATAGATCGCAGGTCGAAACATGCCCTCTGAGTCATCTACGACTCGACATTTGAATTTAACGGGTTTTATGGATTTGTAAGAGTATTTCCCATAGTGTACGCTTATTTCCTGAGGTTTACGAACTGCGTTATACATGAAAACTTTGCCCCTGTATTTTCCACGGAAACGCCTTTGGAAATCCGTTCTCCGCGTTGTGATGTACTGTATTTCGCCTTTTTCCGCCAGCCTTTCCACAGCTTTTTCCACTCGCCTAAAGTTTTGGGCCCCGTAGACAGCTAAGTCTATATCTGACACTGAGGAATGCATGTTTAAGGCTATAGACCCTCTAAGCCCAAAATCCTCAATGGGCACATTTGCAAATTTGGAAAGAAGTTCTACCAGTTCTAAGGCTAAATCTTCCAACTTGTTTCTTTTCTTTTTAGCTAAAAGTTCTTTTAGACATTGCTTCGCTGGAAAAGCCTTTTTAATGAAACTTTTAGGAACGCTTATGACTTCTTTCTCTCTATAGGGGCAGAAATACACATATTCAGGGAAATGCTCTTTAAAGGCACTAATTAATTTCTGATAGTTTTCCGCAGTATAAAGTTTTTCAGCTCGACAAAGAGTTGCCCCTTCAATTTTTAGTTTCCACATTCGTCTAAGCATACGCAAAGGAAATAAGTGCTTTAGTTCTGCCGGGATGTACTTCAGAAAGCAGAAAAACCTGTCTTTAGGGTGTTCGTATCCAATGACGGTGAATATGAAGTTTTCCTTTGTGAGAAAGGTATCTCCATCAACCAAGTTGCCATTCTTCGACATGACTCGTCTATTTAAGTTTGATGAAGCTTAAAAATAAAGGGTCTCTTCAACGTAGTTAGCAGTTGCATGGCATTTGTTAGGTTTGCTCATTACCGAGCCATTGCTTGAAAAGCTTATGTTCTATTCCCAAAAGATCTAAAACTTTCCCAATAACAAAGTCTACAAGATCTTCAATTTTGGTGGGTTTATGGTAGTAGCCAGGCATGGCTGGAACAATAAGCACATCCTGACTGGCTAAATCCAGCATGTTCCTTAAGTGAATAACATTTATCGGAGTTTCTCTAGGAACCAGTATCAATTTGCGTTTCTCCTTTAATGTCACATCCGCTGCTCTTAGAATGAGATTATCGGAATATCCATGAGCTATGCCAGCAAGTGTTTTCATACTGCATGGAATAACGATCATGCCATCTGTCTTAAAAGAACCACTTACAATTGGCGCACTTAGATCTTCTACATCGTAAACATGCACGGCCAACCTTTCTAAGTCCATTTTCGTTGTTTCTAATTCATGCCTAATCACTTTTTCTGCAGCCTTGCTTATGATCAAATGAGTCTCAATATTTCTTTCCCTTAATACTTCGAGAAGTCTTTTGCCATAAATAACTCCGCTGGCTCCAGTTATGGCAACAATTAATCGCAAACGATCAGCCAGCTATTCTAACTGCAAAACATCTCTCAAGTAAGCCCTATAAGGTCCGAGTCTGCCACCATAGTTGCCAGCAGAAATCTTTACGACACCCGAAACTTTCGCCGCGGCTCTTATTCCTTCAGCCATACCACTCTTTACCGCATTAATATCCAAGCCGTTTATGACTATTTCATAAACTGTATTAACATTTTCTGGAACCTTTGAATCTTCTACAAGTTTTTTCAGTTTTGGGCAGTATGAATGAAAAGTTGATGCCTTAAGTTTGTATTTTATCGATCCGGCCTTGGATCCCGCTCTACAGATGCCGCCTGGAAACGGTAAAATAACCCTCTGACATTTTTTACTTATAGCATCGACAGCTTCTTCCGCTGCCTTAAGTCCCGCATCGAGATTTTCAGCCATTATAAGAAAGTTTCCGCCAGCCACGGCTTTTACAACACCAAAACTGTCTTCGACAATGAACTCGCCTTCCATCACCGGGATTTTCCAGCATTTTCTTCCATTAACCACCGTTTTTCTTTGAAAACCGTCGCCGAAAAGTCTTATACTTCGCCCCACCTTCACCTTCCTTTTGGCTTGGGGCAATCCATCAAAAGCTGCTGTTGTGGGGCAAGTTAGAATGCATTGGGATAGTCTAAGTATCATTTGTTCTTTTAACTCTGGTCTTGTTCGATGATATATTTGGATTATTACTCCTACTCGTCCATCTAAAGTTTTGTCTGGTGTTAGCATCCCCTCTATTCCAGCCTCAGCTGGTGACATAATTATTGATGTGCCGAATCCTGTTGCTAACTTAGCTGCTGTAAACGCCCATTTTTCATTCTTAGCGGTGATTAACACTCTTCCGGCCCACATTGGAAACATCTCAGCGAAAGTATCCTCGATTTCCACACCATTATAACGGAACATGTCAACACTCCTTATTATGGTTGAATTAGTTTCATTCTCCTTTTGGAACTTAAACTTTCCCATCGACTTCTTTTAAAATTATCCACACGATCCATTCAAATCGAAATATATAGCCTCTAAAGTTCTGTAGGCATCATTACCCTTGAAAAAGTAGAGAAAAATAGGGTAAGGTTTACTTTAGAAAACTACTTTTGTTTTCTAGCTAAAAGGCCCTTAGCTTTTAATTTTTTGTATATCTTTGGTGAAAGTAGTAGTATCGCGATGCTTATAAAAGCGCCTAATAACATCCATGGAAATGATGATGAAAGTAGTTCGGTTGTTGCAGGCGGATAAGCCAGTGTAATTTTTACTGTCTTAGTTCTATCTACGTTTATAGCTTTAGATCCAGATTTCGACCATGACATGAAAGCGTATTGCCCTACGTATGAAGCCTTCAAATTATAATCCCCTATGGGAATTTGCTTAAATTCAGCGACTCCATTCTTGTCCGTGATCGTTGTCCTTGTAAGTTTTGATCCAACCAGAATCACTTGAGCACCCTCTAAAGCGTTGTTTCCCGCATCTACAATTTCTACTTTCAAGTTGTAGACCGATGTTGAAATAACGAAAACTGGAAGGTTTCTATCAATTAGGAATGAACTTGTGGAATTCACCGTAACATCAAACCAAGACACAGAGAAATCATAGTATCCTATAGCGATTTGATTTAGTTCAAGATAGCCAGTACCATTAGCTGTGTAAACAGTTTCCACCATGTTCGGAAATTGAACGGAAACTTCAGCTCCTGATAAAGGTGCTCCCATGGAATCTACAACCCTTATCGTAAGGTAGTAAACGTTGGTTACAACATCGTACATAGGCGTATTTCTATCAATAAGTATTGGGTCCGTGGGACTTACTCGAACGTCATGCCACGTAACGATTAATTCAAAGTTTCCTGCCGGTATCTGGCTAAATTTAATTATTCCGTTTTGATTTGTGGTTCCAACCCGTGTGATCGTTCCACTTAGCGTAATACTAGCTTTTGATAAAGGCTTACCTTTTGTGTCCACAATGTGAAACGTTGGATGATATACCTTTGTTGTAATGTTGTAACCTGCTAAGTTTGTATCTATAAATAGACTTGTTGAGTTCACCGGGACGCCAAACCATAGCACTGTGAAATTATAATAACCTCTCGGGATCTGGTATAAGTCAATGTATCCAGTACTATTTGTTAAATGGATAGTTTCCACACCCGAAGGTAACTGAACAATGACCTCAGCATTAGACAATGCCTCTCCAAGGGAATCTACCGCCTTAACTGTAAGATAGTACACAAATGTGACTACCATGTAAGCTGGGTTGTTCCTATTTATCATGATAGGCTCGTGTGAACTCACTCGAATATCCTGCCACTTTACAATCACTTCAAAATTTCCTAGAGGAACTTGGCTAAAGTAGACGTTGCCATTTTGATCTGTAACTCCGACTCGTGTGATCGCCCCTCTAATTATCACGCTTGCTCCTATAAGTGGGTCGCCATTCCAATCAACAATATTAAAGATTGGATAGTACACTTCTGTTACGATCTTGTAGTCCTGTAAGTTTGATTCAACAAAGATGGTGGCAGTCAAGTTAACTGGAACGCCATACCAGAGAACCCTGAAATTGTAGTTTCCGCCTGGGATTTGAGATAATCTTACATATCCTGTGTCATTTGTTAGATAAACAGTTTCCGTTCCAACTGGAGATTGTACAAAAACTTCTGCGTTAGATAATACTTGTCCAAGGGAGTCTACGGTCCTAACTGTTAAGTAATAAACTGAACATTCAATAGTGTAGACGGGGAGGCCGCTACTGCTGACAAGTAAGGGACTTGTTGAGTTAACTGGCGTGCCCCACCACAAGACAGTGAAATTGTAGTATCCAGCTATTATTTGAGATAACGTAACATGCCCAGTGCTATTCGCTATATAAACCGTCTTAGTTCCGGCAGGGAATTGTGCAATGACTTCAGCGCCAGATAATGCTTCTCCTATGGAGTCTACCGCCTTAACTGTAAGATAATAGACAGGGCATCGGATAGTTATAGGAGTATTAGAATCTATGTATGGACTTACTGTGTATATGGGTGTTAGCTGCCAAATGATTGTAAACTCATACGTGCCGTTTGAAATCCTTGTGAGAGTAACCTTGCCATATAAATCTGTGAATATCGCTAGATTGGATGTGCCATTTGGTGCATTAAATACGATCAAGGCATTTGCCAAGGGTTTGTCAAGCGAATCTAATAAGGATAGAGTAACAGTGTAAACGCGACATCTTATCGTGAGGATCCCGTTAAAGTCAAGGATTGTTTGGGTTTTATTTACTAGAGTGTTTTGCCAGTATACAGTGAAGTCATAGACTCCATAGGGGGTAAGAGGTAGAGGTATTTTGCCGTTAGCATCCGTGTGTATTGGCAGAATTGTAGTTGTACCATTAGGGAACAGAATGAATACTTCAGCGTTTTCTAAGGGGTCACCTAAGCTGTCAACAACCTCAACCTCTACGTCATAAACAAGGCAAAAGAGTGTTACGTTTGCTGGTGCCACTACCTCATAATTAACCGTTGAGTTTACTATGGTGCCTTGCCAATAAACCGTGATATTATATAATCCGGCTGCAAGCTTTACAGAGAAACTACCATTAATATCGGTTATTCCTTGAGCCGTTAGAACATCGAAATGTATTACGTTTATTACAGCTCCTGCTAATGGTCTTGCAAGAGTGTCCACTGTCAGGAAGTTGATTTGATAGCTTATACCAATGCTAAAGCTGTGGTATCCATGTTCAATATATGGGTCATAAACGTTGTAAGTTAAGTAGTAATAGTATCCATTATTGTCGATGACTGAAACTTTGATCGTGTAATTACCTGAGAGGGCGGTTTCTGGATAAGTCCAATTGGCCTCGTAAATGTTTGAGTAGTTAAAAGCCCATAGGGTATCCATTGCTCTTGTCATATTTACATTATCGAGAACCTTGTTGCCCACTGGATCAGAAACAGTGACGTTAACTTTGTATATGTCGTATCCGCCAAATGGATTGGTGATATTGGCGCGGATGACAACCTTTCTTTGACTCTCACTCCAATACATTTCAAATATGTTTCGTTCAGTTCCGTTGACATCATAGGTTTTAATGGTGCTAGGCCTTGCATAATCTAAAGAAGGAAAAATAGCCTTGCTTGGAAAAGATGAGGAGTCATACCAAAGTTCGCAGGACACATCCGCTCCGGGGTTAATCGTTATTTCGACTACAACGGTTGAGTCTTTGCTAAACGTATGCGCAACAGGAATGGGAGTGGAAAGGTTATAGCATAGAATCTGGGGAGACAAATATCCCGGATACCCAGCGGGTCCGCCAGTAACTATGGGGCTAATTACTCCGGAATCCCATGTAATATTGCCCCCAGAGGTTACCTCAAAAAACTGAAGACTCCATTCAGTAGGTTTCAGCGCCGAAGCGTTAACCCAAACAAAAACCCGCCATGTCCCATTAAACGTAACAGGACCAGCCAGGTGAGGGTATAAGTAAAAATCAACCACCAACTTGGGGGATCCCACATCCTTATAGATCGAGTTATTATATGGCTGAAAGAACCGTGTAGTATTCATAATAAAATGCTGATCTCTACCCCCCACATAAATTGGATTCTCAAGCCAATGGAAATAGAAATGCATGGGTTTTTCCTGAGAATTGCTTGATGTTGCTGTTACGGGGATTGATTTGTAAGTAATTAAGAATAAGAAAGATGTTGCTAGAAGTAAAATTAGAGTTAGCCTCTTCATTTTTAACACTTCAACTACACCGATTTCGCTTTAACTTCTTAAAAAACTTGTTAATTTGAAATTCATATCCATGTTCGTTTTTTGTTTATTAGCTTGTTTCCCAAAGATTTTGTTTAATCCCTCTGAATTTAGATTGCATCTCTGAAATCTTTATAAATATAAGCTTTCTTATACGAGTCTAAAACTGGATAGTATGGTGACTCTCCTTGGAAAGAGTGAAAATAGGCATTGTTAAATGTGGAAACATAGGTACCGCTCCCCTGTTTGAACTTCTTTTGGATGAGTTGGCAGACAGAGAAGATATCCAAATCCAGACCGTAACAACAGGCTCAAAAATGGTTTCTGAAGGGGTGGAGGATGCTTTAAAAAAGATTTTCGAGTTTAACCCTAACCTCCTGATATTCATATCTCCTAACCCGGCTGTTCAAGGTCCAAAGAAGGCCAGAGAGATTCTTTCAAGTAAGAATTTTCCCACAGTTTTTATATCCGACGCTCCTGGAAAACGTCTCAGAGAAGAATTCGAGAATCAAGGCTTTGGCTACATAATAATAATGGGAGATCCTCTAATTGGCGCTAGAAGAGAATTTCTAGATCCAACGGAGATGGCAGTTTTTAACGCTAATATTATTAAAGTACTTGCCATCACAGGTGCTTACAAGCTGGTTTATCAGGAAATTGACAGAATTATATGTCAATTTAAAGAGGGATTAGACCTCAAATTACCAACTTTAATTATAGATACTGACAAAATTAGAGATAAATCTGACTTCAAAAACCCTTACGCAAAAGCAAAAGCAATGGCGGCGTACGAGTTGACTAAACGGATAGCTGAAATTAACGTGCGAGCCTGCTTTATAGAAAAAGAGAAGGAAAAGTATATTCCATTTGTTGTTTGTGCCCATGAAATCGCTCAAGTAGCCGCTAGATTAGCTGAGGAGGCGAGAGAAATAGAGAAATACAACGATAGTTTAGTTCGGAGGCCTCACGCTAAGGATGGTAAACCCAAAATCAAGGAGAAACTTATGCTTCCGCCAATTTTAGATGAAGAAGTTTACCGAAAATGGCTTAAAAGCTCTTAAGATATGGTTTTTCCTCTTATTTCTTTCCGGAGAAGTTACATATTGTGATATATACGTTATTAGCTTGTATATATAACATAACGAATAAGTATATATGTAATCCTAATTTTAAAAACCTTAAGGTGAGAATAAATGAAAACACTTGAAATAACTCCGTTAGAAGGAAAATCATTGAAAGTTATAATATTAGAAAAGGAATATAGCGAGCCCTTCTGGCTTATACAGCCCTCAAGCAATCCGTCTGGAAATATTTCTACTAAACCATCAATTGCTTTCCGCAGCTTTCTAGAGAAACTAATCAACGAAGTTAACCCAGACTTCGCAACCGAAGAGTTAGGGAATCGATCAATTCAAGATTTCAGCCAAAACAATCCTTTAAGACAACTGTTCCAAGAAAAACACATTCCGTTTCACGGAGTAGACATTAGCGAAGAAGCAAAAAGTTACATACTCTCAAGCCTAGAAGAAAAGAAACAATTAAAAGACTACATTACTAAAGCGCTAGAAGAGCTGTCCTCAGATGCTGATGACATTAAACGCGAGTACTTGTTAGCTTATGAGCAAAGTATACAAGAGGAAATTGACGCACTAGAGCGTGAAGTAAAATTCTCGGTTCGAGAAAGTTGGATTGTTATGGGGATTTTGGAAAAAGCCCGAAAAATCGAAAAGGAACAAATAACATGCCTGCATCTATCCAGTCCTGAACATGTTAACGGCATAAAGAAGCTGTTAGAATCCATAGACATTGAGGTTGAAGCTATTAAACCGGTAAAGAAGCTGATTTTCACCAGCATAAAGTCCTCCCCAGAAAAACTTGAAGATATTCTTGAGTCTATGCAAATCCAAGTTAAACCTTTAGTCAAAAAAACATCTGAAGAATATCCTTACATACTCCTCTTCTTAGACACCGACGAAAGAGCAAGCCCATTCGATATTTGCATGGCATATGATGCCGGATACAATGTAGTAATGCCTTATGAAAACGTGACAACAGAAAACGTAAAACAAATAGTGCAAGACGCCATCTTCTCCAGAGACCCAAAAGGATTAAAACACACTTGCTTCTTTATCGGCGGAAAAAACATGGAAAAAGCTGAGGAAGTTCTAAAAGTTGTGCGCGACTCAATGTTCCCACCATTCCAAGTAAACACAATTATCGACCCCGGTGGAGCATATACCACAGCCGCTGCAATGGTAGCAAAAGTAGAAGATGCATTGGCCAATTCGAAACTAGGAAACCTGAAAGACAAAACTTGCGCTATTTTTGGAACTGGCGCCGTAGGAAGAGTTGCAGCTATACTACTAGCGCGGCTAGGATGCAACGTTATGATAGTGAGCCTAAACCCCAACCGAAAAGATGGAGAGGAATACGTAGAAAAACTTTCCAACTTCTTCAAAAAGAATTACAGTGTAGATGTGGAGGGAGTCTTTGCTCCCACCCCGGAAAAGAAAGTTGAAGTCATGAAAAAGGCTGACGTGATATTATGTGCCCCAAAAGCTGGTGTCCAAGTAATCACCAAGAAAATGCTAAATGAATTAAAACTCGCCAAAGTGATAGCCGATGTAAACGCCGTTCCACCCTTCGGAGTAGAAGGAATAAAACTTAAGGATGACATGAGAGAAATCGTCCCCGGAATTTTCACCATAGGCGCCCTCACAATAGGCAAACTAAAATACAAACTGGAAAAGGGAATCTTGAAAGAGGCAAGAAGAAACAACAAGGGCATAGTATATAACTACAATCAAGCGCTTCAACTTGCAAGAGAACTACTAAAAGAAGAAACTTCGTTAGCTAAACTTGTTGTAACTGTAAAGTATCCCAAACAAGAGAAAAGCGTCAAAAAAGGTTAAGAAGACTGCGGTTTATAAGACCGGTTGAGAGTAATCTCAGCAATATCTGCGGCATACTCCGCTATACGCAATATGCTATCACGGATGGAACAACAACAACATATAACCTCTGTATTTTTCTCCTTTAAAAAGACCAAGGAGGCTATCTCTTGGTCAAGCTTTTCTATCCGAGCCTGGCTTTCTATAATTTCAATAGAATCAGCTACATGATTCGAAAATAACGCACTTATTGCCTTATTGTAGGAGGACAGGGCGTCGCAGCCTGCATCATACATTTTCTTCAACAAGGACTTGGAGATTTTTTTGTCTCTACCCTTAAGCATTATGAGATGCTTAGCTATATTGGCTGCCTGATCCGCTATCTGTTCTATACGATGTACGAGGGTCTGATAGTCTAAACAGTCTATAGGACCCACTGCCAGTTGGGTAGCTAGGGTTGGGTCGATGGCGGCTTTTCGAATAAGTCTTAAAAGAAAAAATGAGAAATGGTCAACTTCATCATCGAGGGTATACACAGTTTTTGCCAGGGCAGTATCTTGATTTTTTAGGGCTGTTAAAGCATCACGACACATGGAGCTAGAAATGACATACATTCTTTTAATTCCAGCTTGGATGGGCGCTTTAGACTCATCAATAAGGGTTGCAATGTTCATTTCCTTTGAGTCAGCTTCCATAATCCGCATGTAAAGCATTCGTACTATTCTTCGAATAGCTTTCTGCTGAGATACTGTGAAAAATTTCTTTGAAACCAACCTAATATTTGAATAACCATTTAAATAGCAGGCAATTATCCTTCGAACTATAAAAACACCTTTTTCATCTTGATCTATATGGAGCGTTATCCTTTTAATCTCTTTTAACTTTTTCACTCCTGGAAAGATAACTAGTGAACGGTCACGATTTATAGCAACAGAAACCACATCACCCTGTTTCAACTCGTTTAATTGAGTCCAATATTTCGGTAGAGAGATTACTAGCGAAGAACGCCCGAGAGACATTATTTTCCGTTGCTCCATAATTTACACCTTTTACATACTAATAAATCAGCAAAACAAAATATATACATTTATAGAGTTGTATAAACTCTAAGATAAGTATGTGAACTAAATTCTTATGTAAGGCTGATGAATATCCTTAATGTCTAGTTCCGGTCCGTTTACCACCTTAAATTTTACGCTTACGTGACTTCCGTCAACTTTAATTATATTGTAGGAGTTTTTGAAGAACCCTCTAAGTCTCTTCGAGGAGAGGCTTCCCGCGTGAATTATTATGAGATTTTCAAGTTTCCACATCCATGGTCGATGTTTGTGTCCGCACAATACAAGGTTTACCTTTTCACTAGTTAATGTTTTCAAAACGTCCCCGGCATCGTTAACAGTGTTTCTTTCGATTCCCGTGTCTGGAACTGGAATCAAATGGTGGTGCATAGCTATAAGTTTAAAAAAGCCCTTATATTTTTGCTGAAGGATGCTTTCAAGCCAAAGCAGTTGTCGTAACCCAACTTCTCCTTCATCTCTGTCCGGTCTGGCAGATGACAAATAGACTATAACTATTCCATTAACTTCAATTACTTCTGGTCGTGGAAAGAATTTTTGACAAAGAAGATATCCTGTATGTTTATAATCGTGGTTTCCTGTTCCAACTATTATGGTGTTGCATTTTAGCTTGCTTAAAAAGTGTTTTACAAGCTTGAATTCGGAAAGATAACCATTTTCCGTCAAATCTCCGGTGACTACAACAAGATCTGGCTCCAGCGTATTTATCTCCTCTATACCAGTTTTCAGCATATTTTCTTCCAGTTCTGGTCCACAATGCAAATCCGAAATATGAGCTATTAGCATAGCAGTTTTTCTCTTTCTTCTTACTTATGTAAGTTTCGTGTGAATGATTTTGTTACTCTGGGATCTTTCGATAAATACCCCAGTATACGCCCCAACAGACGGATAAAAGTATACCCGTGTAGTAGAGGGAAAGCGCCAACATGAAAATGGTGTTCCGAATAACCGGGTCAGCGAATAATAAAGAATAGAAAACTAGGAATATGGATAAAACAAGAGCCGTTAATGCAGGTATTACCGTCAAAGTTTCAATGTCTACTTCCATAATTGAGAAAGAGGGGGGCAATCCAAAAAGGGTTATGGACGCAAAAAACAGATTTAAAATAAAATTTACATGAATCATCCACGTCAACGGATTTTAAAAGAGAAACCTAAATTACCCGTTCGATATATCTCTGCACTTGAAATAAAAATGAAAATAGAATGGAAAAAAGTTCTCGAAGAATGTGCTGAAGAAGTTCAAGAAAAAGTTATGCCCTTATTCCGAAAAAGAGAAGGCGAATCTTTAGGAATAGGGGCTGGTGGAGACGAAATTAAAAGAATAGATCTGGCTGCGGAGAAAGCCATAACTGAAGTATTGAATAAACATGGAATCTCATACATACTCATAAGTGAGGAATCTGGAATCAAGAAGTTCGGGAATAATCCAGAACAGTTTTACATAACCGTTGACCCATTGGATGGCTCCACTAACGCTAACCGAGGAATTCCCTTTATGGCTACATCCATAGCTGTTTCACGGAAACCAGAGCTAACTTCCATTCAACTAGGTATGGTAAACGATCTTTACCATAAAACAATCTATTTTGCTGAAAAAGGAAAAGGAGCCTTCCGAAACAATACGGCAATAGTTCCTTCTTCATTAACAGTTTTGAGAGACACAGTTATCGGCGTAGATCTTCATACCTACCAAGCAGCGGAAACCGCGCTAAAACTAACAAGTCTCGCTAAAGAAGTCAAACACCTACGACATCTCGGTGCTAACGCCTTGGAACTATGCTATGTGGCTGATGGTACTGCCGATGCCTTCGTGGATATTCGTGGAAAACTCCGGGTAACCGACATGGCAGCTGCGTACTTAATACTTAAGGAAGCTGGAGCAATTATCACTACGCTGGAAGGGAAAACCTTAAACTCCAGACTTAGCCCCCAACAAAGGGTTTCCTTCGTTGCATCTGGAAACCTTACGCTACATAAAAAAATAGTGAACTTGTTAAAGTGAGCACCCCAAATGATTGTTCTTCTTCAACCCCATCCCGCATTACTCATTAAGGCAAAAGAAACCAGAACAATGGTAATCGCCGACCTTCACATAGGATGGGAGGTAACGCTTACTAACCAAGGCGTCCATGTCCCATCCCAAACTCCCAGACTTCTAAAGCGGTTATTAAACCTAATTAATAAGCATAAGCCCGATACTCTCATAATACTTGGCGACATAAAACACACAGTTGCCACCGCCCAACTTGAAGAGTGGAGAGACATACCGAGCTTCTTTGAAAAACTGAAAAAGAAAATAAACGACATACGAATAGTACCTGGAAACCACGATGGAAATCTCGAGCCACTACTGCCACTTGGTATAGAAATAACACCACCAACCGGAATAACAATTCAAAAGGTAGGACTTTTCCACGGGCATACATGGCCCTCCCCTGAACTTCTTCAAAGTCGTGTATTAATCATGGGACATGTTCATCCTGTAATAGCATTTCGAGACCCCTTAGGGTTCAAAATAATCAAACAGGTATGGTTAAAAACCGACATAAACCCTAAACTCCTTGCAAGAAGAATTCTAAAAAGGAGCCAGCCGAAAACTCGGGAGAATATAAAGCCTAAAGCGAAAAAACTTGTAATAATGCCATCCTTTAACGACTTCGTCGGCGGCCGTCCAATAAACGAGAAGCCTCTGGAAAAGAAAAGTGAAAGAGTTGTTGGCCCTATCCTTCGAAGCCGCAGTATAGATATGGAAAACGCTGAAGTTTATATGCTCGATGGAACCTTTTTGGGAAAAATAAGTGAATGGAGATCCTAAAGGTGCCCTTCAACATAAAGATTCATGACATCGACTATTTAGGTGAAAACGTAGATAGGCTAATCTGCATAGACCTTAAAGCTCGGGGCGTAATTCACCCGCTATATGAAGCCGCCCGTTCCCTAGTAGGGAAACCTTTAACCTCAAGGGCTGCTCAACTACTTGTCGAAAGCTTAAGAGCAAAAGAAGTCGTACTAATCACCACGGGTTTTAGGCTTCCACCGCTCGGCCTCCAAGAAACCGATGGTATTCTAGGGGCGATTTCCCTCGCAAAGGCCCTTCAAGAAACCTTAAAGGCTAAGCCGCTTCTTCTCATAGAAAAAGAATCAATTCCCATTCTGAAGGCCATTCTTAACGTTTTGAATGAAAAAATCACTGTCCAAGGATTTCCCACAAAGTTCGAGGAAGCAGAAGAAAAGGCTGAAGAGATTCTCGCTAAATACAATCCCACACTCTTAGTGGCTATAGAAAAGGCAGGATGCAACAGTTTAGGCGAATACCATACATCAAAGGGCGAAAACGTGACAAGTTTTCACGCAAAAATTGAAGTTCTCTTCAGAAAAGCTCGGAAGAACGGCATAGTTACCCTTGCTGTTGGGGACGGCGGAAACGAGGTGGGAATGGGGAACATCAAAAAAGCCGTTGAAAAAACAGTGTCTTATGCCACAAAATGCATTTGTCCATGCCAAGGCGGAATAGCCGCACAATCTAAAGTAGACCTACTTGTAACTGCCACTGTTTCAAACTGGGGCGTTTACGGAATACTAACATGTCTTGCTAAGTTAACACAAAAACCTAAAACAATGCATGGTCTTAAAATGGAGGGGAATATGCTCAAAACAGCGGTAAAATACGGGGCTATAGATGGTGTAACCAGACGGAAAGCGCTTTCTGTAGATGGGATATCGTTAGCAATTCATAAATCACTTATAAAAATGCTCAAAGCTTTTCCGCAGAAGAAGCTTAAACGCGAAATTTTAATTTAACGGCTATGTCCATATAGCAAATACAGCAAACAGCGGCCGTCGTCTAGTCTGGTTAGGACACAGGCCTTCCAAGCCTGCGATCCCGGGTTCAAATCCCGGCGGCCGCACCACTTCAAAAGCAAACGTGTAGGATACATTCTAAGAAAGGATAATTGTTGCAAATATTTTGGGTGAATTCTATGTTTATTCTCTAAAATAATTAACAATATTATTTCCAATGAAGATTGTTGGTTCATAAAGTTTTTTGGTTCTGAACTTAATTTTAAGTCCGAACTCGATAAGGTCGGAAAAATGTCATCCCCCTTATTTCCACCGGAGTTATTCATCCTGGTTGGAATTAACCTTTTTATAGCTTTAAGCCTCTTGTTTTCGATTTTTGATCGTTTTTTCCCGTCATCTGTTTCTTATATATACCAAATTGCCGCCCTTGCAGGGTTTGGAGAGCTTTGGGTTAACTATACATTTTTGGTTTCCTTGGAGGCACGTTTTTGGTGTAGCGTAATTTACTTAATCGTGGCTCTTGTCAACCTCGTTGCAGTTAATATTTATCTCGCTGACAAAAGATCATCTAGCGTTGCAGGCGCCTTTTTTGGCGTTGCCACAGTTCCAACGGTTTTTCTGTCTTTTTTCGGCATTTCAGCGTATGTTAATGGGTTAGCGGTTTATATACCACCCCTTCCGCTTGTTCCAATGGAGAGCCTTTACCTAGTCTTTTTTATGTGTATAATCATCCTCGGAGTTAGTATCACGGCATCTGTTAAGCCTAAGATGCTAACTAAAATGTTTAGACGTCGAAAACGTGGTTTTGCTCCTAATCTGCTCCACTATGCACAGCCTCAACGGATAACTCAACAAACAGAAAAGGAGGTGAAAATGGGTGGATAAAACGAAAATTCAACAAAAAAGCAGTAAAAGAAAACTGTTAAGACTGTTTTGTCTATTCCTAAGCTCATTCCTTATTGCTACTGTGAGCGCCAGCGTTTACAACTATCTATATATGGATGCGTCTACAATTGCCGCTGAATCTGCCAAAGTTCAATTTGTGTCAGGTGCTGATAGCACAGCAGCTGGTGCTTCCATAGGAACCAATGGAACATACGTAAAATTCACCAGTATGGCTGGATGGCCAAACGCAACAAGAATCTATGAAAATGCTGTAGGTATACAAAACTTAGATTCATCTACTCGAACCATTGAACTTAGGTATAATTCATGGAGCGGCTCAACTTCAAATATCGATTATATTTACGTTAAGGTTTTCGATGGTACTACTCAACAAGGCTCTACAATAACTGTTGGCACAGCAGGCTCATCTACAGGCTCGCTGAGCATTCCAGCAAGCACAACATGGCGAGTACAGTGGGAAATAAAATGGGCAGCTGGTGCGTCATCATCAGATTCGGTTTCGGTAACATTGCAACTGGTTGTAACTGGTGAATAGGCTCCCAAATGCCGTTCCTCTTCTCCTTTGATTCCTAGGGGAAAACCATGCGAATATACCTTAATATCCTCCTCCTAAATGTTCTTCTTATCGTTATTTTGATAGATGTCAGTTTTAGTAGTACGTATAATACGCTATTCACACAAACGTTGCCCATTTTAGCCGAAGTACCTGAAGTAGTCCTTCAGCAGGGAATAGCAGGTACAAGTACAATTTATGTGAACAATACCAGTGCTAAGGTGAATGTTTCATCACCCATCAGTTTTGAGTATGGATATGCATTTATTTCATCTGATACAAGAGTTTTTGCCGATGATACTGTAGAGCCTGTGGATGATCCTGAGGCTATCTTAACTATTGAGTTAGTGAAAGACTCGTATGTTTTCATACTTTATAATGCAGGAAATCAGCGAGGTTCAACCGAGGATGCCGCTGGTAAGGGATGCGCCATTAATGTTGACGGATCAGATGTCGCCTTCTCGTGGCAATCTCCATATGGTGCTAATACAGCTAACTCAGTTACAGTAGTTTATGCAACGTACCTAACAGCTGGCACTCACATTATTAAAGGCAGGTTCTTTGGGTTCAGAATAAGGGTTGGAGCACTTGCATATAGAGTTGGAATTGATAAACGACAACTTGGGGTATTCTGGTTCCCATCAGTAACCGCTAAGTACATCAGATCAACAGTGAGTGTTTCGACAACTTCAGGTATCCCTGTAGATGATCCAGAAGCTATCCTCAATTTAACATTATCAGAGGAATCAGTGGCTTTCATAGTTTATAACGCTGGCAACAAAAGGGGATCCGTTGAGCCCGCCGAAGGGAAAGGAATAACAATTAACATTGATGGAACAGATATTGCTACTAAACAATGGCAATCTCCCTATGACTCTAACGAAGCCAATTCGGTTACAATCATTTATGCGACCACTTTAACAGCTGGTTCTCACACTATTAAAGGACGATTCTTTTCCAACGCAGCTGGGTCAACAACTACTATTGATGAGCGACAGCTAATTGTTTTTTGTTTTCCAGCTAATTTAGTTACCTACAGCTTCAAACAATCGACAACCTCGATATCTACATCCTCAGGCACTCCCGTCAACGATACTGAAGCAACCTTAAACTTTACCTTAACAGAGACTTCAGATAGCCTAATAATGTATACAGGAGGAAATCCAAACGGGGCAGCCGAAGACTATGATGGTAAAGGACTTTTGCTAAATGTTAATGGAGCGGACAAGTCAAACTCTACATCATGGCAGTCTCCATATGATACAAATAATGCTAATTCAGCTACATCTATATGGTGTCAAGAATTATCAGCTGGTTCCCACATTATCAAAGGCAGGTTTTTCGCTAACTATCCGGGGTATACTGTTACTGTTTCTAATCGTCAATTCTTGATTCTGTCATTTCCTTCACAACAAGAGTCAACCACTTATGATTACGTCTTAAAAGTTGCCAACCAAGTTGCGGACGCATGGAGAATTAGATTAAGAACATATGAGCAACTAGGCATTGAAAGACTTTCCAATTGCACCGTCTATTTCTATGACGGTAGCGGGGTTTCCTGTCAAATATACATCTTGAACGGAGCATGTAACCAAACATATGGCGCTTGGTACGATCTCTCCGGTTTAGGCACAGTTTATATCGCTATGACCGTTTCAGCAACTAACATAGGAACCTCATACATTTACGTCTATCTTGAAGTTCTCATCCCAAACATATCAACGTATAACCTCATGGTTATCACCTTTGAAATTTCTTAAAAGATCGTTTAAATTTTGCATTTGAATATGGTTGTTTTTAGTTGTCCGTGTATGACTCTTTTTGCTTCTTTAATTTGTGTTTTAGTTTTTTCAACAGCTTTTTGGAATCTTTTTGTGGCGGCTGTTATTAAAACTAAGGTTGAACCCGGGGCGATATTTTTTAGTGTTTCTAGAATTTTCTCGTAAAGATGTAAGGTTTTTTCATCAGGAATCATTCTTACACCGTAGGGCGGGTTTGTAACTATAAATTCTAGAGCAGGGGGATAGTCTGTTTTGATGGTGGCGTCTCCAATTTTGAAGTTAATAGCTCTACGCACGCCTGCTTTTTCAGCGTTTTTAATTCCTCCTTCCAAGTGTTTCTGGAATTTTTCCATGCCATAAATTTCGAATCCATTTATTCTTTCCTTCTCTAAGGTTCTTTTTCTGAATTCTTCGAATTCCTCTACTTTAAACATTTTATGCTTTAGGAACGCGAAGTCGGTTCTGTAACGGTTTGGTGCTATGTTATGCGCTATAAAAGCCGCTTCGATAGGTATGGTGGCTCCTCCACACATGGGGTCAATTAGGCTTCTATGTGGGGTCCATCCACTTATTTTTAACATAGCCGCAGCTATGGTTGGTTTTAGGGCTGCTGGATGTTCATAGACCCGGTAGCCCCGTTTATGTAGGGATTTTCCTGTAGTGTTTATTCCAAGTAAGAATTCGTTTTCCCTTACCAACGCGTGTATTTCCACATCTGGATTTTCCAAATTAACTTGAAGTTTCTTGCGGATAGATTTTTTATAGGAGTTAATGATGGCTTGACCAACAATTCTGGAAACATCTATACTAGTAAAGTTATGAATTCCAACTCTCTCGCTTCTAACGGCGAAAGATTGATTCTCCCCTATAAATGGCGTATAATCAACGTTTTCAGCAAGTTTGTAAATGTCGTTGAGTTGTTCAAAGTTGCCTCTACAAAGTTGGATCAGAACCTTATGCAGGGTTCTAGCCTTCAAATTTAGACAGTAAACTGCCTTCTTCAAGTCAGCTTCGAAAAATACTTTGCCAATATCCGGAACTGCCCTGCAGCCCAGAATTTCCTCAATTTCCTTACTAGAAACATCTTCAATGCCCATCGGAACCGTGGCGAAAAGTCTTGCTTTCATCAACAAAAGAGAAGAATATCCACACTTTAATTTTTAATCTTAACAAATAATGATAAACATAGAAACTGTTAATCATTAGCCACATCCTTTAAAGATTTGTTAATCTTTTACTTTAAATGTTAAACATGACTGTTTTAGGGGACGCTTAAGAGTTATGGATATGGAAACACGGAAGATAACCCTACAGCGGATTCGATGGCTTTTTAGACTTGCTCATCAAACTATCCATTATGATAAAGAGCTTGCTCAACGATATATTACCATCGCACGTCAAATAGCAATGGCTGCTAAAATTCGGTTGCCCTGTGAATACCGACGCATGATTTGTAGACATTGCAAAAAGTTTATCGTGCCAGGGATCAATTGCCGTGTTCGGCTACAACCCCGACGGGAACCTCACGTAGTTATCACGTGTCTTGAATGCGGTGGATACATGCGCATACCAATAAAACGTCAAGGGAACCATTAGACATACTCTAGTATTATAGGAAGAATGTTTTAGACAAAATAACCAAACTGAAGTAAGCCTTTTTATATGAGACTTAAGGAATTACTGAAGGAAACCTTAGAGGAAGATAACCTTGACTACCCCCTACGATGTTCCACCATCCTTACTTATCGAAAAATTAGCTAACCACCTAAAAGAAAATGTAGATGAAGTAGAACCGCCATCATGGGCCGCATACGTTAAAACCGGGGCTCACGTCCAACGTCCGCCCCAAAACCCTGATTGGTGGTATACTCGGTGTGCTTCCCTACTACGCAAACTTTACATTCACGGTCCTTTGGGCATTGAAAGACTACGCGGCGAGTATGGTGGAAGAAAAGACTATGGTGTAAAGCCTGAACATTTTGTTAAAGCCGGAGGAGCTATAATAAGAAAGGCTCTGCAACAACTTGAAGCTGCTGGTTTAGTGGAAAAACTCCAGAATAAGGGGAGAAGGCTAACCCGGGAAGGTCGAAAGCTCTTGGAGATGTTATCCGAAGAAGTCGAGAAGTCAGCATTGAAGCCTCAAATTAAAAAAGGTGGGTGAGTTGTCCGGAGAAGATGAGCTCGAGGAAATCCGAAGACGAAAGCTTCTTGAGCTTCAACAACGGTTAGCTGAGGAACAACGGCGAGCTCAAGTTCAGCAACAACTTGAACTCCAAAAACAAGCTATTCTTAGGCGGATATTGACGCCTGAAGCAAGGCAAAGACTAACCAATATTAAAATGGTTCGACCAGAATTTGCGGCTCAACTTGAACTTCAACTAATCCAGCTAGCCCAACAAGGAAGATTACCCATACCCTTAAGCGACCAACAATTAAAAGCCATCCTTGCCCAGCTCCAAGCTGGGAAACGCGACATAAAAATTAGGAGAATATAAAATGGCGAGAAACAAACCAGCCGCTAAGAAAAGAAGACTTGCAAAATCCGGAAAACAAGCCAAATCTGTTCCATCATGGGTAATAGCTAAAACTGTAGGGAAAGTTAGAACTCACTCTAAAAGGCGACATTGGAGAAGAACAAAAATAAAACCCTAAAGGAAGCGCTAAAGTATGGAAGCTGAGGAATCACTGAAAAAGGAACAAGAAAAAGAAATAGAGAATAATGAAACAGAGAGGGAAGCGGCTTCTGTTGAAGTTGAGGAAGCTACCGAGGAAGTTACAGAGGAGGAAGAAAGTAAGGAAACAGTTAAAGAAACTGAAAAACCAGCTGAAGAAGCCATAGAAGCAGAAATTTCCGAGGAAATTCCGGAAAAGCCAGTGATAAGACCTCGCATTGAAGAAGAAGAGCTTGAAATTGTTGAAGAAAGAATTTACACTATACCCTTAAAACGAGCTTGGCTTGTGCCGTCTAAGAAACGAGCTTCTAAAGCTATACGCTTAATAAAAAGCTTCATTCAACGCCACATGAAAGTAGGTCTACGCTCTGAAGCGAGTGAGGAAGAATTTTTCGAAGAGGAAGAAAAACCCCGCATAATTGTTAGTAATGAGTTAAACGAATATATTTGGCGTAGAGGCGTAGAGAGGCCTCCTAGAAAGGTTAGGATCAGAGCTGTTAAAGATAAAGATGGTAATGTGACTCTTTATCCGGCTTAAGCCAAGCGTGGAATTTAGGTGGCTATATACACTTTCGTCCTTTTCGGGAGCGCCAGCATAGGCGTATATTCATTAGCAACGGAAAAAATAGTGATCATTCCACCCCAGATTCCACGACACAAAGCAGAAAGGGTTGGAAAATGGCTTAAAACCGATGTGGTGCAGACAATGATAGGCAAATCAGTTCTAATAGGCGCTTTAGCATGCGCCAACTCTAATGGCATGCTTTTACCTCATTTCGTCCGAGAAGAAGAAATCGAAACTCTTCAAAACTCATGCGGAAAGAATTTTAACCTAACCATTATGGAAACTCGCCGAACCGCTTACGGAAATATGGTGTTAACAAACGACAAAGGAGCCATAGTTGACCCGAGATTGAAAGCTAAGGATATAAAAATAATTTCAGACACCTTGGATGTAGAAGTTGTCCCTGGTGAAATAGCCGGATTGCCTTATGTAGGCTCCTTAGCAACAGCCACGAATAACGGTATACTAGCTCACCCACTTATAAAAGAAGAAGAGAAAAAACTCATAGAAGAAGTAATGAAAACACCCGTGGACGTAGGCACCATTAACTGCGGAGTTCCCTATGTTGGAACAGGATTAATAGCTAACACCAAAGCCGCAGTAGCAGGCTTCCTCACAACAGGACCAGAAATGTTTATAATCGGTCAAGTTTTGGATGTGGTGAAGAAAGATGAGTGAAGTAAAAGTTTTCCGCGTAATAGGCGAAATTCGAAAACCAAATCTTCGAACAAGCTTCCAGAAGGAAGTTAGAGCTTTGAAACCTGAGCATGCCATAGAAAAGGTTTATATGGAGTTGGGCAGCAAACACCGAGTTAAGCGTTTCCAGATCAAAATTTCCGCGGTGGAAGAGGTGCCGCCTCAGGAGATAAAGGACCCTTTGATTAGAAAGTTCACCTTAGGAGAATCAGAAGTTGTCGAATGAAAAAATGTCCGATGAGGAGGAATTCCGTAAGCTAGCTGTTGAACTGCGGATTTTAGAAACTACAGCTGAAACGTTACAAGCAAGAATAAACATGGTAAATGCGGTTTTAACCGACCTAAATTATGCAAATATGACGCTGGAAGGTTTAGAAAAGGAAAGCGAAAATGCCGATCTTTTTGTCCCTATAGGCGGAGGTTCCTATATAAAAGCAAAACTTCAGGAGAAAGATAAAGTCCTCGTTGGAATGGGCGCTGGGGTAACTGTTGAGAAAACCTTAACACAAGCAAAAGAAACTGTTAAAAATCGCATAGATCAACTAGAAAAAACCCGCATGGCACTTCAACAGCAGTTTGCCCAAGTAATTGAAAAAATTCGTGAGGACAGAAGTAAACTTGAAGAGATGAGCGCCAAGCTGAGCCAAAGGAGAACACAGCAATAAAATGTTTGAAAAGCTCCGGAAGGGCTTTGACAAGCTTGTTAACAAGATAACGACCACAGAACTAACAGAGAAAAACCTCCGCCCACTACTTGAAGAGTTCAAGATAGTTCTAATTGAAAACGATGTTGCCTTACCCGTTGCAGAGCGTCTCTGCGAGGGAATGGTAAAACGCCTAAACGGTCTTCAAGTGAAACGCCTTGAAGACCGTAAACAGATAGTTAAAAAGCATTTACGCGAAGTTTTGCTTGAAGTTCTAACGCCAAACCAAAAGATAAACTTGTTAGAAGAGATAGAGAAAAAACGAAGAGAAGGTGAACCCTACGTAATTGTTTTCGTTGGAATCAACGGAACAGGAAAAACAACCACCATTGCGAAGACAGCTCATTTTCTTACCCGAAAAGGCTACTCAGTTGTCTTAGCCTGCAGCGACACTTACCGAGCTGGATCCATTGAACAGTTAGGAGAACACGCCAAACGCCTAAGCGTCCGCATGATAAAACATCAATACGGTGCTGATCCGGCAGCAGTAGCCTACGACACTATAAGCCATGCAAAGGCCAATGGAATAAACGTCGTTTTAATCGACACAGCTGGAAGGATCCAGACAGATCGGAACCTAATGAATGAGCTCACAAAAATAAAACGGGTGATAAATCCAGACTTAACAGTTCTTGTTGTAGATGCTTTAACTGGAAATGACGCAGTTATGCAAGCTGAGGAGTTCCATAAAAGCGTTGGAATAGATGCTACGATCTTAACGAAGGTGGATGCTGACATTAAGGGAGGCTCAGCCCTAAGCGTATCCTATATAACAAAAAAACCAATAATATACATCGGAATTGGACAAGGATACGAAGATCTAGAAGAGTTTAAACCGGAAAAATTCACACAGATGATTTTAGGTGAATCTTAGCATACAACCACTTATTATTTAATTAGCATCTTATTTTGGTACAAATTATGTACCTAAAACAGTCCATTATTTACCTGAAAAGTATTTTTGATGTGACCATCAATTCATTTCTTTAATAGAGCGATAAGTATGGCTTTCGCAGAGTGCAGTCTGTTTTCAGCTTGCTGATATATTATTGAACGTGGGCTTTCGATTATTTCAGCGCTTATTTCATAATCCCTGTGAATAGGCATATCGTGCATAACATAAGCGTTGCTTTCCCTCAGCAATTTGGCGTTTATCTGGTAAGGCATCATGATATTCATTCGCCGTTCTTTCTCCTTGGCATATTTTGGGTCGAGAAAGAACTCCATGTCCACCCAAGTGTCAGTATAAACAAAATCAGCGTCTTTCACAGCTGCCCTCACATCTAATGTGTTTTCATATAATCCTGTTTCCTCAGCTGCTTTAATAAGCTCATCATCTTTGGATGGTTCATTAATTAAGGGCGTTACCGTTGTTATTCTTACTCCCACCTTGGTGCAAGCTTCAATTAGCGAGTTGCACACATTGTTGTGGACCCCTACATACACAAGTTTAACTCCCTCAAGATTTCCTTTAACCTCTTTTACCGTCATCAAATCTGCTATAGCTTGACAAGGATGATACTTCTCGTCACACCCATTTATCACTGGAACACGAGAAGCCTTTGCCATAACTTTTAAATCCTCATGCCGCATGAGGCGCGCCATTATACAGTCAACATTCCGTGACAAGTACTTGGTTTCGTCATATATGTCCGCTAAGGTAAAATTCGTAGCTCTCCAGTCTAGGAAAATAGCGTGTCCTCCAAGTTCGGTCATGGCCACTTCGAAGGAAACACGGGTCCGCGTTGAGGTTTTCTGAAAAATCATAGCCAAGCTTCTGGCTTCTAGCTCTTTACAGTAATTTTGTGGGTTCTGCTTTATTTCAAGGGAACGGTTAATTACATCCACTATTTGTTTTCCAGTCCAATTTTTGAAGTTAAGCAAATGCACGACATAGACGCCCCATTACGTTTCGAGTTTGAAGCTTTCTCGAAAAGTTATAAGTTTTTCTCTCAAGTAGAGAAAACAGTTAACCGTGTTATTCCATACTTAAAAAGTGCTGAAGAAGGACCATGCTATGATACTACTCTTAGCTTCAAACAAGGACACAGCTGGAGTGAATATAGCCCAGCAAATCATCGAGCTTTACCGCTTTAAGAAGGCATTATGGCAATTTGAGGGATACCCAGTTTATGAACAAAAAATAGAAAAAAAGCAAGTGTTCCTAACCTTTACTAGCAAGGAAATAACTAAAACCCAAAACATCGCCAGCAACTTTCAATCTCCTCAACCTGAACTTATAATATTTCTATCTAGACATGCAAGCCAGACCGGAACGCCAACCCTTTCCGTTCACACACCGGGAAATTTAACCAGCCAAGCCAAAATGGGTGGAATCCCAAGAAAAATATCCATATCGCCAGCAAGCAAAATGAAAAAAACGTTAATGGTCATGTCTGAACAAGTTAAAGAGCAAGGTTTAAAATACGATGTTTCCTATGAGTGTACTCATCACGGACCATCCTTAGACATTCCGGCTATGTTCGCCGAACTGGGAAGCACCCCAACACAATGGAAAGATACGGATGCCTCAAGAATCGTGGCTCAATCAGTTATTGAAGCCCTAAAAGATTCCACAGTTTATCCAACAACCCTAGGGATAGGGGGGCCTCATTATAACCGTAAATTTACCAAGATGGCACTTACAACCGATATAGCCTTTGCCCATATAATCCCAAAATATGCTATTTCGGAGGTAGACGAAATCATGGTAAAGCAATGTTTAGAGCGCGTAGTCGAAAAAGTGGAATTGGCGGTACTGGACTGGAAGGGAATAAAAGGCGAGCATAAATCTCGAATGATTGAGATCCTGAAAAAGTTAAACCTAAAAATGGAAAAAGTCTAAATATTAGAAGCGGTTTTGAAAAGGGAAGAGATAAAATGGCTGAACGTTTAAGAAGCTTTCTATCACAATGCGTGAGGATGCTTAAAATTGCCACTAAGCCAAGCAAAGGTGAGCTATGGCTTTCAATAAAAATATGTTTCCTTGGAATAATCGTGGTGGGAACAATAGGATATATAATTCAATTAATTTCCTCTCTTATCCAAGGTCCTCTATCCGGAACATCAGCGTAGTTGGGCTAACAGAATGGAAAGTGGAAAAATTTCTTCCATGATTTTCGCTGTGAGAACAACTGCAGGGCAAGAGAAAAATGTAGCAGATTTGATAGCTGCAAAAGCACAAATGAAAAACATACCCTTAATAGCAATTCTTGTCCCCGAAACCCTAAAGGGTTATGTTTTTGTCGAGGCACAGAGCCCCCACTTCGTAGAGGAATCCATAGCAGGAATAAGACATGTTAAATCTCGAGTCCCAGGCATAGTGAACTTCTCCGAAGTTGAAAGATACATAGTAGTCAAACCTGTAATAGAAGAACTGGACGAAGAGGATATAGTGGAAGTAATAGGTGGTCCTTTCAAAGGAATGCGAGCTAAAATAACTCGAGTTGATAAAACAAAGGAAGAGGTAACCCTAGAGCTTTTGGAAGCCACTTTTACGCTTCCCATAACAGTTCACGCAGATTACGTGAAACTTTTAGAAAAAGCGAAAAAGGAGTAATATAGCATGGTTGAGAAAAAAGTGGTGGAAGTACTCATAAGTGGAGGACAAGCAACAGCTGGGCCACCCTTAGGGCCAGCATTGGGCCCTCTAGGGGTAAATGTTTTGGCAATAGTGAATAAAATCAACGAGTTAACCAAGGATTTTTCAGGCATGAAGGTCCCGGTTAAGGTTACTGTTGACCCTGAAACTAAGGAGTTCGAAGTAACCGTTGGCACACCAACGACTTCCGCCCTGATCGTAAGCGAACTGAAGATTCAGAAAGGCTCAGGAACCCCCAGCACGGAGAAAGTTGGAAACTTAACTATGGAACAGGTTTTACGTATTGCAAAGCTTAAACGCCCAGAGCTTCTAGCTAAAACTTTGAAGGCAGCCGTCAAGGAAATCCTCGGAAGCTGCGTGAGCATGGGCGTCACAGTAGAAGGCAAAGATCCAAGGGAAGTTCAAAAGGAGATAGACGAAGGAAAATACAACCAGCTGTTCCAAGAAGAAAATTGAAACTGAACCCTTTTATAACCGAATTACATACCTCAATGGCAAAAAGGGGCGATCCTCAATGTCCATCAATCCGCAAACACTGCTCAACGCAATAAAAGAAGCAAAAGAAAAAGCTGGAGAAAGAAAGTTTAACCAATCAGTAGAGCTGATAATTAACTTACGCGACATAGACGTTAAAAAACCAGAAGGAAGAATCCAAGAAGCAATAGAGCTACCTTATATGCCCGAAGAGAAACAAAACAAAATCTGCGTTATAGCCTCCGGCGAACTCGCCCTACGAGCGAAAAAAGCCGGTGCAGACCTAGTAATGGATAGAGCAGAACTAGAAGCAATGGCTCAAGACAAAAAAAGACAAAGAGAATTAGCTCAGAAATACAATTTCTTCCTCGTTGAGGCTCCTTCAATGCCCCTGGTTGGAAGGATTCTTGGAAAATTCCTTGGGCCACGAGGGAAAATGCCCGTTCCCCTTCCACCGACAGCCCGAGTGGAAGAGCTAATAAAGAAATACCGCAGGACGATCATAATTCGGCTTCGAGGTCAACCTGTGCTTCAATGTCGTGTTGGAACCGAAAAAATGAAGGATGAGGAAATTCTTGAAAATATCCAAACAGTTCTCCGAACAATCGAGTCGAAGCTTAAACGTGGAATCAAGAACATTCAGTCCATATACATAAAAACAGCTATGGGCAAGCCGTCTGAAGTTAAAGTGTAAAGGTGAAAAAGATGCCCTCTCAACAAGTCTTGGAACAAAAAATCCGAGAGGTTGAAGAAGTAAAGCAGTTAATTAAGCAGTATAAAGCTATAGGGGTTGCCAGTTTACAGAAAGTTCGAGGAATGCAACTGCAAGAGTTGAAGAAGAAACTCCGGAATAGCGTTTACATGCGTGTTATTAAGAACACACTTATGAAAAGAGCAATAACAGAATGTAAAGAAAGGCCCGGGCTTGAAAGGCTCATCGAGCACTTAACCGGCTCCAACATCTATCTCTTCACTAATCTAAATCCGTTCAAATTATCCCTATTACTTGATAAAAGTAAAGTGAAAACAACTGCTAAAGCCGGAGACGTAGCAGCCTTCGACGTTATAGTTCCGGCAGGCAATACTGGATTACCGCCAGGTCCAATAATTAGTCAGTTAAACGCTGTTGGGTTGCCAACCCGAATTGAAGCTGGAAGCGTATGGATAAATCGGGATACCCTTGTAGCGAAAAAAGGCGAGATAATATCTCAAAGACTTGCAAGCGTCCTGTCCAAACTGGGAATAAAACCTGTTGAAGCTGGATTAAGCATGAAGGTGGTTTACGACGACGGATTAATAATAACTGAAGAACATCTAAGCATAGACTTAGATACCCTTCAACATGATATAGAAACAGCCCACAAAGATGCTTTCGTGCTTTCCATTAACATAGCATATCCTGCAGCCGAAAACATTCAGCTACTGCTACAAAACGCCCATCAAAAAGCCTACAACCTAAGTCTAAACGCCGCGATATCTACGCTAGAAACAATAAGGGATCTACTCCGCAAGGCCCATGTGGATATGTTAAGTTTAAGTAGTAGAGTTAATATGATAAATGAGAAGAAAGCCCCTCCAGATTAAAAGATTAATAAAATAACTGAGTGAGGTGAAAGTCGAATGGAGTATATATATGCTGCGATGCTGCTTCACAAGGCTGGTAAGGAAATAAACGAGGAAAACTTAACTCAAGTCTTAACAGCGGCTGGTGTAAACGTTGATCAGGTTCGAGTAAAAGCATTGGTTGCCTCCTTAGCTGAAGTTGACATAGAGGAAGCCATCAAATCCACGCCAGCAGTTATGGCCGCTCCAGTGGCAACGGCAGTTACCCCTGAAGCTGAAGCGAAGCCGAGTGAAGAAGAAAAGAAGAAAAAGGAAGAAGAGGAAAAAGTTAAAGAGGAAGAAGCCCTAGAGGGTCTCGGAGCACTCTTCGGATAAGTAAACTCTGTCCTTTCTCTAATTCTTGCTTTATTTTATCTTCTATGGTGAAAAAGTAAACAAATGTCTTCCCTTGTGAGCTTGATCAAAGGCGAAAGAACACTAGAAACAGTTTACAAGGCATTAGACTCACTTGGGAACCTGAAATATTTAACGAAAGATATCGAACGTGTCCTAATCAAGGTTAACTTTATCTCTACAAAAACTTACGAAACCGGAGTTACCACGGACCCCCTAGTTGTAGAAGCTATCATCCATAAGTTCAAAGAGTTCGTCGATGAAATATACGTGGTAGAATCCAACGCTACCATGACCAATGCCAACAAAGCCTTTGAAAAAACAGGCATGAAACAAATATGCCGACGCAACAACGTGCCGTTCATAAACTTAAGCAAGGAAAAAGAGAAAGTAAAACTGAGAGTTCCTGAACCTGAAGTTCTTAAAACCATCACTGTCCCAAAGATAGTGTTAAATTCAGCATTAATAAGCGCGGCTAAACTGAAGACTCATAGTGAAACAGGCGTAACACTTGGCATGAAAAACATGTTTGGAATTCTACCGGAAAAATGGAAGTTTAGATATCACCTTCTGGGCATAAGCAAGGTCGTTGTCGATATAAACTCGATTATAAAACCAAAACTAGCCGTAATAGACGGTTTCTACGCCCTTGAAGGACCAGGACCCACCTCAGGCTCCCCAGTCAAGATGAATACTATAATCGCTGGAGAAGATGTAGTAGCTACTGATGCAGTTGCATGCTATATTATGGGAATAGATCCAAACGAAATATATCATATCAAACGTGCTTACGAAAAAGGCTTCGGAGAAATGCGACTAAATAAAATCAAAATCGTCGGAGCTAAAATTGAAGAGGTTCAAAGGAAATTCAGAAGAAGATAAATATCGAAGGATATCGAATTTTATAAGTAATAAGAGTAAAAGATAATATTTTTCCTATCAAAAGATTTTTTTAAAGATTTTTCCATCATAAAACTCAAAGTTTAGGAAAGAGAATCCAGATAAAACTGTGAAAAATTAGAGATAAGTATTATTTGTAGCGCGAATTTCATCGTAAAAACTTATTTTTTAAATAAATGATTAAATTTACTGAAATATTTTTTTAATTATTTATTTTATAATAAAAGTATGACTCCACCGATAAGTAGGGCGATAAGGCAATAAGTTCGAAGTCCAGTAGCCGTGTTATTCGCCTATTACCTGAATTACTACGGTTCTTTTCCTTGGGTAAACGTCAGTTTCCACAAATAGGATGGACTGCCATGTTCCGAGCACTACGTGACCATCAACTACTGGCAGGGTTCTGTCTGGAGGCAAGAGGATTGAACGTATGTGGGAATGGGCATTTGATGGATGTTGATATGCACCGCGTTTTGGGATTAGTTTTTCAAGGAAGTTTTTTATGTCGTTTAAAAGTGCATCCTCGCTCTCTGTTAATATTATAATTCCGGTCGCGTGGGGCGCAAAAATATGGACAATTCCATTTCTTACGCCTGATTTTGCCACCGCCTCATGCACTTTATCGGTTAAATCCACAAAATCTATTTCGCCTTTAGTCGAGAAATGATGGTGTTCGTTTACTATTCTTAATGGAGACATAGTTGTTATTGAGAATGAAACATGTTTAAAAGTTTATTTGAAAAGCCTGAGAGAATTTTAAACTAAACATTCACGGAGATAGTCATCTAATGTTTTTGCTGGCACTACTTTAATCTTATAATCACGGACATCTATAGAATGCTCAAAATTTTTCTCAGGAATAACAACCTTCTTGAAGCCCCAACTCTCCGCGGCTTTGATCTTCTCGTATAACCCGCCGACCGCTGTGATATTTATAGAATCGCCAACACCAAGGTTTATTTCTCCAGTCACTGCAACATCCTGCCTTATGGGACGTCCCTCCAAAAGCGAGCAGAGTGCAATAGCCATTGTTACTCCGGCTGATGGGCCATCTACACCATATGCCTGAGCGAAATCTATATGCGTTAAAAAGTCTTGAGCTATGTCTACGCCATATTTCTGCATTATTACGCTTCTAACTTTGGCTACACTATCAGAAATGAACTTATTGTCTTTAGCTATTCCGGTTACTTTATAATAACCCTTAAACGGATAATTTCGCGATATCTCGCTCCTTTTAATCATAGTTGCCCTTACACATAGAATACTTCCTGTCATTTCGCCGCTGTATGGGTCAGTTACAACGGCTAACCCGTAAACTTGTCCAAGCTTGGCACCTTCCGGTCTTATTTCTAAGAACTTTCCTCTTTCGCTCATTTGATGTTCTAATATTTGGCGTTGAATGGTTTTACAGTGATTTTCTATAGCTTCTATCACATGGCGTCTTTCTACAACCTTACATCCTTCATTTATTGCTAACGTGGCAGCAGTCTTTATTATCGCAATTAGTGGCCGGAAACGTGTTGTCAAGGCATCCTTTTTGTTGCTTCTTCGTCTACCTTCTTCTACTATTTCTTCACAAGCTTCTCGACTGAAGGGTATAAGGTTAAACCGTTTGATCTCTTGAGCTATGAATTGAACATATTTTCTACGGTTTTCTATGGTGTTGGGCATGTCGTTGTTCATTCGAACAACTTTGCCATAACCATAAATTCGGTCCATTAAGGCTGGGTGAATCTGGTTTATAGAATCAAAATTCCCTGCGCCTACCAGGAAAGTTATACATGGAACAGGCTCGGTTGAGACAGCCATTGCAGCAGTGTCACCGCCATGCCAATGGCCTCGCAAGGTTATGGGTAACTGTCCCTCTTCCAGAACTGTTAAAAGAGTGATTGCCTCGTCTGGACTTAAGTTCTTAATTTCATCAATGTATAAAATGCCCAAGCAAGCCCTATGGACATCTCCTGCAGTGACTCTTTGATGTTCTGGTGTGCCCAAACCACCCGTTTGGTATGGGTCCCAAGCGATGGAACCGAAAAGCTGAGCAGTTCTATGCCCCGTTGCATCTATGAAGGGTGCTTTTCCAGAGCTATTATCTACTATTAATTTTGGAATGTCAGATTGTTGGGCGCCCGAAATTCCTTTCAAAGCGGCTAATCCGCCTAGCCGTGAGAACCACCACATGAAAGTTCCTATAAAGATTAGGCTTCCTCCCGGAATGAAGGTCAATTGGACTAACCCAACGAATCGGTTTACTAAGTAATCCATGAAGTTATAGTTGTAGTATTCCTGTAGAGTTTCGCCTAAGAAAGGCGGGTTAGCACTCCATGTTTGCCAAGCTTGATATAGGAAGTAGAATCCTAAGCTAATGAGAAATAAACCCATGAAAATTAAGAATGTTTGGAGCGCTTTGAACCCTACCTTTGTTAAGAACTTTCGCTTAAGCTCTTTCATCTGCTCTCTTCGGAGAATCTTTTTCCCTTCGCCTGATTTATGGATAGAAATTTTTGGCTCGCTTGGAATAGCTGGGTTTTTCCAACATAAAACATCAAAGAGCTTTATACCCTTTTCTTTATAAATCTGCGTAAGCTTTTCTGATAAGGCTCTACCTATGAGTGATTTACCTGTTCCAGGTTCACCTAACAAGAGCAAATATGGACCTGGACTTATAGCGGTTTTCGCGTGAGGTTTTGGTTTGTTAGGATCGCTCCACCGTTCATACCATTTGCTTTTTTCCAAGTGTTTAAGTTTGTGAACCCACTCATCTAAACATAAGAAACATTCTTTTAAGGCTCTTTCTTGCCCTATAACCCAATTTATTAGATTATCGTCAACTGGAAATCCTTCTGTAGTTTTGAAGTTTGTCCAGTCCCATTTAACCCTAACCTTTCTTCCATTAACTATTCGCTCGATTGTTTCAATGTCTTTACCGAAATAATCCTTAACCACGATAAACACCTTTCTCCTCTGATGGTTTAGGGTAGCTTCTTTCTCAACAGACAAGACGGACTCCGAGTTTATAGAGGCTTATTTCAAAGCCCGTAATATGCCAAGAAACGAAAGAGTTAAAGCGTAAACCATGCGCTCATAAACCTAATTGAGGAAATCTTCATGGAAGACTGTGTTTTCTGTCGAATCGCGAAGAAAATTGCTTCCGCAAGCATAGTATATGAAAATGAAAAAGTCATTGCTTTTATGGATATTCGCCCAGTTAATCCTGGACACGTATTAATTATTCCAAAAACTCATGTATCTCAGCTATCGGAACTTAATCCGGAAACTGGCGGTCATATGTTTAAAATTGCGATGCGCATAGCCCAAGCCATTAAGCGTTCAACTATAAAATGTGAAGGAATAAACCTCTTTTTAGCTGATGGAGAAGCTGCCTTCCAAGAAATATTCCATGTTCATCTGCATGTTATTCCAAGGTTTAGAGGGGATGGCTTCCAAATAAAAATGGCACCCAGTTACGGGTCAAAACCAACTAGAGAAGAGCTGAATAGACTTGCTAAGGAAATTCGAAATGTTTTAGAATAAAAAGGGGTTTCGATAGAGAAAATAGGTTATAAGTCCATAGATTTTTGTGTTCATTCAAAATTTTTGTTGTTTCTGATGTTGTTTTCGTTGGAAAATCCTGTAGATACTTTTATGAGGTCTCAGTTTTTTATGGTGTCTTATGAAGTAATGTGAATTTATGAGAGTTTTGTTGATGCTTTTGTATACAGTGAGATTATCACCAGTCTAAGTTGGTGTCTGGGGCTCGTTTCGGAAAGCCTTTTTTGAAGAGATTTTGAATAATGTACCTATCATTGACAAATATTTATGTAGGCTATTCCTTGCATTTTTTCCTGTTTTTTAGATGTTTTTTATACTTTTTGGTTGTTTTGGTGATAATGGTATTACCATAAGTTTTATACTTCACCATTGCCTCCGCGTATACAAAAGCATCAACGGGAGTTCATTTTTATGCTTATAAACTGTTAGCTTTAATTATTCTGTGGGTTGATGTATGCGGAAGGTTAATGGAGATAGCATTCGGAGATGGCGACGTAGAGGGTTTTACAGCGAATCCGTTCTGGTTAAGCTTTTACAAAAACATGGCTACAAAGCTGTTCGAGTTCCAGTAAGTAATCCCAGCACTAATCCGTTACCTGACGTCATTGCCAGACGTGAATTACATGTTTACGCATTCGAGGTGAAAAACGCAAACTACTATGCTTATTTTCCGAAAAGCCAAATAGAAAAACTCTTCCGGTTTCTGGATGAGCTTGTACCTATCCCAAAACAATATAAACATTCAGTTCTAGCTGCTCACCTTGGAAAAAAATGGATTTTCCGCGAAATCCCGTGGTCAACATGGGAGAAGGGAAAGCTTCCAGAAAAAGCTAGGATAATAAAGCGTGATAGAGGAAACTTCAAACTAAAAACAGGATGAGACTCTTAACGACAAATTTAAATTTCTCCTTATTAACGGAAAATTTACGTGAAAAATCTGTGCAGGTTGTGCGTTTCATGACTGAAACACTTAGAGGGATAATCGTAAATTATCGTGTAGGTCCAAAGAGTCAGAAACCCAAAGAATGCATCATTGAGTTTTCTGGGGTTAGGTCTTCAGCGGAAGCGTCTAGACTTATAGGCAGGAAAATAGCATGGAAAACTGGACGGAAAAAAGTTATTGGGAAAATTGTTTCTACTCACGGGAACAGAGGGTTGGTTAGGGCACGTTTCCGTAAGGGAGTTCCAGGGCAAGCTCTTGGAAGTTTTGTTGAGATTATAGGTTAAGCCGTTTGTTCTTGAACTTCCCTTGAAAGGTTTTTATCTCATATATATGTGCTGGCAACTCATTGAGGAAATGCTGAAGCTTCAGCACCGGAACTATGGGAACACTCTTGTAGAATTTAAAAGGTGCTGGAACTAGCGTAATGACTATGGGAACGATTAGAATTCTTTGCCATTCAGATACTTGAGGCATATACCTAGTATGCAATTCTAAGGATTCAGTAACGGCCTTAGCTCTTTCAATTTGAGCTTCCACGGCTTTGATGATTGCAGCCCTTCGCCATCCATGGCGCCATTGTTTACAGTCCACGCAAATAATCAATGGTTTCTTCAAACCCAATACGTCAATTTCCCATTTTCGATTATTCCATTTGAACCTAAAATTCTTCTTAACTTTGTATCTGTTTA
>Ga0209426_1000574_pt1 | contig 34573 bp, 27 predicted proteins | sample Deesub1362B_J571_FD_187697 | JGI IMG/M metagenome (GOLD analysis project Ga0209426, IMG submission 187697) | Deep oceanic, basalt-hosted subsurface ecosystem from Juan de Fuca Ridge flank, Pacific Ocean, CORK Borehole 1362B_J2.571 (SPAdes)... ...
GGGAAATCGGCCTAGCACCGGCGCTTCAGGCCGGTGCCAGGCCCGCCGAGAAGGAGCCTCTCACCTGATGTCCGAGCTCCTGTCCAAAGGTCAGAGGAAAAAGGTCTTGACAAACGGGTAGACAGGCGTATAATGTAATTAACACGTGTTAGTAACACGTGTTAATTCCTACGGAGGGGCTCATGAACCGGCCCAGGCCTACATCCCGCGATGTGGCGCGCCTGGCGGGTGTCTCCCGTACCACCGTCTCCCTCGTCCTCAACAACGTCCCAGACGTCAAGATCAGCCCAGAGACTCGCCAACGGGTGCTCGATGCCGCTCGCCGACTCAACTATTACCCCGACGTCTCCGCTCGCCGTTTGGTCAGCGGCAAGACCCACACCATCGCCCTCGTCTGGCACCGAGGGCCGGATGCTACCTACCGAGACGCCTTCCTCCCGGGCCTCCTCCAGGGCATCACCCGCGCCGCCCGCCACTACGGCTACCACCTCCTCTTCCGCCCCATCGATCCGGATGACCCCGACGAAGCCTACGTCGAACTGGCGCGCGGCCGCCACACCGACGGCCTGGTCCTCTCCGGCCCCCGCTCCGACGACCCCTCCCTGCTCGAACTGTATCGGGATGGCTTTCCGCTCGTCCTCCACGGCCAACTCCCGGGCACGGAGGTCCCCTCGGTGGACGTGGACAACGTACGCGGAGCCATTCAGGCCGTCCACCACCTCCTCTCCCTCGGCCACCGGCGCATCGGGATGATCACCAACGCCCCTCTGGCCTACATCTCCAGCCGCCAACGGCTGGACGGCTATCGGCAGGCTTTGGAAGCAGCAGGGCTGACGTACGATCCCGAACTGGTGCAGTTTGGCAACTTCGACGAGGAAAGCGGCCGCAAGGCGATGCTCTCCCTTCTCGACCTCCCCACCCCACCCACCGCCGTCTTCGTCGCCAGCGACATGGTCGCCATCGGCGCGCTGCGGGCCATTCTGGACCATGGGTTACGGGTGCCTGAGGACATCGCCATCGTGGGGTTTGACGACATCGCTGCCGCCCGTTTCGTCTCCCCGCCCCTGACCACGATCCGGGTCCCTGCCTTTGGACTGGGTTGGACGGCTGGGGAACTCCTCATCCGCATCATCGAACAGGACCAGCCTGAACATACCCAGGTGCTGTTGGAGACCGAGTTGATCGTCCGCCGTTCCTGCGGCGCAAAGGAAGGAGGTGGGAAATAGGGAGAACGGAGAAGGTTCCACAACACGTACAACACCACAGGCGCTGGAGGGCTGGAGGAAAGGAAAATCTCCACACCCTCCGCGACACTGTGGTGGAATAGAGTGAAGTGCGCACACACGACAATTGCGAAAGGAGGAGAAAGATGTTGCGCAAGGGATATTGGATCGGCTTGAGCGCTATCCTTATCGTCGGCCTGCTGCTGACGGCCTGCGCCCCCAAGACGGTCACGGTCACCGTGGAGGTACCGGTGGAACGGACCGTGGAGGTGCCGGTGGAGCGGACGGTCGAGGTGACGGTGCCCGCGCCGAAGGGAGCGATCACTGTACTCGGCGTCTGGGGCGGGGACGAACGGGTCGCCTTCCAGGACGCCGTGGCCCCCTTCAGCGAGCAGACCGGCATCGGGGTCGCCTTCGAGGGCACGCGGGACCTGGCGGCCGTGTTGACCACGCGGGTCGAGGCGGGCAACCCGCCCGACATCGCGATCCTGCCCAACCCCGGTCAGTTGTACGAACTGGCCGAAGCCGGGCACCTGGTCCCGCTGGACTCCTTCCTCGACGTAAACCAGATCGCCGCCGACTACGGCCAGTCGTGGGTCGACCTGGCCAGTTACGACGGTCACCTCTACGGTATCTTCTACAAGGTCGCCATCAAGAGCCTGGTCTGGTACAACCCCAAGGCCTTCGAGGCGGCGGGCTATGAGGTGCCCACCACCTGGGACGAGTTGATCGCCCTCTCCGACCAGATCGTCGCCGACGGCGGCACCCCCTGGTGCATCGGCCTGGAGAGCGGCCCGGCCAGCGGCTGGCCCGGCACCGACTGGATCGAGGACATCATGCTCCGCACCGCCGGCCCCGAGGTCTACGATCAGTGGGTGCGCCACGAGATCCCCTGGACCGATCCGGCGGTCAAGACAGCCTGGGAGACCTTCGGCCAGATCGTCCGCAACGACGACTACGTCTGGGGCGGGACCACCGGCGCGCTGAGCACCAACTTCGGCGACTCCCCGGCCCCGATGTTCGACGATCCCCCCGGCTGCTACATGCACCGGCAGGCCTCCTTCATCACCGGCTTCTTCCCCGAAGGGCTGGTGGCCGGTGAGGACTACGACTTCTTCCCGCTGCCGCCGATCGACCCGCAGTGGGGCACCCCGGCCCTCATCGCTGGCGACGTCGTGGTGATGCTCAACGACACCCCGGAGGTCCGCCAGTTCGTCGAGTACCTGGCCGGTCCGGAGCCCCAGGAGATCTGGGCTGGTCTGGGCGGCTTCATCTCCGCCAACAAGAACGTCAGCCTGGACGCCTACCCCGACGACCTGACGCGGAAGATGGCCCAGGCGATCACCACGGCAGAGGTGGCCCGCTTCGACGGCTCCGACCTGATGCCCGCAGCGGTGGGTGCAGGCTCCTTCTGGAGCGGCGTGCTGGACTACGTCGGCGGCACCGACCTGGACACCGTCCTCGAGGAGATCGAGGCCACAGCGGTGGACGCATACGGACAGTAGGACGGCTATCCGGCCGATCCTTACGATGATATGGGCTGTGGGGGCGATCCGGGGAAGGGTCGCCCCCACACCACCGCAAGGAGGGCAGCGATGCGATGGAGAAGCCGGCTGACGCCGTGGCTCTACATCGGCCCGACCCTGCTCATCCTCGGGGCCTACCTGGTCTACCCCACCCTGAGCACCCTCTACTTGAGTTTCTTCGACAAGCGATCGGAGAACTTCGTCGGTCTGGAGAACTACCGCTGGGTCTTTACCTCGTCGGCAATGCACGTCGCCTTTCGGAACAACCTCCTCTGGATCGTCCTCTTCACCGGCCTCACCGTCTCTCTGGGCCTGATCCTCGCCGTGATGGCCGACCGGGTGCGGTACGAATCGCCGGTCAAATCGGCCATCTTCCTCCCGATGGCCATCTCCTTCGTCGGTGCAGGGGTGATCTGGCTCTTCGTCTACGCCTACCGCCCACCCGATACACCCCAGATCGGCCTGCTCAACGCCATCTGGACCGGGCTGTTTCGGCAGGAGCCGGTCGGCTGGCTGCAGAACCGGGCGACGAGCAACTTCGGACTGATCGCGGTCGGCGTGTGGATCTGGACCGGGTTCTGCATGGTCATCCTCTCCGCAGCGTACAAGTCCATCCCCCGGGAACTGCTGGAGGCGGCCCGGGTCGACGGAGCGAACGAGTGGCAGGTCTTTTGGAGGATCATCATCCCGACGATGAAGCCGACCCTGGCGGTCGTGACGACGACGATGATCATCAACGTCCTCAAGGTGTTCGACATCGTCTACGTGATGACCAACGGGAACTACGGCACCGAGGTGATCGCCAACCGGATGTATAAGGAAATGTTCCACTTCCACAACTTCGGCCGCGCCAGCGCGATCGCCGTGATCCTGCTCCTGGCGATCATCCCGGTGATGATGGTCAACATCCGCCGTTTCCAGGAACAGGAGGCCCTGCGATGAAAGAGCGCGTGTTCCGATGGCTCTCCCGCTTTCCCCTTCACCTGGTGCTGATCGGTGCTGCGCTGGTGTGGCTGACTCCCTCGGTCGGCCTCCTGGTCAGTTCCGTCCGCCCGTACGAGGCGGTGATCCGCACCGGCTGGTGGACCGTCCTGGCCCACCCATTCGACTTCTCCCAGTACACCCTGCAGAACTACCGGGAGATCCTGCTGACGCAGGGGATGGCGCAGGCGTTCCGCAACAGCCTGCTGATCACCATCCCCTCCACGATCATCCCCATCGGCATCGCCGCCTTCGCCGCCTATGCCTTCGCCTGGATGGAGTTCCCCGGCCGACAGGTCATTTTCGCCATCGTCGTCGGCCTGCTGGTCGTTCCCCTGCAGATGACGCTCATCCCGCTGCTGCGGGCCTACAATCGATTGGGCCTGGCCGGCTCCTACGTCGGCATCTGGCTGGCCCACACCGGCTACGGGCTGCCGTTCGCCGTCTACCTTCTCCGCAACTTCTTCGGCGCGCTGCCGCGCGACCTGTTCGAGTCGGCTTACCTGGACGGGGCGTCGGAACTGACCGCCTTTTTCCGCCTCGCCCTGCCCCTGTCGGTGCCCGCCCTGGCGTCGCTGGCAATCTTCCAGTTCCTCTGGGTCTGGAACGACCTGCTGGTGGCCCTGATCTATCTGGGTGGCACCGAGGAGGTAGCCCCGCTGACACTCAAGTTGAGCAGCCTGATCAACTCGCTGGGACAGAACTGGCATCTCCTGACAGCGGCCGCGTTTATCTCCATGGCCCTGCCGCTGGTGGTCTTCTTCTCCTTGCAGCGATACTTCGTGCGTGGTATCCTTGCGGGGTCCGTCAAGGGATAGTCTGCACACCGCAGAGCCGCAGAGGAATCTCGAGTAGCGGATTGCGGACCGCGAACCTCCGCGCTCTCTGCACCCCTGCGGTGAAATACACTCAACCAGGAGTACGATATGCTACAACGGGTCGACGTTGAAGAAAAGCGGCTGGACGACTACCATCCCATCGTAGGGGAGGAGGTCATCGCCGAGATCCGGTGTCTGGCGGAGCCGCTCCGGAGCGCGCGGGTGGTCCACGTCAACGCGACGGCCTACGGGGGCGGCGTGGCGGAGATCCTGCAGACGCTGGTGCCGCTGATGCGGGACCTCGGGATGGAGGCGGAGTGGCAGGTGATCGAGGGGAGCGATGCGTTTTTCAACGTGACCAAGGCCTGCCACAACGGGCTGCAGGGGATGGACCTCCCCTTCACCGACGAGATGAAGGCCGTCTGGCGGCGGTACAACGAGCGGAACGCGGCGAGGTTCGAGGGAGAGTACGATTTCGTGATCGTGCACGACCCCCAACCAGCGGGGTTACGCTATTACCAGGGGGATGGAGCGGGGGATCGGCCCCGCTGGATCTGGCGCTGCCACATCGACACGTCCCATCCCAACCCGGCCTATTGGGACTTCTTCGTCCCCTATCTCACCCTCTACGATGCGGGGGTCTTCACGATGGAACAGTACGTGGGGCCCGGGCTGACCTTCCGCCACCTGGCGATCATCCCACCAACCATCGACCCCCTCTCGCCGAAGAACAGGCCGATGGAACCGGACCGGGCGCGGGGGATCGTCGCCCGCTTCGGAGTGGACGTAGACCGGCCGCTGATCACCCAGGTCAGCCGGTTCGACCCGTGGAAGGACCCCCTGGGGGTGATCGACGCCTACCGCATCGTCAAACGGGAGGTCCCGGAGGTGCAACTGGCGCTGGTCGGCTCGATGGCGTCGGACGATCCGGAGGGGTGGACCTTTCTAGATCGGACGATTCGGCACGCGGGGGAGGACTTCGACATCCACATCCTGCACAACTTCCACGGCGTGGGTCCGGTCGAGGTAGGGGCCTTCCAGACGGTCAGCGACGTCATCGTCCAGAAATCGATCCGAGAGGGGTTCGGTCTGGTGGTGGCGGAGGCGCTGTGGAAGGGGAAGCCGGTGATCGGCGGCAACGCCGGGGGGATCCCGCTCCAGGTCATCGACGGTCAGACCGGCTTTCTGGTGGACTCGGTGAAGGCGTGCGCTGACCGGATCCTCTACCTGCTACGGCATCCGGAGGAATCAGCACGAATGGGAGCGGCGGGCAAGGAGCACGTGCGGCGCAACTTTCTCATCACCCGCCACCTGCGCGACTACCTGGCCCTGTTCCGACGGCTGACGGAGGCGTGACGAGCCACGCCGCTGCCGACATCGCTCTACACGAGTTGCCAACCAATTGAACGAACGGAACGAGGCCGCTAGCGTCTGAACCCCCTGCGGCCTCACAAGGAGGTCAACGGGTATGGCGACCGTGTTCATGAAATGGCTGGAGACCACCCCGCAGGATTACGACCGGGGGATCCGGTTGCTCACGCTGGGGAGAATCCAGCGAATCCACGAAAGGATCGCCGCCGACTACGTCGATGAGGGGATGCGTGTACTGGAGATCGGTTGTGGCACAGGGACGCTTGCGCTGATGATGGCGAAGCGGGGCGCGACGGTCACGGCCATCGACACCGCCCCCACCATGCTTGCCAAAGCAGAGGAGAAAATCGTAGCCGAAGGACTCACGGACCGTGTGACCCTCCAGTGTCTGGACGCGACCCTGATCGAAGACCGTTTCCCCCCTGCATCCTTCGATCTGATCGTCGCCTCGCTCCTCCTCAGCGAACTCTCAACACAAAACGCCTTTTCCCCGAGAAGTGCAAGGGAAGATGGCAGTGCTATGAGGTCTGCCCGGTGGGCTGCTGGACGCCCGACTATGCCCGCCGGGTCGCCATCTTCCATGACCCCGACCGCTGCATCGCCTGCGGGGCCTGCGTGCTGCAGTGCCCGGAGGACGCCATTGAGTTAAGGAGATAACCCCACTCGTAGCCACGGCTTTGGCCGCCGAGGGTGTTACGACCCGCGAAACTGTTACGGATTCGAGGCGGAAGTTCCACTTGTGCCCTCCCCTCCCGCGTGTTATACTACCGCTGCGACTTCGGCTTTCAGGGAAGAATCTATGGAGAGATGGCATTTCGACCCCCTCTCTGCGGCAATCGGCGCCCTCGCTGCGTTCCTGCTCCTCGGCCTGACCCGCATCCTCCGCCCTCTCGTTGCCCGTCTGCGACAGGGGTCGCAACGGGTCGTCAGCCAGGTAACAGCCAGCGCGGAGCAACGGTACCGCCAGCGGGTCGTCGCCTGGGCCTCGGAGGCCCATCTTTTGTCCTCTGTCGCGCCGCTGGGCGAGATCTTCGTCTCCCCCCGGCTCATCCCCCCCCTGCCCCACCCCGATCCCGTCTCCCCCTTGCCCGTCGACCGCCGCCCCATCTCCCTGGAGGAAGCCCTGAGCGGGCATCCCCGCCTGGCGATCCTGGGTGCCCCCGGCTCCGGTCGCACCACCCTGTTGACCTTCCTGGCCCTCACCCACGCACAGTCGGCGGACGACGATCGGCTTCCCCTCTACATCGACCTGCTCGATCTGGAATGGGGAGAAGAGGGCGAGGAAAACGGCGCCCCGGATGCGCAGGCGTCCCCCTCTGTCGACCGCCTGATCCACGCCGCGGTAGAGGGGATCGGCGGCCGATCCGGTTACGCCGCCCCGCTGCGAAAGCGGATCGCAGATGGCACCGCATTGATCCTCGTTGACGGCTGGGACGCGCTGCCCGAACCAGCACGGCGACAGGCTGCGGCGTGGATCGGCCAACTGGCGGACGACCTGCCGGGGAACCTGTGGATCGTCGCGGCCGGCAACCGCGGGTTCGGACCGCTCGCCGACGCCGGGTTCATACCGCTCCGCCTGGCTCCCTGGACCCCCGATCAGGCAACTGACTTGCTCCGCCGTCTGGAAGGGCTCCTCTATACGGATCAAGAGATGCCTTCCTATGACCCCGCCCCGTTGCAGCACGCCCTGAAAAGAGGGGCTAACGCTATGGAACTCACCTTCCTCGCCTGGCTACTCTCGCACGGCGAGACGATCCCATCCTCCCGTGGAGAGTCGTTGCTGAAGGCCATAGAATGGTTCCTAAGCCAGAAGGTAACACCCGAGGAGGAGGCCTGGCTTCCCGCGACCCTCCGGGTCGCGCTGGGCAGTCTGGCGCTGACCCTCCAGCAGGAGGGCCGTTTCGAGGCGACCCGCGCGGAGGTCGAGGCCGCCCTGGAGGCCGCCCTGCCCCCCGAGGGGGAGCGCCCCTCAAAGGCCAGAGAGCATGCGTGGGAGGCGATCACGAAGACGCGAGCGGTCCTTCTCCCCCGGGGCGCGGAGGCCTACGCTTTCGCCCATCCCCTCTGGCAGGCTGTCCTGGCCGCCCGCCAGGCCCTCACCCTCTCCCCTGAGGTTCTGACGAAGCACCTGGACGATCCGACCTGGGAAGCTGTGGTCGATTTCTACGCCGCCTGGGGGCCGATGGAGCCGGTGATCCGCGCCTGGCTGTCCCAGCCGGACGATCTGTGGTACACCCGGCTGCGCCGGGCCGCTGCCTGGGTCGCCCAGGCCCCCACCGACGCCCGCTGGCGTAACGGAGTGATGGGGCTCCTCGCCCGCACCTTCCTCCAACCCAACGTCCCCCTCCCCATCCGCCAGCGGCTGGCCGACGCCCTGGTCCACACCGGCGATCCCGGCGTCGCCTACTTCCTCAAGCAGGCGACGCGACACGCTCGGCCGGATGTGCGGATCGCGGCAGTGAGAGCGTTGGGGCACATCGCGAAGGAGGCCGACCTGTCCACGTTTGAGACGGTGCTGGCGGATAAAGACCCCCGCGTCCGAGAGGCAGCGGCGGAGGCCCTCGGGATTATGGGAGGGCGTCCCGCTGTTCACCACCTGACCCTTCTGCTGGCCCAGGCGGACCAGGACCTGAGGGTCGCGGCAGCCCGGGCCCTAGCCCGCTGTGGAGAGGAGGGCCTGGAGGTGCTCAAAGAGGCCCTCAGAGACGAGGACTTCCTCACACGGCGCGCAGCGGTCTACGGGCTGGCGGAGGTAGAGGAGCCCTGGGTTTGGGAGCGAATAGCCTCCATCGCGGTGGACGACCCGGAATGGATCGTCCGCTCGGCAGCGGAGACGGTGCTGGAAGCGCGGGAGAAGCGAACCCACCCAATCCAGCCCCCGCTGAAGGTCTCCGAGATGGGCTGGTTGATCGCGTGGGCCGCCCAGCGGGGCGAGGCCGTGGGCCGCGGCGAGGCAGCCTTTACCGTCCTGCTCACCGCCCTGCGCGAGGGCGACCCCGAGGTTCGCAGGGCCGCCGCTCAAGCCCTGGGCCTGGTGGGCAAGCCGGAGCACGCCTCCGCGCTCCGCGAGGCGATGGAGGACGAGGACCCCGAGGTCGCCGCCGTCGCCCTCGAAGCCCTGGAGGAACTCTGCCTCCGGCACGACATCATGGTCCGCTGAGCCCCTTGACCACGATCGGCAGGGAGACGTTGTAGACTCGTGGGACCACGTGGAGGGTCAACGGTACGACGAAGGGACTCTCCTGCACCTCCGTAGCGGAAGCGGTGACGGTGATCCGACCGGTGTACGTGCCCGTCGTCAGCCCCCGCGCATCCATCACCACCTGGAATGAACCGTCCGCCGTTCCGCTCAGCGGACTGACGCTGAACGGCAACCCCTGCGTGCTGGTCGTCACCGTCCAGGTGAAGGGATGCATCCCTGTGTTGAGCACGCTCACCGCCCTCGTCACTCGCCGCGTGTCGGTCAAAGGCATCATCCAGGCCAGGGACGGCGGCCGCACATCCATCCCCCAGGCCTCCCAGGAGCGGTACCGCTTCGTCATCCCCTGCAGGGCAGTGTAAGCGGGGCGGGGACTCCCGTCGGTCTCAAGGATGGAGAACCAGTTGAGCGGGTCGCAGGTGGCGTACCAGCCGGTCGTGTTGAAATCGAGGTTGGAGACGACCATCACTCCCATCCAGTCCCAATTGGCATCGGCGTACTGAAAGGCCCGAACCAGATAGTCGGCCTGCTGCTGGGCCGAGACCTGCTGCCACGCGAACCCCCAGGCCTCCCACTCCGGATCACACTCCACCCCCCGCTCGTCGGAGTCCAGCAACCAGCCGAACTCCGTCGCCCATACGGGCTTGTCCCCGTCGCCGTGGGCGACCATCACCTGGTAGATGTCCTCCGCTCGGCGGAAGTTGAGGATGCCATACCCCCAGTCCTTATCCTCCGGTGGCCCGCCGAACCCGTAGTTGTGGGTGCTGATGACGTCGAAGTGGCCTGCCAGGCCCGCGTCGTACATCGCCTCCAGATACTTCACATCATCCATCGCCATCCCGTCGGACGTGCCGCCGGTGGGAGCCAGCCCACCCGCAACGACGATGATGTTGGGGTCGCCCGCCTTGGCTCCCTCGTAGGCGTAGCGGACCATCTCCGTGTACCAGGCGGGATCCACCGGCTGATCCCCCCACTGGAAGGAGAGGTTGGGCTCGTTCCAGACCTCCAAAGCGACCCGGAACGAGGTGCCGTGGCTCTCCTGCCACGCGGCGATATACTCCGCCGTCGCGCGGAAGAACTCCCGCCAGGCGGTCATCTTGTCGTGGCGAACAGGGGCCCAGTAATGGTCCCACGCCCGCGCCCAACTCGGCGGCCCTTCGACCCGCAGGATGAGGTTAAGGCCGCTGTCTGCCGTCTCTTGCAACCGCCAGTCGAGCCAGGTCCAGTCGTACCCTCCCGTCTCGGTCGGCTGGATCTTGTACCAGTATAGAAAGTACTTGTACCAGTCGAACCCCATATCGGTCACAAGCCCCAGATGACCCGGAGGGAAGGCCACCATGATCCCATATCCCAAGTGGGGCGAAGTGCCAGCATAGATCGGTTCTCCCCTGCCGACCGACAGGGGGGCGCCAACCATCAGGACGGCCAGTAACACGGAGAGGAACAACCAGCATCGGCGAGGGATCACAGGCCCCACCTCCTTTCTTCCTAACCACAGAGACACAGAGGACACAGAGTTGTCGGTTGAATTTCTTGAATCTTGAATTCTCTGTGCTCTCTGTGTCTCCGTGGTTTATTATAACGAACCACCGGGGGCCAGTACAATGGGAAAAGGGTACCGGCAGCGAGCCCCGATCACTCGCGACCAGCGATCATCGGGTGAGGGACAGCCGCCGCAACACCGGCATCGCCGCCTGGACGGCGCGGGCGCGGTGGCTGATGCGGTTCTTGGCCCCAGGGGGCAACTGGGCCATCGTGCAGCCCTGCTCGGGCAGATAGAAGACGGGATCGTAACCGAAGCCGCCCTCTCCGGCCGGCTCGGTGGCGATGATTCCCTCGCAGATCCCTTCAAAAAAGCGAAGCGCGCCATCGGGAGGAACGACCGCCAGGACGCACCGGAAGCGAGCGGTGCGCCGCTCCCAGGGGACTCCCTCCAGGTGGCGCAGGAGGGCCGCGATCCGGTCCTCGTCGGAGCCGGGGGTGTAGCGGGCGGAGCGGATGCCGGGAGCGCCGTCCAGCGCGTCCACCTCCAGCCCCGAATCGTCGGCCAGGACCACGGCCTCAACGCCGCGTTCCCGCAGAGCGTGGAGGTGGGCCAGCGCTTTGAGGCGGGCGTTCTCCGCATAGGTCGCCCCGCTTTCGACCACCTCTACCTGCAGGCCCAGGTCGGGCGGGAAAAGGACCGGGACCCCCAGGGGGGCCAGGAGGTCCCGGTACTCCCGCATCTTCCCGGCGTTGTGGGTGGCGACGAACAGGTTCATCCCGGCACGCTCTCCTTCTCCACCTCCGGCAGATCTTCCAGCGAGAACTCCGCCCCACAGTCGTTGCACCGAGCCATCCCCTTGCGCCCCTCGGTGAGCAGACCGCCACAGGCGGGGCAGGACTGCGGCAACGGTCGCCGCCAGACCCAGAACTCACACTCCGGATAGTTGGAGCAGCCGTAGCCGATCCGCCCCTTTCGGGTCCGCTTCTCCACCAGGTCGCCGCCGCACTGGGGACACTCCACCCCTACTTTCTCCAGCCACGGCTCGGTGTATCGGCACTCGGGGAATCCGGAGCAGCCGATGAACTTGCCGTACCGCCCCCAACGAACAATGAGCGGCTTGCCACACTCGGGACAATCCCGTCCGATCTCCTCCGGTCCCAGGTCCACCTTCTCGATCTTCCGATCCGCCTCGTCCAGCCGCTGCTTGAAGGGGATCCAGAACTCCTCCACCACCGGCACCCACTCCCGGCGACCGGCGGCGATCTCATCCAGCCGCTCCTCCATCTGCGCGGTAAAGTTGTAATCCATCACCTCCGGGAAATGTTCCACCAGGAGATCGTTGACCAAGAAACCGGTCTCGGTGGGCACCAGTTGCTTCCCCTCCCGGCGAACGTACCCCCGCTGCTGGATGGTCGTCAGAATGGGCGCATAGGTGGAGGGCCGACCGATCCCGTACTCCTCCAGCGCCCGCACCAGGCTGGCCTCGGTGTAACGGGGCGGCGGCTGGGTGAAGTGCTGCTCTGGGATCAGCCGCACCAGGTCCAACACCTCCCCTACGGTCAGCGGCGGGATCTGCTGCACCCGCTCCTTCTCCTCCCCCTCGCCCTCGTCCTTCGTCTCCTCGTAGACGATCAGGAAGCCGGGGAAGCGCAACGTGGAGCCGGAGGCGCGGAGGAGGTAGGGGGCCCGACCGGGGTCGAGGCCGTCGCCGTCGGGACCGGCGACCACTTCGACGGTAATCGTGTCGTACACCGCCCGCTCCATCTGACTGGCGACGAACCGTTGCCAGATCAACTTGTAGAGCCGGTACTGGTCGCGGGTCAGGTGCTCCTTGAGCTGATCCGGCTCCCGGAAGACGGAGGTGGGCCGGATCGCCTCGTGGGCCTCCTGCGCGCCCTTGGCGCGGGTCTTGTACTTGGGCGGCTTCGGCGGAAGGAACTTCTCCCCGTACCGCTGTGCGATGTACTCCCGCGCCTCCGCCTGGGCCTGCTCGGCCACGTTGGTCGAGTCGGTTCGCATATAGGTGATCAGACCCACCGGCCCCGTGCCGCCCAGGTCGATCCCTTCGTACAACTGCTGAGCGATGCGCATCGTCCGCCGGGGGGTGAAGCCCAGCCGACGGGAGGCCTCCTGCTGCATCGTGCTGGTGATGAACGGCGGGGCGGGCCGTCGCCGTCGCTGCCCCTTCTTCACCTTGGAGACGACGTAGGCGGATCGCTCCAGTTCCTCCACCACCGCCTGGGCCTCGGCCTCGCTCCCCAGGCTCACCTCCTCGCCCCGGATGCGATGCAGTTTGGCGATGAACGTGCGCGGCTTGGGCCGGTCTTCCCGTTTCGCCAACTCCGCCTCGATGGACCAGTACTCCTCCGGAACGAAGCTCTGGATCTCCCGCTCCCGCTCCACCACCAACCGGACCGCCACCGACTGGACCCGCCCGGCACTGAGCCGACCGCGCACCTTGCGCCATAGGAGCGGGCTCAGGCTGTAACCGACGAGCCGATCCAGGATGCGGCGGGCCTGCTGGGCGTTGACCAGGTTCATGTTGATCTTCCCCGGATGGGAGAAGGCCTCTTCGATGGCCTCGCGGGTGATCTCGTGAAAGACGACCCGCCGGACCTGCGACGGCTTGATCTTCACCGCCTCGATCAGGTGCCAGGCGATCGCCTCCCCCTCCCGGTCAGGGTCGGTAGCCAGAAAGACCTCCGCAGCCCTCTTGACCTCTTTCTGCAGTTCCTTCACGACCTCCCGCTTCTCGTTGGGCACCCGATACCGGGGCTTGAACCCGTTTTCGATGTCCACCGACATCGACGAGCGGAGCAGATCGCGCACGTGCCCGACCGAGGCACGGACCGTGTATCCCTTGCCCAGGAACCGGCCCACGGTGCGCGCCTTGGCTGGCGACTCGACGATCACCAACCGGCCCTCCCGCTTGGGAGGCGGGGGAGGGTCCATCCCCTCGTGGGCCGGCGTAGCCCCCATCCGAAAGAGCGTCGTCCCGCACACCGGGCAGGTCCCCCGCGTCGCCGGCCGCCCGGCGGCGGTGAAGACCGGCTCCGGGTCCTTGATCTCCCGTTTCGTCTTGCAACGGACGCAGTAAGCCTCTAGTTTCAGGTCCTCGACGTCACCCATCGAGCCACAACCTCCCGAAAGGATGTCATCACCCACGTTCTTCCGCAGGACAGGCCTGTTACAGCAGGTCCTTTCTCCCCTCCTCCTCCAGCCGTCGCACTACCTCCCGCACCTCCTGCTCCCGCTCGATGGGACAGATGAGGAGGGCGTCTTCGGTATCCACGACGATCATGTTCTCCAGGCCGATGGTAGCGATGAGCCGACCCCGGCCAAAGACGATGGTGTTGCGGGTATCGACCCCCAGGTGGTCCCCCACGACCACGTTGCCGTCCTCGTCGGCGGGGAGGATGTCCCGCATACTCGACCAGTTCCCCACGTCCGACCAGCCGATGTCCACCGGGATGACCACCACGTCCTCCGCCCCCTCCATAATCCCGTAGTCGATGGTCTGCGGTGCCACCTGGGGCCAGACCCGCTCCAGGGTCTGCTGGTAGGCGGGGGTCCCCAGCACGGCCTCCACCTGGATCAACTGGTTGTAGAACCCCGGCATCTGACGGGCAAACTCCTCCAGAATTCGGTCCACCCGCCAGATGAACATCCCGCTGTTCCAGGAGTAATCGCCCGATTCGACCATCATGAAGGCGGTCTCCGCGCTGGGCTTCTCGGTGAACCGTTCCGCTCGGTAGACGGTGAACCCGTCCACCTCCCTCAGCGGCTCCCCCTGCTTGATGTAGCCATAGCCTGTGGAGGGAAAGGTGGGAGTGATCCCCAGAGTGACCAGATGGCCCTCCTCGGCGACCTGGACGGCGGCACGGAGCACCCGTCGGAAGGTGTCAACGTCCCGAATGAAGTGGTCAGCAGTAAGGACTGCCATCACCGCATCCGGGTCCCGCCGCTTCATATGGATCGCACCCAGTCCGATGGCCGGTGCCGTCCCCCGCCCCAGCGGCTCCACCAGGAAGTTGGCGTGGGGAAGTTCCGGCGCTTGGAGCATCAACGGCTCCTCCTGATCGACCGTGGTGACAACGTAGATCTCGTCCGGCTGGAAAATGGGGACGATGCGATCTACCGCGTGCTCGAACATCGTCCGCTTTCCCACCAGCCTCAGCGCCTGCTTGGGCAGGGTGCGACGGCTCAGCGGCCAGAGCCGCGTTCCCCCTCCACCTGCCATAATCAGAGCGTAGTATCCCATCGACGCCCCCTTTCAAGAGAAGTTGGAACCAACCAGCAACGAGCACCCAGCGACAGGATGCAGGGTACAGGACGCAGCGTAATCATGGGTCCTCCGAGCCGAGACGGCGCAGCATACGACGCACGAGGGCCTCTTCCTCTTCCCGAGTGGTCACCACCCCGTCCAACCGGGCATCCCGCACCACGCTCAACAGACGGCCGAAGAGGGGACCCGGTCGGAGGCCCATCGCCTTCAGATCATCTCCGGTAAGCGCCGTCCGCACGTGGCGGTACTGGGTCTGATACCGCAGCATCTTCTCCCGCAATCCCTCCCCCTCACAGGCGACCCAGGCCACCGCCAGGAGCCGCGAGGGGAAAGGCCGCAGAGCCCGGTAGATCCGGCTGGGTCGGCGGGCCGGCGCAAGGCGACGCATCGCCCGTCGCAGGTCGGGCAACATCCGCAGGTCGTCCGCTTCGGAGCGAGGCATCTTCAACCGCCGGAGCACCGCCTCCAACGATTCCGGATCCAGCCGGTAGAACAACAACCCCCAGAGGACAAAACGGTGGTCCTCCGGTTCCAGTTCCCAGACCTCCGGCTCCAACTCCTCCCGCGCCGTCCGGAAGCGGGCCTGAACCCACGCATCGCACCGGAGGTTGGAGTGGATCTGCCGCAGGACGCCCAGTTCCTCCAACCGGCACAACGCTTTCTCTGGCTCCCGCTCGTCCAGGATCTGCTCCAACTCGTGGCGGATCCGATCCCCGCTCACCCGATCCAGCAGGGGCAGCGCGTTGGCGATCAGGGATTCGCTGCGCGGATCGAGCCGGAAGCCCAGGCGGGCCTCCAGCCGGGCGGCTCGCAGGATCCGGGTCGGGTCGTCGATGAAACTGAGGCTGTGCAGGACCCGGATCACCCCGTTGCGCAGGTCCGCCTCACCGCCGTAGAAATCCAGCAGTTCCCCCCAATGGGGCGGGTCGAGGCGGATCGCCAGGGTGTTGATGGTGAAATCCCGCCGGTGGAGGTCCTGCTTGATCGAACTCCGCTCCACCTCCGGCAGGGCGGTCGGATGGGTGTAGAACTCGGTCCGCGCGGTGGCGAAATCGATGGAGCGGGGGGTCCGATCCGGCGGCGGGGGCCCACCAGCCACCGCCTGCCACACTCCCTGGCCGATCAGCCACTTGGCGGTGCCGAACCGGCGGTGGGCCACCACCCGCCCGCCCAACTGGCGCGCCAGACGGCGGGCTAGCCGGATGGCATCCCCCTCCACCACCAGGTCCACATCCACCACCGGCGTGCCCAACAGCAGGTCGCGCACCAGGCCGCCGACGAAGTAGAGGCTGTACCCCATCTCCCGGGCGGTCTCGGCGATCCGCCGGACCAGCGCCAGGGTCTGCGGCGGCAGCGCTTCCTCCAGCAGCGCGCGGATGCGCTGCACCTGCTGCGAGTGGTTGGGCACGGCCCCCCAGAGGGTGATCAGGTCGGTGCGGGTGACCACGCCGACGATCTTGCCGTCTTCCACCACCGGGACCTGCCCCCAGCCGGTCTCGATCATCAGCCGGCGCAACTTCTCCACCGAATCCTTCGGGGAGACGGTGACGCTCCCCGGCTCCATCACCTGGCGGACCGGCGCGGCGGCCATGCCGAACTGGATCGCCCGGTCCACCGCCCGCCGGGTGAGGAGCCCCACGACCTTGCCCCCCTCCACCACCGGGTATCCCTCGTGGCCGGTCCGTCGCATCCGATCGTTGGCCTCGGCCACGGTGGTGTCTGGGGAGAGGACCTGCACCCCGCGGGACATGATCTGCTCGACGGTGACCGCCGGACGGACGTGGCGGGGCAGCAGATCCAGCAATTCCGCCCGAACCGACCGGAGGGATCGGTTGCGGATCAGGGCCGCCGCGGCGCGGGCGTGCCCCCCGCCGCCGAAATGGGCCGCGATGTCGGCCACGTTGATGTCGTCGGTGGTGGAGCGGGCGACCATCTGCACGTGGTCGTTGAGGCTCACCAGGACGAAGAGGGCGGACGGCTCCAGGACGTCCCACAGTTTGTGGGCCAGGGTGGAGATCTCCTCCCGGTAGTCGGGAGCCTCCACCGCGGCGACGACGATGGAGTGACCACCGACCTCGTGGGTCGTCGCCTCGTCCAGCAACCGCTCGTACAGCCACTGCTGCCCAGGGGTCAGCGGGTGGTGGAGGAACTCGTTGGCGACGGAGAGATTGGCCCCTCGTTCCAGCAACCAGGCCGCCGCCCGCACGTCGCGCGGGGTCGTATCAGGGAAGGAGAGACTGCCTGTGTCCTCGTAGATCCCCATCAACAGGAGGGTCGCTTCGACACGGGAGAGGGAGCAGGAACGACGGGCCAGTTCCTCCACCAGCAACGTCGTCGTCGCCCCCAACGGCTCGCCCGAGAAGGTCCACCCCTCAGGAAGATCCCGGTCCAGTTTGTGGTGGTCGATGATGTCCACCCGGACGTCGCGCGCCATCCCCTTGAGGCTGGTCAGGTTCTGCGTGTCCACCAGGATCGCCCGGCGGATGCGGCGACGGGGAAGGTCGTCGGGATGGACGAAGGGGAACTCAGCGCCGTAGAGGGAGAGGAACGCCCGACAGTTCCGGTTGATGCGGCGAGGCAGGACCGGCACCGCATCCGGGAAGAGTTTGTGCGCCCCCAGAAGCGATGCGATCGCGTCGAAATCGGCGTTTTCGTGGGTCAGGATAACCTCCACCGCAACCTCCGGCGGGATTATAACATAAAGGAAAAGGGTGGCAAGGAAAAACCGCCGCCTCGGGGGCGGCGGCAAAGGTCTCTTACCGACGGCTAATGTCGGCAGCCGCAGCCAGCGCACGAGGTGGAGGAGCAGGAGGAGCAGGAAGAGCCGCTTCCCGCGACCACCCCCTCGCTCCCGATGGCGGCGAAGAGGGAGAGCGCCCGCTTCGCCCGATGTCCGCCACAGCGCGGGCAGTCGATCGGGGCATCCGCATCCCGCATCGACCGCAGGGCCTCGAACCGCTCACCACAATCGTCGCAGACGTACTCGTACAGTGGCATTGTCGACCCCTCCAATCTCGTGTGCGGGATTTTACCCCTCTTCGGAGAGATGGTCAAGCCCCCGGGAGGAGGCAGGAAGCAGGATGCAGGAGGCAAGAAGTAAGAGGTACGGAGCGAGGAGGCATAAGGTGGCCTCTGTGTGCCGAGGCTAGAGAAGAAACAACACAAACACAACCGGCCCACGCCCTCGATCGACCTGGCGCGGGTCGGTACACCCTATCCACGTATGAACCGCTATAATGCTATTTCTTCGCCCGTCGCTGCCAACGGGTCCGCTTCAGCAGTTTGCGATGCTTGTGCTTGGCCATCTTCTTCTTACGCCATTTCTTATCCGACGGCATACGCACCTCCCTGTTGGATTTGAACGCAACTCCATTATACCGGAAACGGCGGAAGGTGCAAGGTTCGCTTGCTGGGGTCTGGACAAGAGTTCGGACATACCCGTCCGCCCCGCCGTAAACAGGCGGGGCTGGCGGGAAATCGATCCAGCACCGGCTCTTCAGTGCTGGACGAGCCGGGAAAGGGTCTCATTGGCGATGTCCGAACTCCTGTCAGTCGTTTGCCCCACCATCGAAACGGGTTATAATCGGCTCGATGTACCGTAGGAACGAGCAGGGATACCTCTATGTGCTCGCCTTCGTCAGCGGGGCGGTCTCCCTGGGTGTGGAACTCTCCGCCTCCCGCCTTCTCGCCCCCTACTTCGGCGAATCCCATCCGGTGTGGGCGGCGATCATCGGGTTGATCCTCCTCTACCTGACCGTGGGCTACTTCCTCGGCGGCCGCTGGGCCGACCGGTCCCCCCACCCCGCCACCCTCTACCAGATCGTCGCCTGGGCCAGCCTACTGGTGGGACTGATCCCCTTCGTCGCTCGCCCTATCCTCCTGCTTACCCGATGGGGATTGACGGACCTCAATCTCGCCCTGCTTCTGGGGCCCTTCGTGGCGGTGCTCCTGCTCTTCTCGATCCCGGTCACCCTGCTCGGCTGCGTCTCCCCCTTCATCATCCGCCTCCTGATCGACCGGGTGGAGCGGGCCGGGAACGTCGCCGGGCGGACCTACGCCATCTCGACGGCGGGGAGTCTGCTGGGGACGCTCCTCCCTGTCTTCCTGCTGGTGCCGCTCCTGGGGACGCGCAACACGTTCGTCGTCCTCGCCCTTGGGCTGATGGCGGTCGCCCTGATCGGCCTGTTCCGGGTCGCGCCACGCCGCGCCCTCCTCTACCTCTGGATGCCGCTGTCTCTGATCCTCCTCGACCTGGGCCTCCCTGCCCACTCCATCAAGCCGCAGGAAGGGGTGATCTTCGAGACCGAGTCGGCCTACAACTACATCCAGGTCGTCGAGCGGGACGGATGGCGATACCTATTCCTCAACGAGGGGGTGGGGATCCATTCCGTCTACAGGCCGGGGATGGTGCGGGCTCGGGGGGCGTGGGATTACTTCGTCATCGCCCCCTTCTTTAACCCACCCCCGTTCCCCTCCGACCGCGTCGAGAGCCTGGCGATGATCGGGCTGGCCGGGGGGACGGTCCCGAAGCAGTACACCCGCTTCTTCGGCCCCATCCCCATCGACGGGGTGGAGATCGACCCGGAGATCGTGGAGGTGGGACGGCGATACTTCGCGATGAACGAGCCCAACCTCAACGTGATCGTCGCTGACGGCCGGGCTTTCCTCTCTCGATCCAGCCGCCGCTACACCGTGGTCGGGATCGATGCCTACCAACTCCCCTACATCCCCTGGCACCTGACGACGGTGGAGTTCTTTCAGGAAGTACGGAGCCACCTGACCGAGGACGGGGTGGTGGCGGTCAACGTGGGGCATACTCAGGACTACCGGCTGGTGGAGGCGATGGCCGCGACGCTGGAACAGGTGTTCCCCTCCGTCCACGCCATCGACGTGCCTGGCTCCCTCAACACCATCCTTGTGGCCACGGTCCAACCGACGGAGGCGGACAACCTGCTGGCGAACCGGCCGCTGATGGCCGATCCGATCCTCCAGCAGATCGCCGACGAGGCGTGGACGAACCTGCGGGAGATTGAACCAGGGCCGATGGTCTTCACCGACGACCGGGCACCGGTGGAGATGCTGACCCATCTGGTGGTGCTAAGTTATCTGTTGGGAAGGTAGCCAATGGACCGAACCTGGCCTAAACTGGCGCATTTCCTGATCGTGTTGACCCTGCCTCTGGTCTTCCTGGCGGTGAGCCTGCGGGCGGTGACCGGCCACTGGCTGGTCCGCTGGGAGTACGGCAAGCCGGACTTCCCTCCCGACCCCTATGGGCTGACCACCGACGAGCGCATCCGGCTGGCGAGCGTCTGCGTGGACTACCTGACGACGGGGGCAGGGATCGATCTGCTGGCCGACCTGCGTCTCTCGGGAGGGGAAGCGGCCTTCAACGAGCGGGAACTGGCCCACATGGTGGACGTGAAGCGGGTGTTCTGGAGCATCCTCTGGGCAGGGGTGGTCGCCGGGGCGGTGGTCGTGGGCGGAACGGCAGCCCTCGCCGCCCGCCCGGCGACCCACCCCCGCGCGCCGACCGCCCTTATGGGTGGAAGCATCCTCACCCTGGCGATCCTGGTCGGTGTGGGAGGACTGATGCTCACTCAGTGGAACGTGTTCTTCACCGGCTTTCACGAACTTCTCTTCCCGCCGGGCTCCTGGACCTTCCCCACGTCCGATACCCTCATCCGCCTCTTCCCGGAGCGGTTCTGGATGGACGTGGGAATGACGGTGGTGGGGATGATCGTGGTCCAGGCGGTGATCGTCGGAGTGGGGGCCTTCCTCTGGCAGCGGTCCGAGCGCCGGACCTGAGTCGGAGGCGGTGGGCGACTCCAAGTTCTCTCCATCACGAGGGACCACAAACGAAGAGACCGCTGGTTGCTTCGCGCCAGCGGTCTCTCTCTGGAGCGGGTGAGGGGATTCGAACCCCTGACATTCAGCTTGGGAAGCTGACGTTCTACCACTGAACTACACCCGCACGCGTCTATATTATATCGGACTCCGTCAGAATGTCAAATATCCTCGGGGATCGCTAGGGAAAAAGTTGGACTCTGCTCTCCGCGTCTCCACGGTGACGGAAAACGTGACTGCCCGGGACCTCAGAGCGGTAGATGGGGTTTAGACAGGAGTTCGGACCCACAGATCCGCCCCGTCGTAAACAGGCGGGACTGGCGGGGAAACGGCCTAGCACTGGCTCCTCAGGTCGGTGCTAGGCCCACCGAGAAGGAGTGTCACACCCGACGTCCGAACTCTTGTCCAAAACTCAGCGGTAGCAGTTGACAGACCTCCTTGGGCATGATATAATGCACACGTGTGCAAACCCGGGAGGGACTGAGGTGGGTTCCGGCTCCTCAAGCCACGTCTCTATTAAAGATATCGCCAGGATCGCCGGGGTTTCCCATTCCACGGTCTCCCGTGCCTTGGCAGACAGTCCTCTGGTCGCCCCGGCGACCAAGCGGCGGATCCAGCGCATCGCCCGTGAGATGGGCTACACCCCCAGTGCCATCGCCCGCGGGTTGGTCACTCGGCGCACGGCGACGATTGGCCTGGTCGTCACGACCATCGCCGACCCGTTCATCGCTGAAGTCGTTCAAGGTATCGAAGAAACAGCCCTGGACAACGGCTACAGCGTCATCCTGTGTGACTGCAACGCCGAGCCAGAACGGGAACTGACCTGCGTGCGCACCCTTCGAGAGAAGTGGGTGGACGCCATCATCGTCACCTCGTCGCGCGTGGGCAGTCTGTACGTCCCCCTACTGGAGGAACTGGGAATCCCCATCGTGTTGGTCAACAACCAACGGACCGGGGAATACGTCTACTCGGTCCGTACCGACAATCTGGAGGGCGGGCGGCTGGTGGGCGAATACCTCCTCTCCCTGGGTCACCGCCGGATCGGCTATATCACCGGCCCCCCCAGCGCCAGTTCCAGCCGAGAGCGGCTGGAGGGATGCCGGACCGCGTTGCAGGAGCAAGGGGTGGATATCCCGGAGGAGTGGATTGCGCCGGGCGACGGCCGTATCGCCGGTGGAGCATCCGGCATCCGCTACCTTCTTGAACGTTCCCCTCGTCCCACAGCGGTCTTCTGCTACAACGATATGACCGCTATCGGAGCCCTGCAGGCCGCCCGGGAGATCGGCCTGCGGGTCCCGGCCGACCTCTCCCTCGTCGGCTACGACGACATCACCTTCGCCGCCCTTGTGGATCCCCCGCTCACGACGGTTGCCCAGGATCGATACATGCTGGGCAGGCAGGCGATGGAACTGACGTTGAGCCTGCTGGACGGGCAGGAAGGGGTTCACGACATCGTGCTGCGTCCCTCTCTGATCAAACGGGATTCCTGTGCTCCGCCCTCTTACCGCGAAGAGGGCGAGATGTAGCGTCGTTAGACGCCAGCGGCTCTAGAAAACGTCCCCTTAGAGATATCTTGGAGAAGGAGGTGATGATATAGGGCGAGCGAGATGGTGTTCCGTTCCGTATCGGTGTAGAATCGTCCAACCATACTAGAGTCGGGAGGAGGGACAGATGAGAAAGCACGGTGTATGGATCGCGTTGACCATCGTCGCCATGATGAGCCTGATGCTGGTCAACTGCAAACCGCAGACGGTGACCGTCGAGGTGGAGCGGACCGTCGAGGTGACGGTGCCGGTGGTCCAGACGGTCGAGGTCCCGGTCGGCGGGGAGTTGGTCCATCTGGTCGCCCGCTGCAAGGCGGCGCCGCCCCACGAGGAGGGTCGCTGCAACAACCTCCTGGCGGCAGTGGGGGCCGCCAATGCCGCGTTGGCCGAGATGGGTGACGATCGCCGCATCGAACTGGAGATCATCCAGGACAACGCGGACTGGGGCGACTACAAGACGGAGTTCGAGTTGGCCTCTGACGCCGGCGAAGCCCCCGACATCATCTGCTCCGGTCACGAGCACATCGGCGACTGGGCCCCGGCCGGGTACATCCTCGACATCACCGACATGATCGACGACTACCCCGAGTTCTCCGACATCATCGACTCCCTGTGGGAGTCCACCAAGTGGAACGGCCGCATCTGGGGCATCCCGCAGGACGCTGAAGCCCGTCCCTTCTACTTCAACAAGACCCTCCTGCGCCAGTTGGGCTGGTCCGATGAGGAGATCGAGAGCCTGCCGGATCGGGTGACCTCTGGTGAGTTCGCCTGGGAGGACATGTTCGACGTCGCCGAGGAGGCGGTGAACGCCGGCGTCGTCCAGCCTGGCTACGGGTGGTGGCACCGCCCCAAGAACGGCCCCGACTTCCTCTACTACTACTACGCCGCTGGCGGAGAGATCATCCCCGAGGGCGGGGAGGACGCACTGGTCTTCGACCGGGATGCCGCCCTCATCGTCTACCAGTTGCTCTATGAGGCGACCCAGGAGCGGAACATCCTCCTGACCACCCGCCTGGATGGGGACTGGACCGGCTGGCACACCGGCATTACCAACGGCGAGGTCCTCTTCTGGTTCGGCGGCTCCTGGAACTGGGCTGAGTGGGCGGTCAACTACCTGGCGGACCGCGGCGGCGAGGCCTGGCTGTGGGAGAACGTGGGCTTTGCCCCGATCCCGGCCCTGCGGCGGGGCAAGAACGTGCCCATCACCCTCACCCACCCGCTTCTCTACATGATCAGTTCCCAGAGCGAGCATCCGGACCTGGCGCTGCTGCTGATCTCCAAGGCGACCACCCCGCAGTTGAACACCGACTACGCCGTCGCCAGCGGCCACCTGGGCATCCTGAAGTCCCAGGCGGACTACACGCCCTACACCAGCGCCAAGTTCCTGAGCAGGGTCCTGCCGCTCCTAGAGTACACCACCTTCCTGCCCAACAGCCCCTACTGGAGCACCTGGTCGGAGGCCTACTACCTGGGCATCCAGTCCGTGGAGTCCGGCCAGCTGACCCCAGAGGAAGCGCTGGAGGTGGTGGTGGAGCAGCTCCAGAACGAACTGGGGGAGCACGTCATCGTCCGCTAGAGGCGGCGGTGGACGCGTGGGGGAGGAAGAGGGCCGTGCCGTATCCCGCTCTCAGCGGCTTCGCCGCCGGGGAGGGAAGAGGGCGGCCCTCCCTCCCCCACTTCGGGACCACGAAGGGCGTGAAAGGCACCGAGCACGACACGTCCTTCGGTCGGATGTCCGATCACCGTTCACACGGTCATCGGCCCCCTGAGGAGGTAACCGTATGTCGATAGCGGTTGCGGGCGACACGACGGCGGCTCGACGGAAATGGGATTGGGCACGGGTCCGGGCGACCCTGGGGGCCTGGGGCTTCTTAGCCCCCGCGGCGATCCTGGTGACGGTCTTCTTCTTCATCCCCGTCATCATCCTCTTCGTCATCAGCCTGACGGACCTCTCCAGTTCCAACTTCAGCGAGCCGCTCCACTTCGTCTGGATCGAAAACTATGCCCGGCTGTTCCGAGACCGATTCTTCCCCAAGATCCTGCTCAACACCGTCCGCTATGTCATCCTCACCCTCGGGTTCTTCAACGTCGGGATGGCCCTGGTGTTGGCCCTGCTGACGACGCACATCAACCGTCGGGCGGGGTTCTTCTTCAGGATGATCTGGCTGTTGCCGCGCATCACCCCCTCCGTGGTGTATATCCTGATGTGGCGGCGCATCGCCCACCAGCCCCCGTTCGGCATCCTCAACCAGTTACTGGCCCCCTTCGGCGTCGAACCCCGGTACTGGCTTTTCGAACAGCCCTGGCTCTTCGTCATCCTCGTCAACGGCTTCGTCGGCGCCTCCTTCGGGATGATCATTTTCACGTCGGCCATCGAGTCCATCCCGAGGGACTACATCATGGCCGCTAAGGTGGACGGTGCTTCCACCTGGCAGGTTATCCGTGACATCATCCTCCCGCTCATCCGGTGGCCGCTGCTCTTTGTGACCACCTACCAAAGTCTCTCGCTGCTGACCTCGTTCGAGTACATCCTGCTTCTGACCGAGGGCGGGCCCGGGCTGTACACCACCGAGGTTTGGGCGCTGACCGCGTACAAGCGTGCCCTGAAGACCTATTTTGGACACAACCAGTGGGGGTACGGCGCGGCGTGGGGGTTCATTCTCGTTCTCATCGGGCTCATTCTTTCCATCATCTATCTCCGGGTCTTCCGCTTCAACGAACTGGTGGAAGAGCCGAAGATCGATGTCCTGTGAAGACTGAAGAGGAAGGGAACCGTATGGAGACCACGACGATCGAAACCGGTCGATTGTACGGCCTTAAACGGATCCTGGGGAGCGCGACGGCCTATTTCCTGCTCATCCTCAGCATCCTCCCCATCCTGGTCGGCTACGCGTGGCTCCTCATCGCCACCTTCTCCTACCGCACCGAGGGACTGTTTCCCATCGACGCCCAGGGGAACATCGGTGGCTGGACGCTGCGAAACTGGAGTTTCCTCACCGATCCGCAGATCTGGCGAGTGACGCTGAACTCGCTGGGCATCGCCCTGGGGATGGTGGTCGGTGTTGGCTTCGTCTCCTCCCTGGCGGGATACGGTCTCTCACGGATGAACTTCCCCGGCCGGAAGGCCTTCCTCTCGCTGACGCTTCTCCTGCACGCTTTCCCCAGCGTCACTCTCCTCATTGCCATCTTCTTCGTCCTGAAGTTCATCTCCAAGATCCCGGGGTTGGGACCCCTGTTCGGCTACAACACCCTCGGCGGGGTAGCCCTGGTGATGGTCAGCCTGGAGTTGCCCCTGGGTGTGTGGCTGATGAAGGGGTTCTTCGACAACATCTCGTGGGATGTGGAACGGGCCGCCCTGATCGACGGGGCCTCCCGATTCCGGGTGTGGTGGGAGATCATCCTGCCGCAGATCAAACCCGGCCTGGCCGCGCTGGCGATCTTCAACTTCCTCTCCGGCTGGTCCGCTTTCCTCATCCCGTTCACCTTCACCGTCGGCTCGAAGGTCGCCAACCTGCCGGTCTACCTCCGCCAGTTGATGAGCGAGACCGCACCGACGAACTGGAACCAGATCGCCGCCGTCGGGCTGTTCCAACTTATCCCGGTGCTGATCTTCTTCCTCTTCACCCAGGAACTGTTGCTGAACATCTACACCGGCGGAGCCAAGGGCGGCGTTTAAGGACAGGAGGCGGGGCAGAGATCCATTGTGCGGATCGCATCCCTATGGTATAACGAAGCGAGGAACGGGCTATGAAGGTTGAGTTAGTGAATCTAACCAAACGGTGGGGGAACGTCGTCGGAGCGGACCACATCACCCTGGAGATCGAGCACGGGGAGTTCGTCGCCTTCCTCGGCCCCTCCGGCTGCGGGAAGACCACCACGCTGCTGATGATCGCTGGCATCTATAAGCCCACGGAGGGCCTGATCAAGTTCGACGGGAAAGTTGTGAACCATCTCGCCCCGAAGGACCGGAACATTGGGATGGTCTTTCAGAGTTACGCCCTCTATCCCCATATGAACGTCCTCCAGAACATCGGTTATCCGCTCAAACTCAAGGGAGTGCCCAAGCAGGAGATCCGTAAGCGGGTTCAACAGGTGGCCAATATGATGGGAATCGGGCACCTGCTGGACCGCAAGCCGGCGCAGCTCTCCGGCGGTCAGCAACAGCGGGTGGCTCTGGGACGGGCACTGGTCAAGCAACCGGACCTTCTCCTGTTCGATGAGCCGCTTTCCAACCTCGATGCTAGGCTGCGGCTGAGTATGCGCAGCGAGATCAAGCGGCTCCAGCTGGAACTGGGCATCACCTCTATCTACGTCACCCACGACCAGGTAGAAGCGATGACGATGGCTGACCGAATCGCAGTGATGAAGGACGGGAAACTCCAGGCCTACTGTCCACCCGACGAACTGTACGACCGGCCACGCACCCTTTTCATCGCCGGCTTCGTGGGCAACCCGCCGATGAACTTCATCAACGTCGAGGTCGTCCAGGAGGACGGGGAGTACCACGCCCGGGCTGAGGGGTTCGACCTCGTGGTGCCGTCAGAACGAGGGGAGAAGGCAGCGGGGCGCGGCAGGGTTATCATGGGGGTCCGCCCCGAGGATGTCTGCCTGGCGGACGACGGCATCCCCGGCGAAATCTACGTCGTCGAGCCGTTAGGCCGCGACGACCTGCTGAACGTTCGGATCGGCGAGGCCAGTATCCACGTCCTCGCTGATCCCACTCTGAACCTCAGGATCGGCGACACGGTACGACTTCGCTTCAACACCCACAAGGTCCAGTTCTTCGACCCCCAGACCGAGAACTCCTTGCTCTGGACCGACTGAGGGCGGGACCCCGTCAAGCAGGATGGGGCTCTGGACTCCAGGAGTCTTTCGGGGAACCTTATCCGAGGGAACGGCGAGGAAGAAGATCCTTTGAACTACAACCGCATTTCTGTGAGGGGAAACCCCCTGCGGTTGTAGTCTTTTTATGGGAAGTGAAACCGGAGGCCGGTGTGACCGGAACGCGCAGACGTCTGCATCTAGTCCTGAGTCTGGCCTTGACCGCCTTAATAGTGGGGCAGGCCGGTTGCGGTCCCTCCCGTCCGGCCGAGCCGTCGCCGACCGGGCCTCTCACCCGGGAGGAACTGGCTCGCTGGTACGCGCCGGTCATCCGCCAGGGGGTTGCCTCCGATCAGGATTTCATCACCGCCGTGGACTTCGACGGCGACTGGATCGGTAACAACAACTGGGAGAACCAGCCCATTGGCGACCTCGCGGCTTACGTCTACTACTCGGTGGTGGAGACGGAGACCCACTGGTTCCTGTTCTATTCTCTCTTCCACCCTCGGGACTACACCGCCAAGCCGTGTGAGCAGTCCGGCGGCTGCCACGAGAACGACCTGGAATCCATCCAACTGGTCGTCGCCAAGGACGGCACCCCTGCTGGCCGCCTCCAGGTCGTGGAGACACTGGCCCACAGCCACATCTACCTCTACCGGGCAGACGAGTCGGTGGACGAAGGTTTCCTGCCGATCCAGGGCCCGGTCCGGCTGGAGGGGAACCATCCGGTCGTCTACGTGGAGACCTACGGGCACGGGATCTACGGCCATCGTAAACTCCTGTTCCCCTTCTCCGTGGTCTACCGGGTGGGAGATGTGGCCGAAGTACCCGAAGGGCTGACAGACAAGGAGGTCACCTACCGGTTACTCCCCATCTATGAGACCCTCTGGGCCCATCGGGACGAGATCGGTCCGGGGCGGGCCTTCGATCGACCCTTCGACTATCGAGGACGGATCCTACCGGCCGCACTGGACGGGGATAACTACGGGGAGGACAAGGCGAACACTCCCTGGGGATACGATCAAGCGACCGGGGACGCGCTCTCCCGGGGGGATTGGTTCCTGGATCCAGCGAAGGCCCTGGCCTACCACGCGACCTTTGACGATCCGTTTTCCCAAACCTATCTACATAATCCCTACCTGGTGGACCTGGGACTGGAGGTGGAACCGTGAAGATACGCTTCTTGGGTACCGGTGCGGCGGAGGGGATCCCAGCGATCGGCTGTGACTGCCCCCACTGCACCCGAGCCAGGGAGGAAGGTGGGAAACTGGTCCGCGAACGCAACGCCATCCTTTTCTCCCTTCCCGACTACGAACTGTTGATCGACTGCGCACCGGACATCCGGAGCCTGATCAACAAGTATCGGATCACCCGGCTGGACGGCATCCTCGCCACGCGGTCACGCTACGATCACGTGGGGGGGATCAAGGAGTTCGAGTACTGGCCGGGGCAATTGGACTTCCTGGCGGAGGACCGTCTCTTCGAGGCCATCCAGCGAGAGCACTGGACGGAACTGCTTGACGCGGTGATGTTCCACATCCCCTACTATCCGGGAAGTTCCCTCTACTTCAACGGCTTCTCCATTATCCCGTTCGCCGCGCGCCGCCGGAGGCCCATCTTCGGCATCTCGGTGAAGGAGGGGGACACACGGGTCGTCTACACCTCGGATACCCCGACCCGCCTGACCAACTATGCCCGAAGGGTGATGTGGAACTGCGACCTCCTGATCGTCAACACGCCCACTTTCGACAAGGAGCAGGAGAACCATATCAACACACTGGAGGCCATCGAACTCAAGAAACAGGTGGGAGCCCGACGGATGGTTCTGACCTCGATCAACCACGAGAATCTCCCCCACGACGAGTTGGAGGCGTTCGTGCGCGAGGTCGAAGGGGTGATCGTGGCCTACGACGGGATGACGCTGGAGGTGTGACCACTGTGAAGATCACGTTTCTGGGCACTGGCGCAGCGGAGGGGATCCCGGCTCTGAACTGCCCATGCCCCCACTGCACGCGAGCCAGGCGTGAGGGCGGGCGGCTGGTCCGGCACCGGAACGCCATCCTCTTCTCCCTTCCAGGTTATGAACTGCTCCTGGACACCCCTCCCGACATCCGAGAACTGCTGGCCCGGTATCAGATCCACCGGATCGAAGGGATCTTCCTCACCCACGCCCATCACGACCACACGGGAGGGTTGGAGGAGTTTCTCTACTGGCGGAAGGACCTGGACCTCTTCGTCGAACCCCAGGTGTATGAGTCCCTGCGGCGGGAGAACTGGGGGGACCGGTTGCCGGACATCGCCTTCCATTGTCCTATTCACCCGGGCATGGCGGTTCGGTTCGACGGGTTCTTCTTCACGCCGTTCGCTGTCCATCACACCATCCCCTGTTTCGGACTCGCCATCTACGAAGGGGGACGCAAGGTGGTCTACACCTCCGACACCAGCAACCGGTTCAGCAACTACGCCTACCGCCTGATGGCGGAGGCCGACCTCCTGATCGTCAACACCCCCCGCTTCACAGGGCCGCACGAAGGCCACATCACCTCAACGGAGGCAGTCGCGCTCAAGAAACGAGTGGGGGCTCGGCGGCTGGCCCTGACCCACTTCAACCACAACAACCGGACCCACGACAGTCTGGAGAAGTGGGCCCAGGGCCTGGACGGGGTCATCATCGCCTACGACGGGCTGGAGATCGAGGTGTAAGCCGATGGACCTTCCGCGGGCCATCTGTTTTTGGGCACGTTTTGCACACGTGTGCGATAACCGACGGGCGACGTCCGGCGCTTGGCACGCCCCGCACAGGAGGAGGTGACGGGATGGGATCGAAAGTGACCGTTGGGCTGATCGGTGCAGGACGGATTGGACGGTTGCACGCGAGGCATCTGGCCCTCCACGTCCCGGAGGCCGAGTTGACAGCCGTCGCCGACGTGGTGTTGGAGGCGGCGCAGCAGTGCGCGGCCGAGTTCGGCATCCCCCGGGCGGTGCAGGACCCCTATGAGGTGCTGGAGGACCCCGAGGTCGAGGCGGTGATTATCTGCTCCAGCACCGACACGCACACTCGGTTCATCGAGGCGGCCGCCGCTGCTGGTAAACACATCTTCTGTGAGAAGCCTATCGATGTGGACCTGGACCGCATCGACCGGGCGCTGGCGGCCGTGGAACGGGCCGGAGTGAAGTTGCAGGTGGGCTTCAACCGCCGGTTCGACCCCAGTTTCCGCCGGGCGCGGGAGGTGGTGGCATCCGGCCGGATCGGCCAGCCCCACCTCCTCCGCATCACCAGCCGCGATCCCGAGCCCCCTCCCATTGAATACATCCGGGTCTCCGGAGGGATCTTTCTGGACATGACCATCCACGACTTCGACATGGCCCGCTACCTCATCGGCAGCGAGGTCGAGGAGGTCTACGCCGCTGGCGGTGTGATGGTGGATCCGGCCATCGGGGAGGCGGGGGACATCGACACAGCGGTGGTCGTCCTTCGGTTCGAGAACGGGGTCATCGGGACCATCGACAACAGCCGCCGGGCGGTCTACGGCTATGACCAACGGGTCGAGGTGTTCGGCTCCGGGGGAGTGGTGGCCGTGGGCAATCGGACCCCGGACGCGGTGACCATCGGCGACGGTGAGGGAATCCACGGACCGCTTCCGCTCTATTTCTTCATCGAGCGGTACGTAGACGCCTACGTGGCCGAGATGAAGGCGTTCCTCCGTTGCATCCTGGAGGACACCGACCCTCCGGTGACGGGGCTCGACGGACGGGTTCCGGTGGTGATGGCCTACGCGGCCCGGAGGTCGCTGGAGGAGAATCGGCCGGTGCGATTGGAGGAGATAGAAGGGTAAGTCGCCATCCCCACCCCCGCGACTTGCGTGGGAGAGGGAAGAGGTATATTATGCAGGTTGTGCACACGTTTGCAAACAAACAGGCAACAATCTCTCGTTGAAGGAGGTATTTCCATGAAAGGTCTGGTGCTGGAAGCCACGTGGGATCCTCGGCCGGACTACCCTCTCTCCGAGTGGGAGAAGCAGACCGGCAAGGCAATCACTGGAAGCAGCGTCTGGCGACACCCCAAACTGGAGGTGCGGGAATGGCCCGACCCCAAGCCCGGCCCCAGGGACGTGGTCATCGAGGTGAAAGCATGCGGGGTCTGCGGCTCGGACATGCACTTCTACGAGACTGACGAGGAGGGGTACATCCTCTACCCCGGTCTCACCAAGTTCCCCACCATCCTGGGCCACGAGTTCTCCGGCAAGGTCGTGGAGGTCGGTCCGGAGGTGGAGACGCTACGGGTCGGCGATATGGTGACGGTGGAGGAGATGATCTGGTGCGGCCGGTGCATCCCCTGCCGCAACGGGTATCCCAACCACTGCACCAACCTTGAGGAGATCGGTTTCACGATCCCCGGTGCCTTTGCCAACTACATCGCCGTGGACGAGAAGTTCTGCTGGAAGATCGACGCTATCGCCGAGCGGTTCGGCGACGAGGAGAAAGCCTACGAGGTGGGAGCCCTCACAGAACCGACCTGCGTCTCGTACAACGCGATGTTCGAGCGGGCGGGCGGTTTCCGACCCGGTCACTATGTGAGCGTCTTCGGCGCAGGCCCCATCGGCCTGGCGGCGATCGGCCTGGCAAAGGCGGCCGGGGCCGGCATCATCGTCGCCTTTGAGGTCTCGCCCCAACGGCTGGAACTGGCGAAGAAGGTGGGCGCCGACTACGCCTACGACCCCCGTGAGGTCACACCCAGTGAGGTCCTGATGGAGTTGAGCAAGGGAGAAGGCTTCAACTTCCACATCGAGGCCGCCGGTGTGCCCCACCTGACGGTGCCGGAGATGGAGAAGGCTTTAGCCATCAACGGCAAAATCGTCCAGATCGGACGGGCTGCCCAGCGGGTGCCAATGTATCTGGAGGCCTTCCAGGTCCGCCGCTCCCAGGTCTTCGGCGCACAGGGCCACTCTGGACACGAGAATTTCCCCAACGTCATCCGCATGGTGGCTGCCGGGCGGCTGGACCTGAGCCCCATCATCACGCGGCGCTACACGCTGGAGAACGCCGTGGACGCTATCGCCAAGTCCGGCGAGCGGACCGACGGTAAGATCCTAGTGAAACCCAACGCCTGATAAGGAGGTGAAATGTCTCGGAAAGTACCAGAAGGTTTTCTGACGACCGACCAGCCTGACCTGCTCTTTGAGGACAACGCGGTCGGGCGGATGAAGAAGGAGATCTGGGAGGCCAGCGACGAGGAGATCGACGCGATCCTCGCCGAATACGGCATCCCCTCCCCCATCGAGTGGGCCAAGCCGGGCTCCTACATCCAGACGACGGTGCGCTGGCAGGTAGAGGAGAACCGGCGGAAAAACGACGTCGTCCTGATACCGGTGGGGTGCACGGAGTTGCATGGTCAGCACACCGTCAGCGCGCTGGATACCCTCTTCGTGAGCGCCATCTGCGAAGGGGTGCGTCGGTACACCGCGAAGCGAGGCGCGCCGGTCAACCTGGCCCTCCCGCCCTTGATGTATGGCGCGCATCCTTACCACCACCTGGGAATGCCCGGCACCGTGGTCGTGCGGGAAGAGGTGGTGCGGGAGTTGATGATCGATGTGATGCTGGGCCTGTGGAACGACGGCTTCCGCAAACAGATCATCGTCAACAACCACGGCCAACTGTGGGTGCTGGAGTCGGCGCTCCAGGAGTTTCAGAAACGGTACCAGCTGCCGGGCATCTTCCGCGTCATCGACTGGCACCGCGCCGTCCGGGAGTTCTTCCGCACCAAGGAGCGAGGCGGCCCCTGGGACACCGATTTCGTCCACGCCGCCGAAGCGGAGACGTCCATCGCGCTGCTGCTGGTGCCAGAGATGGTGGATATGGCCCGCGCTGTGGACACCGAGGGGAAGAGTTACCTGCCCGAAGGCCATTTCGACAAGTCGGTGGACCCCTACGGGCGGCCCAGCCGCTGGTCGGAGGGAGAGGGTCACTTCGCCATCGAGATCGCAGCGACCCCGGAGGGGGTGGTGGGCAAGGCCACCCGCGCCGACGCCCGGAAGGCGAAGCGGCCCCTGGCAGCCATCCTTCGGTACCTGACCCTGCTCAACGACCAGATCCTGGAAGCGTTCCCGCCGGGAACTGTACCACCGGTGGAGGAAGTGACGCTCCGTACCGCCGATGAAATGGAACCCTTCCTCAAGGAGCCGATGAGCCCCGGCTGGCGGCCCGTGTACGCACTGCCGCAGATCGGTCAGCGCTGAGGCGAAGTATGAGGAGGTATGCACCGATGGACCCCGAGTATCTGAACGAATGGTTCGATCTGCGAGGGCGAGTCGCCGTCGTGACCGGCGGGACGGGAGGGCTGTTGCGAGCGACGGTGAAGGCGCTCGCCCGCTGTGGGGTCGCGGTGGTGCTGCTGGCCCGCAACGTCGAACGGGCGCGACGGCTGGCGAGAGAACTGGAGGGTGAGGGCGGACGTGCCCTCGCCCTCCAGGCCGACGTGACCGACCGGGAACGGCTGGAGGCCGTGGCCGCCGAGGTGGATCGCGTGCTGGGACGGGTGGATTTCCTCATCAACGGTGCCGGAGGCAACCGCCCCGAGGCAACCACTGGTGCAGACCGCTCTTTCTTCGACCTCCCCGTCGAGGCGATCCGGGGCGTACTCGATCTGAACTTCACCGGCGCGCTGTTGTGCAGCCAGGTCTTTGGCCGTCGAATGGCGGAGCAGAGGGAGGGGGTGATCCTCAACATCTCCTCAATGGCCGCTCTCCGCCCTCTCACCCGCATCCCCGCCTACTCGGCGGCCAAGGCTGCGCTGACCAACTTCACCCAATGGTTGGCGGTCCACATGGCCCAGGAGTACTCCCCCCGCATCCGGGTTAACGCTATCGCGCCAGGGTTCTTCCTCACGGAGCAGAACCGATACCTGCTGGTGGACGAAGCGACCGGTGATTGGACCCCCCGCGGGAAGACGATCCTGGCCCACACCCCGATGGGCCGGTTCGGGGAGCCGGAGGATGTGGTGGGTACGGTGATGTGGCTCCTTTCGCCCGGTGCGACCTTTGTGACAGGGGTGGTGGTACCGGTGGACGGGGGATTCAGTGCATTTGGGGGAGTATAGCGGACTATACCCAATCGCCCCAGGGGCGGGATGGACGGACAGAGCACGGAGGTGATGGATGGCCGAGTATCCCGAGTCTGCCCGACCGTTGGCAGAACTGGAGCCCCGTTACGACTTCTTTATCGGTATCGACTCCGATGGCTGCGCCTTCGACACGATGGAGTTGAAGCATAAGGAATGTTTCATCCCCAACATCATCAAGCACTGGGGCCTCCAGCCCGTCTCTAAATACGCCCGTGAAGCGGCGGAGTTTGTCAATCTCTACTCCAAGTGGCGGGGGATCAACCGTTGGCCTGCGCTGGTGATGGTCTTCGACCTGTTGCGAGAACGACCGGAGGTGCAGAGACGGGGCGCGGCGATCCCCGAGGTGCCCAGGATC